>ENA-UEYI01002067-UEYI01002067.1-human-gut-metagenome-genome-assembly--contig:-NODE-2067-length-14886-cov-4.638261_pt1 | contig 14886 bp, 9 predicted proteins | sample MGYA00242900_ERZ507916 | MGnify/ENA primary metagenome ERZ507916 (study PRJEB26167, sample SAMN06115521) | human gut metagenome | host: Homo sapiens | place: China:Chongqing | collected 2015-09-02...
GCTGTATGATTCCCGCTATTAGGGCTCATTGGGGACTTGCACCCGTTAGCTAATACTCATGCCGAGCATACAAAGAAGAAGCGGACCGGACAAAAGTTAAAACTGATTGTCCGGTCCGCTTTCTTTGTATCTGATTCCAATGAAATCTTATTTATCAAACCCCTGACGCTTGAGTGTACGCTTCAGTCCTTCAGACATAAATTCATTATCCGATTTCTTATAACGGATATTCGTGAAGATCTGAGCCAGCGTTTCCGTATGATTGATTTCCACAAAATGTTTGTTTTCCGGCAATGATTCCTTCATCGCATAGATGGCATCAATTGCTTCCGGAGTGTAATCGTGATATTCTTCTTCATGTATAATTCCGCTTAACGGCAAGCGGTCCGGCTGAGCAGGGCATTCATCCGGATATCCTACCGTAATCGTGGCCACAGGCACGACCAGTTCCGGCAAATGAAGAATATCTATAATCTGATCCGGATTATATACAGTTGTTCCCAAATAACAGATACCGAGACCACGATCTTCCGCCAGCGTACAGAAGTTCTGAACAGCCAGCAAGGTATCAGAAGCGGCATTAATAAAAGAAATCAAATTGTCATATCCCGGTTCTGCCTTGCGCTGACGGCACCATTTGCTGAAACGGTTGAAATCTGCACAAAATGTCAAAACCACCGGTGCAGAAGTCACCATAGGCTGATTAAAATGAGCCGGTGCAAGAAGAGCCTTACGCTCTGCATCCCGGGTTATCACTACACTGTAAAGCTGCATATTTCCCATCGTAGAAGCCCGGAATGCTTCTTCCAGCAGCCCGTTCAACAGCTCTGCAGGAATATCCTGCTGCTTGTACTTACGAATCGTACGTCTGTTTCTGATTGAATCCATATTATCTTGTTTTATTTTACAAATATAAGAAAATTCTATTAGAGACATATACTCTTCTCACTCTTTTCAATCCCCTCCAGACAAAGGTTTTCCATGCTGTAATACCCTCCAGGCAAGGAAACAAGCTCTATATCACCTCTGAGAAGAAGTTTCCTTTTTGGAAAATTTTCAGCTATTCCTATTTTAGTTATTTTACTAATATACAAATTATTAGTTTTTCATTTTGGAAAACTTCACTGGTTGTTAATAACTTCTTAATGTTTTATTTGGCAAATCAAAAAAACATCTCTAGCTTTGCAACCGTTATGATTTAAGAGGAGCAAAATTTCTACAGGCAAGACCTTTTTAAATTGATAACAAACTCATTCATATACAAAAGTGGAAAAGAAAACGTACAGCTACGATGAAGCCTATAACGCCTCATTGCAGTATTTTAAAGGCGATGAACTTGCCGCACGTGTCTGGGTAAATAAATATGCTGTGAAAGACTCGTTCGGCAATATCTACGAAAAGTCCCCGGAAGACATGCATTGGCGAATTGCCAATGAAGTAGCCCGTATTGAGGCAAAGTATCCGAACGCACTCAGCGCGCAGGAACTTTTTGACCTGCTCGACCATTTCAAGTACATCGTTCCGCAAGGAAGCCCGATGACCGGTATCGGTAACGACTATCAGGTCGCATCACTGTCCAACTGTTTCGTTATCGGTCTGGAAGGAGCTGCAGACTCATACGGTGCCATTATCCGTATTGATGAAGAACAGGTACAGCTGATGAAACGGCGTGGAGGTGTCGGACATGATTTGTCACACATCCGACCGAAAGGTTCACCGGTAAAGAACTCTGCATTGACTTCTACCGGACTGGTTCCGTTCATGGAACGTTATTCCAATTCTACCCGTGAAGTAGCACAGGATGGCCGCCGCGGCGCCCTGATGCTGAGTGTATCCATCAAGCATCCTGACTCAGAAGCATTCATTGATGCCAAGATGACGGAAGGCAAAGTGACCGGAGCTAATGTTTCCGTGAAACTGGATGACGAATTCATGCAAGCTGCCGTAGAAGGCCGGATGTACACCCAACAATTCCCGATTGATTCAGATCATCCGATGGTATCCAAGCAGATCAATGCTTCTGCCTTGTGGAAAAAGATTGTGCACAATGCATGGAAATCGGCAGAACCGGGAGTTCTGTTCTGGGATACAATCATCCGTGAATCTGTTCCTGATTGCTACGCAGATTTGGGATTCCGTACGGTTTCTACCAACCCCTGCGGTGAAATCCCCTTGTGTCCTTACGACTCCTGCCGTCTGCTGGCCATCAACCTGTATTCATATGTAGTCAATCCGTTTACTCCTGAAGCCCGATTCGACTTTGATCTGTTCAAAAAACATGTTGCCCTTGCCCAACGGATCATGGATGACATTATCGACCTGGAACTGGAAAAGATTGAACGGATCATGGAAAAAATCGAAGCAGATCCTGAAAGTGAAGAAGTCAAAGGCGCAGAACGTCACCTGTGGGAAAAGATATACCGCAAATCCGGACTGGGAAGACGTACAGGTGTAGGTATTACAGCCGAAGGTGATATGCTGGCAGCTATGGGACTGCGCTATGGTACAGAAGAAGCAACTGAATTCTCAGAACAGGTACATAAGACTGTTGCACTTGAAGCTTGCCGCTCATCTGTAAACATGGCCAAGGAACGTGGTGCATTCGAAATTTACGATGCAGAACGCGAAAAGAACAATCCGTTCATCAACCGTATCAAGGATGCAGATCCTGCTTTGTATGAAGATATGGTACGCTACGGACGACGCAACATTGCCTGTCTGACTATTGCTCCCACCGGAACCACCAGTCTGATGACTCAAACAACTTCAGGTATCGAACCTGTTTTCATGCCGGTATACATGCGTCGCCGTAAAGTCAACCCAAATGATGCCAATGTACGTGTAGACTTTGTAGACGAAACAGGAGATACATTTGAAGAATATGTAGTGTTCCATCACAAGTTCCTGACCTGGATGGAAGTCAATGGATACGATCCAAACAAGCATTATACACAAGAAGAGATTGATGATCTGGTTGCAAAATCTCCTTATTATAAAGCTACATCAAACGATGTAGACTGGCTGATGAAAGTCAAAATGCAAGGACGCATCCAGAAATGGGTAGACCATTCCATCAGTGTTACAATCAACCTGCCGAACAGTGTTGATGAAGAACTGGTGAACCGCCTCTACGTAGAAGCATGGCGATCCGGCTGCAAAGGATGTACAGTTTACCGTGACGGTTCACGTGCAGGTGTACTGATCTCTACTAAAAAAGACAAAAAGAAAGAAGAGGAAGAATGCCACTGCAAACCGCCTCAGGTTGTAGAAGTACGTCCGAAAGTACTGGAAGCTGATGTAGTACGTTTCCAGAACAACAAAGAGAAATGGGTAGCATTTGTAGGATTGCTCGACGGACGTCCCTACGAAATCTTTACCGGTCTTCAGGATGATGAGGAAGGTATCGTTCTGCCTAAATCTGTAACCAGCGGTCGCATCATCAAGAATTACGATGAAGACGGAGTGAAGCGTTATGACTTCCAGTTCGAGAACAAACGCGGCTACAAGATGACCATTGAAGGCTTGTCCGAGAAGTTCAACAAAGAATACTGGAACTACGCAAAACTGATCTCCGGTGTATTGCGCTGGCGTATGCCGATCGAACAGGTCATCAAACTTGTAGGCTCACTCCAGTTGGACAGCGAAAACATCAATACCTGGAAGAATGGTGTAGAACGCGCCCTGAAAAAATATGTACAGGACGGAACTGAAGCCAAGGGAGTGAAATGTCCTAACTGCGGTCATGAAACCCTGGTTTACCAGGAAGGCTGTCTGATCTGCAAGACTTGCGGATCTTCCCGCTGCGGATAAAAAGCAGGCCTGAGAAATATAACCAATCGGGGCGCAAAGGCGTATTGCTTCCGGTATTATTCCGGAAAAAACAATGCATCTTTGCGCCCTCTATTTTTTATCTGATAAACTGCGTATGAAAACTCAAGACATGTACATCCATTTGAATGGACTGAAACTATATGCTTATCACGGTGTCCTTCCACAGGAAAACCGCGTAGGCGCTGAATATACCCTCAACCTTCGTCTGAAAACAGACTTCTCGCATGCTGCTGAAAATGACTGTCTGGAGGGAACAGTCAACTATGCTGAAGTATTCAAGACTGTCAAGGAAGAAATGAATATTCCTTCTCTGCTTCTGGAACACGTTATCCGGCGTATCGCCTCCCGTCTACTGAACGATTTTCCTGCTGTCAGCGAGATACGGATCACCCTTGACAAGCAAAATCCACCGATGGGAGCAGATTGTAAGGAAGTGGGTGTGGAAGCTACTTTCTGCCGGTAATCCTGCTATTTATTTTCCGGTTTCCAAAGAAAAAGCTATATTTGTTCCACGATCATTTATCCCTAATCTAACTGCCATGAAAGAAATTAAACTAGAAATTCATGTCCGTTCCCTGAACTACGGGGAGCTGAATGAAACAGACCGTCGCCTGACGGATGCCGCCCGGGAAGCAACCAGCAGAAGTTACTCCCCCTACTCCCATTTTGCAGTAGGAGCTGCCGCATTGCTGGAAAACGGAACAATCGTTACCGGAAGTAATCAGGAAAATGCAGCCTATCCTTCCGGCACCTGTGCAGAAAGAACCACAGTATTCTATGCCAATTCACAATATCCCGACCAACCCATACTTACCCTGGCTATTGCAGCACGCAATGAAGCTGGCTTTCTGGAACAGCCCATTTCTCCCTGCGGAGCCTGCCGGCAAGTCTTGCTGGAAACGGAACAACGCTATGGCAAGCCCATGCGAATCCTGTTGTGCAGCCGCACAGGAGTCTACGAGCTACAGGGAGTCAAAGATCTGCTCCCTCTGTCGTTCGGCCAAATGCAACTGAATGGTGAAGAATAATCATAAAAGACATGCCGGCTATGGTTATCACCAGCCGGCATGTTCTTTCTTATGTTCGTAAGCATCGGCCTGCCGGACATGCTCACCGTTGTAGTTCCACACAATTTCATCGGTATATTCCTTACCATCAGACACGATAACAGCTCTAAGTACATTTCGTTCTTCGGCAAGCGTTACCTGATCAAAAATGTAATGCACATCGGTATATCCCTTACGAACGCCATCCAGTTCCCGGCCATTCAGGAAAACGCGGGGTGTCCCAAGATTGGAATAGACAGTGACAGAAGTTTCCCGGCGTTCACGTTCCGTATTACGGCGTTGCATCAGATAAAGCACCGGCTCCTTACTCCAGTTTGCCTTATACCAATAGAAAGCATCCTTGCGTATTTTACGATCAAAAGTTATCAACCCTTTCATGTTCCGCGCATCTACACCTCCACGCTTCCATTGAGGAACTGCAAAGTCAAACATATTCCATAAATAAGAAGCAAGAATATAAGGATGCTGAGAAATTACTCCCCACTGATACTCATGTGTCTTTGTCTGGAAAGTTTCCGGATAAAAATCACTGCCCCAGTTCAAGGCATCTCCCAGCAATTCTGTCTGATGCTCAATGTTCGCATCAGCCCCATATTCTGTCAGCATCAGCCGTTGCCAGGGATATTCTTTTGCCATTTTTTCAATCCAGGGTTTGATATCCTGTATCTTTTTCTCATACCATCCGAAATAACGGTTCATTCCCTGTATATCGGTATTCCCGTTAACCGGATGTTCTGCATGGCCATAACCATTGACAGCCACCGTATAACGATCAGGATCTTCCAGTTTGCAGAGATCGTGAACAGACTGAGTAAGAGCAGCCGTATAACCATGCGGATGATACACCTCGTTATGAATTCCCCACACATAAATAGAAGGATGATTGAAACTCTGACGTATCAGCTCGCGCATTTGCTGATGAACATTATCCCACTCCTGCCCTGTCACACGGTTCACAAAAGGAATCTCAGCCCAGATAATAAGTCCCAACGTATCACAACGTGAATAAATATAATCCGACTGCTGGTAATGAGCAAAACGCACGGTCGTTGCCCCAACTTCCATAATCTGCTCCAGATCAAAATCATGTTCCCTGTTAGTCAGTGCGCTGCCCATCCCCCACCAGTCCTGATGACGGGTAACTCCATACATCGGATATTTTTTACCATTCAGGAAGAAACCTTTTCCAGCCACAGCCTCATACTTACGCAAGCCGAGTGGCTGTATCACTTCATCAATTACCTGTCCGTCCTGTTTCAGACGAGAGACGACCTTATATAAATAAGGATCTTCGCGCCCCTGCCAAAGATGAGGATGACTGATTTTAAAATCAGAAACATAGTTTTGTACTCCCTGAGGAGTCAGCTCAAAAGACTGCCGATGAACTTTAACCAACTTGCCCTCACGGGTATAAATCGCATTTTCCAGTTCAAGAGCAGCCGGAGCCAATGTTGCATTATCAAGTTTCACCCTGACAGAAACATCAGCAGACTGTTTCGATACGTTCTTCTGAGTTATATATACACCCGGAGAGGCACAGTCATTCACTACAATATTGCAGGGTTCAGTCACTATCAGCCATACGGGACGGTAAATTCCACCATAGACGCCAAAAAGAGCATGGTTGACCGGAATCACATCCGGACGTGCTACATTATCGGACTTGACAACAATTTCATTCTCTTCTCCCAGCCTGACTTGCGAACCAATTTCGCAGACAAATGCAGAATAAGCTCCTTTATGTGTTCCAACCAAATAACCGTTGACATAAACTTCGGCACATGCTCCTACACCCTCAAAGCGTAGAAAAAGACGCTTGCCTTCCAGTGATTCAGGAAAAACATAGTGCTTCCGATAATAAGCTACCCCAGCATAAAAGCTGTTGGTTTTCTTCTGCATATCATCCGCATTCCAGGTATGAGGCACATTCACCTGTTCCCAATCTGCATTCCATCTGGCAGCAGTCTGCATCGCATCGGTTGGAAAAGGCCCTTTCTTAAACTCCCATCCGTTATTGAATGGAGTTACCTCACGGGCCTCCGCCTTAAAAATACTTCCCAACAAACAAGCCAGCAAAATACTCGCCAGAAAGAAATTTCTCAGTACAGGCCTGACTGGCACCGAGAAGAAATGAAATCCTTTTGCCATAGTGTTATATTTTCAGCTAAAATCCATGTTCCCTTTTAACTAGTAAAAATAGCATTAATATTGATTATATTAGCACTTTCAGACAAAAAAACTTTTCCTAAAGCTAAAACATATAATCAGACTGCAAAAAGGAACTTTCTTTACCCAAACAACTGACAGCCTTTATTTTCACCTGATATTTGCCCTTTTTCTTACTTCCGTAATAACGAACATGTTCCATATATGGCAAGTCAAAACCTTGATAATATCCCTTTGCAAGGAAACGAATTTTTTTCTGGTTTCCATCAGGATCTGTTATTATCATCATATAATGCTTCGTTAATACATCGGGAGAAGCAGAATTAAAACAAATATCTACAACTCCATCATCACAGACAAAACAATTAATATGAGAACCTTTTTTAAAATAAGGAGATTTCGCATTAGCTCTCATTTGCGCTTCTGTATATGTGAAATTTCTCCTGTACAAATCCTGCAAAACTATATTATACCCAAATTGACGTGACAGATCATAATTCATTCGTCTTAGATTTATGTTTCCAGTCCTTGAATTAAGATCCATAATCCATCCTTGGTTTACTTCATCTCTACCATCTATATCCGCTTGTTTAAAAATGCCGATCAATTGAGGATTCTCATATTCATTAGGAAGATCTTTATCCAACATATTTTTATTCTTCAATGTATTCCAGTCAAGATCAAAATACGATGTACTACCTGTATTGATTATTGTAAAATCCTTTTGAATTACTGATAAATCATCAAATAACGGATAATGACTATGTCCGCAAAGATATACGACTTGAGGATAGGCTGACAAAATCTGATAAAACTCTTTCGCCTGAGGAGACTCCCATTGGCCGCCAAAGAAGTTGTCAACCTTAAAAGGCATATGACTTATCACAATTATAGGATTAGTTTTATTTTCATGATAAGCAATTTCAAGATGATGTCTTAAATATTCCAGCCTATCTTCAGTGTATCCGCCATTACCATCCGAACAGGATACCCCGATAAAGTGTATGCCGTTTACGACATAATGACTGTTTAGAGGAAGCTCTACATTATCTTTATACAAATTTTCTGCATTGCTGCTATAAAATTCATGATTTCCCATCGGGTATATTAATAAAGGCATCCCAGTACGCTCTTTGCCATATACATCATCCAGCAACATATTATATGTATTATATGCATTGCCGCCTGAAGGAGAATTAACCATATCCCCGTTCATTATGATCATATCTACAGACATCTTCTTAAAATAATTCAGAGCTCTATGTACATGTTTAGGACCATTCATTACAACCCCCAAATGACCGACTGATAAATTTTCATCATTCTCCGGAAATTGTGCATCAGAAATAATGCCAATATTTAGCAGTTCACGATTGATCCTGATTCTCTTTACAACAGTATCAACAGATAAAGATGCAAAGGTTGAAGAAGTAATCAATAATAAACATATTAAAGAAAAATACAGTCTACACATAAACACTACAATTACAAAGTTACTACTATCATACGCATCATTCCATGAATTATAAACTAACTCTGTTTTTTATTGACACAAATAACGATACCGGCAGCACTATCTGTTGAGGATTTTATCTTTAACTTCAATACACATCCGTTATTTGCTGTAACATTAGCAGGAATTTCAAGCTTTAAGTTCAGAATACCCTCGTCTGATAAAACACGATCTGAAGAAGAATATATAACTTTACCATCAGCCTCAAGAACCAATCCGGTAACTTCTATATCTCCTTTACCTTTCAGGCATTCCAATGAAACACCATTCAACCCAACAAGCATACGGGCTGGTATATTAAACAATAAATCTTTGGAAGAATTTCTGGCTAAACTCCAGGTACCGATCATAGCAGGACGGTTCAAAAGCAAATCTGCAGAAGAAATATCCTGAGACAAGCCTATCATTTTACGAGAAAAATCTATAAGATCAAAATCTGAATTCCACTTCTTATAAACACGATTCTCTTCAACCCATTTACGTTCCCATGAAGATAAATCTGCCGATTTGCCGCTATCACGGCCTTTATAATATTCTTTCCACCGGCCAAGATAATAGCTACCGACCAGACCACTCCACATTCTTGCGGAATAATCGTCAACGGGAGGTCCCCAGACCGTAACGATACGGCGGGCATTCATCTCATACTGTTTTCTCTGTGCTTCCGTTCTTGCTGCCTTCGAAGCAAAAGACACCCAACGGTCCAGACGAAGAGTAGGATGCTGGGATAAGATACGGTCCATCCCCAGCATGAAGGTTTCAAACCGACTCTGGAGGAAATGTGCCTGAAGCGTATCTCCCAACAAATATTCCTGATCAATCTGTCTGGTCAGTATTTCTGCCTTACTACCAAGATAATGGGCTGTCATTTCACAAAGATCCGTGAGGTAATAAGGACTGTCCTTCAATTCTTCGGATGCTGCAACAAAAGACTCAAGCCCCTTGAAATAATCATCACTTATATTAATAGAACCATTCTTGACAAGACCCGGCCGGAACTGCCAGTTGAAACGGGGATGATCCGTAAACGTTCCATATACAGACTTCAGGAGATAATCCCAGGCTTTCATCAACTGAGCCGGAGCCTTGCCGTAACGATTGATGCTATACTGCTTCAACCAGTCACGTACATCCATACGGTGGTCACTCCAGCCCGCATCAGTCACCAGTTCATAAAGCACTTCATTATTCTCAATTCCTTCGGGAGCCAGTCCGTGGGCTACCAGATTTCCCCGGTTGGAGGAAGAAAGTGCTTCCAGATGACCGTTGGCATAGAAATCAAGAACACCCGTCATTCCCGTCTTTCCTCCCATATTGGGAATCACACTGTAGACCCACTGTTTGTTGTAGAATCCCTTGTAATATTCCCAGTTCACTTCCGAATGCCAGAAATGCCTGTTGTAATCAACGGCCAGGTCCAGAAGCAGCATCTTATCATCGGGAACCCGGGACACAAGAGCACCCAGAGTCTCGTAGTCCCAGATATGACGCTGGTAGCCGAACATCCAGCCCTGCATAACCCACACGGCATCCTTATTGGCACGCTTTATGGAACTATAAACCTTCTCACCATAAGAAGCTGCCATTTCATAGCGGGCAGGATTTCCCTTCTCCGGGAAAGGTATGTCCATCTCATTGAAACTGTCTACCAGGTAATAGTCACATTTACCGAACTCTTTCTCCCATTCCTTGATGAACGCCTCAGAAATCTTTGCGAACAAAGGCTCTGTGGGAGAAATCATCCAATTATGGAAGGCACCTCCCCAATGGGTTTCAACAATATGAAGATCCGGATAGATCCGCTTAAATGCTTCCGGTATGAAACCGGGGAAGCCCGGACAAATCGGCTTCATACCCAAAGCACGCATCCGGTCGAGGATCTTATGCTGAAGAGCCAGCTGACCGGCATGCCAGTCCGGATTCAAAGGGCCGTCTATCCCGCTCACATTACCCATACGCATCCAGGGCAGGTGTGCCGGACCGACAAAATAACTGTTTATCTCCTCTTCCGTCAGTCCCATCTTTTGCCAGACACGGGCAAGAATGGCTTCATAGCCAACCAGGGCCAGCGGCATATTGATGCCATGAAGAGCCATCCAGTCGATTTCCTGTTCCCAGCGTGCCCAATCCCAATAAGGCATCGTGTAGCCATAAGTACAGACATTAAAATAATAATGATTACGGAAAGGAGACTCTACCCTGACGGAAGAAGCAGCAGGCAATTCTTCCGGAAGACGGATATTATTGCCGCTCCAGGTATACATGCCCAGACGGTGAGTCTTGACATAATCATAAAATCCCCGGCAAAGAGATACATTGTCCGATCCTTTCAAATGCAAAATTCCATCCTTTACGGAATATTCATAATACATGTTTCCGACTCCTTTCTTCAATTCCAGCTTCACCGGAACAGAAGACTGCTTACTTACACGCTGGAGCACACGAAAAGCCTCATCAGTCTTTCGGGCTGTAGCCGTAAATATATTGATAAGACAAAACAAAACAAGCCATCTATTCATACGTATCAGCATTAAAAAAGCAGCCGGGAAATTAAATATCCAGGCTGCTTTAGATCAAAATCCTATTTATTTGTTAAATTCAACAATTTCTATAGTCCAATCCTTTTTATTTCCATTTGCAGCCTGAACTACATAACGATTTAACTTACTCCAATCTGCAGGTACACCTAATTGAGAAGAATCTCCAACAGGGCTCATACGAGCTGCAGTAGAAATAGAAACCGCTACAACCAGGTTAGAGGTTGACAGATTGCCCAGTTCTCCTGCGGGAAATTCACTTGGGACTGAAACTTTTATCTTTACACTGCCAGATTCACTATCAATATCTGCATCAAAAGTCAAATCAACTTCTTTCACCAGATATTCACCGGAAGCTGGTGACTTTTCATCTGTCATATACCGATAACGCACTGCGCTGACAGAAGTAATTTCTGCATCTTCATACTCTGGCAGATCTTCAAGACCACCTTTTAAACATGACGAAAACAGTAAAGCCGAAAAAACTAAAGTCAAACAATATAATATCTTTTTCATAAATAAAAATTTAATTACCATCCTTCATTTTGTTTATCAATAATTCCCGCTGCTGTACGCGTGTCAATTTGTCCTTGCGGTATAGGGAACAAATAGCGTTTTGTTGTAAACTTACGGTTCCAGCTATTAAGCAATGTCAACTGACCAATGCAGGCAGATTTTCTATCACTTGATATTGAAATCTTATAAACAGGGGCATTCAGATCTTTAATGACATCTCCAGCATTACGTCCATAATTACTATAAGAACCATATTTACCCCATCTCAAATAACTGAAATAGATATCAGCCTCTTCATAAGCCATTTCAACACGTCTTTCACGAATATAGTCTTTCCAGGCTTCTTCAAGTGTGGATGCCTGAGAAGCAGGAAGCCCTCCATGCTTAACACGTGTTGCATTCAATGCTGTAACGGCATTGGCTACATCCCCTTTCAGCAAATATGCTTCTGCAAGATTCATATACATTTCACCCAAACGAGCTATCACATAATGGAAATTAATCTTGTTAGAAACATAAACTCTCGGATCAACCAATACGGTATACTTACGCCAGTAATAACCAGTCGTTGTCGTATACCAGCCACCATCTTCCTTAGAACGTATACCCTGAGATGCACTACCTCCCATATTTGTCTCTATATATTCTTTCTGCCATTCCGTCTTGTCACGAACAATTGTAGCATCCATTCGTTTATCACGGTTAGAATACATCAGATCACTGATATCGCGTGTACATCCATCTTTAACTTTCAGATTATACGTAAACAGCGGATAATCTTCACGGCCTGTTATAAGGTCTACGGCTGTAGGTATATGTCTTTTTTCACCGTCAAATCGAGTAAAAGTTTCTATTGAACCCTCGCTCAATCCTAAAGTACTGAGAAAATCTACGTTGTCAAGTATCTGAGAAGATTCATACCACGACTTTGCTTCCCCTGTTTTTTCATCAATGACCAGATACTGATCAACAAGATCCTGAGTCGGCCAATATGATCCCCATCCGTCAAATGTTTTCTTTTCATCAAAAGTAGTAGTTCCATCGGCGCTACCCTTTTGAAGTTCATCAATAGGAAGATTAGGCATAACATTTATCATCTCATTAAAACTTCCCACTGTAGCATCTTTATCCAGATAATAACGTCCCATAATTATTTCAGGATCCTCTGGAGACTCATCATTAAACATTCCTCCATAATTCTCAGTCAGAGTATATTTTCCTGAATTAATGACATCATTGGCAGAAGAAATAGCCAAATCCAAATACTGCTCGTTTTTTGTATAAGCATAAGCTTGCAAAGCAGCACGGCTTCTCAAGGCTAAAGCTACATATTTATTGGCACGTCCACTTTCAGAAGTTTCCGGCAATCCCTCAACAGCTTTATTCAAATCATCCAGAACCAGTTCATAACTCTTATTGACACTCTCAGTCAATGGAGTCTGAAAAGCTTCCGTATCATCCACAGAAAGAACTCGTGTAATAGGCACAAAGCGTCCCATCTTTCGGGTCATATCGAAATATAATACTCCTCTCAAGAAATGACCTTCAGCTATCAACTGCTTTTTCTGCTCTTCAGATAAATTGGAGCTTGCAACTTTCTCCAGAATCATATTACAGCTACGTTGCTCACCAAAACGTCCAAAACCATAATCTGAATACGCATCAATACCTGTTTCAGTAGCTACAGTATTTATAGAGTTACCAACCTGATCACAATATGCACCATTAGGAGTCAATACTTCCCAGGCAGCAGAATTTCCGGAAAAATTTGCTATGGTGTTATTATATGTCTGTATAACAAAAGCCTCAGCCGTTTCATAGCTTCCCCATACCAAATCTTCACTATAGCTTTCGAATGGCTTTGTATCCATTACATCACATGATGACAATACTCCAGAAAAAGCAATTCCCATGCAAAAAAGACCTGTATATATATTGTTTTTCATTATATTACGCTTTAAAATCCTAAATTCAAACTAACTGCAAAAATTCTCTCATTGGGATATCCGTAATGCTCAACAGATGCATTTTCCGGGTCAAGACCATATTTTGTCGCCTCAGATATAGTAAATAAGTTCTGACCGGAAATAGCCAGTGATGCTTTCGACAACCAATTTACATCCTTCAACAACGAGTGTTTAAAGTCATATCCAAATGAAAAATCTTTCATACGAAGGTAAGCACCGTTTATCAGCCAGAAACTACTTGAAACATAATTATTGTTTCCATTAAGACCTGCGCTTGACATCAAACGGGGATATTTTGCATCCGTATTATCCGGTGTCCAGAAGTCGGTATGATAATCATAAATAACAGGTAATTCACCTGCTTGACCACCATTCATCTGAGCTGTACCGGTCAAATACATATCAAATCTGGTAGCTCCCTGGAACAAAGCTGACAGGAAGAATCCTTCGTACTGTAATTTAATATTAATACCATAGTTACCTCTCGGGAAACTGCTTTTTCCAGTACGTACCATATCTGAGTCGTCAATCTTACCATCACCATTGAAGTCCGAATATTTCAAGTCTCCAGCAGTCAGATCATAAGAGCCTAAACGCTTGACACTGTTATAAACATCCTGTGCATCTTTATAGAAACCTAAACATTCATATAAGTTTCCATAATATCCGGTTTGCTGAGTAGCACGTTTGTAGGGATTCATCAAATCACTTACTGATTCAGACGGATTGTTTGCCCACAACTGATCAAACTTAGTAAAGTTAGCAGAGATGTCATAAGAGAATTTACCAATATTATCTCTCCAGCCCAAAGTAAAGTCAAAACCGGCTCTTCTATGTTCACCATTTGTTGAAACTCTCGGCAAGGACATACCCAGCGGTGCTGTATAACCTACATCAATTTGATTAGGAGCATATAAGAATCCTTTTGTCTTGTAATAGAAATAGTCGATAGAACCATATAATCTATTTTTTAAAGAAGAGAAATCAATACCCATATCAAACTGATCTGTTGTAAACCATGATATATCAGAGGAAGGAATATCTCCTTCTGAAAAACCAGGTACATAAGCACCATTTAAGACCCAGGCCTGATTGTTCAAGTTGTAAGAACTCATATATTCAAATCGTCCAATATGAAAAACATCAGTATCACTTCCCCAGTTATCCAGACCAACCTGTCCATAAGATGCACGCAACTTCAACTGGTTGAAAACATCTTTCTCAACCAAATCTTCCATGAAAGCTTCGTCAGCAATGCTCCATCCTACCGAACCAGAGTAAAAAGTTCC
>ENA-UEYI01002069-UEYI01002069.1-human-gut-metagenome-genome-assembly--contig:-NODE-2069-length-14885-cov-3.211710_pt1 | contig 14885 bp, 14 predicted proteins | sample MGYA00242900_ERZ507916 | MGnify/ENA primary metagenome ERZ507916 (study PRJEB26167, sample SAMN06115521) | human gut metagenome | host: Homo sapiens | place: China:Chongqing | collected 2015-09-02...
CAGGATACTGCTGAAGAGGCATTGACCGGAATAACAGTAACACATGGCACCATGGATAAAACATTCTATTTCCATTCCGGTTACTTCTTTGATACGACGAATCTCCTCCAGACTCAGTTCTCTGGCGGGTACCACTCTGCAGGCACCCTGCTTTTTCAGAAATTCTGCACCATATTCACCGGTGATCGTCATTTGGGTACTTCCATGTAGTTCCATCTGCGGAAAGGCATCACGGATAAAGGCAAATACACCCATATCCTGAATGATGACACCATCCAGGCCGGCGCGATAATAAGGCATCAGATATTCATAAAGCTCAGAGAACTCGGATTCTTTTACCAGGGTATTTACGGTAAGATATACTTTTCTGCCCAACAGGTGAGCATATCGGATACAGTCCACCAGTTCATCTTCCGAAAAATTCTCAGCATATGCACGTGCGCCAAATCGATTTCCTCCCAGATAGATTGCATCTGCTCCCGCGTGTACGGCTCCGTAAAATGCTTCCGCATTCCCGGCGGGAGCAAGTAATTCCACTTTTTTATTTCTCATAGACATCCTCTGTTGCGTATGATACACGCTTATACAAATAGCTGCCCGAAAACGGACAGCTATCAATTTATTTATCCTTTAGTTCTGTCTCCAGACGAACAATTTTTCTGGCATCTTCGTTCAACTGCTTCTGTAGCTCTTTTCCCTGTTTTTCCGCATTTTCCAGCTTGATCTGCGCGGAAATCAGCTCATGCTTCAGATCATAGAGTTCCTTTTCTTTCCCCTGCAGTTCTTCCTCCAAAATGGAAATCTGCTTTTTGGCTTTGAAATAATCATCTGCAATGTTCAGCTGAAGCAGAACGCTCTGTCTGTCCAAAGACTGTCTTCGAAAGCTGTCCAGTTTCCCATACTCAGTCATTTTATTATTGATGTAGGAAGCAATCTTCTGCATGTAATCTTCGCTTTCATAGCCGCTTAAAGTAAATACTTTACCACCTATGAGCACTTCAGTATCTGTTTTCGGAGACATTGTCAACACCCCTCTTAACAATCTTTTGGAAACACAATATGTGCCATCTTGTAAAAAATATAATACAAGATTTATTATATATCAGATTATATCGAGTGGCAAGCAAAAAATAACCAATTATGCGTCCTGATTTTCTAAAGCTTTATCCCCAGGTGACGATAAGTCAGGTCTGTTACCACACGACCCTTGGGCGTTCTGCTCAGGAACCCATTCTTGATCAGATAAGGTTCGTAGACATCTTCTATGGTGCCGGCATCTTCTCCGATGGCAGCTGCAAGGGTATCCAGTCCCACAGGACCACCGTTAAATTTCTCGATGATCATCACGAGGATATTCCTGTCGATATGATCTAAGCCCATCTTGTCCACATCCATAAGATCCAGTGCGGTTCTGGCTACTTCTTCTGTAATGACTCCGTCGTATTTGACCTGCGCGAAATCGCGTACACGCTTCAGGATACGGTTGGCAAGTCTGGGCGTTCCACGGCTTCGCCTAGCCATCTCTTTTGCTCCGGCAGGTTCGATCTCTACATCCAGGATTCCTGCGGAGTGCATGATGATCTGCTGCAATTCCTCTATGGTATAGAATTCCAGATGATGGATCATTCCGAAGCGATCCCGCAGAGGTGCCGTCAAAAGTCCCGCCCGGGTCGTCGCTCCTACCAGCGTGAACTTCGGTAATTCCAGGCGGACGGACCTGGCACTGGAGCCCTTACCGATCATAATGTCAATACAATAATCTTCCATGGCGGGATACAGTACTTCCTCCACCTGACGATTCAGACGATGTATCTCATCCACGAACAGCAGATCTCCTTCTTCCAGATTGTTTAAGATGGCAGCCATCTCTCCCGGCTTCTCGATCGCCGGTCCGCTGGTCACCTTCATATGGACTCCCATCTCATTGGCAATGATCCCGGCAAGGGTGGTCTTACCAAGTCCGGGTGGTCCGTAGAACAGCACATGATCCAGTGCATCCCCACGCTGTTTTGCTGCGGTAATATAGACCTTCAGGTTCTCCTTTATCTTGGACTGACCGATATAATCGTCCAGCGTCTGGGGACGTAAGGAGCCTTCCAGTTTAATATCTTCTTCTGTGATATTTGTCTCTATCATTCTTCTGGACATAGTCGTTGCTCTCATTCCTTAAAACAATTTTTTCAGGGCAGCCTTTAAGATTGCTCCGGAATCCATAGCCTCCACATCTTCGATGGCATTGACAGCCTTTAAACTCTCTGCCTGTCCGTAACCCAATGCCACCAGGGCTTCCACAGCTTCCTTTTTCTTCTCACTGTCAATATGCAGACTTCCTGCGGTCAGGATGCCTTCCGCACCGCCTGCTGCAATCTCTCTGGTGATCAGCGTATCGTCAATGGATATCTTATCCTTTAATTCCAGGATCAGCCGCTGCGCCGTTCTGGTGCCTACGCCCGGTGCCTTCGATATCGCTTTGGCATCCCCGGACATAATGGCAAACCGCAGAGAATCTGCATCCATAACAGACAATATGGCCAGTGCTCCCTTAGGTCCGATACCGCTGACCGTAATACAGAGCTTGAACATCTCCAGATCGCTCCTTGAGAGAAATCCATATAATAAAAAGGCGTCTTCCTTCACATAGGTATATGTATAGAGCCGGACCTGCTCTCCGATTCCGGGAAGTTTCGATGCTGTGTCCGCGGAGATTCGGACATTGATTCCGAAGCCGTTGACATCGATCACCGCGTTATCTACCGTAACATCTTCCAAAAAGCCATTTATATATGCAAACATGTATGTTAAATCCTCGTCTTTCCTGGCTTGCCAAATCATAGCACATAAAATTCGGCTACGATATGTTTATCATACCATAGCCGAACATATGTTTCAAGTGATTTTAACTCTGAATCTGTTTTAACTGGTAGAACTCTCCCTTCAGGGCCATCAGCTCATCATAGGTACCATATTCCGTACAATGTCCGTCGGCGATTACAGCAATCCTGTCGGCATCCCGGATCGTTGACAGTCTGTGTGCCACAATAAACGTTGTCCGCCCCTCCGTCAGATTGTTTAACGCCTGCTGGATCAGTTTTTCGGAGATACTGTCCAATGCCGAGGTTGCTTCATCCAGCACGATAACCTTCGGATCCCGGATCAGTGCTCTGGCAATAGAAATACGCTGTCTCTGGCCGCCGGATAGCTTGCCGCCGTGTTCTCCCACCATAGTGTCGAGACCTTTTGGAAGGGATGCGATCAAGTCTGACAGATTCGCAGCCTTGATCACATTCTGTAATTGTTCTTCTGAGACATTTTCACAGCCGTAGGTAATATTATCGCGGATTGTTCCGGAGAACAGAATGGATGTCTGAGGTACTACCGCTAAATGTTTTCTGTATGTTCTAAGATCGATTTTGCTTAAATCTTTGCCGTCGATCAGGACTTTTCCACTCTCCGCCTGGTGGAAACCGATGACCAGATTTAAGATCGTGGATTTTCCGGCACCGGACTCGCCTACCAGTGCAATGGTCTCTCCCGCTTTCACATGAAGATTTAAGTGGTTCAATACGTTATGCTCGTTGTTTTTGTAATGGAAACATACATCTTCAAAGTCAAAAGTACCGGTCACCTGTTCCAGTTTTTCCTTGCCTTCGTTGTCTTCGATATCCTCAGACAGCAATACCTCACCGATGGAATTCACGGATTCGATACCTTTTGCAATAGTGGGCAGCAGGGTAACGATAGAAGATACCTGATTGACCACTGTAGCAAAATAACTCTGATACAGTGTGATATCACCGGCCTGGATTTTCCCGCCGATGGCGAGATATCCGGTAAATGCCAGACAGATCACCTGAAAGATCTGGAATACCGCCCAACCCACCGATCCAAACAGTGCCTGGATCAGATCCAGCTTATAGCCCTTCTCCGCCACAGCAAACAGTTGCCCGCTCATTTTGGATACTTCTTCATCCTCCAGGGCATGGGCTCTGGTCACGGGTACCAGTTCCACCATTTCCATGACTCTGGCGGAGGTCTCTTCCATTTCCTTACGGAACTCCGTATTTCTCTTCTTCATAATATTCCGGAAGGTAACCATGGTAATTGCCGCCACCGGGGTGGTCAACAGGAAAAATATAAATACGATGCGGCTCTTACTGATAGTGACCACCAGTGCAACCCCGATATTCAGGGCAATATTTAAAATACTTAAAAATAACTGTGTGGAAAGACCTTCCACTGCTTCCACATCACGCATGATCTTGGACTGCAGTCGTCCGGACTGGGTCTCCACATGATAGGAAATGGACAGCTGCTGCAATTTCCGGATCAGTGCTTTCCGGAGTCCTGTCTCCGCATAGCGGGTCGCCAGGCTCTTATAGGAAGTGTACAGATAATTCATGGGAATATTTAGCAGGATCAGTCCCGCTTCCAGAATACTGTAAAATATAATATTCCGGAAAGTATCCGGATTGTGCGCCGTCACATCGTTAATAATATTCGCTGTGATGATGGGCAACACCCAGACACAGGCATGCTTTGCGAAGAAGCAGATCACTGCCATGACAAATTTATGATAATTCCCCTTATACAGATGCATCAGTGTCCGCAGGGGATGTCCCTGATTATTCCGATAGCATTCAATAAACCAGCTCTCGGTGTCCATCTTTTTTTTCGGAGATGTTTTTGCTTCAAAATCTTTCATATTTGCAGGATACCTTTCCTATTTGTTCGTTCCTTTCATTTTAGCGCAATTAATATGCGTTTTCCAGTCCGTTTTTGCGCTCTTCACCTATAAACAACTGTTTTTTTGCGAAAAAATAGGGCTGTGACAGAACTTTTACATTCCTCACACAGCCCTTTTCATAGCATTATTTTTTACAATCGATTAGTTGTTGATCAGCTTATCACTCTCGTTGTTCCAGCTGTAAAGCTTACGGATCTCTTCGCCGACCTTCTCGGAAGGATGCTCAGCAGCAAGCTTTCTCATAGCCTTGAAGTGAACCTGCTTGCCTGCGGGAGACATATCTAACAGGAATTCCTTAGCAAAAGTACCATCCTGAATATCGGACAGGATCTTCTTCATGGTCTTCTTGGTCTCCTCGGTAATCAGCTTGGGGCCGGTGATGTAGTCACCATACTCAGCGGTGTTGGAGATAGAATATCTCATGCCTGCGAAACCACTCTGGTAGATCAGATCTACGATCAGCTTCATCTCATGGATACACTCGAAGTATGCATTTCTGGGATCGTAACCAGCCTCAACCAGAGTCTCGAAACCAGCCTGCATCAGAGCACATACGCCGCCACACAGAACTGCCTGCTCACCGAACAGATCGGTCTCGGTCTCGGTTCTGAAAGTGGTCTCCAGAACGCCTGCTCTTGCGCCGCCGATACCCAGTGCATAAGCCAGTGCCAGATCCTGAGCCTTACCGGTTGCATCCTGCTCTACAGCGATCAGACAGGGAACACCCTTACCAGCCTGATACTCACTTCTTACGGTATGTCCGGGTCCCTTGGGAGCGATCATGGTAACATCAACGTTCTTGGGAGGTACGATACATCCGAAATGAATGTTGAAACCATGAGCGAACATCAGCATATTGCCCTCTTCCAGGTTGGGCTCGATGTCGTTCTTGTACAGATCAGCCTGCTTCTCATCATTGATCAGGATCATGATGATGTCAGCACGCTTTGCAGCTTCTGCAGCGGTGAATACTTCGAACCCCTGTGCCTCAGCCTTTGCCCAGGACTTGGAGCCCTCGTACAGACCGATGATAACATGACATCCGGAATCCTTCAGGTTCAGTGCATGTGCATGACCCTGGCTGCCGTAGCCGATAATTGCGATAGTCTTACCCTCTAATAAAGAGAGATTACAATCTTCCTGATAAAAAATCTTAGCCATTTTCTTCTCCTCCGTTATGAGACATAAAATTTATAACTGATAGGGATCTTCCCTAGAGCTAACATAAAGTGTGAGGTCTTACGCCTGTCAGTCCTCAATCTTCAATATAGGTAACGTTCTCGATACCTCTTCCCAGACCTGTGATACCGGTTCTGGCAAGCTCCAGTACTTCGTACTCTTCCGTAAAACGCTGGATCAGCGCATTGACCTTGCTGTGTTTACCGGTAAATTCAACGATCAGATTCTCCGCACCTACATCAATGATCTTCGCACGGAAATTGTTGGCAAGGAATTCTACCCCCTGGCGAATCTCCAGACGCTTTTCGGGATCTACTTTCACCTTGACCAGTACCAGTTCGCGGTACACGCTGTCATCCGGGTCCAGTTCCTTAATATCCCGGACATCCACAAGCTTTCCCACCTGCTTCTCGATCTGTTCCAGAATATCGTCATCTCCCGATGTCACAATGGTGATTCTGGTAAAACGGGGATCGGCGGTCACACCTGCCGTAATACTTTCGATGTTGTAACCGCGACGGGAAAACAATCCGGCAATACGGCTCAACACACCTGAAGTGTTGTCAACCAACAGCTGAAATACTTTTTTCTGCATGAATATCTACCATACCTTTCGTATTTCTACAGCCGTACTCCCTGACGGAGCAGCAACTGTATTCTTAATATAGCAAGATGACTACAGAATGTCAATTAGTGAATTTAACATTATGATTGATGTATTTTAATCATCATTTTCCGTGCATTTTGATAATGCCAAGGTTCCTGTTCGAGCTACTTCCACAATACTGATGGTCTGAAGCATCTTGATCAGAGTGTCGATTTTCTCCGGAGCATCGCAAATCTGCAGCATCATAAAGTGTTTTGACATATCTACGATCTCTGTTTTCATAATGTCACAGATTTCTATAATATCCCTACGATTATTCTTGTTATATTTAACTTTTAATAACATTAATTCCCGGGTATAGCACTGTTCCTGGGACAAAGTCTTCACTTTGATGACATCCAGTTTCTTATTCAGCTGCTTTTCAATCTGCTCTAGGGTACGCTCATCACCGGAGCTTACAATGGTCATACAGGAAACTGCATGGTCATCGGTCTCTCCCACGGCAAGGCTGTCAATATTAAAACATCTTCTGGAGAACAGACCGGCTACCTTGCACAGAACACCGGAACGGTTCTCTACCAATACGGAATATATTCTCTTCATCTCAGTACAGCCCCCTTTGTTATTTCACCAGATCCATAGGATCGATCAGACATTCTAACAGCATCGTATTGTCTTCAGCCAGAAAAGTATCCAGCACTTCGTCCACATGCTCCATATTATTCAACCGCAGATAAGGAATATCATAAGCTGCGGATAATTTCTCAAGATCGGGACTTCCTGACAGATCTACCACAGAATAATGATCTTTGTAGGTATAGTGCTGATATTCGCGAACCATACCGAGATAATTGTTTTTCAATACAATGATCTTGACCGGGATCCGATGCTGTCTGATGGTGGCCAGTTCCATCATAGACATCTGGAAAGATCCGTCACCGCATACGGCAATGACCTGCTTGTCCATCGCGGCTGTTTTGGCACCCATAGCCGCAGGAATGGAATATCCCATGGTTCCCATGCCGCCGGATGTTAAAAATTTACCCTTTTTCACAATGTGATAACCGCAGGACCAGATCTGGTTCTGTCCTACATCCGCTACATACACACCATCCTCCTGCATTTTCTCGGAAAGTTTTGTAATAAAGGCCGCAGGATCTACAAAATCGGGATTCGGGGTTCTCTTTTTCTCCATTGTGGAGCGATATTCATTTAAGGTAGTAAGCCATTCCCCATAGTCGCAGCTGAATTCTTCCTTCTGGAAATCCAGGAAAATGTGTTTTGCATCGCCGACCAATGGGATGGAGGGACCGGCATTTTTACCGATCTCTGCGGGATCTACATCGATATGTACCAATACCTTATTCCGGGTAATCAGATCCGGCTGACTGACCGCACGATCTGCCACACGGGCTCCCACCATAATCAACAGATCCGATTCATTCATGGCACGGTTTGCATATGCCTTGCCATTATTGCCCACCATTCCATAATATAGAGGATGTTCAGTGGGCATGACACCGATTCCCATCATGGTAGACACTACGGGAATTCTGTGTTCTTCCGCAAATGCCCGAAGCTCCTCTTGCGCCTCACTGAGCAATACACCGCCTCCGGCACAGATAATAGGCCGCTTTGCCTTTTCCAATTCCCGGATCACCTTTTTGATCTGTACGGCATGTCCCTTGACCGTTGGTTTATAAGTGCGGAGGTTTACCTCTTCCGGATAATGAAAATTCTTGATCGTGGCATTCTGAATATCAATGGGAATATCGATCAGCACCGGTCCTTTTCTACCGGTATTGGCAATATAAAACGCTTCCCTGAATACTCTGGGAATATCATTTACATTTTTTACCAGATAGCTGTATTTCACAAAAGATTCCACAGCGCCGGTGATGTCTGCCTCCTGGAATACATCGCTTCCCAGCAGTTCACTGTTCACCTGACCGGTGATACAGATCAGTGGAATACTGTCCGCAAATGCTGTAGCAATACCCGTGATAACATTCGTAGCGCCCGGTCCGGAGGTTACCGCACAGACTCCGGGTCTTCCGGTCATTCGTGCCACACCACTGGCAGCATGTGCTGCATTATGTTCGGTACGGATCAATACTGACTTAATATCGGAATCCAGAATACTGTTGAAAAAAGGACATATCGCCACTCCGGGATATCCGAATACCGTACTTACACCTTCTTCTTCCAGACATTTAATAATCGCATCTGCTCCAATCATGTCATTCCACTCCTTTATCTATACTCCATAATTTTCCGCTGTTTATTTTATTCCATCAGGCTTTTGGCCAGCTTCACAGCATCTGCTGCATCCTTGGAATAGCCGTCCGCTCCGATCTCATCCGCATATTCCTGGGTGATCACGGCTCCGCCGATAATGATTTTGGCGGTGATACCTTCCTGTTTCGCAGCGGCTACGATCTCCCGCATTCTCTGCATGGTGGTGGTCATCAACGCTGACAGGGCGATAAACTCAGCGTGATGTTCCTTTGCCGTTTCCAAAATTTTGGCCTGGGGAACATCCTTTCCCAGATCTATCACATGGAAACCATGATTTTTCAACATCAACGCTACAAGATTTTTACCAATGTCATGAATATCGCCTTCTACGGTAGCAATAACGACTACCGGCATTTCTTCCCCACTGTTTCCGGTCTGTAATAAAGGCTCCAGTACTTCAATGGAATTCTTCATTGCTTCTGCACTGGCAATCAGCTGCGGCAGGAAATACTTGCCCTGATCAAAATATTCTCCCACCAGATTGATAGCGGGAAGCAGAACCTGATTCAATAATTCCACAGGTTTTTCTCCACTCTCCAGTGCTTCGTTTGTTATTTTTACAATACCGTTACGATTCCCCTTCAGAACTGCTGTTTTCAGTTTTTCCTGCATTTCATTGATCTGAGGGGTATCTTTCGAAGCAGTTACAGCAGACGGTACTTCTGTATTGTCCGTGGAATCTGCCTTCGTTCCCTGTTGCTCCAAAAGAGCAAGTTTTCTGGATAATTCCGCTTCTTTTTCTTCTCTGCGCTCTTTGACGCCTCCGGCATATTCAATATAACGGAGTGCAGCCTCTTCTTTATTCAGGAGAAGATCGGTTGCCAGCGCACAGCTCATCAGCATCTCCTGAGAGGGATTGGCAATCGCCATCGTCAGTCCCGACTGAATCGCCAGCGTCAGAAAAGCGGTATTTACAAAACCTCTCTCCGGCATGGCAAATGAAATATTGGATAAGCCGCAAATTGTGGCGAAGCCGTTGCTCTTGCAGTAACGGATCGTTTCCAGCGTCTCCAGTGCAGCCTTTGGATTTGCTCCGACGGTTGCCACCAGACCGTCTACTACAATATCTTCCTTTCGCATTCCAAGCGAAAGTGCACGATCATAAATTTTATGTATAATCTTTTTTTTCTCTTCCATGTCCTTAGGCAGACCTGCATCCGATAAAGGAAGCAGGATGAACATTGCACCATATTTAGCTACAATAGGAAGCAGCTTTTCGAATTTTTCCGTTTCCAAAGACACCGAATTGACCAAAGCACGTCCCGGGTAATTACGAAGGGCGGCTTCCAGTACTTCCACATAGCTGGAATCCAGCGACAGTGGAAGATTCGTCACACCACTTACCTCCTCCAGCGCCCGGAGCATACATAGCTTTTCATCAATACCGCTCATCCCCATATTGATATCCAGTACCTTTGCGCCACAGGTTTCCTGCTCTTCGGCGAACTGGATCACCTTTTCAAAATTGCCTTCCCGCAGTTGTGCCTGAAGTGCCTTTTTGCCCGTAGGATTAATTCTCTCTCCTACGACGAAAAAACCATCCTCCAGTCCGAAGCTGTGGGTAATGCGTTCGGATGTCAGATACCGGATGCCCTCCGGTCGTCTGGCTGCCGTTGCTTGTGCAACGGTGCCGAAACGATCATGAAGCTGCCTTATAAATTCCGGAGTGGTGCCGCAGCATCCCCCCAGTATGGTTGCGCCGACATTCACCAGTACTTGCATTTCTTCGGTAAACTCTTCTGCTTCCATGTTATAGCAGGTAGTTCCGTTTTCATCCAGAAAAGGCAGTCCGGCATTTGGCTTTGCAATGATAGGTATCGTAGTAACGGATACCATGTCGGAGATGATGCCTTCCATCTGTGCCGGACCGGTGGAACAGTTCGCACCGATAGCGCTCGCACCCAGACTTTCCAGTACGACTGCCGCCGTTTTGGCATCTGTGCCGAATAAAGTTCTGCCATCCGCTTCAAAAGTAAGTGTAGCGATCACCGGAAGATCACAGACTTCTTTTGCAGCGATCAATGCCGCTCTGGTCTCTGCCAGGCTCATCATCGTTTCGACTACCAGCAGATCTGCTCCGGCATCCACCAGGCAGAGAATCTGCTCTTTATAGATAGCGATCAGATCTTCCAGCTCCATTTTTCCCATAGGGCGCAGTTGCTCGCCGGTCATGGTGATATCTCCGGCCACATAGACCGGATGTCCCGGAGTACTTGCTGCAGCTCCTTTGGATATCGCCACCAGGTCATGGATCATAGAGGACATATTTTTCTCTAAATGATATTCTGCCAGTTTTACACGGTTTGCTGTAAAGGTAGGTGCGTACAGAATATTGGTTCCCGCCTGCACGTATTCCTTCTGTAGCTGTAGCATTACCTCTCTATGTTCCAGAATCCACTGCTCCGGGCAGACTCCGGAGGGCATTCCGGCCTTTACCAGATTGGAGCCGGTGGCACCGTCCAGATATATGATATGATCTTTTGTGAAATCAATAAATTTTTCTCGTGTCATGTTTCTCTTCCCTGTTTCTTAATTCTTTTAATCATACCACATTGTCCTTTTATTCGTAAAGGGGACGATTTAACATTATATGGTTGCGCAAAGTCTCAGAATATGATAAATTTTATGTGGATTAAATGATTTGGAGGATGATTATCTTGAAGAAAAAAATACTTGCCATTACCGCAGGACTTCTTACTGCCATGGCACTTACCGCTTGTGGAAAAGATCCTAAGCTGACACAGTTCAAGGGTGAAATAGATGCCTTCTGCACAGAAATCTCCGATATCGATACTGCCATCAATAACGTAGATGCGGAATCGGATACAGCAACCGATGAATTGCTGGGATATCTGGATCAGCTGGATACCTCTTTTCAGAATTTTGCGGAATTGGATTTTCCCACGGAATTTGATTATCTGGAATCTCTGGCAGATGAAGCCAGCGCGTACATGACACAGGCCGTGGAAAGTTATCATGAAGCCTACAGCAACGGCGGCTACAATCAACTGACTGCCGATTATGCAAAAGAAAACTACGCAAGAGCTTATAAACGTATTCAGATCATTATTACGTTCCTGCATGGTGAACAACCGGAAAATGTAAATCTGACCACTGCAGAGGAAACAGCAGATGCTGCTTCTACTACTGCAGAATAATACGTAAGAACAAGAAAATCCCCGATGCTGATGCACCGGGGATTTTTTTGTTCTTTTTTCTGATAGATGATTATTTTAAAATTTTAATCTGACCGATCAGGGGGACTTCCTTCTCCTGCTCCTGGCAAGCATAGATCAGACCCATGATCGAGCATACCGTCATGAAGATGTATAAGATACCACCAACAATAGTTCCGATCACAGGAATAACGCTGACTACACCGGCAATAATCCAACCCAGTGTAATAACCAGTGCCTGATTCAGGTGGAATTTAGCACCCTCTTTGTCACCTGCGCAAAAAGCAACAATCAGGCCAATCCAGGTGATGTAAGCAATAATACCCGTAGTTTTTTTATCCATTTTTTCTCCCTCCGCACTCTTGTGCTTAAAAAATTCTGTATATGTAAAAATTGCAAATACAGTCATAGTGAAATATGAAAACCCAAAAGCCAAATGTTTTTCAAAATAAAATTTCCGATCATGATTGCGACAGCTGCATACAGATGCCACTCATGGAACTTCCATCCTTTGATCCCACCGATATGCAATCTGGCGAGAGTCTGTGTCAACATAAAGCCTCCAAAGATAACAACGGTATAAGTTACCAGTGGATGATACCAGGTTGCTGACAGAGGATGTCCTGCAAGCAGTGCACTTACCGCTCTGGTTCCACCGCAGCCGGGACAATAAAATCCAAACAATCGATAGACCATGCAGGTATATCCCTGCAGATTCGGAAGAACTATATGAAGATACAGATAGATTCCAATACTACCGGTCAGAAGAAATATCCATCCTGTCAGATAAAGATAATCTTCCAGACTTCTGCTATTCTTAGTACATACTTTCATAGCCGTAACCTACCATAGCCATAGAAAATACTACTGCAAGAACGGTGATCAGGATTCCCAATACAATACCGACGATGGAGCAGATCAGTCCGGCTTTTGACAGTCCGCTCTTACCCTGCTTGTTGGCAAATACTGCGCAGATAATACCACCGATACCAAACAAAGCACCGAACCATCCGCTACAGCATCCAAGAACAATAGAAAGAATACCCAGTACCAGACTGATGATAGCCAGCACATTGGTATCTTTGTTCTCAGGTTGTACAGGTGTTGTTACAGCTACCTGAGGCTGTACATTAGAGGTATAGTCCTGATAATTGTTTGCAGGCTGTTCTGCTGCAGGTGTCTCCTGTGCAGGTTCTGCTGTAGAACTTACTTCTGTTGCGGTAGTATCTACCGTTACATTGTTTTCATTTTCAAAATTCTGTCCGTCCATTTTTTCCTCTTTCCGATCCTTTCAGGATCTTTGTTTATTTAATCTGCCAGCGGGTTACCTTTACCATCTACATTGATCTTGCCTGTCAGGATCATAATAGCCTCTACCAGGCTCCAGATCCATATACCTATAACCAGGAAAATACCAACTACAACACAGCAAAGAATATATCCGACAATGGTAAGCACAAGCTGTGTGATTGCTTTTCCGGTGTAGCCAAGATAAAAATTATGAACACCGAAGGTACCCAGGAAAATGCCCAGGAGTCCGGCAACCAGTTGGGATTTTGCATCCGGTGCAGGAGCCTGTTTATTAGCTACGCCGCAGTTTAAGCATACTGCTGCATCCGGAGCTAACGGCTTACCGCAGTTATGGCAATAATTATTGCCCTGTCCCTTAGCTACTCCACACTTTATGCACATTACAGCTTCATCCGTCATATAAGGTTCGCCGCAATTCTTACAATAGTACATTAATTCTTCCTCCCTCTTATTATTTCCTATTTTATAAAATAATTTGAACTAACAATGTACATTATACAAGATGCTTGTATTTTTTACCAGTGGTATTTTTACATTATAAAAGCGGATAACGTGCAATTTTTATATAATAAATATCTTATTGCCGCTTTTTGTCAAACATCAGGAAGCATTTACGATATATTCCGCACCATCCAAGAACTGCCATTGTTGAAAAGACCGGGATCATATTATAAAGATACCGCGCCCTGGCTTCAAACAACATAACAAATAAAAACATACCGATAAAAATAACGATCATGGTAACAGAAATATTCAACAGTTCGGACGACTCCTCCCTGACAGACATACCATGCTTTCGAAATCCCGCAATTGCGTTCACCAGAACCAATGCCGCTTCTGCCAGAATTCCCAGCAGTACAAAAATCCACAGGTCCTGACTTACTGTCGTGAACCAGATATAATTACTGCCATCCAGCCAGTAGAAATTCCGCAATGGTTCCGTAAAAGAGCTGTGGGAAATCTCCGGATATTCCCAGGCCTGGAAATATCCCTCCTGATACCAGCTGAAGGTGCCGTCATTAAAATTCATGACCTGTTTGTGCAGCCAGAACCGCAAGGTCCCTATAAAGCCCCTGTCCTGCATTCTCCTGCGGATTCCTGCAAGTTCATATTGCATCCGGGAAGCCTTATCGGAACCGGCAAAAGACCGTACGATCTCAAGGCCCTCTCCGGAACAGGCTCCCGTGGTGTCCTCATTGAGACCGTTATACATATAATTACTCCAACCGATTTCCAGCTCCGGATTGTATCCGTAGTGTAATGTCTGATACATTCCCTGCCTGCACCATGATGCAAGACAAAAGGCAATTACCAGCAGTAACATCTTCCCTCCCAGTCCGTATAACCGGGAACGAACATCGCTCTCCTCCGAAACGGTCCAAAAAATATCAATTATGACGATCGCAATTACCGCCACATAACAGGTCGCTTTCATAATGCCGCTCAGGCATCCGAGAAACATAAGAAGGAACCAGAGAGCATAACTCCACCTGCTTTTGCGGCCTCGAACCATGGAATATAAGAAAAGGATCATAACAGGCATCGCTATGGTGCAGCCATCCGTATACGG
>ENA-UEYI01002070-UEYI01002070.1-human-gut-metagenome-genome-assembly--contig:-NODE-2070-length-14883-cov-3.391598_pt1 | contig 14883 bp, 16 predicted proteins | sample MGYA00242900_ERZ507916 | MGnify/ENA primary metagenome ERZ507916 (study PRJEB26167, sample SAMN06115521) | human gut metagenome | host: Homo sapiens | place: China:Chongqing | collected 2015-09-02...
ATAGTACTATGTCAGACATAATAGACATTATATGCGGTATGGTTAAATTATTCAATTGTGTAAAACGACGTAATTGAGTTGACTATTTTACGGATAAATGTTATATTTTGATTGAAAAAATCAGCGATGGCTAAACTAACCCAAAGGAGAGTTGATTATGTTCGGAATTATCGGAGCAATGGAAATCGAAACCGAAGGGCTGATTGAAAAACTTACCGACAGAAATGACGTTCCGATAGGGGCTTATAAGTTCGTGTGCGGCAAGCTTTGCGGAAAAGAGATCGTCGTATGTAAGTGCGGGATCGGTAAGGTGTTTTCGTCTACTGCCGCGGCGTTGATGATCGCGCATTTTGAAGTGACGGACGTTATCAATATAGGCGTCGCGGGCGGCGTTAAACCGCTTCGTCAAGGTGATATAGTGATATCCGAACGAACAGTTCAGCACGATTACGACGCTACCGCCGACGGGCTGATTCCGGGGCAGGTACACGGGTTCGATTCGCCGTATTTCGGTTGCGACCGCGCAGTGGTGGGCGAGTTGTGCGAGGTTATTACGCGGCTCGGTTATCGCTACAAGGTAGGTACGATCGCGTCGGGAGATTGTTTCGTCAGCGATAACGAAAAGTCCGCTTTAATTGCGCGGCGGTTCGACGCGGTGGCTTTCGATATGGAAAGCGCGGCGATCAATCAGGTTTGCGCGGTTCAGAAAGTCGGTTTCGCTTCGCTTCGGGCGATTTCGGATAACGGTGACGATTCGGCGGTGAAGAGTTTTTACGAATTCGCTACTGAAGCTGCGGCAAAATCGATTGAGATTATTACCGAATTTATCGCTTCTTTTGGTTGATTTATATCGTCTTAAAGCGGAAATATTAAATTCTATAGTCAAGATTAAGCGTCGGTCGCGTACCGACGCTTTTTATATGCGATTTGCGATAAATAATAATTCGTGTCTACGAGAATACTAACGGCGCTATGTTAGTCGTATTTTTAAAGTCCGTTATAACGTTTTTTCTGGTCTTGCTGGTCGTAAGGCTTATGGGGAAGCGGCAACTCGGCGAAATGCAACCGTTCGAACTCGTGATTACGTTGATAATAGCCGAAGTAGCGTGTATTCCGATGAACGATCCGTATATTCCTTTTTACGCGGGGCTGGTTCCTATCGTTACGCTTGCGTTTTTGCAGATTTTGCTGTCTACGCTTGCGAGAAAAAGCTTGTGGGCGCGCAGACTTATGAGCGGAAGTTCGATAATAGCGATAGACAAAAACGGTATAAATTACGAAAACCTAAAGAAGATGAACATCAATATAAACGACTTGATCGAAGCGGCGAGATCCGGCGGGTATATGGACTTTAATCAGATTGCTTACGCGATTTTCGAAACCAACGGCAATCTTTGCGTAATAGAAAAGGCGAGCGATCCGACGAAACTTACGCCGCCGCTTTTGCCGCTTACGCTCGTCGTCGACGGAGAATGGGAGGACGAAAACCTTGCACTTGCGGAAGTCACTAAGCTGCAAGTCACCGCAACGATCAGGAGCAGCGGTGTGAAAGGCGGGTTGAAAGAAGTCTTGTATATGGACGTTCGTCAGGACGGTACCGCTTATATCGCGCCAAAACACGGTAAAGACGTGACGGCGGACTTGAAAGTCAACGGAGAAAACTGGTAAGGAGCGAAAAGATATTATGAAAAAGTTTATTTGCGTTATCGTGCTGGTTGCGATCACGCTAGGACTGGGGATTGCGGAAACCGTGTACAGTTCTAAACTGTACAAAAGCCTTAATTTACGGTTGGTAGAGATTAACGAGGATATTTCGGCGGCGGCAGACAACGGGGATTTTTCTAAAGCGGCGGCAAAAACCGACGACATAATAGCGCTGTGGGAAAAGAACAAAAAACTCGCGCTTATGATTACTAATCATTCTACAATACGCTCGCTGGACGAAAAATTCGTTTCTTTGCGAGCGTGGATTGCTTGCGAAGGTTACGAGGACGCGAAAGCGCTTTGCGAAGTTTCGATCGCGCTAACGGAAGATATGATAGATGAAACGTATCCAGTTTTCGGGAATTTATTCTGATTTGATAAATTTGCGGTAAAATGTTTGCGTTTTGCCGCTTTTTATATTACAATATTCTATACTATGATTGCCGCGTACAGCGGCGACGAAAAGTACGGGGTATTCGCTTGAAATTTATCGAACTCAAGAAAAGTTTAGTGTCCGCGCCGCCGAAGCCGTGCTATATCGTGTCGGGCGACGACGCTTTCGTCGTGAGAAGCGCGATCAATATGTTCGCGTCGCTCGCAGGTTCTATGCGCGATCTTAATATGACCGTATTCAATAAGGACGCCGATTGCTCCGAAATAATTGCGGCGTTGCTTTCGCCGCCTATGCTTGCAGACTATCGCGTAGTAGTGGTCAACGATTACGCGAGCGAACTGAGCAAAATCAAGGATTATCTCGCCAGACCTAATCCGACTTCCGTTCTAGTGTTCTCCGGTGCGCTTACGTCGAACTTTAACGCGATAGTAAAGCTCGTCGAACCGGTCGACTGTAACAAACTCGACGCGACGTATTTGTCGGGGTGGGTGGTTAAAAAAGCGGCTTCGGAGCGCGCTACGGTGACGAGAGAAGCCGCCGTAACTTTGGTCGAGTACTGTAATCGCGATATGAACGTCATTTCCAACGAATTACGGAAACTTATCGATTACGCCGACGGCGACGTGATAGGCGAAGAAACCGTGCAAGCGATGGTTACGCCCGAACCAGATTTTAAAGTATACGAACTGAGCGAAGCGATTGCTAACAAAAACAGAGAAAAAGCGGTAAATCTCGCGGAAACGCTTCTTGCCGAAAACAATTCCGCGGTATCGCTTATCGCGATGCTGTTCTCGCATTTCCGCAGATTGCTGTTTGTGTCGCTCAATCCCGCTTCGGATACGCTTGCCGGCGATCTGAAAGTCAAAGAGTACGCGATTAAAATGGCGGTGCGACAAGCGGCGAGATTTACTCCGCGCAGACTGAAAGCGATATTCGACAGACTTAACGAAATGGACGCGGCGGTAAAGTCCGGACTTTGCGTGGACAAAACCGCGCTCGTGACTTTCGTGTGCGAAACCGTATCGATGGGATAAACGCAATGAACTTTACTAAAGAGAAGAAAATAAATAATTACGTTGCTATCGTAATACTGTTTTTGTGTTGCGGATATGCCGAGTTTTACAATATGCGCGGTGTGCTTGCCGCGATATCGTTAAGCGGCTCGCTCGTATTCAACGACGTGCTTGCGTTTCTGTTTGCGGCGATAATCGGAGGAATTATATATGAAGCGATCACTACGCTTTTGTTCCGTACGGCAATGCGCGTGATTCCCGCGTACGCCGATTTAAAGTACGCTTTGCGCCTTTTCTATTCGGCAGCATTTCTCTTAGCCGGCGTTACGAAGACGCTGTATTTCTATTTTCCTTATCTGTTTCCGTACGGCGAAACGTTTATCGAATTCTTTTACGCGGCGATATTTTTTTCATTATATCTATGGTACGTATGCAAAACTTACTGTAAACCTTACGAGCGGGCGCGTACAGTGATGTATTTGGGAAGCGCGTTTCTGTGCTTTTACGGTTTGGTCGCGGTCGTAGCGTTGCTGTCGGGGGTGCTGACATGAAAAGATCGCTTAGAGTTTTAACGGCAACACTTCTCGTTACGATATTAACGGTAGCGTGCACGGCGTGTTCGTCGGCGGCGAACGTTACTCCGGTCGAAAAAATTACCGACGTGTTTACGGAAGAGGGCGTGACGAAAACGTTCGACGAGTTTCTCGGCGACGGCGAAAATGCTCGACGCAATCGTACGTCTTTCAGCGATAACGAAAAAGTCGCGGCTCAATATATTTCGTCCGTACTCGAAGGCTACGGGTACGAAAACGGTTCCACGCTTGAAACTCAGGACATTTCCGTAGAAATCATAAACAAATATAATTCAAAGTCAAACGCGCTTAACTCACAGAACGTGATTGCGACTTATAACGAAGGAAAGCCGAAACTTGTCGTGATAGGCGCGAATTACGATAATATGTATTCGGGCGTTTCCGAAGTAGGAGTGGGCGGCGACGGAGGCGAGGGCGCGCTCGGTAACGCCACCGGGGTTGCGACGCTTCTTGAACTGGCGAAGGCTTTTAATACGCGTAAGCCCGCGCTTGACTTTACCGTCAAGTTCGCATTTTACGGCGCGGGCGAAATAGGCGCGTTCGGTAGCGGCAGATTCATAGCGGAGTATCTTAACGGCGGCGCGAACGTTTTGCTCGCGGTAAATCTGTACGCGCTTGCGGGACAAAAATTAGAAGTTTATGCCGACGAAACCGATACGATAGAGGACGAACTTTTCGTAGAGAGCGGAGAAAAGTATGACACCGTAATCGAACGGCTTCTACGTACTACACCGCTTTTTCCGCAACAGTACGCTACTAATATCACGTATTCACACATAGGTTTGATGTCGTCGCAGGTATCGTTTTTCGAAAAATACATACCGTCGATAAGTGTTTTCGGCGGCGATTCCGACGGCTTTTCTTATAGGAATTACAAACCCGATACGCTAGATTCTTTCCGTCGCGATTTTATAGGCTACGCGAAAGTAATGACAGATGCGGCTTCGCTAGTGTACGGAGTCGTGACTTCGGCGGAGTTTGCGGCGCTTGCTCCGTCGTTTTCCGAGAACAGGTACGACTATTCGTTCTTTACCGAAACCATTTACGCGGACTTTGTGTTACTCGGCGTTGTGGTATTTTTGAGTATAGTTCTCGTAATCGTAGTGAACTTATTGGGAAGGTCGAAGCCTAACGGTAAGAAATCGAAGATAAAAATCGCCGTTTTTGGTATGGATTACGAAGAAAAAACCGATAATGTTATTTACGTCGATACATTACGCGACGTTTCGTCCGGATGCGACGGGGACGATAAGAACAATCCTATCAATCCGTTTGATTAAATTCTGATAAAATTTTCGGAAACGCCCGTATTTTTATTGATAAAAACGGCGTTTGATAGTATAATTGACCTAAGATAACAAGACGCACGGACGAAAGCACTCGTTCTGCGGAAAGAGGATACTCCGGTGAAAGACTTTTGGAACAACTTAGCGAACGCGTTTTCAACTCCGGCTAACGCAATATTCAGCGTTTTGGATCTCGTTTTGACGATAGTGATCGTTTACGGGGTCGCGATGTTCTTTAAGAAGAATAACGCGTCGAGATTAGTAAAGTACCTTGCGGTGCTGGTGGTTTTGTCGTGTGTGATATTGTCGCATTACGTCAATATGCCAGTTCTTTCCAAAATCCTCGGGAACGTCATATTGCTGCTTCTTATCGCCGCGCTCGTGCTGTTTGCACCCGAAATCAAGCGAATGATGTGGAAAATCGCCAGTCCGAAAGCTACGGAAAGTTCGTATACCACGCAGTACGATTGTTCCGACGAAGAACTTCATGCGGCTATCGACGATATAGTGAGAGCGGCGCAGAACATGTCGAAAAAGGATGTAGGAGCGCTGATTATAATTGCTCCTGACAATATCCCGGAGCATATTCTCGACAGCGGCACGCGGCTTGACGCCGACTTGTCGTGTCCGCTTATCGAATGTTTATTTAACACCAAAGCGCCGCTTCACGACGGTGCGGTATATATAAGAGGAAACAAGATTCTTGCCGCGGGTTGCTTTTTGCCGCTTACGCAGCAGACCGATCTTGACAAGGAACTGGGAACTCGTCACCGCGCGGCTATCGGAATAACAGAACAGTACAATCACCTCGCGATAATCGTTTCCGAAGAAACGGGTATTATTTCCGTTGCGCGTAACGGCGAGATTATGCGCTACTTCGATACGCAGATGCTCACCGACGTACTCGAGCAGATTTACGGACTGAAAGCGGTTGGAAAACCGAACAAACGCAACAAGCGTAAGGCAGGTTAGAACGATGGAAGAAAAAGAAATCAAACAGGCTAAAAAGGGCGGCGCGTTCAAAAGATTTATTCGCGCGGTTTTCGTCAACAACGTTTGGTATAAACTTTTTGCGATTGGTTTCGGAACGCTTATGTGGCTACTGGTAGTAGGCTTCAACATATGATCGAAAGACTGTTTAAGTTCGGCGAAATATTGCTTCCGAAAAACATAAACGTATACAACTGGGCAGTGGTCGCGTGCGATCAGCACACTTCGAATCCCGCGTACTGGAATAACCTTGAAAACGAATTAGTCGATCCGACTTCGTTGAAACTTATTTTTCCCGAATATTATTTGTCGGATGACAATTCGGATAGAATCGAAAACATCATAACGAAACAAAACGAATATCTCGGCGCGGGCATTTTCGAAACGCTAAACTGTACCGTGCCGGTAAAGCGAGTGACAGCGTGCGGCAACGAGCGGTGGGGCTTATGTGTCTCGTAAGCCTATTCGATTATTGTCCCGACGGAAAAACGCGCTCGGCTATAAGAGCTACGGAAGGGCTTGTTGAATCTCGCATACTGCCGCGAAAAGCAATCAGAGAGAATTGTCCGCTTGAATTTCCGCATATAATGTTATTGATAGACGATCCCCGCAGAACTGTTATCGAACCGCTGAAAGGCAAAGGACAAGTCGTCTACGACGGCGTCCTCAACTCCGGCGGCGGAAAAGTAACGGACTACAATATTACCGACACTAGCGGCGTAACTTCTGCGCTTGACTCGCTTTACGACGAATCTACGAGTAAGTACGGCGAACTGCTTTTGTTACTCGTCGGCGACGGCAAACACTCGTTGGCAACTGCAAAAGCGTGTGTAGAGGAAAATAATCCGTTGTCACGGTATGCGCTAGTGGAAGTTGTCAACGTTTACGACGAAGGACTGCTGTTTAAGCCCATACACCGCGTAATTTACGGAGCGGACAACGCAGATTTCGTATCGATTTTGAAAGAAAAACTATCGTCTGAAAGTGGAAAAGCTACGATTTATATGGGCGATAAAGCGGAAGAAATTACGTTTCCTACAGAACCGATTGACGGCTTTAAGAAAGTGCAAACGGTTATAGACGAATGCGTTAAATCTAACGGCGGCGAAGTCGATTACATACACGGTGACGAAGAATTGCGAGCGATATGTGTGCTGCTCGAGGTGCAGTCGGAATTAAAATGCCGGCAATCGTTAAAAGCTCGTTCTTCGAGTATATCTTAAAGAACGGATCGTTACCGAGAAAGACTTTTTCGATGGGTGAAGCGGAAGAAAAACGCTACTATATTGAAGCGCGGCGAATACGATGAGGACTAATTTTTAGGAGCGAACTATGAAAGTATGTAAATTCGGCGGCACTTCTATGGCTAATGCGGAGTGCATCAAACGAGTAAGGGATATTGTGGCGGCAGACGATCAGGTTGCGTACGTCGTGGTTTCCGCGCCCGGAAAAAGAGAGAAGAGCGACACGAAAGTTACCGATCTTTTGTATGCTTGTCTTGACAACGTTCATTTAGGGAAAAAAGCTAAAGAAGCGTTCGCGCCTATAAGAGAGCGTTTCGATTCGATAATAAAAGGACTTAACCTTAAAATAGATTTGACGGAACGGTACGACGAGATCGAAACATCGCTGGATAACGGTACTACTAAAGATTATATCGCCAGTCGCGGCGAATATCTGAGCGCGATCGTACTGTCGGAAGCGCTCGGTTGGAAGTTTGTCGATGCCGCCGAGTTCGTTCGTTTCGACGATAATGGCGATTTTCTCGCTGACGAAACCAACGCTTACGCTCGCGCGCTTTTTCATAACGTCAAGCGCGCTATTATTCCCGGGTTTTACGGTGCGACCGCAGACGGCGAGATTAAAACGTTTTCCCGCGGCGGTTCGGACATTTCGGGTTCGATCGTGGCGCGCGCGGTGTACGCGGACATTTACGAAAACTGGACGGACGTTGACGGATTTATGAAGTGTGATCCGCGCATAGTTTCCGATCCCGAGGTCATGGAACTCATTACCTATAAGGAATTACGAGAACTTTCGTACATGGGCGCGAACGTTTTGCACCCCGAAGCGATTTTCCCGGTTCGAAAGAACGACATACCCATTCACATTCGCAATACGTTCAATCCCGATTCGAAAGGTACGCTGATAGTGCCGTCAAAGAAATTTTTTTCCGGCGCGTACGAAAGAAAAGAAAGTACCGTTACCGGTATAGCCGGCAAGAAAGATTTTATCGCAATCAACATTGAAAAGTCGATGATGAACAACGAGCTAGGGTTTGCGCGTAAAGTACTCGAAGTCATCGAACGCAACGGTATGTGCGTCGAACATATGCCGACGGGTATCGACACGCTGTCCGTTATCGTCGACGGAAGCGACCACGACGAGGACGCGCTCGAACGCATAGTGGAAGGAATTAAGACGGTTTGCCGCCCGGATACGATCGATCTCGACCGTAACCTTGCGCTTATCGCGATCGTTGGTCACGGTATGAGCAGAAAGAAGGGTACCGCAACCAAAGTTTGCTCCAGTCTGTCCGAAGCGGAGGTTAATATTCGTATGATCGATCAGGGCAGTAGCGAACTTAATATAATCGTTGCCGTAGAGAATAAGGACTACGAACGCGCAATCAAAGCGCTGTACAATGAATTTCTCAATTAGGACGCTATAATTTAATACTTGATTGCAAAAAAAAGAGCCGATTGGTTTAAGATCGGTTCTTTCATTATAGTCAGATCGTAAGGATTAGTTTTCTTTCTTTTCGCCGTGCGCTTTGCGTTCTTTGTATTCTTTCAGCGCTTTGGCGAACTGGTCGGGGCAAGAAGTACCCGCACGACATTGAATCCCTTCGAGAAGCGAAATAATTTCGTCGATTTTTCTGCCGACGGCAAGCCGCGCGACGCCTTGAGTATTTCCGCTGCAACCGTTGACGAATTTGACCGAAGTAAGTACGTCGTTATCGTCTACGACGAAAACGATTTCTCTGCAACAAGTACCTCTGGTTCTGTAACTTTCCATAGTAGTGTATTCTCCTTTAATCGATAAGTTCTTCGTGTAAATATCCGTAAATCTGCGCCGCTTTATCCTCCCACTTGTTATAAACCATTTTAGCGGTATTGCGATTTGCGACGTTGAGTTTGATTTCGAGAGTAGTTTGTACTGGGTCGACGATTTTGAGTTGTACGGTGTACGTTCCGTCGTTATTTTTGTAATAATTACGGTAGTATTCTTGCTTACGGCGCATCGTCATGCGGTTTTCCTTGACGTATTCGGTGATTTCGGTGCGCAAAGATGAGGGAATACGCGTGTAGAACAAAGCAAGGCATTGTCTGCCGTCAGCCGTGATATTATAATAACTGTTCTTTTCTTTCGAAGCTTGATATATAAATCCGGATTCGATCAGCTGGTTTATCGTGATCGTGCAATCCATGTAACTCAGCCAAGTGTTACGACTGGTGCACATTTCGATAATCGTGTTGCCGGTAATGGGTACGTCCATCGCTTCGAAAACGTATAACAAGATCAGTTTATTGATTGTCGATTCGTCGGCTAGTTCCACTTTAACCTCCCGTAGGTTTCCATTATATCATATATTTCGGAAAAAATAAAGAATTTTATCGCATTTTGTTTCAATATAATTGTTTTTGCCAAAAGCTGACGAATTGTAAACCTAAATCTTTAATTCGGTTGACAAATGTGTGCAAATTGTGGTATCATATAATTATGCTGAAAGACGAAGTATTGAAAATTTTAGAATCGGACAGAACGCGTTATGCTTCCGGGCAAGAACTTGCGAAGCGTTCGGGCGTTACGCGCGCCGCAGTGTGGAAAGCGGTAAACGCGCTTATAGCGGACGGACACGAAATAGAAGCGGTACCGGCGAAAGGTTATCGACTGAAGGACAACTCCGACGTTCTGACTGCGGCGGGCATAACGGCACGTATGAAGAATAAGTGCGAAGTGAGTGTTTACGATTGTGTGGAATCCACGAACAAAACCGCGAAACTCGCGGCGATTGACGGCGCGGCGGCAAATACTATAATCGTTGCAAACGAACAAACCGGCGGCAAAGGTCGTCGCGGGCGGTCGTTTTATTCGCCGAAAAGCACCGGCGTTTATTTCAGCGTGATACTGAAACCCAACGTTTCCGCAGAAAAAAGCGTGCTCGTTACAACTGCGGCTGCGGTTGCCGCGGCGCACGCAATAGAAAAGTTGACGGGAAAAACAGCACTTATCAAGTGGATAAACGACGTATACGTCGATGGAAAAAAGTGCGTCGGAATTTTGACCGAAGCAACTTTCGACTACGAAAGCGGCGGAATTGACAGCGTCGTGGTCGGAATAGGAATCAACGTAACCACAGACGAATTCCCGGACGATATAGCGTCGCGGGCGGGTAGCGTCGGTAAAGTTTCCAGAAACGCCTTGATTGCGGAAACTTGCGACGAACTGATCGATCTTGCGGGGAAACTTCCCGATTGCGGATATCTGGACGAATACCGCAAAAAATGTTTCGTTTTGGGGAAGCGTATTCGAGTGATAGGAAACGCCGAAGAGTACGATGCGAACGCGCTGTCGGTCGACGATAAAGGCGGACTGGTCGTAAGAGTCGACGACAGGCGCGCTATCACGCTGTCGAACGAAGAAGTGAGCGTAAGAATCTGCTAAGGACGGTGAGGGTATGACGACTAAAAGGTTAATAAGAATCAGTTATTTTACGCTTCTGACGATAGTGGGCGGACTAATAAAAATACAAGCGGGACCGGTGGCTTTTACGCTTCAGACGTTATTCGTGATATTATCGGGGTTTGTGCTAGGCGCCCGCGACGGATTTTTTTCGCAGTTTGCGTACATGTTTATAGGTCTTGTCGGCGTGCCGATTTTCACGCAAGGCGGCGGATTTCAGTACATTTTTCAACCGTCGTTCGGGTACATTATCGCGTTCAGCATAGGTTCGTTTACGGCAGGATTCGTGATGAATAAGTTCCGTACGATTAACAACTGGAAGATATGGTTGTCGGGAATATTAGGTCTTATCCCGGTATATTTAATCGGAATGGCTTATCAGGTAATGATACTCGTGCTTGTGAACGGTCTTGCGATCGGCGCCGCAATGCTTACGCTCGTAAATATACTTATTTACTGGGCGATAGATATTGTCATGATCTTTATCGTGTCGCTTTTATATCCGCGCGTTATGAGTATGCTGAAAGACAAGGACAGAAACACTCCCGTGCCGCCGCCGGAAGGACCGACGGAAGTAATGGGCGACGCTTTCGTAGATAAACGCGACTAAAAAATTTCTTTTGATTATCGTCGAAAGTATAATTATATTCGAAAAGCCGAAAATTGTAAATTTTTCGACCGAAAACTGGAAACGATATACTTGCTTGTTATCGCGACTTTTGATATAATTTCCGTATTAAATCGCTATGCGAACAAGGAGAAAATCATGAAAGAAAACAAGATCAAAATCTTGCTCGATACCGACGTCGGCGACGATATTGACGACGCGCTTGCCATTGCGCTCGGACTTTCGAGCGAAGAGGTCGAGTTTGTCGGCATAACTACGGTCTTTAAGAATACTAACGACCGTGCGCGTATTGCAAAACAACTCGTTAAAAACAATCCGTACAAGATACCTGTTTACGCGGGACACTGCGGGGGAATTGAGATTCCGACCGATCCGTACTCGGGTTACCCGAACGGCATAACCGACGAAGACGGCAAGCAACATCTATGCCAGTTTACCGACGATCTTAAAAGCGCCGAGTACGCGCCCGAAAACGACGAAGAGGGCTTTTACGGCGAAGCGGCGATCGACTTTATTATCGATAGTTGCTACAAGCACGGTAAAGAACTTACCGTGCTTGCTATCGGTCCGCTGACGAATATCGCAAAGGTTATCAAGAAAGATCCCGAAGCGCTCAATCATGCAAAACGCGTAGTCATTATGGGCGGTAAGTTCTACGATTGCGAACCTGAGTGGAATATTATCTGCGACGTCGAAGCGGCAGCGCTTTTGTTTAGCGGCGCGGTGAGAAACCTTGAGTGTATCGGTCTTGACGTAACTCTTAAAACTCAACTCACCGAAGCGGAAACCGCAATCGCAAGCAATTACAAAGGAAAGGCGTACAGCGAGTATGCGTCCAGACTCGTTCGTATTTGGTGTGAGCGCAATCATTCGCGACCCACGCTTCACGATCCGCTCGCGTTCTTCTATTGCATTTTCCCCGATATCGTCACTACCGAAAAAATGCGCGTAACCGTCGCGACGAAAGGCGAAGCGAATGGCGTTACCATGAATATTTCGTGTTGGGATAACTGGAGATTGAATCTCGTCGAACCCGGCTTTTCCAGATATGCCGAAGTCACCGTCGCGAAAGAAGTGGACAGAGAACGCTTCGTCGCCGAATTCTTAAAACGCGTGTTCGATAAACGGTAATCAAAATCTAAAATATAAAAATAAGTTATCTTAACGGGTAACTTATTTTTTTTACGTTCCGAAAACGGTGCGTTAGAGTTTCTTGCTCGTTCACCGTATTGACTATCGAAATAATTTGTGATATAATCATAAGACAAACGTACTAAGGCGAAAAGTAATGGAACTCGGTTGGATTGATTTTTCTAAAAACGAACGCGACGATATTCTTAACACGCTCGATTCATTGTCTGAAAAGGGAACGCTAGATGAGCTCGGAATCGCGCCGATACGCGACGGTTTTTCCGATTTGTTTTTCCCGGGAACTTCTACGCTTCAGACTCGGGCGAAATATTTTTTTCTGATCCCGTACGCTTGTATGCGCCTTGCAAATTCGGACGGACTGACGCCTAAAAACGCTTACGAACGACTTTATTCGTTTGAAAAGAAAACGGCAGAATTACTACAGTTGCATGCCGCCGACGAAAAGGGTATTATAGGAGGGGCGTTCGTCGGGCGAAAAGAATGGATAAAACGTCCGCCGTCAACGTTGTACTGGGCGGGCTTGCGCCGTTACGGAATTTTTAACAGCGATTGTTCGTTAACCGAATATCTTAAAATATTATGCGAAACTAAACGCAATAAAGAAATTCTTAAATTGACAGAGAACGGTTGCGACGGCGACGATTGCGACGATAAGGATGCGGGCGCTACGCGAACTTTGCGCTTTTTCTACGTACCGATCGTCGACGAAACTTACGAAGAGGCTTTGTCAATACGTCTTACCGAAACCGAAGCGGAGTTTTTAAGGGAAAGAATTTGCTTCTCCGCGCCGGATAGTTTGCTCGCATATTTATTGAAAAATCGGACTTATGCGCTTGAATGTGATAATTTCGAACAATTGACCGAAACGATTACTGACGAAAAACTGAAACGCGATATGGCAACGGCGGTGCGTTTCAGCGATTTCACGTACGTTTTGCGCGTAGTATATAATCTCGTCGTGTCACAAGATAAGAATGAGCGTGCCGTAGACGAAATGAAACGGCTGTCGCAAAACTTACGTGCCATTGCCGATATAGACGTCGACGCGATTTTTCTGCGGCTTGGGCTCAACAACGACAGATTAAAAAAGTTTTTGCGTGACGCGAAAGTCGCAATGTCCGAGGGAAACGTCGACGAATTGAGAAAAGTCGTGACTGCGCGCGAGAAAAGCATTAAGGGGGCGGCGCGGGCAAAAACCTTGAATACGAGCGAGGCGTATGCCGACAAGTGGCTTTGCGGCGGCAAGCTCGAATACAGATTTTCGAACGCGATGAACATTTTGCGCGACATATTCGAAGCGGAGGTCGAAAATGTTTAATCCCGAAGAAAACAGAGTAGATTACGGCAAAATTCTTACGCCGCCCGACGGATTTGACCTCGGATTTGCGATAGGCACGACTTATTCGCTCGATCTGAATGCACTTGTGGGTGCGTGTATGAGTTTAGGGCTCGGAACGGAAACCGAAAGCAAGTTGTTCGATAACAAGATTTTTATGCTTGACGTTTTGAGAAAAGCATGCGACAAATTCGTATTGTTTTGTGAAGCTGGTCAGATTCACTATCCGTCAAAAGTAACTCCGTTGTTCGCCCTTCTCGAAAACAGCGTATTCCAAGTCGCGCTGAAAGGAAGAAAAACAGCTTATCCGTCGTTTCACCCGAAATTCTGGCTGATCGAATACGTAAATGCAAAACGGGAAAAACGTTATAGATTAATAGTGCTCAGCCGCAACCTGACTTTCGACAAAAGTTGGGATATAACGGTTTCTTTGGATGGCTTCGTTACGAGCGAACCGACGAAAAAGAACGAGCCGATTAAAGATTTCCTTGAATTTTTATTAAATTATCTGCCGAAAACCGAGAGCGGAAGAAAGAGAAAAAGCGAAATATCGCGACTTGTAAAGGCACTCGATTATGTCGAATTCAGAACCGAACATAAGGCGTTTGAAAGCGTAGACTTTATTCCGCTCGGAATAAAGGAATACTCGATTCGCAACTATCCGCTGTTCGGAAAAAATAAATATTACGAACTGCTCGTAATGTCGCCGTTTTTAAGCAAGAGTACGATTTCGGAACTAAACGGTCGGTGGAAGAAGTCTACGGTAAAGCCCGCGCTATTTACCCGCAAACAGTCGCTTTCCGATTTTAATACCGACAATTGCGGCAATTTTGACGTTTATTGTCTTCGCGACGAGGTCGTAAACGGAGAAACGAATGATGAAACGAAATACGAACGGGATATTCACGCGAAACTGTACTTACTACGCGACGGTTTTTACAGCGACGCGGAAGTGTATTTAGGTTCGATGAACGCTTCGGATAACGCAATGAACGGCAATGTCGAGTTTATGGTGAGGCTAACCTGTAAGCGCAAATATCTTACGCTCGAAAGTTTAAAAAAACAGTTGTTTTGCGGCGAATACGACGACGCTCGAAACCC
>ENA-UEYI01002071-UEYI01002071.1-human-gut-metagenome-genome-assembly--contig:-NODE-2071-length-14876-cov-77.343537_pt1 | contig 14876 bp, 9 predicted proteins | sample MGYA00242900_ERZ507916 | MGnify/ENA primary metagenome ERZ507916 (study PRJEB26167, sample SAMN06115521) | human gut metagenome | host: Homo sapiens | place: China:Chongqing | collected 2015-09-02...
CATGGCATAAGCACCCACCATACGGAAAGAAGAGAACTGGTTCTTCTCATCATCATCTTCGGTCATCACACCGAGCAATGAGCCGTAAGGCACATTCACCATAGTATATACCGCCATCATCAGCAGATAGAGGGCGTAAGCATAGATTCGCTTGCCCACAGGACCGAAGTCTGGAGTATAGAGCAAGAGGGCGAATATCAATCCGAAAGGAATGGCACCATAGATGAGCCAAGGACGGTAGGTACCGAAACGGCTCTGGGTACGGTCGGCAAGCGAACCCATCAGCGGGTCAGTAACCACATCGAACATGCGGGCTACGAGCATCAGTACTGCCGCATCCGCAAACGAGAGTCCGAAGACATTTGTAAAAAACAGAGGAAAAGCGATAGACATCACCTTCCATACAATACCACCCGCAGCGGCATCACCCAATGCATAAGCTATTTTTTCTTTTAAACGAGCCATTGTTTTTAATTGACAATTTACAATTTATAATTTACTAAAAAAGGGATTCGCTCCCCATCTATATCTGATAATACGGATGAGGAGTACGAATCCCTACAATCTTAATACCTGAAACTTATTTACTTAAAGTCTGTTTATTTTTTGTCACCAAAGCCTTGATCTTCTCTACAGAGAACTGAGTACGATAATCATCCTTTGGTGTGTTCATGCAGTAGTCTACCAATCGGTCGATGGTAGAAGTTGCCACATGCATGCGGGTATCAGAAGAAGCATAGTAGATGAATACCTTGCCATCCTCATCTGCAATCCAACCATTGGCAAAGACTACGTTCATTACATCACCGATATACTCAGGACCTTCCGGTACGAGAAGATATCCACCAGGTTCTGCAATCACCTTTGTAGGATCCTCAAGAGAAGTCATGTACATATAGAGCACATAGCGGAGACCGCTGGCACAGCCACGAACACCGTGAGCCAGATGCAACCAGCCCTTATCAGTCCTGATAGGATGAGGACCCTCACCGTTCTTCACCTCCTGGATGGTATGATAGTGACGGGCATTGATGATCTTCTCTTCCTTGATTTCGGCATGAGTGATATCATCAACAAGAGCCCAACCGATACCACCACCAGAACCTGTATCGATGAAACCATCCTGTGGACGGGTATAGAAAGCATACTTGCCATCAACGAACTCCGGATGGAGAACCACATTGCGCTGCTGGCTCTTGGTCTTCAGATCAGGAAGACGCTCCCAGTTTACCAGGTCCTTGGTACGGGCGATGGCTGCAGTAGCAGTAGCAGCACTGAGGTCGCCAGGCTGATCATCATCATGACGCTCAGCACAGAACACACCATAGATATAACCATCCTCATGAGCTGTGAGTCGCATATCATAGATGCTGGTAGCAGGAACAACATCCTCAGGCATGGTGATAGGCTCATCCCAGAAACGGAAGTTGTCAACACCATTAGGACTCTCTGCTACGGCAAAGAAACTCTTGCGGTCAGCACCCTCCACACGTACAACGAGGAGATACTTACCATTCCACTTGATGGCACCCGAATTGAGCGTAGCATTCATCATGATGCGCTGCATGAGATACGGATTACTCTTCTCATCGAAGTCGTAACGCCACTCTAATGGAGTATGTTCTGCTGTAAGGATTGGGTTCTTATACTTTTCGTAGATACCATTTCCCCACTCTACGGGTTCATTCTTACGGCTCAGCAATTCCTCATGATGAGCGCGAAGTGCTTTCACTTTGTCTTGAAATGTAGTCATATTTTATTTTATATTAATGTTGAGTGTTGAATGTTGAATGTTGAATGTTGAGTATAAAATGCACATTGAACTAATGCCAATTCAACATTCAACATTCAACATTCAACATTTATTTAACCTTTACAATGTCTTTGGCAAAGAGGACTTTCTTTTCCTTCTTGAATACCTTGAAGTCCTCGACGATAGCACCATCGCCTACTCCAGGGAGGTAAGCCTCTTCCTGAGGTTTATCCCAGGCATTACGCCAGAAGAGTACATAACTCAACTGATACTTCTGAAGTACAGGCCAAAGGGTTTGGGTAAACCAGTCCTTCTTGCTGGCGATACCTCGGCAACCCGTTTCGGTGAGGGCAGGAATCTTGCCAACCTTCTTGGCTGCCTCCATCAGCACATCGAGCGTAGCAGCAAGGTTCTGCTGATAGTTGGCATCGCTGTTGTCGAACTCGTAGACGTCAACACCCAGCATATCCACATACTTTTCTCCCGGGAATCGCTCTAGGAATTTTTCTACCGTCTTCTCGTCGCTGAGATTTGGTGACCAAGCCCAAACGATGTTATTGCACCCTGCTTTAGTAAGTATATTTAGGGTTTTTACGTATAATTGGTTATATTGTGCAGGTGTGCAACTGCTAGCTCCCCACCAGAACCATCCGCCATTCATTTCATGCCATGGTCGGAAGATGACAGGAACCAGTTTACCATCGTTTGTCTTCAAAGAAAGGATGAAATCGGAAACCTTCTTGAGCCATCCATCGAACTTCTGTTGCTGGGCGCCTCCATCCAGGACAGCAGCTACAGCATCACCTTTCGGATCCCAGGCATTCTCGCCTGTTACCGGATTCCAAGGATGCCAACTCAAAGTGACGATGCCTCCTCTCTCATTTTGGGCAATGATTTCTTTTCGCATACGATCGAAAGACACACCGTCAAGGTTTTCCTTGCTGTCCAACTCTATTTTTCCAAGATCGAAACCCATCACAGCAGGATAATCACCTGTAGTGAGGAATACATCGCTCTTTCCTTCATCCCATTTCCAAGTAGTACCATACACCGGATCATCCTGATGACCGAGCATGATTCCCTTGTTCAGTAATTTCTGCAGTCTGACCTTCAGTTGCTCTGCTGGAGTATTGCAACATTGCTTTTTACCCTTGCAGCAGGAAGTATTGGCAGTCTGGACTGATGCGCCCGTAACACCATCAACCTGTGCCATTGCTCCTTGCATCGCCATGAGGCAAGCTGCACCAATCAAAATTCTTTTTCCTATCATATATCTATTTCTTTAATTGCTGAATTATCCAAGCCTGCCATTCATCCCACTGCTCCTGATACCAGTAATGACCAGTCATCTGGTACAGACTCAAGGTCTTAGGCGCTTTTACCGAATTATAAAGGCCGTAAGATGATGTTGGCGGAACCACCTCATCATTATAACCGAAACTGTACCAGCCAGGAACGGTGATGCGACGGGCGAAGTTGACGCCATCATAATAGCGTGCACCTTCGAGTCTTGCCTTTTCCAAATCCGTAAGTTTCAGCTCTTTCCATGCAGCCCCCTGTGCCTTGTCTTCCTTATAGAAGTAGTGAGGCCAGCCACCTGCAACTCCGTAAATCTCAGCTTCATAATCACACATAGCATCATGAACAGGAGCCAGGAAAGTGATTCGCTTATCGAGAGCTGCCACAGCGATGGAAAGGAATCCACCCTGTGAAGAACCCGTTACACCGATAGTCTTTCCGTTCCACTCAAGGAGCGAAGCGATATAATCCACACCACGGACAGCACCGGTTACTACCCGTCTGTAAGCATTGCGATAAGGATTCTCGAGATTGGTATCCCAGTAACCATTCAGTTCTCCGTTGGCAAGATCATCATAAATCTTCTGCTGCATGGTAACAGGAACACCGTGAATACCGATTTCCAGAACGATGCACTCAGCAGGAGCCGTGTAAGTATCGCCGGCATAAGGGCGTACACCCGCACCAGGTACACGGAGCAAAGCCGGATACTTGCCTTCTTTTACCGGTACACTCAGGATGCCATACATCTTAGAGCCCCATTGGTTGTTGTTATAGCTGATTTCATATACATTCTTATCCTTGGTACAACGCTCAGGCAGAAGCACCTTGGTAGGATTGAGGTCATTCTGTCTAGCCTCATCCAGTGCCTTCTTCCAGAAAGCATCGAAATCCTTAGGTTCCTGTGCGAAAGGCTGAATCTTCTCTGGAGAGAAACCTGCCGTGCAAAGTCCCTCGTAATCCTTGCCATCAACATGAGCGATAACCTTGAAGCGGTAGAAGCCCGGTCTGTTCAGACTGCCGCACCATTTCATGGTTCCGTCCTTGAGAGTGGTACTTTTCTTCACCTCCGGAAACATTGCCGGACCAGCTTCATAATCTACCTTCACCTGATTGAGTAGCGTACCGCTCTTTCTCACATTCACCGTGAAGTTAGCCTTCTCCCCTACCCGGTAATTCCAGTCCTGATGGTCAGGAGTTACCGTTACCACGATGTTGTTTCCTCTGATTTGTGCGCTGAGGCTTGAAATCCCCAGCACACTCATCAGAACACCTATAATTATTAACCTAAAAACATTTGCTATACGATGATTCATATTGTCGTTGGTAATCTTGTTAGTTAAACATTCTGTTTTACGGTTGCAAAGTTAGGCATAATTTCCGATATATCCGTGTATTATTTTGCTGAATAAACATACTTTGTTGCAAAGGCAGAAAAATATTTGGAAATATCTGAAAAAAGAAATAAGAATTGATGCACATCAAGTCAGAAAAAGCAAAGAAAACAACAAAATACACACTCTATTTAACTCAAGAATTGACCGAAAACACCCAAAGACCAATTAACAAAGCACAAAAGGTTATGACAATTCATATAATAAATAATGTACGCGTACCTTATATATAATAGATAAATAATAGAATAATCAATATAAATCAACCATCAAGTAAATAAATTGTAACGCTAACACTTAATCTTTAATAAATATGACGAAAATTACATTTTATTTTCAATAAAGCAGAAAAGTATTAGTAATCAGCAAAATATGTACAAGCTATTTTGCAAAAAATAGCTATCTTTGCAGCAGATTTACAAAATAGCCTAAAGGTTTAGAATCAACAATATAAAAACAAATAAATATAATCACAACAATGGAAAAAGTAAATGCAACCTAGAGCTAGCCTCTAGCCTTTTCTTCTCATCAGAAAAAGATGACGAAGGAATAATCAGAGAGCAATAATCCGATTTGGATTCTTTCCCGTATCGATCATATAAGTGAAAGAGCCAAACTGTTTTAACCAACTAACAAAAATTGTATGAACTTTAAAAGTAGAGAAAAGTTGCTTGCTAGTGTAGCTGCCCTGAGTCTTCTCGGCATCTCCCCTCAGCAAACTTTCGCAGCCCAGATCACAACGAATCAGGCTGTGCAACAGACCAAGAAGATTACTGGTAACGTATCCGATGCAATGGGTCCTATCATCGGTGCAACAGTAAAAGTGAAAGGCACAAAAAATGCCGCAGTGACAGACTTTGATGGTAACTACACACTGAATGTAGGTGCCGGACAGACTGTAGAGGTAACTTACGTAGGCTATGTTACCAAAACTTTCAAAGTAGGAGGCCAAAGCAAGTACGACATCACTTTGGTAGAAGACAACAACAGTCTTGACGAGGTGGTAGTTGTAGGTTATGGTACCATGAAGAAGAGCGATATCTCAGGAGCATCAGTTTCTATGGGAGAAGATCAGATTAAAGGTTCTATTATCACAAACTTAGACCAGAGTTTCCAAGGTCGCGTTGCCGGTGTCACATCTGTAGCGACTTCAGGTGCTCCAGGTTCTTCTACCTCAATCCGAGTTCGCGGACAGTCAACAATCAATGCCGGTGCAGAACCACTTTATGTCATTGATGGTGTTATCTTCCAGGGCGGCGGTTCAAGCGGCGGTTCATTAGGTTTGGGAGATGCCTTAGGAAACGGTTCTGTTTCTACCGTATCACCAATGTCAACTATCAACCCTGCCGATATCGTCAGTATGGAAATTCTGAAGGATGCTTCTGCTACAGCCATCTATGGTGCCCAGGGTGCAAATGGTGTTGTACTTATCACAACCAAACGGGGTAAGATTGGAGAAGCAAAATTTACATACGACGGCATGGCTGCATGGCAATACCAGGGAAAGCGTATTGACATTCTGAATCTTCGTGAATTCTCAGAATATTATAATGATTTTGTAAACAACGGATGGATTTCACAGGATCAGGCACGTCCTGATTTCTCAGACCCATCTATCTTGGGTCGAGGAACCAACTGGCAGGACGCTGTATTCCGCACAGCTTTCCAGCACCAGCATCAGGTTGCTGCACAAGGTGGTACAGAGAAGGTTAAGTACTATGTTAGTGGCGGTATGATGGATCAGGATGGTACTATCATCGGTTCTAACTTCAAGCGTTTGAACGTACGTGCCAATCTGGACGCTCAACTGAAGAAATGGTTCAAGATAGGTATGAATACTACATACACAAGAACCAAGGAGCGCCTGCTCCATGCTGATGGTACAGAAGGTGTTATTACATACGCATTGACCACACCACCAGATATTGCCATCTACGATGTAGACGGAAACTACACATCTGTAGTACGTGACGGCTGGTCTTCACCAAACCCTATTGCACAGGCTTTGAGCAAGGATATCACCATGAAGCGCAACAAGCTGACCGGTAACATTTTTGCAGACATTACTCCTATAAAGAACCTCACCTGGCATACAGAGTTGGGTTACGACTTGTCATGGAGTGATGCAGAGGTCTTTACACCTACTATGCACTTAGGCAACTGGAACCAGGACACAAACTTTGCAAGTTGGCAGAAGAATACAAGCAAGTATTGGCAGTTTAAAAACTACATTACTTATAATGGAAGTATCAAAAAGCATTCTTTCACAGCCATGCTGGGTCAGGAAGCTTGGCGTAGTGACTGGGATTATACCTATCAGTCAAACTCTAATTTGCCAAACAATATGATCCATTTGCCATCTTTGGGTTCCAGCACTCCTAGTATCAAGTCTGGTTTTGGTGTTACAACAATGTCATCATTCTTTACACGTGAGACATACAACTACGATGACCGTTATTTAGCAACATATACATTCCGTCGTGACGGAAGTTCGAACTTCGGTCCTGAAAACCGTTGGGCTTCATTCCACTCATTTGCAGCAAGCTGGCGTTTCTCTAACGAGAAGTTTATCAAGAGCATCGCAGGTAAATGGTTGAGCAATGGTAAGATTCGTATTGGCTGGGGTCAGACTGGTAATGCCAATATCGGTGCTTACAAATGGGGTACTACCGTAACCAAGTTCCTTGTTGGTCAAACAAGCGTAGCATACCGTCCTACCAATATTCCAAACACTTCTATCAAGTGGGAAACTCAGGAACAGACCAATATCGGTCTCGATCTTGGACTCTTCAATGATAAGATTGGTTTCACTCTCGACTGGTACAACAAGGTTTCCAACGATATGCTGATGCCTTTACAGTTGCCTTCATATATGGGTACTCAAGGCAATGGTTCTTCACGTCTTAATGCACCTTGGGGTAACTACGGTAAGATCAAGAACACCGGTTTCGAGTTGGCAGTAAACGCTCATCCTATTGCTAACAAGAACTTCTCTTGGGATACAGAGTTCAACATTTCTTGGAACAAGAACAAACTGGTAGGTCTCAGCGGCACAACCAATGCCAACATCATTGGCTATGGCCAGTGGAACGACGTGGTCTGTGTAAGTAACATCGGCAAACCTCTCTATCAATTCTGGGGATATCAGACCGATGGCGTATACAAGGATTTTGAAGATATCAAAAACTCTCCTAAGCCTAAGAGCTACAAGGAAGGAGCCCTGAATAAGGGAACAACCGTATGGCCAGGCGATATCAAGTTTAAGGATATTTCAGGTCCTGACGGAAAGCCTGATGGAGTTATCGACGATTACGACAAGACTTACATCGGTAATCCACAGCCTAAATATACATTTGGTTGGACCAACACATTCCGTTATAAGGACTTCGACCTGACATTGTTCGTCAGCGGTTCTGTAGGAAACAAGGTTATGAACTACCTGAATATCAGCATGAGCAAGATGAACAATGCCTGGGTAAACCAGAGTGCAAGTGTCAAGAATCATGCCGTACTGGCTCCAATTGATCCGAACAAGGACTACAGTAATGGTTATAAAGGCAACAATGCCAATACCGTATACAACTGGTATGATGACGTAGACAACATCTATGTAGTAAACGCAGGAACCAACATTCCACGTCTTGCTATCGGTGACCCAGCCGGAAACTCTAGCGTTATCAGTGACAGATATGTTGAAGATGGATCATACTTGAGAATGAAGAATATCACTTTAGGTTATACATTGCCTAAAAAGTATGCAAGATACCTTCATATTGAGAGTTTGAGAGTATATGCAAATATACAGAACCTCTTCACTATTACCGGTTACGACGGTTATGATCCAGAAGTAGGTGCAAGTACATCCGATTCACAGGGATACAGCTTCGGTGTAGATAACGGACGTTATCCTTCACCAACGGTATATTCTTTCGGTATCAACCTTGCTTTCTAATTAAATAACAAAAGAATAAACAATTATGAAAAAATACAATATATATAAAACGGCCGTTTGCGCATTCGTCTTGGGTCTCAGCTTGTCTTCTTGCGGGGACTTTCTGGATCAGCCAGACAATTCCAACTACAATGCAGACACGTTCTATAATGGTGATGCAGAGTGCTATCAAGGCGCCAATTCTCTGTACAGTATGCCATGGTATGATTTCCAAAGAGGTTTCTTCAAAGTTGGTGAAGTTATGTCAGGAAACTATTATTGGTGGGGAAGTGAAGATACTCAATACTGGAACTGTAACGTATCTGCCAATAATGCCAACCTGAAAGATATGTCTTATTCACTTTGGACAGTCAATGCCTACGCCAACACCATTTATGATAAACTGAAAGGTGCCAACGCAAGCGCAAGCGTTAAGAGTGCATGTATGGGAGAATGCCTGACATGGAAAGCTATGGCATACTTCTATCTTGTACGTACATTCGGTGCAGTGCCAATCATCCATAACAACACAGACATTATCGGTGCTGGTACATACAATGACCAGTATAAGGCCAAAATAGAGGATGTATACGATTACATCATCATGACCTTGAAAAAAGCCATTGAACTGTTACCGGAAAAAGATCCTACAGGTCTTGGACGTATTGATAAATACAGCGCAGAAGGCTTGCTTGCCAAGGTTTACCTGACAAAGTCTGGTTTCGATCCAGCAACTACAACTTACGAACAGGGAAGTGTGGCATATATCAAGACCACCAATCACCAGCGCAACCAGGAAGATCTTGACAACGCTGCCAAATATGCAAAGGATGTTATAGACAATAGTGGCAGAAGTTTGGAACCTGCAGCCAATTTCCCAGCAATGTTCTACAGCGCATACAAAGGTCCTGAATCACTCATCGCATGGCACTGGCGTGCCACACGTGACCCTTGGACATCTCAAAACTCACTTCAAAGTGACCTCGCTATTTCGGGTTTCGATGAAACAGGTAACAACTGGGGAGGATGGGCTGGTCCATCAGTAGACCTGATAGAAGCTTTCGGAGATAATCCAACAAGCCAGACTAGAAACAACACCGACATCCGCCGTAAGGCTACCATGATCATGGCTGGTGACAAATATGATTATTTCTACACAGACTGCGGTGGTTTCGACTTCTTGAAGCATGTATATAAAGGTTATGAGAAGCATCAAGGCAATGGTGAACTCCAGACTCCAACAGGAGCACAATGTGCAAAACATCTTGTTGGTGATAAAGCCGACCATAACTTGCATATAGGCTGCGACTTTGATGTGATGGCTTATGGTAACTATACTCAGCTGTTACGTCTTGCAGATGTTTATCTCATCTATGCAGAAGCCAAGATTGGTAATGCAGGCTCAACAACAGATGCATCTGCCATTGATGCATTCTACAAAGTTCGCAACCGTGCGGTATCTACATACGAACGCCCAACATCTATCAGTTTCGAAGATGTATGGAAGGAGCGCAGATTGGAGTTAGCACTTGAGGGCGATCGCTGGTATGATTACGTACGCAGATACTACTTCGATCCTGATGCAACAATTGCTGAGTTGAACGCACAGAAGAGAAATGAGTATTATGGTCTGAATGCGCTCTATGAGACATGGTACAACAAGGGTAGCTATGATGGTCCTTGGAACTTGAACAGCGATGTAAGATACAATGATGATCCTGGTAAGCATCAGAACGTTCAGATGAGCAGTTTTACCATCCCATTCCCTACAGAAGATGCAACCATGAACCCTCATTTGCTGGAGGCACCACAGCATGTTGACATTTCTCAGTTTACTTATTAATATAAGAAACCTCAAAAATAGAACAATTATGAAGCTAAATAATAAAATATTAAGTATCATGCTTCTTGGAGCTACAGCTTTTACAGGTCTCAGTATCACAAGTTGTGTGGATGAGCCTGACAAATATGAAATAGCTGGTGGAACTCCTTCTATTGATTACGTTCGCCTGTGCGATGTAACCAAGAAAGATTCCATGTTAACTGGAGCATACATGGGTACAAGTATCTGCCTGGTCGGTAACAACTTGAGAAGTATAACAAAAATGCTCTTCAACGACCAGCAGGCTATTTTGAATACAAGTATGATTACAGACCATACCTTGATTGTAGATGTACCAAAGACTCTTACTGACAATCCTACCAATAAGATCTACATGTACAACAAGGATGGTGAGTGTACTGAATATAACTTCAAGACGCTCGTACCAGAACCGGTGGTAACATCATTGAGCAATGAGTTTGCAAAAGATGGCGAAACCGTAACCCTGAAAGGTGACTACCTGCTGGATTACGAGAATGCTCATCTTAAAATCACATTCCCAGGCAACGTAGATGTTACAGATTTCAAGAGCATTTCCAAGAGTGCCGTTACTTTTGTGGTACCAGAAGGTGCACAGAAAGGATTTGTCACAGTAGAAAGCATGTATGGAAAAGGTAAGTCTAAGTTCTATTTCCGTGACGACCGCTGCATACTCTTCGACTGGGATAATGACGGAGATGACGCAATAGCAACAGGTCATGGCTGGCGTGATGGAATTCAAAATGGTAACCGTATGAGGAATGATGTTGAAGGAGTTCAGCCTCTTGACGGAAATTACTACTACTTAGGAGGCAAGACCGTTAATTTCGATTCATGGGCTGAAGATGAATACTCATTCAACTACTGGCCAGAGCCGGCTGCAGGTTATCCTGAGTTGAACTCGCTGATGAAATGGGATGATGTTGACAACATGCAAGTGAAGTTTGAGGTTAACATTCCTAATGATTGGACAGGCTTGTCATTACAGGTATATTTTACCGGTAACGACCAGGTAACATACTCAACAGGCAACAACAACTATCTTGCAGATGACAAGTTTCCACGTGCACTTTGGACTCCATGGTATGGAGCAACCAACAACACATTCAGCACTTCAGGAAACTGGCAGACTGTTTCTATTCCATTATCAGAATTTGCATACGACAGATATGGAAACAAATTGGGTGGTTTGAAGTTTGAGAATCTCACAGGTATGACCATGTTCCTCTATACAGGACCATACAAAGAGGCTACTGTAGAATGCTCACCAACAATTTGCGTTGATAACATTCGTGTTTGCCCTATCAATGAATAAAATTTGCTGATGCTGGCAGTCATCCAACTGCCAGCACTGCAAACAAACAAAAACAATAAACGTCAATCATTATGAAAAGACATAATAAATCTTTCCTCTGGTTGGTTCTGCTACTGATATGCAGTACATTTGCGTTCACATCATGCGACCGTGATGACTTGAACACCGACCAGTATGGCAATGAAATATCTGTATTATCATACGGTCCAAATCCTGTACTCCGTGGGGGTGTCCTTACTTTCAAGGGAGCCAATCTTGACCAGATTACAGAAATAGATCTTCCTGGTGCAGAAGCTATTACCAGCATTAATGTTGTTACATCAGGAAAAAACTCAGAAATCAATATTGAAGTTCCTGCAGAAAAATGTGAACCAGGTATTGTTACATTGAAGACCGCCAAGAATGGTGAAATCAAGACACTTACCCCAATCACATACATTGAGAATTTGAAATTCACAGGTTTCTACGTAGGTGAAAACAAGGAAAATCTGATTGGTAGCGTTGGAGACGTCCTCACCCTCGAAGGTGATTACCTCAACAACATTACATCTGTTATTTTTGCTAATGGCTACACTATGGATGCCGAGAGTTTTAAATCTCAGACACGCTATCAGATTCAGTTGGTTATCCCAGCAGAAGCAGGAGAAGGCAGATTCCAGATTAGCGATGGAAACAACTATATGTATTCTGAAGGTGCTTTAAGTATCAATGCTCCTGAAATCGATGCAAACAATGCTATCGGTAAGTCTCTCATCAAGGCTGGTGAAACAGAGGTCCTCAGAGGTACTTCACTTGACCAGATTGCAAGTATTGAGTTGAATGGTGCAACCGTAGAAGCAGCTGACTTCAAGTCACAAACAGCTTCTGAGATTACCTTCGTTATCTCTTCAAAGGTAGCAGACGGTGAAATTACAGCTGTAACAAAAAGCGGTATAAGAATTTCTTTCGGTGAGATTACAACCGTAGTTCCTAGTCAGCTCGTTGCAACTCCTTCCCCTATCAAGAATGGTGAAGAGATAACTATCAGCGGTAAGGATATGGATCTGATTACAGGTATCGCATTCCCTAACGCCAAGGAATCTAAGCTTAACAAGGTTGAGACAACAAAGGTTACTTCTACAGTACCAGAGGATGCACAGGAAGGCGACATCACTTTGAGTCTTGATAATGGTAAGACTGTAACAGTAGCCTATAAATTGGTTAAGCCAACCGTTACCGCTTGCGCTCCTGCAGCCATCACAGCTGGCGAGAAGACCATCATCAAAGGTACAGATCTCGACCTCGTGAAGAGCATCACCTTCCCTGGCGATGTAGACATGACAGTAGATGATTTCAAGGGTACAGCCAATGCTATCGCAGTAACAGTTCCTGCAGCCTGCGCCGGTTCAGGCTTCAAGCTCAACCTGAAGAATGGTACTACTGTCAACATCGATGGTCAATTGAGCATTAAGGCAGCAACAGATCCAGCTATTGCATCTGTTACACCAGGTGAGGCTATCGCAGGTTCAACCATCACCATCACTGGCAAGAACTTCCAGAACATCCAGAACCTCTACATCGGTTCTTACAAGGTAAACCGCTATACATCTCGCACCAACACAGAGATTGTCTGCCAGGTTCCTGCCACAGCAGAAGTAGGTACATACAAGATCGTGATGGAAGACCCAGACGGCAACAAGATTGAGGGTCCCGAGTTCAAGGTGGTTCCTGCAGAGAAAGACATAGCTGACTTTGCCAAAAATGAAGCTGGCACAGCCATTACCTATCCATTTGTGTTCAGTTGGGGCGATGGTACAGGTAAATTCCGTCTCAACAAAGCAGATCTTATTAAACTTGGCGTAAAGAAGGGTTCTAAGTTGATAATTTATAAGGATGCAAGTGTTACAGGACAAGTTCAAATCAATGACGCAAATTGGGCGGGTCTTTATACAATTGCAGACTGGAACGGAACAGAAGCTCAGCTTGTACAAGAATTTGATGACAAAATGATGAATGCCATCAACAATGTTTCTGACGGTTGGAGCGACACTGCATTCATTATCCAAGGTGACTTAGGGAAAGCAAACAAGATTGTTATCCTCCCATAAGTGATATTTAACATAAAAAACGCATTTATGTGAAATATAATTCGTAAATTTGTGGCGTAGTTAGATCAACTGCGCCACATTTTTAATTAAAACCAAAACATCAACCCGATATGAAGAAAATAGCATTATCCTTACTGATAGCTCTGAGCTGCATCTCAGCCAAAGCTGCCGACGGCAAGTCGCTGTTTGTATCATTCAACGATGGTAGCAAGATAGAGTTTGCACTGAGCACGCTACCGGAAGTGTCCTTCGGAGATGATAAGATGACTGTAACATCTACAGCTACTGCTGCCAGCTATGAACTATGGAAGGTTTCCACCTTCACTTATGGTACAACGACAGGCATCAAGCAGGTAGAAACCAACAACAAGTTTGCCTTCGAAGGTGACCGTATCATCGTGGATGGTACCAACAACAAGGTAAGCGCCTTCGCACTGGATGGGAAGAACATCAAACTCTCTCCTATCACAGCTGGCGACAAGACCATCATCAATCTCAGTGAATTGACACATGGGGTCTATATTATCAAAATCAATAACAAATCCATAAAAGTAGCAAGACAATGAAAAAACTATTACTCTCACTCCTAGCAGTAATGATTTCATTCACTGCCTTGGCACAAACGAAAGGAGACAAGCTGACCATCAACCTAAAGAATGGTACATCACAAGTCTGGGATCTGACAGCAGACGGACAGGCTCCAGTTTCTAAAATCACACACTCTGCAGATGGTAAAGTGGGATTCGTGATGACGGGTCTGGAAGACTATGGTGCTTTCGAAACCTACGACATCAACGACATCAACAACATCTCCTTCTCTATCTATCACGAAAGCGAAGTAGGCAATGTGAATCTCGCCGACCCTTCAGCTACAGAAAAGACCAAGCGTCTCTACAAATATCTGCAGCTGAATTATGGCAGCAAGACCATCTCTTCGGTCATCGCCAACGTCAATTGGAACACACAGGAAGCAGATAAGATTTATCAGGCTACAGGTAAATATCCTGCCATGAACTGCTATGATTTTATCCATATCTATGTTCCTAAGCAGGGTTCCAAGGAATGGATCAACTATAACGACATCACCCCTGTTACCAACTGGGCAGACCAGGGCGGACTGGTATCGCTGATGTGGCACTTCAACGTGCCTAAGACAGAAAACACCACTCCGGGAACAGATGGTAGCGGTGTGACCTGCACCCCATCCGAAACCACCTTTAAGGCAGCCAACGTATT
>ENA-UEYI01002075-UEYI01002075.1-human-gut-metagenome-genome-assembly--contig:-NODE-2075-length-14865-cov-3.010955_pt1 | contig 14865 bp, 8 predicted proteins | sample MGYA00242900_ERZ507916 | MGnify/ENA primary metagenome ERZ507916 (study PRJEB26167, sample SAMN06115521) | human gut metagenome | host: Homo sapiens | place: China:Chongqing | collected 2015-09-02...
GCACGGCGGGCTTGCGGAGCGCAATACAGTCAACCTTGATGCCTTTGTTTCGGATGTCTATCTGCCGCATGTCCAGCTCCGCAAGCGGAGCTGGCAGGTGGACGCGCGCATTGCGCGGCAACATCTTTCCCCGGCCTTCGGGGATCGGCGGCTTGCCGACATTGAGCCTCATGAAGTGGAAAAATGGCTGCGGGATTTGTCGGTCCAGGGACTGGCCCCGGCCACCTGCAACCGCACCCTTGCCGTATTCAAAAGTATCTGCTCCCTGGCGGGCACGCACGGCCTGCTGCCCGTCGGGCAATCGCCCTGTGCGGGCGTGCTTCCCTTTAAAATCCACACGTTGCGCGAGCGCTATCTCACCCCCGACGAAGCCCGGCGGCTCATGCGGGAGCTGGAACGGTCTTCGCGGCCCGAGGCCACGGCCATCCGCCTGCTTTTGCTGACCGGCGCACGCAAGAGTGAAATCATCAAGGCTCGTTGGGAACATATCCGCTTGGATCTCCGCCTGCTCATCGTGCCTCTGTCCAAGTCCGGCAAGCCGCGCCATATCCCGCTGTCCGATGAGGCCATAACGGTCATCCGTTCCATCCAGCACCAGCCGGGCTGTCCGTGGTTGTTCCCCGGCCATGCCCCGGGCAAACCGCTCTCCGACATCTATGTGTTCTGGAACAAGCTGCGGCGCAGCCTGGGACTTGCCGACGTGCGTATCCACGATCTGCGGCACACCTTCGCCAGTTTTCTCGTGAATGCCGGGCATTCGCTCTACGAGGTGCAGAAGCTGCTGGGCCACAGCGATCCCCGGACGACCATGCGATACGCCCATCTGGGGCAGGCTTCTCTGATGGCTGCCGCCGAAACCGTGAGCGGCTTTCTCTCCCGGTTCTGGCGCGGAGACGACGGAAAAAAATCCGTTCCACCCTCTCTACTCAAATATGGAACATCGTGTGGGGGGAATCGCGCAAGCCCGTCGCCTTGTAACGGCAGGAGGCCAAAAAGACAGAAGAAAAACAGAAAGGACGAAAAAGGAGGTTCCTGAATACGCCTGACCATTCCTGGCCGGGAGCGGATTGCCCCGGTCGTCTTTAGTCGCAAACCGACTGCAAATCGACAGACGCACTGTCGATGAGTAGAGATGTGACAATACATCTAAGGGCTCTCATTGGCAAGAACACGTCACAAGAAAGTATTTACCTGTACCCTATCTCTAAAAAAATCCTCATAAATTCGCTGCAAGAGAGTTGTCCTATCGCCCTGCGAGCCACAAAAAGTCGACAGTGCGTCTGTCGACGTCGTCTTGGAACGTCAGGCGCTCTATCGGTTTTACCCGTAAAACCATGGAGATTATGGCTTTGAGAGTGGTGCAATCCAGAGGGAGGACAGAGGGGATGGCCTTCTGTGCGGTAAAGAACGAGTTACTTCTGCTCATATTACACCTGACCGATCCGTACATGGTCTTCTGTCGCGGAGGTGCTTCGCATGAGTAGTGCGGGCGCGCGTATCGACGCCATCGCCGTCATCGGCATGGCATTCCGTTTTCCCGGTGATGTGCATGATGAAGCCAGCATGTGGAATCTACTGAAAAACGGCAAGCAGGGCATTACCCGGATTTCCGATGATCGCTGGCCGGTTGACGCGCTGCAACACAGTGACCGTTCCGAACCGGGCCGCAGCGTCACTTTTTCCGCCGGAGTCCTTTCCGATATAGATCAGTTTGACGCCGCCTTTTTCGGCATATCCCCGCGCGAAGCCGCCTGGCTGGATCCACAGCAGCGCCTGCTGCTGGAGATGACTTATGAAGCCCTGGAAAATGCCGGTGTAAAACCCTCCTCTTTGGCGGGGAGCCGCTGCGGTGTGTATGTGGGGATTTCGGGCCTGGATTATGGGCAACATGCGCTGGAAGATTTGGCGAGCATGTCCGCCTATACCATGACGGGCAATACCCTCAGCGTTGCGGCCAACCGATTGTCCTATGTTTTTGATCTGCACGGGCCGTCCATGGCGGTCGACACGGCCTGCTCATCTTCGCTGGTGGCCTTGCACCAAGCCTGCCAAGCCTTGCGCTGCGGGGAAATTCCGGCGGCACTAGTCGGCGGCGTGAACCTGCTCATGCACCCCTATTCCTTTATAGGCTTCAGCCACGCGTCCATGCTGTCGGCCAAGGGGCAGTGCCGCCCTTTTGACGCTGCCGCCGATGGATATGTGCGTGCCGAGGGCGGTGCGGCATTGCTGCTTAAGCCTCTGGACGCAGCCGTGCGGGATGGCGATCCCATCCAGTCGGTCATCCTTGCCACCGGGGTCAATGCCGATGGGGCCCGCAAGTCCGGTTTGACCATTCCCAGTGCCGACGCTCAAGAGGAACTGATGCGGTCGGTGCTTGAGCAAAGCGGTCTGCGTGTGGATGACATCGACTTCATCGAAGCTCATGGCACCGGCACTCCCGTGGGGGACCCAGTAGAAGTGGATTCCATCGGACGGGTCTTTGGGCGTGGCCGCAGACGGCCTGTGCCCATCAGTTCCGTCAAGGCCAATGTAGGCCATCTTGAACCGGCCTCCGGCATGGCCGGGCTGGTCAAGGCCATATTGAGCCTGAAACATGGGGAACTTCCGCCCATGCCGTTGCAGACGTACACCCCCAATCCACATATTGATTTTGCGGGAAGCAACGTGGTGTGTGCGGCCTCCGGCATGTTGCTGCAAAACCGCAATGGCGGGAAACTTCATGCAGGCGTCAATTCCTTCGGCTTTGGCGGAGTCAACGCGCATGTGGTGCTGCAATCACCGCCCACGGCATCGCCGCGCCAAGCACCCGTCTTGATGACGGTTCCCCCGCTTTTCCTCAGCGCGCGCACCGACGAATCCCTCCGGGCGCTGGCGCTGGCCTATGCTGAACGCCTGGAACAGGCGAAGGCCGTTGCCTATTACGATATCGCCTACACTGCCGCCTTCCATCGGGATCGCATGGAAAAAAGGCTGGCGGTACTGCCTTCTGACGCAGAGACGGCTGCTGCGGAACTGCGGGCTTTTGCCGCCAACGCCCCCTCTATACGGGTTGTGGCGGAAAGCGTCATACCGGACAACGCGGGCATTGTCTTCGTGTATACCGGCAACGGCACGCAGTGGCACGGCATGGGACGAACCCTGTATGCGGAATCGTCATGTTTCGCCCTGGCTATGGATGCACTGGACGCGGAATTGCAACCATTGCTGGATTGTTCTCTTGTAGAAATACTGCTGGGGGATGATCCGACGCGGCTGGAGGATACCACAGTCAGTCAGCCGCTGCTTTTTGCTATACAAATGGGTGTTACCCTGGTGCTGCGGGAGTGGGGCATTGAACCTCATGCCGTCATGGGGCACAGCGTGGGCGAGATTGCGGCGGCATGGACCTGCGGCGCGCTCAGCTTCGAGCAGGCACTTCAGGTCATTTATGCCCGCAGCCAGGCGCAGGGCAAGACAAAGGGCATGGGACGCATGGCGGCCATGGCTCTGTCCGCGGATAAAACCCGCAACCTGATCCAGCAGATGGACCTAACGGAACAGCTGGAAATTGCGGGCATCAATTCGCCGCAGAACGTCACGCTCTCGGGCGAGTTGCAGGCATTGCTGCAAATGCGGGACTATGCCGCCGAGCACAAGATATTTTTCCGTTTGCTTGATCTGGACTATGCCTTCCACAGCCGCAAGATGGAAAGCGTGCGCGACTTTTTAGCCTGCGCGCTGGAGGGCTTGCTCCCTTCCCGCGAGACATCGGCGCTTTTCGTTTCCACGGTGACGGGGCGTCCTTTGCCGGGCGACGCGCTCACTGGCGAATATTGGTGGAACAATGTGCGCGAGGCGGTGGATTTTTCCTCCGCCGTACAGGAACTGGCCTCCCGGAATTTCAGAATATTCGTTGAAATCGGCCCCCATGCCATTTTGCAGCGCTATATCCGCGAAGGGCTGGGGGCGGCCAACACAAAAGGGCGCATCCTTCCCTCGCTGCTGCGCGGCGATGATGGCATCGCCCACCTGCGCAAGCTGGCAGCACAACTGCATCTGCTGACCGATAAGACCAACATGCAGCGTCTTTTCCCCTGCGCGGGAAACGCTGTTCCCCTCCCTTCGTATGCATGGCAGAAAACGCGCTTCTGGTTCCCCCGCACCAGTGAATGCCTACCGGAAACGCGACGCGCACACCCTTTGCTGGGCTGGCCGCTGCCCGGCACTGAAATGCTTTGGGAGAACATTCTTGACCCTGCCAAAGACCTTTGGCTTGCCGATCACAAGGTAGGCGACACCATCGTTTATCCCGGAGCGGGCTACGCCGAGATGGCCCTCGCCGCCGCCCGGGCATGGCTGGACGGAGAGTCTTTGAGCCTGGAGTCGCTGGACATCACTATCCCCCTGGTCTTTGAAGGCCACCAGGCTCAATGTGTACGTTGCGGGCTGAACCCGACGGACGGCACATTCCGTATCGTTAGCCGCCCCCGCCTGGGAAGCGGAGAGTGGGTGCAACACGCCGAGGGACGCATCATTGCCGTTGCCGGACTTGCGACGACCTCCCGCATGGACCCTCTGCCCGCGGGCACGGCAATAAACGGGGAAACGCTATACAAGCTGACTGCTTCTCTGGGGCTGGATTACGGCCCCTTGTTCCGTGTCGTGCGGCATATTCGTATGCAGGGCGACAGGCTGGACGCAGACATAACGCCTCTCGACAGCGCGGCGCAGCAGTTCATTTTGCATCCAGTGGCACTGGACGCCTGTTTTCATTCGCTGGCGGCTCTGTACGCCCATGCGGCAAACGCGGATCAGCAAGCCTTCTTGCCCGTAAAAACCGGGCGGCTCGACCGGATAGCCGAGGGCGTGGTCTGCCATATCCGGGCGCGGCTCCATCATCGGGGCAGGCGTTCCATCGCGGCGGATTTTGAATTGTTGGATGCCGCCGGACGTCTTGTGGCCAGAGCCGTCGACTGTCGTTTCCGCTCCACGCCGTTGACGCAAGCCGGGCGGGAAAAGGTAGATTCCTGGAGCATCCGGCCCTGGCTCACGCCCCTTTCGGGGGAATGCGGAGCATCCCCCATTCCGCCCTTGGAAAGGCTGATCAGCCTTGCGGATGAGTCCTCCCGCCTCAATGGGCAAGAGCGGGAAGTCTGGTTCAAACAGATTCTGCCGCTCATGGAAGCCACAGTGCTTTCTTCCGCCTTCCATACGGTTCAGGCCATCACGGCTGATGACCCGCAGTGGAAACACGACCTGTCGTCCCCGTATGCCCGGTGGCTGACGGGCCTGTTGCGCGATGAAGGACTGCTGACGGAGCGGGACGGGGAATGGACGCTCTCTTCTGAAAACGAGCTTCCTCCGGCCGAAGAACTTTGGCGAGAAGCCTTTCGCCTTGCCCCGCAATGCCTGCCCTCGCTCTTGCGGGTGGGGCGCGTGAGTCGTCGCCTGCGGGACATCCTGCTGGGAAAGGCAGACAGCGGCGCAGTGCTCGAGGAAGTGCAAAACGCGTCGGTGGTACGGGAAAGCCGTCTTACGGACCCGGCCTTTCACGGCATACACCTGGCCATAAAAGGCATTTTGCGGCACCTCGCACAAAACTGGCCCGCACACAGACGCCTGCGCGTCCTCGAAGTAGCCGCCTTCCCCGAAGGGCTGACGGAATCGCTGGACACGCTGCTTCCTCGGGATCGCTTTGACCATGTTCTGGCCCTGTCGGACAGCGAGGCTCTCAGTCAGGCTCGGGCGCGTTTCGGGAATCATACGTCCGTCGGCGTCATGCCGTTCGATGCTGTGCAAGGGACATTTGGCGAAGCGGCACCGCAAGGCCCTTTTGATCTCGTCGTGCTGCACTCCAGCCTGCACCGGGCCGTCAATTTCACCAGCACCCTGGCGCGAATCCGTAGTCTGCTGACGCCCGGCGGCCTTTTGCTGGCTGTGGAACGCTATCCCGACTGGAGCACCGATTTTATTGAAGGCCTGAACCCCGCGTGGTGGCATTCCGACCCGGAAACCTCACCTGAGCGACCGGTTTCCTCTCTGCTTTCGCCCGGCGCATGGAGACACATCATCGAAGGGCATGGTTTCAGCCGATGCCTGACCTACGCCGAACCCGCCTCTGAAGGGTTGGCGGAAGGCGCCTACCTGCTGCTTGCCACGTCCGATAGTGCCACAAGCCCGCTTGCGAAAGAAACGCCAGCCGCATCCTGGCTGCTGCTGCCCGACGAGACATCGCGGGCTCTGGCGGAAGAACTTCGCGCCCGGCTTGCTGCGCGCGGCCACCATGCGCTCTGTTCGTATGAACAGGATGGCCGACCCGGGCCGGACACGGATCATGTGGTGTTCCTCCGTGGCCATGCTGACACCCCACAGGCCGTATGTCCCACGCTGCACGCTCTTGCACGCTGTGCGCAAGCCTGCGCCGCGCGTGAAACGTCTTCGCTACAGTTGTGGATTGTGACGTGCGGCGGCGCTCTGGGCGCACATCTGCCGGATGGCTATGTCCCCCGCCCCGCCCAATGCGCCGTCAGCGGGCTGGGGCGCGTCATCATGAGCGAATATGCCGACCTGAACTGTACCTTGCTGGATGTACCGGTCCTCGACGATGGCCCCACTCTTGCGGAACGCCTTGAAAGAGAGCTTCTAGAGCCGGACGGCGCCGATGAAATCCTGCTGACGGGACAAAGCCGATACACGCTCCGGCTTGGTGAGGAGCGTCCCGCGGATGCCGCGTCCGCAGCGGCCGGGGAACATTGCCGTCTGGACTTTGCCGTACCCGGCAGACTGAGCAATCTGGTCTGGCAGGCGAATACGGCGCGGTCTCTGGGCAAGGGCGAGATAGAAGCCCGCGTCATGGCCACGGGGCTCAACTTCCGCGATGTGATGTTGACCATGGGACTTTTGCCCGACGACGCGGTGGAGAACGGTTTTGCCGGTCCCACCCTCGGACTTGAATTCGCCGGGATCATTACGCGTGTGGGGGAAGGCGTTCAGGAACTGGGCGTTGGAGACAACGTGGTGGGATTCGCTCCCTCATGTTTTGCCAGTCATGTGACGACGTCGGCGCATACGGTGGCGCGTATGCCCGAAAACTGGAGCCATGAGGCCGCCGCCACCGTTCCCACGGTATTTTTCACCGCCTGGTACGCCCTCAAACATCTGGCGCAACTCCAGCCCGGCGAAAGCCTGCTCATCCACGGTGCGGCGGGCGGCGTCGGGATCGCGGCCATCCAGATAGCCCGGCATCTGGGCGCGGAAATTTTCGCCACGGCGGGTAGCGAGGAGAAACGCGACTTCCTGCGCCTTATGGGAGTGAAGCACGTCTTTGATTCGCGCAGCCTGTCCTTCGCTGACGACATCCGGGCCGCCACGGGCGGTCAGGGAGTGGATGTGGCGCTCAATTCGCTGGCGGGAGAGGCCATGCGCCGCAGCATCGGCCTGCTCAAGCCGTTTGGCCGTTTTCTTGAGCTGGGGAAACGCGACTTTGTGGAAAATACGACGCTTGGTCTGCGCCCCTTCAAGGAAAATATCAGTTATTTCGCCATCGATGCCGATCAACTGCTCGCCGCGCGTCCCCAATTGGCATCCGTACTTTTTCAGGAGGTCATGCGGCTTTTGCGTGACGAAACGCTGACGCCTCTGCCGTGTCGCGTATTCCCGGCCACGCAGGTAGTGGCGGCTTTCCGGGCCATGCAGCAGGCCCAACATATGGGCAAGATCGTGGTCACTCCCGTGGAATTGCCGCATCTTCCAGCGGGCGGCGACCCCCTGCCTCCTTTGCCGTTGGATGGAAATGCCACCTGGCTGGTGACGGGCGGCCTGAGCGGATTCGGTCTGGCCACGGCCCGGCATCTGGCCGAACGCGGGGTGAAACATCTTGTGCTGGCAGGCCGGCGCGGCGCATCTGCGCCGGATGCCGAACAGATTTTACACGCCTTCACTGCGCGCGGGGTCAACGTCAGGGCTGAAGCCTGCGACATGGCGGACGCCGAGGCCGTGCGCGGCCTCATCAACCGTATCGGCGTAACCATGCCTCCTCTCAAGGGGGTGGTACATGCGGCGGCGGTTTTTGATGACCGCCTGCTGGCGAACATCGACACGCAAAGCCTTGCTGCTGTGCTGGCTCCCAAGCTCTCCGGAGCGTGGCATCTGCATGAAGCGACGCAAGGCCTGCCTCTCACGCATTTTGTTCTGTACTCGTCCATCAGCACCGCTCTGGGCAACCCCGGACAGGGCAACTACGTTGCCGCCAATGCCGGTCTGGAAGGGCTGACCCGATTGCGCATCGGTATGGGCCTGCCTGCCGTCTGCATCGCGTGGGGGCCGATAGGGGATGCGGGCTATCTCACACGGCATGACGCCGTGAAAAAAAGCCTGGCGCAACGTCTCGGCAGGCCTCCCCTCACGTCCGGCCAGGCCATGCAGCAGCTTGACGTGGCTTTATCGACGAACGGCCAACATATTTTCGCCAATGTGGACTGGAGCACGGCCCTTGGCATGTTCCCGGACGTTCCGTCCCGTTTCGCGCTTGTAACCCACAGTTCCGAACACCGGAATGAAACGGACTCGGCCCGGGACATCCAGCGGCTTCTGGCCGGGAAAAGCCCGGAAGAAGTCATGGAAGCCGTACGCCGTCTCATTGTTGAAGAAGTGGCGCAGGTGCTCGGTCTCGGCGTAGCTGGCGCAGTGGCGGCAGGAGCAGAAGCAAAGAGATGAAAAGTGAGGGAAGAGCAGTGCAGGAGAGAAAGATTCTCAGACACAAGTGGTTTTTATATGTAACGGAGTTTTTCTCCGGCGTGTCGCTGATGGCGGTGGAGCTGGCCGTCGGGCTGGAACAGCGCGTCGGCGTCCGCCTGCCCGTTATGATGCTTCAGGATTCTCCCTCCGTGGAACAGATCACCGAACGGGTTGTGGCCCGTCTGTCCGGGACGGCACGGGACGACCAGAACGATGATTCCATGCTCGCGGAATTGGCGCGGCGTCATGTGGAAGAATTCAACGAAAACGAGGCATCCGCCATCGTTCGGGACGCTGCCTCTGGAGGGAACAGACTATGAAATCTTCCCTCCAACTCGTCAGCCGTATCTTACAGCGCAAAAGCCACCGGGACGATATCCCGGAACCTTCATGGCAGACGAGTACCAAGTCGTGCACATCGGTGGATGCCGCACTGACCAGTTTCGACGGGCACCCCGCGCTTGTCGAATTGCGCATGTTGACGACCGCAGCGGAGCGTTTCGGCATAGGCAATCCTTTTTTCAAGATGCACGAAGGGGCCGGAGGTTCGGTCACACAAATTAACGGCAAGGAATATCTCAATTTTTTCCACTACAACTATCTTGGGCTGAACGGTCATCCCGAAGTGAACAAAGCGGTCAAAGAGGCCGTTGAGCGGTACGGCACGTCCGCCGGGGCCAGCCGTCTGGTGGCGGGCGAGCGCCCAGTGCAGCGGGCACTGGAGAAAGCTCTGGCCGATGTCTACGGCGTGGACGACTGCGTGGTTTTCGTCAGCGGGCATGCAACCAACGTCAGCACCATCAGTACACTGTTCGGCCCAGGAGATCTCATACTGCACGACAGCTTGATCCACAACAGCGTGCTGGAAGGGATCAGGCTGTCCAGAGCCGCACGCCGTCCCTTTCCTCATAACGATCTGAACGCACTCGACACGCTGCTTGCCGCTTCGCGCACGCAATACAAGCGAACGCTCATTGTGGCCGAGGGCCTGTACAGCATGGACGGCGATTTGCCGGATCTGCCCGCGCTTGTGGACATCAAGCGACGGCACGGCGCGTTCCTCATGCTGGACGAGGCGCATTCTCTGGGCGTGCTCGGAGCCACTGGGCGCGGTCTTGTGGAATACTACGGGGTTTCGGGAAAGGATGTGGACATCTGGATGGGCACCTTGAGTAAAACCCTGGCGGGCTGCGGCGGATACATCGCGGGTTCACAGGCATTGGTGGACATTCTGAAGTTTGCCGCGCCGGGTTTTGTCTACAGCGTGGGGCTGGCTCCGCCTCTGGCAGCCGCTTCACTGGCGGCCCTGCGCATCATGCTGCGCGAGCCGGAACGCGTGCAACGGCTGCGGGAACGCGGCGCGCTTTTTCTGGACCTGGCCCGCAGGGAAGGTCTGGATGTGGGCACATCACAAGGTCTTGCCATCATCCCGATCATCGTCGGCAGCTCGCGCAAGGCCATCGCGCTGTCGAACCGGCTTTTTGACCAATGCATCAACGTACAACCCATTATCCACCCGGCTGTGGAGGAAAAGTCCGCGCGGTTACGCTTCTTCCTCTCCACCATGCACAGTGAGAGCGACATCAGGCACGTCTGCCGCACACTGGCGCGGCTCGTCCATGGAAAGGATATTACTGATGATTAAGAATAGAGCCACATCTTCTCTGCGTTTGCTCCTGAGCTTGGGCCTGCTGGTCGTCATGCTCAGCGGCTGCGCCTCCATGCCCCATTCTGGAGCCAACCGCGATCAGGTACAGGAGGCTGAGAAATCCCGCAGTCTGGAAGGGATCGCCGTTACAGAGGTGACTGACGCGCTGGTGCGCAAGCTCAGCGACAGCAAGCGTGTCAAACCTTTTGCCGAAGTTTTCGGCAGTGCCAAGCCGCGAAGTTACCTGATCGGCCCCGGAGATACCCTTGAAATAACTGTATGGGAAACTCCGCCCAGCATTCTTTTTGGCGGCGTGGCCCTTGATCCCAAGGCCGGCGCGCTGAGCACCAGTGCCGAAACGCTGCCCGTCCAGATGGTTATGGACGATGGCACGGTCAACATGCCCTTTGCAGGCCGGATCAAGGTGGCCGAACGTTCCGTGCGGGCCATTGAAAACGACATTACGGCCCGCCTTCAGGGCAAGGCCAACAATCCGCAGGTGATGGTGCGGGTGGCCCGTAATCCCACATCACAGGTGGCCATCATCGGAGATGTGGCCAAAAGCACCAATATGCCCCTGACTCCCAAGGGCGAGCGTTTGCTGGACGCCCTGGCCGCCGCCGGAGGCGTGGCCCAGCCGGTGACCAAAGTGTCGCTGCAACTTTCACGCGGAGACGTCACGGCTAGCATGCCGCTGGACGATATCATCCGCGAGTCCAAGCAGAATATTCCTTTGCTGCCCGGCGACGTGCTGACCGCCCTGTTTCAGCCCTGGACCTTCTCCGTACTGGGGGCCACTGGCAAAAATCAGGAAATCCCCTTTGAAGCGCGGGGCATTTCGTTGGCTCAGGCCTTGGCGCGCTCCGGCGGACTCAACGACAACCGCGCCGATCCCGGAGGCGTCTTTGTATTCCGTTTTGAGGATGCGCCTCTGGTGGAAACGCCCGCGCAGCTTCCGGTCAATGGCAAGATGCCGGTGGTGTATCAGGTCAACTTCAATGACCCCGGCGCGTTCTTTGTGACCCAGAATTTTCCCGTGCAGGATAAGGACGTCATCTATGTGGCCAACATGCCGTCCGCGGAGCTGGCAAAATTCCTGCGTATGCTCAGTATGGTGGTAGCACCTTCGTTGAGCATCACCAATACGACAAATACGCTTTCACAATAAGAAGCCCTTATGCACAATCCTTTGCTAACTACGCTCACCGTCTGGCGCGCTCTCTTTTTGCGGGAGGCTCTGGACCGTTTTTTCGGCAGCCGCGCCGCCTGGGGGTGGCTACTGGTGGAACCCGCCATGCATATCGGCTTCATGGGCGGCGTATGGGGTATGCTACGTAGAAACAGCATGGGCGGCATAGACGTCACCATATGGATCATTCTGGGTATGCTCTCCTTCTTCCTCTTTCGGCGCACAGCCGTACAGACCTTACATGCCCTGGACTGCAACAAGGCCTTTTTCGCCTTCCGCCAGGTGCGCCCCTTTGACGTGGCACTGGTGCGGGCGGGGGTGGAAGCCTTTTCCATGTTTTTCATTTCCGTGTTCATCCTTGGAGCCGCAGCCATGATTGGGCTGGATATACTGCCCGACGATCCGCTCAAAGCACTGCTGGCTTTGGCGGGGCTGTGGCTGTTCGGGCTGGGCTACGGCCTGGTGACCTCGGTATGTATGCGGCTGGTGCCCGATTCCGGGCATATTTTTCAGATTCTGATGATGCCCCTGTACTTGATCTCCGGCGTTATCATGCCTGTATCCTTTATCCCCCTGCCCTATCGCAACTGGCTGCTGTGGAACCCGCTGGTGCATGGAGTGGAACTGGTGCGGCTGGGCTTCTTCAGCAATTACCACACGCTGGATGTCAGCTTCAGCTACCTTTACGCCTGGGTTCTGGGCAGCATCACCCTAGGCATGGTGCTCTATCGCGGACTTGAAACCCGGCTGGTGATGCAATGATCGTCGTGGAAGACGTGCACAAGCGCTACACCACACGCCGAGGCGTGGGGGACTGGGTACTGCGGGGGGTCAATATGGTCATCCCCACGGGACGCAACGTCGGTCTGGTAGGAGCCAACGGCGCGGGCAAATCCACGCTGCTGCGCATCATCGGCGGAGCGGATTATCCCACCAAAGGCAAGGTGGAACGGCTCTGCCGCGTATCCTGGCCCATGGCCAACGGCGGGCTGGAAGGAACGCTGACCGGACGCCAGAACGCCAAGTTCGTCTGCCGCATTCACGGTTTTCAGGACGAGCTACCCGAACGCATCGCGCGCATTGAAGACTTCGCTGAACTGGGCAAAGCCTTTGACGAACCCATCCAGACCTACTCCTCCGGCATGCGTTCGCGTTTGCAGTTCGCGCTTTCGCTGGCTTTTGATTTCGACGTCTACATTTCTGACGAAGTCACAGCTGCGGGCGATGCCGCCTTCCGCAAAAAGGCAGAGCTGGCTTTCAAGAATCTGGCTCACAGTGCCAGCATCATCATGGTGGCGCACAACGAGGCCACGCTGAAGGCCTTTTGCCAGTCCGGTATTCTGCTCAAGGGCGGCAAGGCCACATGGTTCGACAAACTGGATGACGCGCTCAGCGCCTATAAAGAGAGCTACTGATGGCCAACGAAAGTACGAATTCCATTTCCCTTCCTGCTCCCGCCGCCGCACAGGAGGGACGGAGCACCATGCGGATAAAAAAGGCCTTCTGCTGGATTATCCGCTGCATCCTGCTCATGAGCCTGCTGACCGTGGGCTACTGGCTTTTTTCTTCTGATCGCTATGTATCCGAAGCTACAGTGATCATCCAGAATACGGAACATGTCGGCGTGCCCACGCTTGATATCAGCAGCATGCTCGGGGGACTCGGCGGCGTCAGCAAGCCGGATCAGCTTCTGCTGCGGGAGCATCTGCTTTCCGTGGACATGCTCAAAAAGTTGGATGCCGCTCTTGATCTGCGCTCCCATTACAGCGACTCGCGACGGGATTTCGCTTCGCGCATGTGGTTCAGGGACGCCTCCATCGAGTGGTTCCACCGCTACTATCTCTCGCGCGTGGAAGTGACGTTTGACGATTACGCGGGCGTCCTGCGTATCAGAGCGCAGGCCTATGACGCGGCCACGGCCCAGGCGATTGCGGCAATGCTGGTAAAAGAGGGCGAACGCTTCATGAACGAGATGAGCCATGCCCTGGCCAGGGCACAGGTGGATTTTCTCGACAAACAGGTAGCCCTCGCCCAGGAGCACGTGCTGCAAGCCAGTAAAATCCTGCTGGATTTCCAGAATCAGAAAGGGCTCGCCTCTCCCAAGGCCACGGCGGAGAGCATCTATGCCATCATCGCCAAGCTGGAAGGCCAGCGCACGGAATTGCAGACGCAGCTGGCTTCATTGCCCCGCAATCTGGACCGTAACCATCCCACCAGAAAATCATTGCAGCAATCATTGGAGGCCGTGGAGCGGCAAATCGCCCGCGAGCACTCCAAACTGGCCTCCACCAGCGGCAAGCCGCTCAATTCTCTCGTGGAGGAAGAACAGCGTCTGGAGCTGGACTTACGATTTAAACAAGACCTCTACAAAGCTTCTCTCGTCGGCCTTGAAAAAGGACGCATGGACGCCGCGCGAACCCTGAAACAAGTATCCGTGCTGCAAAAGCCGGTATTGCCGGAGTATGCCTGGGAACCTCGCCGCATCTACGGCGTGGTGGCCACAGTATGCATCACGCTCCTTGTCATTGGCATCATCAATCTTTTGAAAGCAGTCATTTTGGATCACGTGGACTAAAGGGGGAACGCCATGGCCGTACAGGAAACACCACAGAGTGCCGACGCACGAGAAGCACGCATCAGGGAACTCACTGAAGAGAACGGGCTTCTCTTCGAGCAGCTTCATGTGGTGCAGGAAGAACTGGAAAAATACCACCACAAGCTCAAGGAATGCGAACAGCGCAAGGGCACGGTTACGGGTACGCAGGCAGGCGCCGGCACCCCCGAACCTGCCGCCATTCTAGCGGAAAACCAGAAGTTGCAGGCTTTGGTGGAGCAACAGCGAATCGCCCTTGGCATAGAAACGCAAAACAGCCTGCCCAGCCGCCTTGGGAATATGTTCATTGCTGGGGCAGGCGCGGCGGGTTCCATTCTGAAGCTCCTTTGCAAGCTGCGCACCCTTTGGAAAGCTTTGGATAAAACCGTTCCCCCCGCGGAGCTTGGCGGCAAGACCTTTCAAAAGGTTATTGACGCTCATACCGAGGGCGGCCCCGAAGCCGTTGAAACACTGCTGGACTCTGTCTTTATTGCCTCCCCCATGCGGGCCAATGCTTATACTGCTCTAGCCCGGCACCTCATGCCACTGGACGTGAAGCAAACGGCGGACAATGCCCGCCTCGCCTGGGAGACGGACCCTCGTCCCTATCGCCTCAAGTGGCTGGCCTTCCGTCTGCACGATGCGGGCGACGCCATCACAGCCGAGGCCCTGCTGGATATGTTGCCCGCCGATATCCCCATGAGCGAATCGGAGCAGCGG
>ENA-UEYI01002079-UEYI01002079.1-human-gut-metagenome-genome-assembly--contig:-NODE-2079-length-14849-cov-3.265096_pt1 | contig 14849 bp, 6 predicted proteins | sample MGYA00242900_ERZ507916 | MGnify/ENA primary metagenome ERZ507916 (study PRJEB26167, sample SAMN06115521) | human gut metagenome | host: Homo sapiens | place: China:Chongqing | collected 2015-09-02...
TCTTCGGACGAAGTGGCGGCCATCGGCATCACCTATCAGATGCACGGACTCGTGGCGCTCGCCGAGGAGGGCGAACCGCTGCGCAAGTCGATCATCTGGTGCGACTCCCGGGCCGTCGGGATCGGCGCCGAGGCCCTCGAAGAGATCGGCCGGGAGTTCTGCCTGGAACACACCCTCAATTCGCCGGGCAACTTCACGGCATCGAAACTGGCGTGGGTGAAGCGCAACGAGCCCGAAATCTTTGCGAAAATCCACAAGTTCATGCTCCCGGGCGACTACATCGCCTACCGTCTTTCGGGGCGGATGTCCACGAGCATAAGCGGCCTTTCGGAGCAGATTCTCTGGGATTTCAAGGAGGAGCGCCGCGCGGACTTCGTGGCCGACCGGTACGGCATTCCCCACGCGATGATCCCCGACGCCGACGTTTCGATCGGCATTCAGGCGCACACCGACGCCGCAGCGGAACACGAGCTGGGCATCCCGGCCGGCACGCCCATCTCCTACCGCGCGGGCGACCAGCCCAACAACGCCTTTTCGCTCAACGTCATGGAGGCGGGCGAGATCGCCGCGACGGGCGGCACGAGCGGCGTGGTCTACGGCGTCACGGACACCCCGAAAGCCGATCCGCAGTCGCGCGTCAATACGTTCGTCCACGTCAACCACACGCCCGGGAAACCGCGTTACGGCATCCTGCTCTGCATCAACGGCACGGGCATCATGAACTCGTGGATACGCCGCAACGTCGCGCAGCAAACGATGGACTACGCCGAGATGAACCGTCTGGCCGCAAGCGTCCCGGCGGGTTCCGAAGGACTGCTGGTCATTCCGTTCGGCAACGGCGCCGAGCGCGTGCTCGGAAACCGCTGCACGGGGGCCGGGATCGTCAACATCGACCTCAACCGCCACACCACGGCCCACATCCTCCGAGCCGCGCAGGAGGGCATCGCCTCCTCGTTCAGATACGGAATCGACATCATGCGGGGGCTGGGGCTCTCGCCCGACATCATCCGCGCCGGACAGGCCAACCTGTTCCTCTCGCCGCTGTTCCGGCAGACGCTGGCGACGCTCACCGGAGCCCGCATCGAGCTGTTCAACACCGACGGTGCGCTGGGAGCGGCACGCGGTGCGGCGCTGGGAGCCGGGCTTTACAGGACACGCGAAGAGGCTTTCGCCTCGCTCCGCCGGCTGGAGGTCGTGGAACCCGTCGCAGCCGACCGCGAGGCCCTCGAAGCGGGATACCGCGCATGGGTCGCAGAAGTCGAAAGAAAAATTCAAAATTCATAATTCAAAATCATCTACTATTATGGCAACAACAAGCTACTTTCCCACGGTGGAAAAGATCAAATTCGAAGGCAAGGATTCGAAAAACCCGATGGCGTTCCGCTACTACGATCCCGAAAAGGTCGTGAAGGGCAAAAAAATGAAGGACTGGTTCAAGTTCTCGATGGCGTGGTGGCACACCCTCTGCGCCGAGGGCGGCGACCAGTTCGGCGGCGGCACCAAGACCTTCCCGTGGAACGCGGCGGCATGCCCCGTCGAGCGCGCCAAGGCAAAAATGGACGCAGGCTTCGAGTTCATGCAGAAGATGGGCATCGAGTACTACTGTTTCCACGACGTGGACCTCGTGGACGAGGCCGCCACGCCCGAGGAGTATGAGAAGAACCTCCGGGAGATCGTAGCCTACGCCAAGCAGAAACAGGCCGAAACCGGCATCAAGCTGCTGTGGGGCACGGCCAACGTCTTCGGACACGCCCGCTACATGAACGGCGCCTCGACCAACCCCGACTTCGACGCCGCGGCCCGCGCCATGTTGCAGATCAAGAACGCCATCGACGCCACGATCGAGCTGGGCGGCGAAAACTACGTCTTCTGGGGCGGCCGCGAGGGCTACATGTCGCTGCTGAACACCGACATGAAGCGCGAGAAGGAGCACATGGCCACGATGCTCCGCATGGCCCGCGACTATGCCCGTTCGAAGGGCTTCAAGGGCAACTTCCTGATCGAGCCCAAACCGATGGAGCCGATGAAGCACCAGTACGATGTCGATACGGAGACCGTGATCGGTTTCCTGCGCGCCCACGGGCTCGACAAGGACTTCAAGGTCAACATCGAGGTCAACCACGCCACGCTGGCCGGCCACACCTTCGAACACGAACTGCAATGCGCCGTGGACGCCGGGATGCTGGGTTCGATCGACGCCAACCGCGGCGACTACCAGAACGGCTGGGACACCGACCAGTTCCCGATCGACCTCTACGAGATGGTGCAGGCCATGATGGTCATCGTCCGCGGCGGCGGCCTCCAGGGCGGCGGTACGAACTTCGACGCCAAGACCCGCCGCAACTCGACGGACCTCGAAGACATCTTCATCGCCCACATCGCCGCGATGGACGTGATGGCCCGCGCGCTGCTGATCGCCGCCGACATCCTCGACAACTCGCCCTACGAGAAGATGCTCGCCGAGCGTTACGCCTCCTACGACCAGGGCGAGGGCAAAGCCTTCGAGAAGGGCAGACTCACGCTCGAACAGGTCGCCGACTACGCCCGCAAGCACGAACCCGTGCAGCGGAGCGGCAAGCAGGAGCTCTACGAGGCGATCGTGAACATGTATATCTAATCGTTCCGGGGATGCGGCCGTAATGCCGCACCCCCGGAACTCCTTAAAATACTCCGAACCTATGACTTCAAACCAACAAACCGGCAGCCGCGCCTACCTCTTCTCCATCGTTCTGGTGGCGATCATCGGCGGACTGCTCTTCGGTTACGACACGGCCGTCGTGTCGGGCGCCGAACAGGCCCTCGACCAGTTCTTCCGGAGCGCCGCGGACTTCACCTACACGTCGTGGATGCACGGCTTCACCGCTTCGAGCGCGCTGATCGGCTGCGTCATCGGCGGTGCGATCTCGGGGCTGCTGGCCTCGCGCTTCGGGCGCAAACGTTCGCTCGTCATGGCGGCGGTGCTCTTCTTCATCTCGGCCGTCGGTTCGTGGCGGCCCGAGAGCGGCATCCTCCCCTACGGCGAGGCTTCGCTTCCGCTGCTGGTGTCGTTCAACATCTACCGCATCATCGGCGGAATCGGCGTCGGACTGGCCTCGGCCGTCTGCCCGATGTACATCGCCGAGATCTCCCCGGCGAAGATCCGCGGCACGCTCGTCTCGTGCAATCAGTTCGCCATCATCTTCGGCATGCTGGTCGTCTATTTCGTCAACTACCTGATCCGCAACCACCTCGGCGACACGAGCGAAGCCATCCAGGCCGCCATGATCCAGATCGGCTGGCGGCGGATGTTCCTCTCCGAGGCTTTCCCGGCGGGCGCCTTCTTCCTGCTGATCATGCTCGTGCCCGAAACCCCGCGGTTCCTCGCCCTGAGGGGCTGCGACGCCAAGGCTTTCGCCGTGCTCGAACGCATCAACGGCACGGCCGAGGCACGCTCGATCCTCGACGACATCAAGGCCACGGTGCACGAAAAGCGCGAAAAGCTCTTCGCCTACGGCACGGCCGTGATCCTGATCAGCATCCTGCTGTCGTTCTTCCAGCAGGCCATCGGCATCAACGTCGTGCTCTACTACGCCCCGCGCATCTTCGAGAACATGGGCGCTTCGGGCGACGCCTCGATGCTTCAGACCGTCGTCATGGGCATCGTCAACATCATCTTCACCGTCGTGGCGATCTTCACCGTTGACAAGGTGGGCCGCAAGCCGCTGCTCATCATCGGGTCCGCGGGCATGATGATCGGCATGGCGGCCCTCGCGGCGTTGTCGTTCTCCGACACCATCGGCATCGCGGCGCTGGTGTTCATCATCCTCTACACCGCGTCGTTCATGATGTCGTGGGGTCCGATCTGCTGGGTACTCATCTCGGAGATCTTCCCCAACACCATCCGGTCGCAGGCCGTGGCCATCGCCGTGGCGGCGCAGTGGATCTCGAACTTCCTCGTGTCGGCGACCTTCCCGTCGCTGAGCGCCTGGAGCGTCGGCGGCACCTACTGCATCTACGCGCTGATGTCGCTCGCCTCGGCGGTCTTCGTCTGGCGGTGGGTCCCCGAAACCAAGGGCAAGACCCTCGAAGAGATGTCCGCCCTGTGGAAGAGCGGCGGCGCTTCGCGGTAGGCGCGCCCCGCATCGGAAAGCCCCCTCCTTTTTCCAGACAACGCTGTAACCTATCCGGTTACGGCGTTGTTTCTTTTCGAGCGCGGCGGCGGTTCGAAATCCGGGAACGGCCGGATTAGACCGAAAGGAAAATCTTTGACACGGAGAGTCAAAAACCGAACTGCGAAAATCCGTTCCTTTGTAAATCAACCGAAACTCTAAAGCCCATGAAAAATTACCAGCCCAACTATCTTTCGATGCTGCTGTTAATGTTCGTCTGCATCGCAAGCTGTTCCAATGAAACCACCTCCGGCCCCGGATTCGAGATCGGCGGCACTCCGGCCGAAAGCGTCTACCAGATTCCTTCCGACCGCAAGGTCCTGCTGCCGGGAACCGGATTCCAGACCGGCGACATCGTCCGGCTGACCGACACCGGCATTTCGCACAACACCTACCGCGTCGAAGCCGCCGTCGAGGACGACGGCGCCGTCATCACGCTTCCCGGCAATTTCGTGGACGGCCGCTACGAACTGTTCATCGTCCGCGGCACCCGGCAGTTCCGCTACGGTCTGGCCGTATTCCGTGCGGATTCGGACCGGCCCGGGGAGCTCGACCGTCCGGACTACGACCGGCTGACGGCCGACAGGCACCCCCGCCTGCTGATGGACAACGAAGCGTTCGGATCGCTGATGGAGCAGGTCCGCGCCGGCAACAACCAGGTGCTGAACCGGCTGCACGCAACCAACCTGCGCAACGCCGACATCTACGGACTGGCCGCCGCACCCCTCGCCTACCAGCTCGACGCCGCGGAGAAACGGATTCTCCACATCTCCAACGCCGCCCTGCTGCGCATCTTCTCCTGCGCCTACGCCTACCGCGCCACGGGCGACCGCAAATACCTCGACCATGCCGAAAACGACATCAACACCGTCTGCGCCTTCCCCGACTGGAACGGGCACCGCCACTACCTCGATGTCGGCGAAATGGCCGCGGCCGTAGCGCTGGGCTACGACTGGCTCTACGCCGACCTGAAACCCGAAACCCGCGCCAATGCCGAACGGGCGCTGCGCGAATATGCGTTCGATACGGCGGAGCCCTACGGATCGAGTTTCTACAACAAGGTTTCCAACTGGAACCAGGTCTGCAACGCCGGGCTGGTCTGCGGCGCGCTGGCCGTCTACGAGACGTGCCCCGAGACGGCCGAAGCCATCATCGAAAAATCGCTGGAATCGAACCGCACGGCCGTCGAAGCCCTCTACGCGCCCCACGGAAACTATCCCGAAGGGTACGGCTACTGGGAGTACGGTACGGTATTCGAAGTCCTGATGCTTACGGCGCTCGAAACCGCCGCCGGGTCCGACGCCGGCATCTCCGCCGCAGAAGGTTTCGACCGCACGGCCGAATGGATACTCTACATGATCGGCACGAACCGCCAGATGTTCAACTATGCGGACAACCCTCCGGGCATAGGCGGCGCCGATATTCCGAGCTGGTATTTCGCCGACAGGTTCAAGAAGCCCTCGATCCTCTATTTCAATAAAAGGAATCTCGACGCTCTGACCACGGACTACTACAACTGGAACCACCGTCTGCTGCCGATGATCATGGTCTTCGCCGGCAGGGTCGATCTGAACAGCGTGACCCCGCCAACCCAGAAGGTCTGGGCCGGAGAGGGCGTAACGCCCGTCGTGCTGGTCCACACCGACTGGACCTGGAGCGATACGGACAAATACCTGGGCATCAAAGGCGGCAAGGCGAGAAGCAGCCATGCCCACATGGACGCAGGATCGTTCGTCTACGACGCCTACGGCGTGCGCTGGTCGATGGACATCGGCCGTCAGGACTACGCGACGCTCGAAGTGGCCCTCAAGGCGCTGGGCGGAAACCTCTGGACCTACACCCAGGCGTCGCTGCGCTGGGAGGTGTCACGGCTGAACAACTTCTTCCACAGCACGCTCACGGTCAACGACTCGAAACACCGCGTGGAGGGCTTCGCAACGCTCGAACAGACCATCAACACGGCGACGGAACAGGGCGGCACGTTCGACCTCTCGCCCGTGCTCGAAGATCAGGTGGCCTCGGCGATGCGCACCGTGAAGATCGTCAACGACAAGGACCTGAAAGTCATCGACGCCATCCGCACCCGCACCGACCGGAGCGCCAAAATCCGCTGGACCATGGCCACACAGACCGTCCCGACCGTGGAGAACGACCGGATCATGCTGACGAGCAACGGCAAGACCATGTACCTGACCGCTGCGGAGGAGGGCGGGACGCAGATCGTCTACAAAACATTCAGCACCGATCCCGTCCACAGCTACGACGATCCCAATCCGGGCATTTACCTGGTCGGATTCGAGGCGACCGTGCCCGCGGACAAATGGGCGACCTTCACCACGACGCTCTCACCCGGAAACTGATTCCGGCAGCGGAGAAGCCGTTTTCTCCGTCCGGACCGGGACGGAGGAGACGGCTTTTCGGCGCCCCGGGTGTCCGGAATCCGCCGAAAACGCCGCCCCGCCTTTCGGTCCGGCCCCCACAAAAACGACGGTTCCGGAATATCGTGAATGAAAAAAATATAAATTTGTATAAAGACATCCTCCTGACACACTCCTGATGACCCGGAAAAGAGAGACTCCCGATCGTATGATCGAACGCTGCTGCAAATATATCCTCCTCCTGTGGACGATGTCGTTCTGCGCCCATGAGGTCTGGGCCGGCCCGCAGTCCATCCGCCAGCTCCCCAACCTGACGATCCACCGCTTCGCGCAGGACAAGGTGGGCTACGTCTGGATCGCTACCGACAACGGACTCTGCCGCTACAACGGACAATTCTACTATTACTACCAGAACGAACCGGAAGACCCGGCGTCGCTCCCCGGCAACCGGGTGTCCGACATTCGCAGCGACGAAAACGGCACGCTGTGGATCGTCACCTCCGAAGGGGTCTGCACCTACGATGCGCGGCTCGACAATTTCCGGAGGCTGCCCGGCACGGAGGGGCTGAACAGGGCGGTGTTCAGCGGGGAATACGTCGTCTGCTCCGGCCCCGCCGGGATGACGCTCTTCGACGGCAGCGGCCGTCTGCTCATCGAGAAGCGGGATACGCCCCGGCACGGCCCCGCGGTGCTCGAAGCCGATCTGAACGGATTTTTGTGGGGGGGGGAAACCGGAGGCACGATTTTCAAATACGACAACAACCTGAATATCTGCGACTCGCTGGCGCTGCCCGACTCTGCGGAATTTCTGAGCAGCTGCCGTGACTCCGAAGGCCGGATCTGGTTCGGGACTTCGAACGGAGTGCGCATCGTCGATCCCCGCACCGATGCCCCCGCCGAAACGGACGGACCGCTGAACGAATGTATCGCCGCACTCTCCCAGTCCGCCATACTCTCGCTGACGGCCGTAGACGACACGGTCTACATCGGGACACAGGGGGACAACCTCCACCAGATCGACATCCGGACCCGCACGCTGAAAAAGAACATCGTGACACGGGGAACGCCCGGGCTCAACTACACCAGCGACTTTTCCTGCTGTTTCCGCGATTCGGAAAACAATTTCTGGATCGGCACGCTCGACCGGGGCTATTCGGTGCGCTATGCCAATGAAAAGGAGTTCACCCGGTCGATCCGGCTGGGCAAACAGACCCTGAGCAAGTTCGTCAACGCCATCACGATCTCGAAAGACGGCACACGCTGGATCGGGAGCCGTTTCAAAGGCATGCTGGCCTACACCTCGCAGCTCGACCTGAAATGGCACACGATGGAGAACTGCACCCTCATGCAGCGGCTCAACAGCAAGAACGTATCGGCGCTCTTCGCCGATTCGTCCGGACATCTCTGGGTCAACATCGACGACCGCATCGCCTGCTGCAACACCCGCCATCAGACGATCCTCGACTACACCCTGCTTCCGGAACGCTTTTCGGCCAACCGCTTCTGCGAGGACGCCCGGCACGACGTATGGGTGGCGACGACTTCGGGGCTCCTGGTGTACGACGGCATGCGCCTGCGGGACGCATGCTTCGAGGGCTGCGACGTGCAGGATGTCATCCGCCTCGACGACACGACGATGCTGGCGGCGGTATTCCGGCGGGGACTTTTCGCCATCGACAGCCGCAGGCTCGAACGGCGGCCCTTCCTCGAAGCCCCGGACAGCCTTACGGCCACCGCGCTCCGCCATGCGACCTGCCTGCTGAAAGGCCGGGGCGGCAGGCTGTGGATCGGGACCCGCTCGAAGGGCCTGCTGCGGTATCATCCGACGGAGGGGTTCAGAACCTACACCCTGAAAGACGGTTTCGCCAGCAACGAAATCGCCTCCCTCGCACAGGACCGGAAAGGCGACATGTGGGTGGCGACCTCCTACGGTCTTTCGCTCATCCTCTCCGGAACGGAACGGATCATCACCTACCTGCGTTCCGACAAGATGCAGACCCAGCAGTTCCATCCCCGGTGCGTCTGTCAGACATCCGGCATGCTCTACTTCGGCGGAAACCTGGGGCTCGTGCATTTCAGGCCCGAAAGCGTCCTGCCCAAGATCTCGGAACGCCCCGTGCGGCTGGTGCTCCGGGAGCTCAAAGTCAACAGCGTCGCCCAGCACCCCTCCGACGACGGAATCCTCACGCAACAGCTCGACGACACCGAACGGATCGTCCTCGACCACAAGCAACGCAACCTCGACATCGGCTACGAGGCGCTGGCGTTCCTCTCTCCCGAGAAAATCCGCTACGCCTACCGGCTTCACGGCGGCGACATCGACGAGGAGTGGAACTACGTCGAAAACCGCACCAGCGCCAACTATTCGCACCTGCCCGCGGGCCGCTACGTCTTCGAACTGACGGCGCAGAACCCCGACGGATTCTGGAACAGCGAGCCGCGGCGGCTGGAGATCGTCATCAAACCCTCGCCGCTGCTCACGTGGTACGCCTTTCTGCTCTACATCCTGGCGGCCGGCACCGCCGCCTGGTTCGCCAACAGGCTCTTCCTGCGCCGCCGGCTGCAAAAAATCGAGTTGGAGGCCACCCGCAAGGAACTGGAGCGCGAGAAGGAGCTCACGAACATGAAGATCAATTTCTTCACCAACATCTCGCACGAACTGCGGACGCCCCTGACGCTGATCTACGGCCCGGTGAACATGCTGCCCGGCATACAGGACAAAAACCGCCAGCGCGAACTGATCAACCTGATCAACGACAGCATCCAACGCCTGCTCAAACTCGTCGATCAGACGCTCAACCTGAGCCGCATCGAGAACGACACGCTGCCGCTTTCGGTCTGCCGGCAGGACATCCTTCCCGTGGTCGAGCGCATGATGGCCGGCTTCGCCTGCTACGCCCGCGAGAAGCGGATCGACATCAGTCTGACGGCCACGCCGCCGGGCAGGATGACCGTCGCCGTCGATACGGACAAATTCAGCAAGATTCTTTCGAACCTGATCTCCAACGCCCTGAAATACACGCCCGAAGAGGGCCATATAACGGTGTCGCTGACGCTTGCCGACACGCTGCCGGAGAAACTCACCGCCGCCGCGTCGTCGCACTATCTGGTGGTGAGCGTCACCGACGACGGCACAGGCATGAGCCAGGAGGACGTGGAGCGCATTTTCGAACGCTACAAACGGCTTACGGCGGGCGAACACGTCGCGGCCGGCTCCGGAATCGGGCTCCACTACGTGAAACAGCTGCTGCTGATCCACAAGGGCAGCATCGTGGCCGAGGTCCGGCCCGAGGGCGGCATGCGCTTCTCGTTCGCCATCCCGGTGGACGAAAGCCTCTACGACATCGCGGGCGAACCCACCGTCGAGGTCGAATTCATCGACGGCATGGCGACCGCCGTGGCCGACGACAGCCTCCCCGACGCGGAGGAGGAGATGCGGGAGGAGGGTCCGCGGCCGAAGATGGTCATCGTCGAGGACAATCCGCAGCTGCGGCGCTACTGCCGCCAGATATTCGCTCCCCGGTTCGAAGTCTTCACGGCGGACAACGGCTCCGACGGGTTCGACCTGATCCACACCGAGATGCCCGACGTAGTGGTCACCGACGTGCTGATGTCGAAGATGGACGGGTACGAACTGTGCCGGAAAATCAAGACGGACGTACTGCTGAGCCACATTCCGGTGGTGATACTCACCGCCAAGGTCACCGATCAGGACAAGATCACCGGCTATCAGGAGGGGGCCGACGTTTACATGACCAAGCCCTTCAACCCCACGCTGCTGCAAACGGTGATCGACAATCTGCTGACCTCGCGCAGCAAGCTGCGCGAAATGCTCCTCTCGGGCGCCGGACAGCCGGACAGCGAACCCGAAGATGCGGAAGAGACCGGAGAGATCAGGCTTTCGGCCGCCGACCGCGCATTCGTGGACAAACTCCGCCAATACGTAGACGCCAATATCTCGGACAGCTCGCTCAGCATCAGCGACATCAGCGCGGAGATGTGCATGAGCCGCGCCAGTTTCTTCCGCAAGATCAAATCGCTGACGGGCGTCACGCCCAACAATTTCATCCTGATCTACCGGCTCAACAAGGCCGCGGCGATGATCCGCAGCCGGGAGTACCGTCTCAACGAAATCGCCGACCTGACGGGATTCAGTTCGCAGTCGCACTTCTCGCGCTGTTTCAAACAGCACTTCGGGATGGCGCCGAAAGACTATACGGATCACGGAGGGGGGGGGTGAACGACCCCTGCGAAGAGCAGATTGAGATTCTGAGACATATTTTTAAGACCGCCGGACCGGAAGAATGACGGAGGCAGGAATACTTTTGCAGAAACAAAACATTCCTGATATGACCCGAACACTTCGAATCATTCTGACCCTTTGTCTGCTCGCCTCCGCCGGAACCGGCGCCGCACAGAGCATCGTCCGCAAATCTTTCGCCCGTGCAGCGCAGCAGATCGCGCTGATGGATTCGCTCGCCCCGGCCGACCGCTTCCCCGCCTCGTGGGAGCACGACGGAACCACCCGTTACACCTCGGCCAAAGGCTGGATCAGCGGATTCTTCCCGGGAAACATCTGGTACCTGTATGAATATACGGGCGACGCCAAATGGCTCGAAGCGGCCCGCCGCCGCACGGCGCAGCTCGAAACGCTGCGGCACTACACCCAGACCCACGACGTGGGATTCATGGTGGGCTGTCCGTGCAGCCTGGCCTACCGCCTGACCCGGGACGACTATTACAAACAGCTGATGATCGACTCGTCCGAAGCGCTGATCTCGCGGTTCGACCCCACCGTCGGGCTGATCCGCTCGTGGAACAACAAGGACGGGAAAGCGAATCCCTTCCGCGTGATCATCGACAACATGATGAACCTCGAAATGCTCTTCCTCGCCTCGGAATTCACCGGCGACAGCCGCTACCGCGACATCGCCGTGACCCACGCCGACAACACGCTCAAGAACCACTTCCGGGCCGACAACAGCTGTTTCCACATCCTCTATTACGACACCGGAACGGGCAGCGTCGTCACGCAGAAGGGCGGACAGGGCTATTCGCAGACTTCGGCCTGGTCGAGGGGCCAGAGCTGGGGCCTCTACGGATTCACGATGTGCTACCGCTTCACGCACGACCGCCGCTACCTCGACCGCGCCGTGAAGAGCGCCGAATATTTCATCGGCCACCCCAACCTCCCCGAGGACAAAGTACCCTACTGGGATTACTACGCACCGGGAATTCCCGACGAACCGCGCGACGCTTCGGCGGCGGCCGTCACCGCCTCGGCGCTGCTCGAACTGGCCAGGTACGTCCCCGAAAAGGAAAAGCTCTATTACAAGACGGCCGAAAAGATCCTGCGCTCGCTCGCTTCGGACCGCTACCTGGTCCCCGCGGGGGAGAAGAACGGATTCCTGATCGACCACAGCGTCGGTTCGAAACCCAGCAAATCGCAGGTCGATGTGCCGATCATCTACGGCGACTACTATTTCCTCGAAGCGCTGCTCCGGCTGAAAAACTACAAATCCCATAAATAAACCATGAAAAGAATCTTAGCGGCACTGCTCCTCATCTGCACGGTGTGGGGCGCCGGCGCACAGGAACGCAAGTCGATGGACAACCAGACCATCGACGGTTATCGCGGCATCTGGTTCACGATCGGCCAGGCCCGTTCGGGCTACGGCGACAAGTATTCGGGCGGACTGGGCACCTACACCATGAAGCACATCCCGATGGCGGTCTACTCGCCCGAAGCGGACAAAACCTTCTTCGTCTACGGCGGAACGCCCTCCGAAGAGCGCAAATACCTGCTCTGCATGGTCGGCTGCTACGACCACAAGACGGGCATGCTGCGCCGCCCCGTCGTGGTTTACGACAAGGGCGTGGCCGGAGTCGGCGACCCCCACGACGACCCCACGATCCAGCTCGACAAGGAGGGCTACGTCTGGGTATTCGTCGCCGGACGCGCCAACAAGCGCCCGGGCATCCGCTACCGCAGCACGAAACCCTACGACATTTCGGAATTCGAATACGTCAACGAGAGCATCATGGCCTACCCGCAGGTGCACTACCATCCCGAAAAGGGCTTCTTCCTCTTCTTCACGCGCTACGACGGCGTGCGGCGGCTCTTCTACCAGTCGAGCACCGACGGCATCCGCTGGACCGACTACCGCCAGATCGCCTCGATCATCGACGAGGGCGAAACCAAGTCGGGGCACTACCAGTTCACGAACCTCTGCGGCGACAAGCTGATGTGCTGCTTCAACCGCCACATCAACGGCAATGTCGATACGCGCACCAACATCTACTACATCCAGTCGGAAGATTGGGGGCGGACATGGACGACGATCGACGGCAAACCGATCGAACTGCCGATCACCCGTTCGAAGAACCCCGCCCTGGTGCACGACTACCAGTCCGAACACCGCAACTGCTACATCAAGGACATCAACTTCGGGCCCGACGGACAGCCCGTGATCCTCTACCTGACGAGCGACAACCACCTGACGGGTCCCGAGGGCGGCGTGCGCAAGTGGCAGACCGTACACTGGAACGGCGCCGAATGGGTTTACAGCGACATCACAACCTCGACGCACTGCTACGACAGCGGCAGCCTGTGGATCGACGACGACGATGTCTGGACCGTCATCGCACCGACCGACATCGGCCCGCAGTACTGGGGCACGGGCGGCGAGATGGTGATGTGGCGCAGCCGCGACAAGGGCCAAACGTGGAAACGGGTGCGGACGCTGACGCATGACAGCCCGCGCAACCACGGTTACGCCCGCCGCCCGCTCCACGCCGATCCGGATTTCTACGCCTTCTGGGCCGACGGCAATCCCGACGCGCTGAGCATCTCGTACCTCTATTTCTGCAACGCCAAGGGCGATGTTTTCCGCATGCCCTACACGATGAACGCCGAGTGGCAGAAACCCGAGCCCGTACCCGGCGGGAAACCCCGCGACTGACTTTCATCCTGTCCCTGACCGCATGAAACCACACGTCTTGTTCACCGCCGTATCGCTTGCAGCCGCGCTCCTCGGGGGCGCCGGCTGCAACGGCGATGCGCCCGAAACCGACACGCCGCTTCCCGTGCTGGAGAACGCCGGACAGCTGACGCTCGCGGGCGGCCGCAACCGGATCGTCTGCCGCTGGAGCGGTATGCCGCAGGAGGTCGCGTCGATCCGGCTCCGGCTCGGCGACGACGAAGCCCCGCACGACATTCCGGCCGGCCGGAGCGACGGCGAAAAGGAGCTGACCGGCATCGAAGAGGGCTCCTGGCCGGCCGAGATCCGCTACGTCACCGATGACGGAGGAATTTTCGCAGGTCCTGCGCCGACGGTGACCGTATACGGCGACCGCTACGAAGCGTCGCTGAAAAACCGCACCGTCACGGGGGCCTACTTCGCCGGCGCCTCGGCGACCGTGACGCTCGGCAACTCCTGCCCCGAAGGACTGGTCGGACAGGAATTCACCTACATCTCGGCGGTCGGGGAGCCTCGGACCCGCTACTGCGAAGCGCGGCACAACGGCTCGAAGCAGACCGTCGCGTTCGACGATGCGGGCGGCGACATCTCGTACCGCTGCGTCTACCGCCCTTCGGAAATCACCGGAGACCTCTTTTACAGCCCGGCGGCGACGATCGCCAACTACGCCCGGGTGGACTCCCCGGAACAGACTCCCGTAGTGGAGGGTTACCGCGGCATCTGGTTCTCGATCGGGCAGGCCGCTTCGGAATACGGTCCCAAATACTCCGGCGGGCTGGGCACCTACACGATGAAACATATCCCGATGGCCGTCTACGCCCCGGCCGTCGGACGGACCTATTTCGTCTACGGCGGCGCCCCGGACACGGGCCGGAAATACCTGCAATGTATGATCGGCTGCTACGACCACAAGACCGGACTGCTGCAAAAGCCCCGCGTCGTGCACGACAAAGGCATCGACGGGGTTTCCGACCCCCACGACGACCCGACCGTCCAGATCGACCGGAACGGTTACGTCTGGGTTTTCGTCGCCGGGCGCGCCAACAAACGCCCGGGCATCCGCTACCGGAGCGTCAATCCCTACGACATCTCGGCATTCGAACGCATCAACGAAAGCGTCATGGCCTATCCGCAGGTGCACTACCATCCCGAGCGGGGCTTCTTCCTCTTTTTCACCCGCTACGACGGCGTGCGCCAGCTCTTCTGGCAGACCAGCGAAGACGGCGTGAACTGGACGCCCTACCGGAAGCTGGCTTCCATCAAGGAGGGCTCCGAAAGCAAATCGGGACACTACCAGATCAGCAACATCTGCGGAACGAAGGTCTGCACGGCCTTCAACCGCC
>ENA-UEYI01002081-UEYI01002081.1-human-gut-metagenome-genome-assembly--contig:-NODE-2081-length-14827-cov-6.419932_pt1 | contig 14827 bp, 11 predicted proteins | sample MGYA00242900_ERZ507916 | MGnify/ENA primary metagenome ERZ507916 (study PRJEB26167, sample SAMN06115521) | human gut metagenome | host: Homo sapiens | place: China:Chongqing | collected 2015-09-02...
CCCTCTGTAGACGGGTTATCAAGCACAGCGGCCTTAGCAAAAAGCGCCGCCTGGGTATTCCCCATGCTGTAGTTCTGCTGCCATGCTTCTTTGCCCGCCTGACTATGGAGCAGGACGTCTGCCTTCAGCAGTACAAACATCTGGTTTAGCGGCTCAGCTGGGTCGTATACCCGGATGCTGTGGTAGATGTTGGTGCCGCCGGTCGTTACCGTCCAGCCCTTTGGGATGGTCATGCTGAAATCGGCAGTTTCATATTTTTCCGTCTGTGCGGCTTTTGCCGCCGTTTGCGTCACCTTGACTCCGCGTTCTGTTTGTTCGGTTTTTGTGCCGTCATCGTTCACAACGGTTTTGCTGCCGCAGGCGGCAAGAAGCAAGGTCATGACCAAGGCCAGCGCAAGCGCCGTGATTCGTTTTGCATTCATCGTGTTTCTCTCCTTTTCCTTATTTCTGATCATAGTTCCAATAGAAACGGCAGGGATCGTATTTTTGATACGCGCCGTATCCGTCTGTAAGCACCTCGGCAATGGGGAGCATCGTATAGTCCTCGGTGATCACATGGCTTGTGCTGATGTTGCGGACATCACCGTAAAAAGCGGTGAGCAGCTCAAGCTTTCTTAGCTTTACATTGCAGTTGAGATGCTGGGCTGCAGGATAGTAGGGAGACACCAAACCGTCCGGCGCAAGCTGCGCTTTTGTGTCGCTGTCGTCCAAAGGCTCCGAGGCATACACGATCTCATAAAAGGCACAATTGGTCATCAGAATGTTCCGATTAAACAGCCGGATCGGTGTTTCACCGGCAAGCTCGGACAGCTCCAAATCAAAGGCAATGTACTCTCGCCGATCCATGTCCCGATACCAATTCCAGCCGGTCGTACCCTTATCAAGATATTTGCCCGAAAAAAGCAGGCTGACTTTACCGCCGGCAACGGCGATCATCGGATCGCCGGAGTAGACCTTATCGGCATTTAAGTATTCTGCCGTATGATCCTCCAGCGTCTTTCCGTCGGAAGCGTAGCGGTAAACACTTCGGAACAGCGGATGCTGCGCCTTATCCATCGGTGAGGCCGCAAACGGCGGGCTGCTGACCTTATAGCCGGAGCCGTCATTTAAGTAGATCTCGCCCATTTCACCGTCATGGGTCAGACGCCGGTATCGGATGTTTTTTCCGGGCAGGGTGCCGACCTCCTGTATGTTCTTGCCGTTTGCCAAAACAGAGTTGAAATTTGCCTGATACAGCTTCCCGTCAGCCACCACGAGATCGTTGACGGTTTTACTGTAGCCGTGATCCAGATTACAATCGAATTCGGCGTATTCGTTTATAATGCCCTCGCCGCCGAGAAATTTTGTGTAGTCCGATTGGTCATACGGCTTGCCGCGCTCCTTGAGAAGCGCCTGTTCCAGATTTACCGGCTCTGCCTGGGTAGCTGTGCTTTGCCCGCTGTCCGGGTCCGGCTTCTTGGCCTCGCCGGGGGAGGCGGAGCACCCGCACAGTGCAACAGCCAGCAGTGCTGCGCACAGGAACAGCCGGGGGACAAACAGAAATCTTGCTTTTCCAGCTTCTTCCATTCCTTTCTTCCTTTCCCACACATGTTATTATTTGCCATTATAGCATAGAGCAAGGCGGACTACGGGGCGTTTTCCGAAGTGTCAATTGACACTTTTGGAATTATGCGCCATGAAGTACTTTCCTTTTGGCTGCGCCTCCTGTATAATGACTAAAAACAAAACTATCCGGAGAAAAGCCATGAAATTCTGCCAGCAATTAAGTGAATACCTCTGCCGACTCTCCTGCACAGGAAAGGAGCTGTGCGCCTTGGCCGGCATATCTGCCGCCTCCTTCAGCCGATATAAAAACGGAGAACGGGTCCCGGAGCTGGGTACTCCGGCCTTTGAGGGCCTGTGCCGCGCCCTGGGGGAGATTGCCGAGCAAAGAGGCCATGGAGACCTTACCGCCGACGCTGTGCGGGCGGCATTTGCTGCCTGCGAGGACTTTGTAGCCACGGACAAGGAGCAGCTTCGCCGCAATTTTAACACCCTGGTGGCGGCCATGGGCATCAACCTTACCCGGCTGTGCCAGTACACCAATTATGATCCCTCCACCATCTTCCGCATTCGCAACGGGAGCCGGCGGCCTGCCGACTCCCGGCAGTTTGCCGGGGCCGTGGCCTCCTTTGTGGCCCGGGAGGTCGCTTCGCCCCGGGAGCTGGAGGCCCTGGCGGAGCTGCTGGCCTGCCCGGCGGAGGATATAGCAGACCTCTCCTTTCGCTATACGCGCCTGTGCAGTTGGCTGATGCAGGAGCAGCCTGCCCGCAGTGAGGGCGACATCACCGACTTTTTAAGCAAGCTGGACGAGTTCGACTTGAACGAGTATATCAAGGCCATCCATTTTGACGAGCTGAAGGTGCCCTCTATGCCCTTCCAGTTGCCCACGACCCGCTATTATTACGGCCTGGGGGAGATGATGGACAGCGAGCTGGACTTTCTCAAGGCCACGGTGCTCAGCCGGTCCATGGAGCCGGTGACCATGTACAGCGATATGCCCATGGGCGAAATGGCCAAGGATCCGGAGTTCCCCAAAAAGTGGATGTTCGGCATGGCCATGATGCTGAAAAAGGGCCTGCACCTGAACCAGATCCATAACCTGGACCGATCCTTTGAGGATATGATGCTGGGGCTGGAGAGCTGGATCCCCATGTACATGACCGGGCAAATTTCCCCATACTATCTGAAAAACGCGCCCGGCGGCCCCTTTTTACACCTGCTGAAGGTGTCCGGAGCGGCGGCTCTCAGCGGCGAAGCCATCGCCGGGCGCCACGCTGAGGGACGGTATTACCTGACCAAAAACAAGCGGGAGCTGGACCATTACGCCATGCGGGCCCGGGCCCTGCTGGATAACGCATACCCCCTTATGGACATCTATCGCAGTGACCGGGAAAGCGAGAGGAATACTTTTCTGCTGGCCGACACCAGAAAGCCGGGGCACCGCCGCAGCATTCTCTCCACATTGCCGCTGTATACGGCCAGTGAGGACCTCCTGGAACGTATTTTGGCCCGGAACGGCATTGATGCGGAACAAAAGCAAAGAATAAAAAGGTACGCCGCGGCGCAGAGACAAAGAATCATGGCCATCCTGGCCGAGGGAACGGTGGAGGACGAGAGCCCGGCCTTTACGCCGGAGGAATTCAGGGAGAAGCCGCCGGTGCTGGAGCTGTCGGGGGTGTTCTGCGAAGCCGACATTCCGTACAGCCAAGAGGAATATACGGCGCATTTGAACGATACGAAGGCCTTTGCCGCTCAGAATCCAAATTATAGCTGGGAGATGAGCGGAAGCCAGGCGTTCCGCAACCTGCAGATCCTGATCCACCAGGGGCGATGGGTCATGGTGTCCAAGGGCAAGGCGCCGGCCATCCACTTCGTCATCCGTCACCCTAAGCTGCGCTATGCCATTGAGAGCTTTATCCCGCCCATAACGGAGCATGGATAGGCAGATGTCCGCCATACAATAAAAGACCGGCAGATTTCTGCCGGTCTTTTATTGTGCTATTGTGAAGGGAGCTCTGTAGTGCTCGGCTTTATTTTACCTGCCTGTGATAGTATTTTTTGGCGCAGAATTCCAGCCGGACCTCCACGGTGCCCTCGTCCTCCATCCAATCGGCAAAGTTGGAGAAATTCCGCTCTGCAACGCTGAATTTCAGCAGGTTGTGGGTGCGGACGTTTTCCCTTTTGCAGAAAGCATAGATCCACTCATCGAAGGTCATGCCGTCCTGGAGACAATCCAGCATCTCCTGGGCCTTGCTTTCAAGAAAGCGTATGTTCTCGCCGATGAGGTCTGTGATGTCTGTCAGCACCTCCTTGTGAGCCACGATATAGGCGGGACAATGGAGGGCATAAAGGCTGCGCTTGCTCTCTAAGTCCCGGGCGATGAACATGGAGGTGGGGAGCTTGGCCCCCTCAATCTCCGAGCGGCTAATGAGACAATCCCCAAGGTAGGCTACACCGTCCGGGGTGATGATGCCGATGTGGCCGGCGCTGTGGCCGGGGAGCTGCAGGATGCCGAATTTCGCGCCGCAAAATTCCAACTCCGTGGCGTCGGCGGAGATGATTACATCGGCGGTGAAGCATTCTTCCAGGAAATAAGCCCGGCTGCGGCCGTAGGTCAGGGCCACGTAGTTGGCCCGGTAGGCGTCGGGATTCACGGAGATGCCCGCCTCAATGATCTGCGCAGCGGCAATGGCGCCATACCGCTGCTGGAGATAGCGAACGTTGCCCGTGTGGTCAAAATGGGCGTGGGAGCAGAGAATGCCCTTGAGATGGAAGCCGTTGTCCTCCAGTAGGTGGGTCAGGCCGCTGCGGTCCAGCTTGGCATAGCCTGTGTCCAGCAGGACAATATCGGTGTCATTTAATTTATAAATAGGCAGCAGGGCTGTGGCGGCCACAGCCACATAGGTGCTGCCCAGGACATGGCGAAGCTCCATGAGGTGTTTTCTCCTTTTTATCTTTTGAATTTCTCCACCTTTTCCATTTTAAGAAAACGGATTGCCGCTGCCGCTTTTGCAAACTGATTTCGCAGTGACAGGCTGCAATGACAGATTTTGATAATCTCATTATATCCATCGAGCGAAGAAAAACAAGAGCCGCCTTTTGCGAAAATTTCATTTACAAAAGGCGGGAAGTATTGTAAAATACTGTGGAGAATAAAAACAGGAGGATTTGTATGGACGAGCCGAAATATAAACGGGTGCTGCTGAAAATCAGCGGGGAAGCCCTGGCGGGAGAAAAGCACTTTGGCCTGGACTTTGGCGTTATGGGCCGGGTGGCGGATGTCATTAAGGAATGCGTGGAGATGGGTGTTCAGGTGGGCATCGTTATCGGCGGCGGCAACTTTTGGCGCGGCGTAAAGAATGGCGAGGGCTACATCGAGCGCACCCGGGCCGACCACATGGGCATGCTGGCCACGGCTATGAACTGCATGGCTATGGCCGACGTGCTGGAGCAAAAGGGCGTGGATGTGCGGGTGCAGACCGCCCTGGAAATTAAGGAGGTAGCTGAGCCCTATATCCGGGCCCGGGCCATCCGGCATCTGGAAAAGGGACGGGTGGTTATCTTCGGCTGCGGCATCGGCAGTCCCTTCTTCTCCACGGATACCGCGGCGGTGCTGCGGGCGGCGGAGATCGGCGCGGACGTCATCCTGCTGGCCAAAAATATCGACGGCGTTTATAACTGCGATCCGGCCAAGTTTGCCAATGCAAAGAAATTCGACTCTATTACCTATGACGATGTGCTGGCGCAGCATCTGTCCGTGATGGATAGCACCGCCACCAGCCTGTCTATGGATAATCACATCCCTGTTTTGGTATTTGCCCTGAAGGATCCCTACAACATCATCCGTGCCCTGCGCGGAGAAAAAATCGGAACGATCGTAAAGGAGGCTTAACCCCATGCTGAAAGACGAATACAAGGTTTACGAAGAAAAAATGAAGAAGAGCATCGAGTCCGTGAAGAATGACTTCGCTGCCGTGCGGGCGGGCCGGGCCAATGCCGCTGTGCTCAATCGCATTTCCGTGGACTATTACGGCACCCCTACGCCCATCCAGCAGGTGGGCAGTGTGGCGTCTCCGGATCCCCGGACCCTGGTCATCACCCCCTGGGACGGGTCTTTGCTGCGGGCCATTGAAAAGGCCATTCTGGAGTCCGACCTGGGCATCAATCCCCAGAACGACGGCAAGTGCATCCGCCTGTCCTTCCCCCAGCTCACCGAGGAGCGCCGCAAGGAGCTGGTGAAGCAGATCCACAAGTATTCTGAAAACGGCAAGGTGGCCGTGCGCAACATCCGCCGGGACGCCATGGATAGGTTTAAGAAGATGCAGAAGGCCTCTGAGATCACCGAGGATGAGCTGAAGCTGGCGGAAAAGGACCTGCAGAAGATTACCGACGACAACTGCAAGGAGCTGGATAAGCTCCTGGAGATTAAGGAAAAGGAACTGATGTCTGTCTGATGGGGCTGTTTTCCAAAAAAGTCTCTCATAAGGCGGGGCAGGTGGATAAAAGCCGCCTTCCCCGCCACATCGCTATCATTATGGACGGCAACGGTCGTTGGGCGAAGAAGCGCGGGCTTCCTCGTACTGCCGGACATAAGGTGGGCGCGGAGACGTTCCGCAAAATCGCCCTGTACTGCAAGGCCCTGGGCGTGGAATATTTGACCATTTACGCCTTCTCCACGGAGAACTGGAAGCGGCCCGCCGATGAGGTAAGCACCCTCATGGGCCTGCTGAAAAAGTATATGCAGGAGGCCATTGACACCATGGAGCGGGACCAAATGAAGCTGCGCTTTTTCGGCGATCTCTCGGCCCTGAGCCCGGAGCTGCAGGCCCTGGCCCATAAAGCCAATGAGGTGGCGGACCGGGTGGAGGGCTTCCAGGCAAACCTGTGCATCAACTACGGCGGGCGGGATGAGATCCTCCACGCGGCCCGGGAATGTGCCGCCGCAGGGGAGGAGATGACGGAGGAGAACCTGGAAAGACATCTCTACTCCGCCGGGATCCCCGATCCGGAACTTATCATCCGCCCCGGCGGAGAGCTGCGGCTAAGTAACTTCCTGCTGTGGCAGTGCGCGTATTCGGAGTTTTACTTCTGCGATACCCTGTGGCCGGATTTCAGCGAAAGGGATCTGGACGAGGCCATCGTGGCCTTCCAGCAGCGGGACCGCCGCTTTGGCGGAGTCAAGTAAGAGAATTAAAAAAGGAACTGAAGCTATGAAACAGAGAATATTAGTGGCGGTCATCGGTATCCCATTGCTGCTTTTGGTGCTTTGCTGGTTGCCCCATTGGGCTACGGCGGCGCTGCTGGCGGCATTGGGCGTCATTGGTGCCCACGAGCTGCTGGCGGCGGTGAGCGGCCCGGAAAAGACGAAACGGATGTGGGTCTTGGCGGGCGTTTTGGCCGTGCTTACGGTGTTTGCCACCTACGCGGGCAGGGAGGAATACAAGGGCACGGTGCTGGCGGCTGCGCCCTGGCTGCTGTGTGCGGCGGCGGCACTGCTGTTTTTACTGGCGGTGCGGTGGTACGGCCGGGAAAATGCCGTGGCATTTCAGGATATCTGCGCAGTGCTGCTGGGCGGCGTGGCCATCCCCTTGGCCATGAGCTGCCTGCTGCGGCTGCGGCTGCTTAACTACGGCGGCGGATTGGTGCTGATGCCCCTGGTGGCCGCATTTATGAGCGACTCGGCGGCCCTGTTTACGGGCATGGCCTGCGGCAAGCATAAGCTGGCATCCAAAGCCAGTCCCAAAAAGACCGTGGAGGGCGCCGTGGGCGGACTCATCGGCGGTGTGCTGGGAATGATCGTATTTCGCATCGTGTTCTTTTTCGTCACGCTGCAGCCGCTTTCCATCGGCTGGTGCATGGTCATTGGCTTGGTGGGCGCGTTTATGGGCCAGCTGGGCGATCTGAGCTTTTCTGTTATCAAGCGCCAGTGCGGCATCAAGGATTATGGCCGCCTGCTGCCGGGCCACGGCGGCGTGCTGGACCGGTTTGACAGCGTTATCTTCGCCGCTCCGGTGGTGTGGATGATTGCAACGGCAGTTGGAATGTGAGAATAAAATGAGCGAGTGTATTTCTGTTTTGGGCAGCACCGGTTCTATAGGCCGGCAAACGCTGCAGGTGGCCCGGGAGCTGGGACTAAAGGTGGCGGCTCTCACCGCCGGTAAACAAATTGATCTGTTGGAGCAGCAGGCACGGCAGTTTCGTCCGTGCCTTGTTGCCGTGTTTGAGGAAAACGCCGCCCGGGAGCTGCGGGAAAGGCTTTCGGATCTGCATATACAGGTTATGAGCGGCATGGAGGGCCTCCTGGCGGCGGCAGAGCTGGCCGACAGCGACACTGTGGTCACGGCGGTCATGGGCAGTGTGGGCCTGGAGCCGACGCTTGCGGCCATCCGCAGGAAAAAGCGCATCGCCCTGGCCAACAAGGAGACACTGGTGTGCGCCGGGGAGCTGGTGATGGCGGAGACGGAGAAATACGGCGCGGAGATCGTGCCGGTGGATTCGGAGCATTCGGCCATTTTTCAGAGCCTCCAGGGCTGCCGGGATCGGGGCGAGGTGAAGCGGCTTCTGCTCACCTGCTCCGGCGGGCCGTTTTTCGGCAAGACATTTGCAGAGCTGGAGCATATGACGGCGGCGAACGCCTTGAAGCACCCTAACTGGAGCATGGGATCAAAAATCACCATCGACTCCGCTACCCTTATGAACAAGGGCCTGGAGATCATCGAGGCCATGCGGCTGTACGGCCTGCCCCTGGCCCAGGTGGATGCGGTGATCCACCGGCAGAGCATCATCCACTCCCTGGTGGAATACCGGGACGGTGCCATGATCGCCCAGCTGGGCACACCGGATATGAAGCTGCCCATCCGCTACGCCCTGACCTATCCCTACCGGGCCGCGACCTCGGATAAACCGCTGGATCTGCTCTCCTGCGGGCCGCTGACCTTCAGCGCCCCGGATGAGGAGGCGTTCCCCTGCCTGCGCATTGCTAAGGATTGCGCTGCCGCCGGGGGCACCGCCTGCGCCATTATGAACGGAGCCAACGAGGTGGCCGTGGCGCAGTTCCTCCGGGGTGAGATCGGCTTCAACGACATCGCCCGCCGGGTGGAGCGGGCCCTTTCCCGGGTAGCGGTGAAATATCAGCCGAGCCTTGGGGATATACTGGAAGCAGACCGGTTGGGCCGGGAGGCTGCCCGGTAAAAAAAGACGCCGCGGCGTCAGATGGGAGCGACTATGTCCACTGTTTTGTATATTTTGGTTGCGCTGCTGGTGTTTGGCGTACTTATCGCCGTCCATGAGCTGGGGCATTTTCTGGCGGCAAAGGCCTGTGGGGTGAAGGTGAATGAGTTCTCTATCGGCATGGGCCCCGCCATTTTCAAAAAGCAAAAGGGGGAGACCTTGTATGCCCTGCGATGCTTGCCCTTCGGCGGATTCTGCGCCATGGAGGGGGAGGACGAGACCTCGGAGGATCCCCGGGCCCTGGAAAACCAGGGCTTTTGGGCGAAGCTGCTGATCTTTGCCGCCGGGGCGGCGATGAATTTCCTGGCGGGCCTGCTGATCATCCTGTGCCTGTATGGCGGGGCAAAGGCATTTGTCACCCCGGTGATCGCCGACTTTGCCCAGGGCTGTCCCTTGGAGGGGACACTGTTAGCCGGCGACAAGGTCACCGCCATTGACGGCGAGCGGATCTATGTCTACAGCGATGTGAGCCTACTGCTGAATTTGAAGCAGAGCGGCAGCCATGACCTGACGGTGCTCCGAAACGGCGAGAAGGTAGAGCTTGCCAATGTCCCCATGGAACTGCGGGAGTATACCGACAAAAACGGCAATGCTTACACGGGCTATGGACTAACTTTTTCCGTGAAGGAAGCCGGCATCGGCGACCGGATCAGCTACAGCTTTGCCAACGCCATAGACTTTGTACGCATGGTGCGCCTGTCGCTGCAGATGCTGGTTACGGGTCAGGCCGGAGTTAAGGACATAAGCGGGCCGGTGGGCATCGTCTCCGTTATTACCGATGTGGGGCAGAGCAGCAGCTCGGCCTCCGCAGCCGTGCGGAACATTGCGTATCTGGCGGCCATGATCGCCGTAAACCTGGCGGTGATGAACCTGCTGCCCCTGCCGGCGCTGGACGGGGGGAAAATCTTCTTCCTGGTCATCAACGCCCTGTGCATGCTGGTGATCCGCAAGCGCATCCCGCAGAAGTTTGAGAGCTATGTCCACATTGCGGGCTTTGCGCTGCTGATGCTGCTGATGCTGGCGGTGACGTTTCAGGATGTGTGGAAAATATTCCAATAACTGGCGAAAAAACTTCGTTTTTTCTGCCAAAGGAATCGCAGTCTGCTGCGCGCATAATTTTGAGCTTAGCTCAAAATTCCACACTGGCAGCCTGAGCGGTATTTTTCCCCACGCACATGTCGCGGTGAAAAATGATTTAAATTTTTCGCATCTGCGGATGCGAACTCTGCGAGGCTTTTTTGGCTGGCGCTTTTCATGAGGGAGAAAGGAGCGTATGAGAATATGAGCAAGCAAATTCAGGTGGGCAGCGTGGCCGTAGGCGGCGGCGCGCCCGTGAGCATACAGTCCATGTGCAACACGCCTACTCAGGATGTGGCGGCCACGGTGAGCCAGATCCTCCGCCTGGAGAAGGCTGGGTGTGAGATCATCCGTGTGGCCGTGCCGGATCAGGATGCCGCCCGGGCCGTGGGAGAAATTAAACGCCGCATCCACATTCCCCTGGTTTGCGACATCCATTTTGACTATAAGCTGGCTCTTTTGTGCGCAGAGCAGGGAGTGGATAAAATACGTATCAACCCGGGGAACATCGGGTCAAAAGACCGGGTGCGGGCTGTGGCGGACGCCTGCCGGGAGCGGGGCATCCCCATCCGCATCGGCGTCAACGGCGGGTCATTGGAAAAGGACCTGCTGGCCAAATACGGCGGCGTCACGGCGGAGGCGTTGGTGGAGAGCGCCCTGGGCCATGTGCGTCTTTTGAACGACTGTAATTTTGACGACATCTGCATCTCCGTCAAATGTTCGGATGTGCCGGTGAATATGCAGGCCTATCAGCTGCTCCGCCAGCGGACGGACTATCCCCTGCACCTGGGCGTCACCGAGGCAGGTACCCCCACCATGGGCATCCTGAAGTCAGCCATGGGTATTGGGGGCCTTCTGTGCCTGGGTATCGGCGACACTGTCCGGGTGAGCCTGACGGCGGACCCGGCGGAGGAAGTGCGTGCGGCCAAGCAGATTTTATCTGCCGCCGGGGTGCGGCGCTTCGGACCCAACCTCATCTCCTGCCCCACCTGCGGCCGCACCAAGTACGACATGATCCCCATTGCCCGGGAGGTGGAGCGGCGGCTGGAGGGCTGCGAGAAGAATATCACTGTGGCGGTAATGGGCTGCGTGGTCAATGGGCCCGGAGAGGCTGCCGCCGCCGATGTGGGCATCGCCGGGGGAAAGGGCGAGGGCCTGGTGTTCCGCCGGGGCAAGATCCTGTATAAGGTCCCGGAGGACAAGCTGGTGGATGCACTGATGAACGAGATCGAGAAGCTGTAAGTATGGAGAAGATTGGATTTTTAGATTTTTTTGGGAGCTTTTTGCCGCCCCATGACCTGCGGCCGCTGCTGGCGGACGCCAAGATCGTGTCGGGCGAGCTGGATCGGGGGAGCCGCACCCTGGAGGCGGAGGTGGAGAGCCGGGAGAACATGCCCGACGCCGCCGTGGCGGCTCTGGAGCAGCTGCTGCAGGAGCATTACGGATTCCGCCAGGTGCGGCTGCGGTTTGTGTCCGCTGCCGGAAAAAAGAGTGCCGAGCAGGTGCTCTTTGGCAAGCCCATCAAGGGCAAGCCCGTCTCCATGGAGGGGCTGAACCCCAAAATGGGCGGCGTTGTGGTGGAGGGCAAGGTGTTTTTTTCCGATTGCCATGAGACCCGGCGCCCCGGGGTATGGGTGTTGACCTTTGACATGACGGATTACAAAAACTCTGTCACTGTCCGCAAATATATGCAGACCAAGGAGCTGGGTGGCCTGCAAAGCGCCATCGCCCCGGGGATGTGGCTGCGGGTCCAGGGCTTTATGGAGCTGACCCGGGACGGAAAGGACGTGCAGCTCAATCCCCAAAGCATCATGAAGATCGGCCATGAGGGCCGGAAGGATACGGCGAAGGAGAAGCGGGTGGAGCTGCACCTGCATACCCGCATGTCCAACATGGACGCCTTGACGGACCCGGCGGCGGTGATTAAGGAGGCCATTGCCTGGGGGCACCCGGCCATCGCCATCACTGACCACGGCGTGGTGCAGGCCTTTCCCGATGCCTGGCACACAGCCAAGGGAAAAATAAAAATTCTCTATGGCGTGGAAGGGTATTTCATCAACAATCTGGACGATCGGGTGGCGGTTCACGGCCCGGCGGACCAGGATTTTGACGACGAGATCGTCTGCTTTGACATTGAGACCACGGGCCTGCAGGTGATGAAGGAGGCTATCACGGAGATCGGCGCGGTGGTGCTGAAAAATGGGGAAATTACGGACCGATTCCAAACCTTTGTAAATCCCGGCCGCCGCCTGACACCGGAAATAATCGGCCTTACGGGCATCACCGACGCCATGCTCAAGGACGCACCCCAGCTCAAGGAGGCCCTGGAGGCATTCCTGCAGTTTGTAAACGGGCGGCCTCTGGCGGCCCACAATGCGGAGTTTGACATCGGCTTCATCCGGGAGGGCTGCCGCCGGGTGGGGCTGGATTTTTCGCCCACCTATGTGGACTCCCTGATTCTGGCCCAGAACCTGCTGCCGGAGCTGAATAAATTTAAGCTGGATATAGTGGCGGAGCATCTGGACCTGCCGTCCTTCAACCACCACCGTGCCTCGGATGATGCGGGCATGGTGGGCTATATGCTTATCCCGTTTTTTGAGAAAATGCGCCGGGAGCTGGGCATCAATCGCCTGCAGGAGATCAACGGCAAAATGCTGGAGCTGCGGCCCCTGGGCAATAAGAACCACCGCCGGCCCAAGCACATTATTATTTTGGCTAAAAACAAGCTGGGGCTCAAGCACCTGTATCAGCTGGTGTCGGCCTCCAACCTGAAATATTTCAAGCGCTTTCCCATCATCCCCAAGACGGAGCTGGCGGCCCACCGGGAGGGGCTCATCATCGGATCCGCCTGCGAGGCCGGGGAGCTGTTCCGGGCGGTGGTGGACCACAAGGACTGGGACGAGCTGAAGCGCATCGCCTCCTTTTACGACTATCTGGAGATCCAGCCCCTGTGCAACAACGCCTTCATGCTGCGCAGCGGCGAGGCCCGGGACGAGGAGGAGCTGCGGGACTTCAACCGCACCATTGTTCGCCTGGGCGCGGAGCTTAACAAGCCCGTTTGCGCCACCGGGGATGTGCATTTTATGGAGCCGGAGGATGAAATTTACCGCCATGTGCTCCTGGCCAGCAAAAAATTCCCCGACGCAGACAAGAGCCTGCCCATTTACTTTAAGACCACCGACGAGATGCTGGAGGAATTTTCCTACCTGGGAGAGGAGACCGCCTATGATGTGGTGGTGAAGAATCCCCGGATGATCGCGGACCTGGTGGAGGAAATTGAGCTGCTGCCCCCGGGACAGCTTTTCCCGCCCCGGCTGGAAAACTCTGAGCAGGAGCTCCACGACATGGTGTGGAGCAAGTGCCACGAGCTATACGGAGAGAATCCCCCGAAGCTGATTGTGGATCGGCTGAATGTGGAGCTGGGCGGCATCTTGGGCAAGTACGATGTGGTGTATATGTCGGCCCAGAAGCTGGTGCAGCGGAGCCTGGAAAACGGATACCTGGTGGGCTCGAGAGGGTCTGTGGGATCATCGCTGGTTGCCTATATGGCGGGCATCACGGAGGTGAACTCTCTGCCGCCCCACTACCGCTGCCCCCGGTGCAAGCACACGGAGTTCATTACCGACGGCAGCTATGGCTGCGGTGCGGATATGCCGGATAAAAGCTGCCCCGAGTGCGGGGAAAAGCTGGTGAAGGACGGGTTTGACATCCCCTTTGAGACCTTTCTGGGCTACGGCGGCGGCAAGGTGCCGGATATCGACCTGAACTTCTCCGGGGAATACCAGGCCCGGGCCCATCGCCATGCGGTGGAGATGTTCGGCGAGACACAGGTGTTTCGAGCCGGGACCATCGGCACTCTGGCGGAAAAGACTGCCTACGGCTTTGTGCGCAAGTACCTGGAGGAGCGGCAGATCACTGCCGGCAATGCGGAGATGAATCGCCTGACCCTGGGCTGCGTGGGCGTGCGGCGCACCACGGGCCAGCATCCCGGCGGCCTGGTGGTTGTGCCGGACGATATGGATGTGGAGGATTTCACCGCCGTGCAGCACCCGGCGGATGCCGAGGACGCAGAGACCGTCACCACCCATTTTGAATACCACTGCATGGAGGATAACCTCTTGAAGCTGGATATGCTGGGTCACGATGACCCGTCCATGATCCGCATGCTGGAGGACCTCACCGGGGTCAATGCCCGAGCCATCCCCTTGGACGACCCGGATACCATGAGTATTTTCACCTCCTCCAAGGTGCTGGGCTTTGAAAATGACGAGCTGCTCGGCCCCACCGGTGCCGTGGCCATCCCGGAGTTCAATACCCGGTTTACCCGGCAGATGCTCATAGATACCCAGCCCAAGGATTTTAACACCCTGGTGCGGCTTTCGGGCTTCTCTCACGGCACGGATGTGTGGCTTGGAAACGCCCGGGAGCTGATTGTGGGCGGTACGGCCTCGGTTCTGCAGACTGTGGGCTGCCGCGATGACATCATGCTCTATCTCATCTCCATGGGCCTGGACCCGAAAATGAGCTTCAAGATCATGGAGGCTGTGCGGAAAAGCATCGGCTCCAACTTTTGGAGCAGGAATTGAAGGCGGCATCTCCCGAAAATTTGTTGAAAAGGGGATATAGTATCACGCTGAAAAATGGCAAGGCGGTGATCGATGCTTCTGTATTGCAGCCGGGTGATGAACTTACCACCCGTTTTGCCAAAGGAGAAATAAAGGGTATAGAAACCTTCAAATTACCTAGTAATAGACTTGAAAAAATAATAAATAAAACTGGTACTACAATAATCAATGATACATATAACTGCAGTTACGATTCATTAATTAATTCTATAGATATGATTTCCAAATCTAATTATAATAGAAAACTATTAATGATAGGTGATATTTTAGAACTTGGTGATTATTCAGAAGATATACACAGGAAAATAGGTAGTTATATATTAAATAATGATATTGATGGTGTTATAATAGTA
>ENA-UEYI01002091-UEYI01002091.1-human-gut-metagenome-genome-assembly--contig:-NODE-2091-length-14769-cov-3.672679_pt1 | contig 14769 bp, 14 predicted proteins | sample MGYA00242900_ERZ507916 | MGnify/ENA primary metagenome ERZ507916 (study PRJEB26167, sample SAMN06115521) | human gut metagenome | host: Homo sapiens | place: China:Chongqing | collected 2015-09-02...
GACCAGCCCGATCGCCGCGATGCCCAGGAAACGCAAGTACTGGCCCGCGATGTCGGGATTTTCGTTGTGGAACGTCCAGACTCGGTTCAGTATATAATTCGTGGTCGATGCGCAGAGGAATCCCAGCGAGTTGGCCACGTATTTGTTCAGCCGCAGGAACTCCTTGCAGAGATAGGTGACGCCGAAATCGACGAAGACACCCGAACCGCCGACCACGCAGAATTTTATAAATTGTTCTATCATAAGTTTCCGACCACTCTCGTCGGGACAGCTTTTCCGTTAAACCAATTCGTATATCCTTCGCGGCGCAGGGCGAACCCCACGTCGAATCGCTCCCCGGCCAGCTGCGGCGGCACGGTGAAGGTCACCTCCCGGGTCAGCTCGTCGTCCACCGGGATCTTGAAATGCGCTTCGATCGGGAACTCCTCGACCCGGAAACGTCCGTGTTTCCACAGCATCGTCAGCTGCAAGCCCTTTTCACCGACCGCAATGACATAAGGATAGGGATTCGTGATCGTCAGTTCCAGATGCAGTTCCTCGCCCGCGGCCACCTCCTCAGGCAACCCCGCGACGGCGATGTCCACCAGCCGCACCGGATGGAAACTCCGGTCTACGAACCACGTGAACCGCCGGCCGTTGGCCATCGTGAGGCTCCGGACCTCCCGGGTCGTGTCGGTCATATCGGCCGGACACTCGACGAGCACCTCGCGCCCCGTGAAGCGGGAGTCGTCGTCCCGGAACTGCCACTGATGCGTGCGGTAGCGGATATTGGGCTGGCAATAAGCCTCGCCGCCGGTATAGAAAGCATATTTGGCCGCCACGGCATAGCCCTGCCGGAAGATCACCGGACGGCCGTCGGCCGCTTCGGCGATGGCGCCGTAGCTCGCGCGGTTGTCGAACACCTCGAAGCGGACGCCCAGCGGATTGAAGATCATCTCGATACGCACCAGCGCGACCAGCGCAATGGTCACGCCGCCCGCCCGCATCACGTAACGCCGCGTGCGGGGATGGCGCCGCGCATAGTCGAACAGCACGTAAACGAGTCCGAAACAGGAGACGATCACCCATTGGGGCTGCACGTATCCCCGCAGGGACGAGAGCAGGAAGAAGCCGATGAAGGCCACGGGCAGCAGTTTCAGGGCTCGTCCGACCGTCGTCTGCGGCTTCACCTTCCGCCACGCCTGCACGTACAGCGGCACGAAGAAGAGGTTGAAGACGACCAGCATGTTGCCCAGAAACTCGACGACGTAACCGGGTTTGAAGACCGAGTTGCGGCCCGAGAGGTGATAGGCGAACGACGCCCAGTCGTGGTCGTACTGCCACACGAGGTGCGGCACGAGCAGCAGCAGAGCCACGGCCCCGCTCAGGTATAGCGACGGACGCAGTAATTGGCGGGGGGGGGCTGCCGCCAGCGCGAAAAGGACCACCAGCGCCCCGTGGTACTTGCTGTAAGCCATCAGCGCCATAGCGACGCCCATCCACAGCCACGCCATGCGGCGGCCTTCGGTGAATCGCTTGAACGTCAGCAGGAACAGCGCCGCGGTGAGCATCAGCGGACCGTCGGGCACGGCAATGAAGCCGTAGAGCTGGAGCATCAGCGTCGAGGCCGAAACGACCGTGAACAGCGCGGCGTCCCTGCGGTCGGCGTCCGCGGGACGGACGAGGCGCCACAGTATCCAAAGGTAGAGGGGCTGGAGCACGGTGAAAAAGAACCGCACGCCCAGTTCGCCGCCGAAGAGGCGTTCCCCGGCCCAGACCAGCAGGGCCGTCACGGGCGGATGGTCGAAATAGCCCCATGCGAGCCGTTCGGCGAACATGTGGTAATAGGCTTCGTCGTTGGCGAGTTCCGTCAGGCCGGCCTGCAAGAGGTTGCACGCCCACCACACGGCAAGCCACAAGAGCACCAGCCGGTCGGCATCCAGCGAGGCGTATGTCTTTTTGAAAGATGCTTTCATTCCAGCGGACAAAGGTATAAAAAAACCGGGCAGGAGCAAAACCGAATCGCAGCCGGCCGGCAAAACTTTCCGCCCCGCCGACAGAAAAAATTCCCGGAATCGTTGCAAATCGGAAAAACGATCGTATATTTGCGACTGACAAAATTGTTAAATCAAATTGTTAACACAGCGCGACGCCATGACCAAACCGGCCAAGAACAAGGAGCAGACGATTCTGGAAGCCGCCGAACGGGAATTCCTCAACAAGGGGTTCGCAGGAGCGCGGACGACCTCGATCGCCGAGGCGGCGGGTGTGACGCACGCCATGCTGCACTACTATTTCCGGACCAAGGAACAACTTTTCGAACGCATCCTCGACGAGAAGATGCGCCTGATGAGCCAATCGGTGCTGACCGCCTTCGGACAACCGGGGCTCCCGCTGGCGGAACGCCTGCGAAACGGGGTCGAACGCCATTTCGACTTCATCGCGGCCAACCCCGACCTGCCGCGCTTCATCGTCAACGAGGTCTTCTCGCGGCCCGAGCGCTACGAGACGATGCGCACGCGCATCCGGGAGATCGCAGAGGTCCTGATGCACGACATCCAGCAGGAGCTGGACGCATCGGCGGACCGCGGCGAGACGGACCGGATCGACGTGCGGATGCTGATGCTCGACATCATCTCGCTCAACGTCTTTCCGTTCATCGCCTTTCCGGTCGTCGAGCCCATCCTCGGAGACCTCTCCGGCGACCGGAGCCGCTTCTTCGAACTGCGCAGGAGCGAAAACGTGGAAATCGTCCTGCGCCGACTCAAAAAATCGTAGCCCATGAAACGAATCGCCCTTCTGTGCGGATGCCTGCTGGCCGGACTTTCGGCCGGCGCACAAGTGACGCTCGACGAGTGCCGCCGGCTGGCCCGCGAGCACTACCCCGAAATCCGGCAATACGACCTCGTGCGCCGGACCGAGGAATACACCCTGTCAAACGCCCGCCGGGCATGGCTGCCGCAGCTCTCGTTCGCGGCGCAGGCCACCTGGCAGACCGAAGTCCCCTCGTTCCCGAACGCCCTCGCGGGCATGCTCGCCCAGCAGGGAATCGATATGCCGGGGATGAACAAAGACCAATACAAAGCAGCCCTGGAACTGAACCAGACCCTCTGGGACGGCGGCAAGTCGGAGGCCGACAAACGCATCGCCCGGGCCGAGGCCGCCGAACAGGCGCGCTCGGCGGACGTGGACCTCTATGCGCTGCAAGGACGTGTGGACAACCTCTTCTTCGGCATCCTGCTCCTCGACGAGCGGATCGCGCAGACCCAGCTGACGCTCGACCTGCTGCGCAGCAACCTCGAAAAGGTCCGGGCCCTGCAACGGAACGGCGTGGCGATGCAGAGCGACGCCGACGCCGTGGAAGCCGAACTGCTGACCGTGAACCAGCAGCTGACGCAGGTCACGGCCTCGCGCGACAGCTACCGCCGGATGCTGGAGATCTTCACCGGCCGTCCGCTGGACGGCGAACGGCTGGAGCGTCCCGACGCCTCGGAGCCCCGCTCGATGGAGTCGTCACGCCCCGAACTGGCGCTGTTCGACGCCACGGCCGACAAACTCACGGCGCAGGAACGGCTGGTCAAAGCGGCGACCCGCCCGCGCTTCGGACTCTTCGCGCAGGGGTATTACGGCTATCCGGGGATGGACTATTTCCAAAGCATGATGTCGCCGGACTGGTCGTGGAACGCGATGGCGGGCGTGAAGATGTCGTGGAATTTCGGGGCCTATTACACCCGGAAAAATTCGCTCGCCAAACTGCGCACGGCCAAAGAACAGGTCGAAATGCAGCGGGAGATATTCCTTTTCAACACGCGGTTGCAGACGGCCGAGGAGAGCGGCGACATCGCCCGTCTGCGCAAAGCCCTCGCCGACGACGACCGCATCGTGGCCCTGCGCCGCTCGGTGCGCGAAGCCGCCGAATCGAAGCTCCGCAACGGCGTGATCGACACCGACGATCTGTTGCGGAAGATCACCGACGAGGCGGCGGCCGCCACGGCGCGCTCGGCCCGCGAGATCGAACTTCTGAAAACCATCTATGAACTCAAACACACGATAAACCGATAAAAACAGAGCTCTTATGAAACGGATATTCATCTACTGCGCCCTGCCGCTCCTGACAGCCGCCTGCGGCCGCAGCGGGGATTTCGACGCCACGGGAACGTTCGAGGCCACGGAGGTGGTCGTGTCGGCCGAGGCCGCGGGGCGCATCCTCCGGTTCGACGCCGAGGAGGGCGACGTGCTGGAAGCCGGCCGGCAGGTCGGCGCGATCGACACCGTGCAGCTCTACCTGCAAAAACTGCAACTGGAGCGCCAGCGGGCCTCGGTCGTCAGCAACCGCCCCGACATCGCCAAGCAGGCGGCATCGCTACGCGAGCAGATCGCCAAGCAGCAGACCGAACGCCGCCGCGTCGAAAACCTCCTCCGGGACGGCGCCGCCACGACCAAGCAGCTGGACGACATCGACGCCCAGATCAAGGTACTGAACGGGCAGTTGGAGGCCCAGCTCTCGACGCTCCGCAATAACGCCGCGTCGATCGACGAAAACTCCTCGTCCATCGACCTGCAAATCGCCCGGATCGAGGACCAGCTGGCGAAGTGCCGCATCGCGTCGCCCGTCGCGGGGACGGTGCTGGCCAAATACAGCGAAGCCGGGGAACTGGCGTCGGTGGGGCGTCCGCTGATGAAGGTCGCCGACCTCGACCGCATCTACCTGCGGGCCTACTTCACCTCGGACCAGCTGGCCGGGCTGAAACTCGGGCAGGAGGTGACCGTCACGGCCGACTTCGGCGGCGACAGCCGCATCGACTACCCGGGGCGCATCGTATGGATCGCCTCGGAGAGCGAATTCACCCCCAAGACGATCCAGACGCGCGATTCGCGGGCCAACCTGGTCTATGCCGCGAAGATCGCCGTCGAGAACGACGGACGGCTGAAAATCGGCCTTTACGGCGAAGTCAGGCTCCGCAATTAAAAATGAAAAATCAAATGGCGGCTGCACGAAACGCAATAGAAACGAACGGTCTGACCAAGCATTACGGCGCGCTGACGGCACTCGACAGCGTGACATTCGAAGTCGCGCGGGGCGAGCTGTTCGGTCTGATCGGTCCCGACGGCGCGGGCAAAACCACGCTGTTCCGCCTGCTCACGACGCTGATAAACCCCGACGGAGGCACGGCGTCGGTCGATGGCTGCGACATCGTGCGGGAGTACCGCGAAATCCGCAGGCGGGTGGGTTACATGCCCGGGAGGTTCTCGCTCTCCCCCGACCTCTCGGTCGAGGAGAACCTCGACTTCTTCGCCGCGCTGTTCGGCGTCGATGCCGCGGCCAACCGCGACCTGATCGCCCCGATCTACCGCCAGATCGAACCCTTCCGCACGCGCCGCGCCGGGAAACTCTCGGGCGGCATGAAACAGAAGCTGGCGCTGTGCTGCGCGCTGATCCACCGCCCCTCGGTGCTGCTGCTCGACGAACCCACGACGGGAGTCGATGCCGTGTCGCGCAGCGAATTCTGGGACATGCTCTCCGAGTTGAAGTCGAAAGGCATCTCGATGCTCGTCTCGACGCCCTACATGGATGAGGCGCGCCGCTGCGACCGCATCGCACTCTGCAACGAAGGGAAGATCCTCGGCATCGACACTCCGCAGGGGATCGTCGGACGGTTCGACGGACCGCTCTACGCCCTCTCGGGCCGGGACATGTACGGCCTGCTGCTGGTGGCCCGCCGTTCGGCGGGGGTCCGCGAATGCTACCCTTTCGGCGAGGCGCACCACCTGATCCCCGCCGACGGGTTCGATGCCGCGGCGTTCGCCCGCGAGCTGGCCGGGCAGGGCTTCCCCGACGCCGTGATCCGCCCCGCCGAAGCGGGAATAGAAGACGTATTCATCAAACTGATGCACCATGAACCATGACCCGATCATATCCGTCCGGGAGCTGAGCAAGCGGTTCGGCGACTTCGTGGCCGTCGATCGCATCACCTTCGACGTGGCCCGCGGGGAGATCTTCGGATTCCTCGGGGCCAACGGCGCCGGGAAGACCACGGCGATGCGGATGCTCTGCGGGCTGAGCTACCCCACGTCGGGAAGCGGCACCGTCGCCGGATTCGACGTGATGCGCCAGGGCGAGCAGATCAAACGCCGCATCGGCTACATGAGCCAGCGGTTTTCGCTCTACGACGATCTGACCGTGCTCGAAAACATCCGCCTCTATGCGGGAATCTACGGACTGAGACGCCGCGAGATGCTGCGGCGCGCCGTGACGCTGCTCGACCGGTTGCAGTTCCGCCGCGAAGCCGGCACGTTGGTAGGCTCCCTGCCGTTGGGATGGAAACAGAAGCTGGCCTTTTCGGTGGCGACGCTCCACCGGCCCGAAGTGGTGTTCCTCGACGAGCCGACGGGAGGCGTCGATCCCGTGACGCGCCGCCAGTTCTGGGAGCTGATCTACGAAGCCGCCGCCGGAGGCACCACCGTCTTCGTCACGACGCACTACATGGACGAGGCCGAATACTGCTCGCGCGTGTCGATCATGGTCGATGGACAGGTGCGGGCGCTGGGCGCCCCGGCCGAACTGAAAAGACAATTCGCCGCAGGGTCGATGGACGAGGTGTTCCGCACGCTGGCCCGCGGCGCCAAACGGACCGAATAATATGGGTGGTTTCCTGTCATTCGTCAAAAAAGAGGCGCTCCACATCGTGCGCGACCCGCGGACGATGCTGATCGTGCTGCTGATGCCCGTGGTGCAGGTGCTGCTGTTCGGCTTCGCCATGAACACCGAGGTCACCGACATCGAAGTGGCCGTGGTGGCCCCGCATCCGACCGAGGCCGTCCGCCGGGCCGTCGAGCGGATCGCGGCCAACCCCTATTTCACGTTCCGGGGCTGCATTGCGGCAACGGAGATCGACCGGACGCTGCGCCGGGGCGACGCCGACGCCGTGGTGGTCTTCGCCGAAGACTACGACCGGCGGACGGAGGCGCTGAAACAGGGCCTCGCGGCGGAACCGGCCGTGCAGCTGGTCTTCGACGCCTCGAACACCAACACGGCGTCGGCCGGAGCGGGCTATCTGACCAGCGTCCTGCTGTCCGGCGCACCGGGCGTGTCAGCCGTTGGAACCCGCCTGCTGTTCAACCCGCAGATGAAGAGTTCGTACAACTTCGTGCCGGGCATCATGGGCATGATCTTCATCCTGATCTGCGCCATGATGACCTCGGTGTCGATCGTCCGCGAAAAGGAGACCGGAACGATGGAGGTGCTGCTCGTGTCGCCCGTGCGGCCGCTGAAGGTCGTACTGGCCAAGATGATCCCCTACTTCGCGCTCTCGTGCTTCAACCTCGCGTCGATCCTGCTGCTGGCGCGGTTCGTTCTCGACGTGCCTCTGTCGGGCAACCTCGGGGCGATCATCGGAGTGTCGATGCTCTACCTCGCCCTCTCGCTCGCCTTCGGGCTGCTGATCTCCACCTTCGCCGACCGGCAGGCCACGGCCCTGATCATCTCGGGCATGCTGATCCTGCTCCCGATCATCATGTTCTCGGGGCTGGCGTTCCCGATCGAGAACATGCCGAAGGTGTTGCAGCCGATCTCCTGCATCATCCCGACCCGCTGGTACATCGACGCCGTGCGGAAGCTGATGATCGAGGGGCTGCCGTTCGGAGGCGTGCTGCGGGAATTCTCGATCCTCGCGGCGATGACCGCCCTGCTGATCGCCGCGGCGCTCCGGAAGTTCAACGACAAACTCGAATAACGACCGACCGCGCGAAACGCATGCCATCACCCTCCCGAGAGCCGTTCAAGAAACGGCTTTTAGAAACAGAAGCGTAAAATCGGGGCTTGGTCCCGATGGCTCTTAGCCGGGTGACGCCGCAGGCGGCAAAGACAGCGGCCGAAAGCGGCAGACACAGTAAACAGCTATAATTACCTGACAATGCGTACCCTTTTTTACCTGTTGGACAAGGAATGGCGGCAGTTCCTCCGCAACCCGTTTCTGCCGAAGATGGCCGTGATGTTCCCGCTGATGGTGATGCTCGTCATCCCGTGGGTGACGACGATGGACGTGCGCCATGTCAACGTCGCGGTGATCGACGGCGACCGCTCACCCGCATCGCGGAGGCTGATCCAGAAGATCGGCGCCTCGGACTATTTCACCCTCCGGAGTATCCCGGAACGCTACGACGATGCGCTCGAAGCCCTCGAAGCGGGCGATGCGGATGTCATCGTCGGGATTCCCGCCGATTTCGAACGCTCGCTGGCCTCCGGGAAGCCCGAACGGATCGACATCGCGGCCAACGGCGTGAACGCCGTGAAGGGCAGCCTCGGAATGCAGTATCTCGTGCAGACCGTCACGCAGACCCTCGCGGAACTGCGCAGCGAGCAGGGACAGCCGCCGGCCGCCGATCCCGTCGTCGTCGAGAACCGCTACAACCCGACGCTCGACTACCGCCACTACATGATACCGGCGCTGATGATCATGCTGCTGGTGATGCTCTGCGGCTTCCTGCCGGCGCTGAACCTCGTAAGCGAGAAGGAGACCGGAACCATCGAGCAGATCAACGTCACGCCCGTCAGCCGGCTGACCTTCACGCTGGCCAAGCTGATCCCCTACTGGGTGATCGGAACGGCCGTGCTGGGTGCGGCCATGCTGCTGGCATGGATCGTCTACGGACTGGCTCCGGCCGGAAGCATCGGGGCCATCTTCCTGGCCGCGGGGCTCTTCGTCCTCACCATGTCGGGGCTCGGCGTGGCGATCGCCAACCGTTCGGAAACCATGCAGCAGACGATGTTCGTGATGTTCTTCTTCGTGATGATCTTCATCCTGATGAGCGGCCTGATCACCCCCGTCGAGTCGATGCCCGCATGGGCGCAGTGGATCACCCGCCTGCTGCCGCCCCGCTACTTCGTCGAGATCATGCGCGCCGTCTACCTCAAAGGCTCGCTGATCGGCGACCTGTGGTCCGACTACGTCCTGCTGGCCGTCTTCGCCGCCGCCTTCAACACGCTCGCCGCCGCGACCTACCGCAAACGGGCATAACACTTAAAAAAACATACGACCATGAACCGAGAAGAGATGCTGAAAGCCGCCTGCGGGCTTTTCCTGCACGAAGGTATCCGAAACCTGAGCCTCAACAAAATCGCCGACAGACTCGGCGTCACCCGGCACGACCTGCACGCCAGTTTCGGCGACAAGCGCGAACTGGCGGAACTGAGCGTCGAATACGGACTGCGACAACTCGACGAGACGCTGCAAGCCGCCGAGGCATCGTCGGCAAGCCCCGTCGAGGCGCTGATCCGCACGTCGGTCGCGGTCTGCGACGCCTTCGGGCAGATGAGCTGGATGTTCTCCGAGGACGCCCCTTCCTATCCCGCCGTGATCGACGCCATCGGCCAGAGCCGCCGGAAACTGCAAGAGCGGCAGCAGAGGCTATTCCGGCAAGGCGTCGGACAGGGCTACCTGCTCGGCGAGGTCTATTACGAAGTGTTCGAACAGCTCTTCTGGCAGAACGCCATGACCGAAAGCCGGTACCGCGAAGCCACCCTGCGGGTGCTCTTCACCGCGGTGCGCGGCTCCGCCACCGAGCGGGGCCGGCAGGAGGCGGAACGGGTCCGCGAAGCGATGGGCCTGACGGACTGACGCGCTGTCCGACGAACGGCCCGGGCGATGTCCGCCCGTCCCGAAAAACGCCGCCCGATCGGTCGGGCGGCGTTTCGTATACGGCAGCGTTCGTCTATCGCACCGGGAACTCCGTAACACGCAGGGTCGTACAGCCGTAAGGAATCAGTTCGATCCACTCCGCTTCGGGCGTCATGTACATCTGCTGCGAGGAGACGAAGGCGATCGGCCCCGCCGATCCGCCGTGCAGCGTCCAGTCGCCGATGCGGTGGGCCTGGGTACGGATTTTCACCGGAGAGCCGTCGGGCGTCCAGGGATAAGGCGCCATTTCTCCCGCATCCTCCACCACGAAGCTCTCCGCGACCTTCTCGGGCCGGACATTCGCTTTCGGGAGGCAGTAATTCCACGGGGAATCCGAGGTCACCTCGTAATAATACGGGCCGTAGAGGGTCTGTTTCTCCGGTTCCATCGCGTGACGCTCCCACTTCTCATTCATGCGCAGGGCGTAGACCAGCGGTCCGCGCTCGACGACGGCCGCCTCGTTGTACCAGCGGCTCACGGCGACCTGCGCCGGGAAGGTGAGGTTCAGACAGTCGCCCGAACGCCACTCGCGCTCCACGACGACGATCCCTTCGCCCGCGCTGCGGAAGGCCACCTTCTCGCCATTGAGCGTGATCTCGGGCTCGGCACACCAGCCGGGAATGCGCAGGTGGAGCGGAAAAGCCGCCGTGGCCCGTTTCCCGGCCCCGGGCAGCGTCACGCAGAAAGCGATCCGCTCGCGGAAAGGATAATCGGTGCGCTCCTCGATCACGACGCTCCGGCCGCCGACCGTGGTCTCGACCTTAGAAGGGGCGTAAACCAAAGCGGCCAGACCGCCGTCGCGGGTCGCATACCAGAGGTTCTGCACCAGTTTGGGCCACCCCTGATGGAGATTCGACGTACAGCACGGATAACCCGTGTAGAGGCCGAAAACGATGTCGGTATCCTCATGGGGCGTCGAGAAGGGCCGCACCTTGCGCGTGACTTCCACCTGATTGACCTGCTGGTAATACTGCCGGGCGTCCTGCGCGTCGGTCGTCTGGGTCGGCAGGGCATTGTAGGCCACACGTTCGAGATAATCGCCCCACTCGCGGCCTCCCGTGATCTGGAGGATCTGTTCCAGCGAGAACATCATCTCGACCGCCGTGCACAGTTCGGAACCGAGCGTCGGATCGCCGAAACGGAGCTTCTCGTCGCCCGCCCAAAGCCCGGTCGGAAGCCCGATGGTATGGCGCATCTTCTCCACGGCACGGCCCACGGCCTCGATGTGGCGCGAATCGCCGCTCTGCTGCCAGTAAACCACCGGTTCCTTGAAACCCTGGCCGAGATCGACGCAATGGAGGCTGTACGGGCGGCTCAGGTGGTCGCCGTGCAGGAAAGCCCCCGTCCAGTCGAACGTCTGCTTATGGATCAGCTCGCCCAGTTCGAGCAGGAATTTCTCACCCGTGAGGTTGTAGAGCCAATAGACCACCGCGAGGTTGTCGCCGCCGCGGACGCGCCCCCATTTGGTCCAGTTGTCGAGAGGCGTCCGGGGAAGCTGCGCCAGCTGGTAGCGGAAATAGCGGCCCATGAAATCCAAGACGCGCGGATCGCCCGTCGCCGAATGGTATTGCTGCAACACTTTGAGGACCACCGTGCGGGGCCACCAGTCACGAGCCTTGTCGCGCTGCAATCCCGGTTCGGCCGGACGGTCGGTCACGGGTCCGAAATTGCCGTCGGCCGTCTGCGACGCCAGCGCCCATTCGATCCACGGCTGCACCTTGGCGATCAGCCGCCGGTCTTCGAGAATGTAGGCCAGCGGCAGCAGGCCGTCGATCCAGTAGGGACCGCGCTCCCACACGTCGCCGTCGCCTCCGAGCCAGCCGTTGCGCGGGCCCATGACCTGCGGGTAGAGCGAATCGAGGTGTCCGGTCATGCCGTCGCGCATCCGCACGAGCTGTTCGTTGAGCCAGCCCGCAGGCTTCACGGCGCCGATCGGCAGTTCGGCATAGGGCCGCGGCTGAAGCGGCGCCCGGTTGAATCGCGTGTCGGGCTGAGCGGATACCGCCGCCGCAACCGCGAGACTGCACAAAGCAAGGATAAGTCGAATCGGTTTCATATTGGTTTTGAATCGGATTTTACACATGCGATTTCTTCGAAACGAACAGCGCGAGGATGAACGACAGCGCCGAAGCCGCGATCCAGAAGACGATCGCCGTATCGAAATCGTAGGTCGTGACACCGTCGGTGACCGTCTTGCCCGAATTGATCAGCCAGCCGCTGACGATGTCCTGCAACCCGGCGCCGACGTAGCTGGCCATTCCGACGATCCCGAGGGCCGCGCCCGTGGCTTCGCGCGGCACGATGTCGATGGCCATCAGCCCGCCCAGGAAGCAGATCAGCACCCCGATGGCCATGCCGAATAACACCATGCTCAGCAGATTGACGAACATGCTGTCGCCCGAGTAGAGGAACAGGCACAGGGCGACGGTGTTCAGCACGCCGAAGCCGAAAGCCAGCACGTTGCGGCGGCCGTGGAACAGCGTGTCGGACAACCATCCCGAAAAGACCGTTCCGACGATCCCCAACAGGGCGTTGACCGAGATGACCTGCGTGGCCGTGGCCAGCGAATATCCCTTGACCTCTTGCAGGAACAGCACGCCCCAGCCGTTGATGGCGTAGCGCGAGACGTACATGAAGGCGCTCGACAACGCCAGCACCCAGACGAAGGGGTTGCGGATGACCGAACGCTGGAGTTCGGAGGTGGACCCGTGGTCGTGGCTTTGCTCGGGGGACTCCTCGCCGGTCAGCACCTCGATCGGAGGCAGGCCCTTCGATTCGGGGGTGTCGTGCAACAGGAAAACGATCACCAGCACGCCCAACACCCCGGCCACCGACGACCCGACGAAGCCCCACTGCCAGCCGAAGATGCCGACGACGGCCCCGACGAAGAGGAACGAAAGGAACTCGCCGAGGTTGTGGCTGGCGCTGAAAAATCCGTAGTAGGTGCCGCGCTTGCTCAGAGGGTACCAGCGCGAGAGGGCGATGATCGCCGGGGGCGCGCCCATCGACTGCGACCACCCGTTGACGCCCCACATCACGGCGAAGGCGATGAAGAGCGTCATATTGCCGACCATGCCCCCGCCGTTGGCGAAGCCCAACGCCCCGACCAGCAGGTTGGCGACGGCCGAGACGCACAGTCCCGCGGCCATGAAACGCTTGATGTTGCTGTGGTCGGAGAGGAATCCGTTGACGAACTTGCCGATGGCGTAGGCGAACAGCAGCGCCGAGCCGATGATGCCCAGCTGCGTGGCGTCGAGAGCCCCGCTTTCGAGGATCGGCTTCTTGACCACATTGAGGCTCGTGCGGCAGACGTAATAGAGGCTGTAACCGACCGTGCCGGCGATGAAGCTCTGGAAACGCAGCTTCTTGTAGAGTTTCATGCGCGCTGCGTCGTCGCCCGTGAACGGTGCCGAAGGCGCGCTTTTGCGAAAGAAAGAGAGTATGCTCATTCGTTTGTTCGGGAATAGTTTCAGGTTACGGTGAATTTCACTCGGCGAAAGCCAGCTCGACCAACACCGGGAAGTGGTCCGAAGGCGTGCGGGCACGGAAAGGTTTCGCGCTGTCCCCGGGCTCCTCCGAACGGTAGGTGTCGGTCAGAATGCCGTAGCGCAGGACCCGGAAGCCGGGCGTCACGAAGACGTAGTCGATATGGCGGAAGGTCTTGCGGTCGGGATCGAAGCCGTTTTCCGTCCCGGTCCAGGCGTATTTGATCTCGGCCAGATCGTAGGTGTCGGAGAGCAGCCCCGAGTCGCGCAGCACGGCATAGCTCTCGCTCGTCTCGCCGACGTTGAAATCGCCCGTGAGCACGGCGCGTTCGCCGCGGCACATCGTCCGGATCTTGTCCAGCACCAGCCGGCAGCTTTCGACCTGAGCCCGTTCGCCCTTGTGGTCGGTGTGCAGGGTGAAGAATCAGAACCGCTCCCGGGTCTCGCGGTCGAGGAAACGCCCCCAGCAGCAGATGCGGACATATTTGGCGTCCCAGCCCTTGTTCGGGCGCGAGGGGTCCTCGGCGAGCCAGAAATGGCCCGAGTCGAGCAGTTCGAAACGGTCGCGCTTGTAGAACACGACCGAGTATTCGCCCGCCTCGGCGCCGTCGTCGCGCCCGACGCCGGTGTATCCGTAGCCGGGCAGCGCTCCTAAAAGGTCCTCCAACTGGCTGTGGAACACCTCCTGAGCCCCGAAAATGTCGAAATCGTGGAAGCGGACGAGCGACGCGATCACCGGCAGGCGTCGTTGCCAGCCGTTGCCTTTCGCGTCGTCCCCGGCGTTGAGCTGCCGCACGTTGTAGGTTCCCGTCGAAAAGGTCTGCGCAACGGCGGGGAAGGCCGTTGCGAACGCAGCGGCGCAAAAAAGGATGAACAGTTTCTTCATATCAGTTTTTTTCGTTTTGTCTGTCGTTTCATTCCGAATCCGGCCAGCGGCCCTTGAACTGCGGCGAGCGGCGGAACCAGCGGATCGAAAGGGAAATATGCTTTTCGACCGTGCGCTGCGCGATGTGCAGCCGTTCGGCGATCTCCCGGTTGGTCAGACCGTCGATGCGGCTCATCCGGAAAATCCGCGCGGTCCGGGGCGGCAGGCGGTCGCACAGCGCCAGCACCTCTTCGATCAGCAGCGTCGCCAGCGGAGAGTCGTTGGGCGCGTCGAGAAAATCGCACAGGGCGAGCGTCTCCCACGCCCGGGACTCCTGCAACTTGTTCAGATCGACGCTGTTGTAAAGTATCTTGTTCCGCCGCAGCCAGTTCAGGCACTCGTTGTGGGCCATCGAGAAGAGGTAGGAGGGCACCTTGGCACGGTCCAGGCAGGGACGGCGCCGAAGGAACTTGTAGAAAATCTCCTGAATGATGTCGTCGCCGAGGTCCCCGCGGCCGGTCACGCCGTCGATATAGGCGCACAACCGCGGATAAAGAGCCGTAAACACCTCTTTTACCTCCTGTTCGGTATATCCGAAATATGGAACTCCGGTATGAAACATCTTCTCTCTGGCAAGCTGACTGCTGAACGGTATCCAAAACCGTACCTTACCAGCTCACGTGCTCCGTATAAGTCGTCCCGAAGCGGTCGGTCACCCGGACCTCGCCCGCCTTCACGCCCGGCGAGGGCTTGATGCGGAACA
>ENA-UEYI01002096-UEYI01002096.1-human-gut-metagenome-genome-assembly--contig:-NODE-2096-length-14721-cov-3.631863_pt1 | contig 14721 bp, 8 predicted proteins | sample MGYA00242900_ERZ507916 | MGnify/ENA primary metagenome ERZ507916 (study PRJEB26167, sample SAMN06115521) | human gut metagenome | host: Homo sapiens | place: China:Chongqing | collected 2015-09-02...
GGATGTTCCACTTGAAGGTCTCGCCGAACAGGGTGATGTCGATGCCCGGCCAGCCGAAATCTACCACCGGCAGACTGGCAAAGGCCTTGGGCAGGAATTGCAGCAGCAGGTACTTGAACACGGTGATGAGGTTGGACACGATGACGAACAGGCCGCCCTCGCGCACCCACTTGGCAGCGGCGGGGTGCTTTGCCGCAAAGTTATTCCAGAAATTCATAGCCTGCTTCCTTTCAGCTGTTTTTCAAGCGCTCTTCCATGCGGCTGTTCAGCACGAGGTTCTTCACGGCCTCCAAGATCACCCGCACAAGGCCGATGACCCAGAAGCCCTGCAGCTCCATCACGATGCCGTCCACCATGCCCATGCTGATGGCGCCGTTGGTCATTTTTGCCAGCGCCCGCAACGGCATATTGTACTGGAACAGGATGTTCAGGTCTGGCTTGCCTTTTTTGATGCTGCGGCGCAGCAGGGCCCCCAGCACGGCAGCGGCCAGCCAGCCGATGGGGCTGCGTCCGTGTCCCATCTCGCCCAGCGTCATGTTGCGGTCGATGTGCACCTTGTTCTCCGGGATGGGACGGCCCAGCAGCACCTCAAACTCCGCGTCCGGCACCTTCTGCACCTGTGCGGTGCGGTAATGTGCAAGGTCTTTGCCTGCGTAGGGGTCGGGTGCGCCGGTGCCCGCCACCGTAACGGCGGCAGTCAGGCGGATGTCGGCACTGGAAGCGCCCACAAGCAGCTGATAGCTGCCGCCCTCCACCTCCCAGCGGTCGGTGGCAACGTTCCAGTAGCGGAACGCCTTGTCGTCCAGCGGGATGGTGACGGTCTTGCTCTCTCCGGCTTCCAGCTGCACCTTGACAAAGCCCTTCAGCTCCTTGACAGAGCGGAAAACTTTTGCATCCGGCTTTGCCACATACAGCTGCACCACCTCGGCACCTGCACAGCTGCCGGTGTTGGTGACGGTCAGGGTCACGCCCTTTTCGTCTGCCTTCAGATCGCTGTACGCAAAGCTGGTATAGCTCAGGCCGTAGCCGAAGGGGAAGGCGGTGGGCACACCGGCAGTGTCGTAGTAGCGGTAGCCCACATACAGACCCTCGCGGTACTCCACGGTGCGTCCCGCGCCGCCGAAGTGCTCCTTTGCGGGGGTGTCGGCGTAGCTGCGTGCCCAAGTCTCAGCCAGCTTGCCGCAGGGGTTCTGCGCGCCGGTGAGCACCTCGACCAGTGCGCCCGCGCCTGCCTGACCGCCCAAGCAGCCGTAGACCAGCGCCTTGCAGTCCTTGAGCCATGCGCTTTCCAGCGAAGAGCCTGCGCTCAGCAGCACCACCACGTTGGGGTTGACGGCAGCCACAGCGGACAGCAGTTCCAGCTGGTTCTCTGCCAGCTTCATGTCGGCGCGGTCCATGCCCTCGCTCTCCTTGATCTCGTCCAGACCCATGCACAGCAGCACCACATCGGCGTTCTTTGCCAGCAGCACCGCCTCGGCCTTCAGTGCCTCATCGGGCTTGCCCTGCCGGTCAAAGCCCTTGGCGTAGCCGACGCTGTTCAGGCCACTCTCGGCAAGGCAGTCCAGAAAGGAATCCACCTTGATGGAGTTGACGGCGCTGGAACCTGCACCCTGATAACGGGGCGTCTCGGCAAAGTCGCCGATGACCGCCACCTTTTCCCCCTTTGCAAGGGGCAGCAGGCCGGTTTCGTTCTTCAGCAGCACGATGCTCTGGGCAGCAGCCCGGCGTGCCAGTGCGTGGTGGGCGTCGGCATCGAACTTGCCGGGTGCGGCGTCCACCGCCGCCTTGGTGGTGAACACCAGTTCCAGCAGCTCGTCCAGCCGGGCGTCCACGTCTGCTTCGGTGATCTTGCCGGTCTGCACCGCCTTCATCAGCTCCCGGATGGCGTCCCCGCCGGGGGCGGGCATTTCCAGCGTAGAGCCGTTCTTCACGCCAAGGGCGTGGTCGTTGCTGCCGCCCCCGTCGGTGACCACCGCGCCGTCAAAGCCCCAGTCCCTGCGCAGGATGTCCATGAGCAGGTGGGCGTTCTCGTTGGCGTAGGTGCCGTTGATGAGGTTATAGGCGGACATGATGGTCTTGGGCTGTGCCTCTTTGACCACCATCTCGAAGCCGGTCAGGTAAATTTCCCGCAGGGTGCGCTCGTCCACAATGGAATCCGAGGCCATGCGGCGCAGCTCCTGACTGTTCACGGCAAAGTGCTTGGGGCAGGCGGCAATGCCGTTTTTCTGGATGCCGCGGACGTAGGCCGCCGCCATCTTACCGGCAAGGTAGGGATCCTCCGAGAAATACTCGAAGTTGCGGCCGCACAGGGGGCTGCGCTTGATGTTCAGGCCGGGGCCCAGCAGCACCGACACGCCCTGTGCCGCTGCCTCTTCGCCCATGGCTGCGCCCACAGCCTCGCCAAGCTCCGGGTCCCAGCTGTTGGCAACGGTGGCTGAGGTGGGGAAGCAGGTGGCGGGCACACTGGGGTTCAGGCCCAGATGGTCCGCCGCGCCCGCCTGCTTGCGCACGCCGTTGGGGCCGTCCGAGAGGGTGATGGCCGGGATGCCTTTCTCCGAGAAATCCCGGGTGGTGAAGACCGTCTCGCCCGAGAGCAGGGCGCATTTTTGTTCCAGATCCAGGCTGTTGATGATATCTGTGTGTTTCATGGGTCTCTCCTGACAATCAAAAAAGAGGGCGGGCGTTTGCCCGCCGCCCCTTCTGTTCCTATGTGTTGATCAGACGGTTTTTACGTCCTCTTTCTTTTTGCGGAAGCGGAGGATCGTCAGAACGACCAGAACCGCGATCAGACCGCCGCAGACACCATCCACTGCGTAGATGACCTTCTGGTAAGGCTCGACCTTTGCCAGATAACGGCTGCCCGGCATACCGCCGTTCATTGCCTTGGAGTTTGCAATAGTATACAGGATGTTGTGGACTGCCTCACGGCCATAGTGATAATCCGAAACATCATTCTTGTTGAAGGTATAGCGTGCGCCGGTGGGCAGGTTGGTCAGCTTGCCATCAGCACCCGCCTGGATCATCTGGCCAGCATCCATAAAGACACCGGTGTTTGCGTTGTCGGTGATGATAAAGCCGTGGAAGCCCCACTCGTTGCGCAGCAGGCCGGTGATCATGTTGTAGTTGCCGCCGGCCCAGGTATAGCCAACGCGGTTGAAGGAGGTCATGATGCCGGTGACGGACGGGATCTCGGTGGTGGCATTGCTGTAAGTGCCGTCGCCGTTGTCCTTTGCATAGTTCATCTCGACCTTATCAGACTTGACGCACATCTCAAAGGGCTTGAGGTAGATCTCGCGGGCCGCCTGCTCGTTCAGGAAGGTCGCAATGCTGTACTGGCCTTCACGGTCGCCGCGGTGGTCCTCCTGATCGTTGATGGCGTAGTGCTTGACAAAGACATACATACCGCGGGAGGCGACACCCTCACACTCGAGGGAAGCAATGTGACCGCCGATGAACGGATCCTCGGAGTAATACTCGCTGTTGCGGCCGGAGAATGCCGTGCGGTGCATATTGACAGCAGGTGCATACCAGCCATCAACGCCCAGATAGTAGGATTCATCGCCGATGTTTTCGCCATAATGGTAGGCCAGATCATCGTTGTAGGTCTGTGCCAGAACGATCACGCCGCAGTGCGTGATGTTGCCCTTGAAGTAGAAGTTGCCGCTTGCATCAACGCCATAGTTGACCAGGCCGGTGGCAGCGTCGCGATCGGTCGTGGAGGGCTTATCCACCGACTTGATGGCAGCCGTGCCATAGCCGGACTGCGTGATCAGGGTCTGATAATCGCTGGGGGTCAGCTGGTCGAGCAGTTCATCCCACTTTTCATCATCGTAATCCAGACCGCGCATATCGATCAGACCCAGACCGTTGTCCTTACCGTAAACGATCTCATCGGTCAGGGCGGAGAAGTCGGTGGGGTTCAGGGAATCAAAAGAATCCAGCTTTGCAAGATCCTCGCTGCTGATGGTCTTATAGTAAGTATAGGAAGCGGGGTTGCCGTTTGCATCGGTGCCGTTGATGGGGTTGCCCCAAGTGCTGATCTGGTCGCTGACCTCGCCGTCAACGGTCGGCCAGGTGCCAGTCCAGTCACTGCGGGAGAGATACTGCAGCCCGCCGTTTGCATGGTCGAGCTGATTGGTGATCTCCACACCGGTCGTGGTGTCGAGCTTGTAGGTCGTGGTATCCACGGTGCCGTTTGCCGGGGTGTAGGTTGCAACAAAAGCAGTGTCGCCGTCGGCAGTCATGCCGTCTGCCACGGTCTTGCCCTTGACAGCAAGGATGTTGTTGACCGCTTCGTGTGCGTTTTTGGCGGCGGTGATGTAGTAGTCACCGGCATCCAGAATGTAGGTCTTGGCGTTGGTGTAGTCGTAGGACTTCAGCTGTTCCTGATCGAAGGTGACCGTAACGGTCTCGCTTGCACCGGGAGCCAGCTCCGAGGTCTTGGCGTAACCGACCAGTTCAACCGCAGCCTTTTCCACCTTGTTGGTCTTGTCATAATCGGTGTAGGGGCTCTGTGCATACACTTCCACAACGTCCTTGCCGGCAACAGAACCGGTGTTGGTCACCTTGACCGTGACGGTGCAGGTGTCGCCATCCCAGCTGGTGTTGTAGTCGGACCAATCAAAGGTGGTGTAGGACAGGCCGTAGCCGAAGGGATACATCACAGCGTCATCGTAGTTGTAATCGCCTGCGTTGCCCTGACCGAGGACCTTGTCCTCGTAACGGGTCTCGTAATAGCGGTAGCCAACATAGATGCCCTCTTTGTAGCTGACGTAGTTGTACTTGGTCAGGTTGCCATTCTCGTCATAGTAGGCAAAGTCGCCGAAGTTCTGCGCCGCCGGGCTGTTCATGGCATCCACTTCATAGGTATCCACGGTGCGGCCGGAAGGATTGACCTTGCCGGAGAAGATCTCGGCCAGAGAGCACAGGCCGTAGTCGCCCATGGCAGGAGCCGAGATGACCGTGTGGATGCTGGGATAATCCTCCACCCAGCTCAGATCGACCGCTGCACTGGAGTTGAGCAGCAGCACGACATCGTCAAAGTTGTCGTTCAGGTACTGGAGGATCTCCAGTTCCACGGAATCCGGCTCGAGGTAGGTCTTGGTCTTGTCCTCTTCCACATCGGTGTGGTTGTACATGGAGCGCGGCATATCGCGGCCTTCGCCCGCCACACGGCTGAACACAAAGACCGGCACCGTGCCCTGCATGGAATCGGTCAGGCCCGGCTCCGCCTGCATGACGGACAGCGGGCACTCGTTGATGGAGAAGTCCTCGTCATCACCGTAAGAGACCGAGCCGACACCCAGACCGTAATCCTTGCCGTTGCCTTCGGAATAGAATTTCCAGAGGTCCTCGTTGACACCGAACCCGGCATCTTCAAAGGCCGTTTTCATATCGACTTTGTTGCCGCCGATGTAGCTGACAGCAGAATGGCTGACAAAGCTAAAGGTCGTATCCGTGCTGTACGGCATCTTTCCGGCATCGTTTTTCAGCAATACAATGCCTTCGGCGGCGATCTTCTTATTCAGAGCGATCTCATCCTCAACCAGCGCCTCCTCTGTGTCAAAGCCGGGCTTGCTGTATTCCATATTGATGCCTTCGGTCTTTGCCTTGCTGTTATTGATGCCTCCACTCTTCAGGCCCAAAATGCTCTGCACGCTGCTGGCATTGGGCGGGATCAGCACATTGGCCGCAACCATACCGCCCGCCAATGCGACACACAACACACCCGAAACGGCAGTTTTGATGATCTTGACCATCATCTTACTGTCCTTCTTTTTCTGTGCCATAACTGTTAGCTCCTTCTCTTTTGGGTACACGACCCGGTTCATAGCTGTTCTCCGGAGTGCGTCCACTCCTTTGCTTGATGTCATTTTATCATATAAACCGCAAAACGAACCGTTCTCCGCGCAATCTGTCATTTTGGAGGCGTATTTTGCAGAAGTTTCAATTTGATTTCAATTTCTATTGTGCTTATCGCCAATTTTGAGAGCGGTTTCATTGTGCATCATGCCAAAAGCAAAAACTCCCCCAGCCGCTGACGCGGCAGCCCCCTCAAAGAGGTGGCCCTTGGCAAAGAGGACAATGTTTCGCTCTCTACCAAAGGCTCCCTCCCTGAGGGAGCTGTCACCGCAGGTGACTGAAGGAGTCCCTTTACTTTTCCGGGACCGGCAGCAGGATCCGCAGGGTGAACCAGCCGTCGGCCCAATGAAGGGTCATGGTGCCGTCGTGGCGCTGGGCGGCCGCCTGCACGCCCTGCAGGTCGTAGCCGCCGTGGGCGTTGTGGACGGGCAGACCGTCCGCGCCCATCTCCACGGGCTGGGCGCAGTAGTTCTCGAAGCGGAGCATCACGCAGCCGCTCTGGTTATAGATGGCCACCCGCAGCAGACGCTTTTCGGCGTCAGGCTCGGCCAGCACGCTCTCGATGGCGTTGTCCAGCGGCGCACCCACGAGGGTACACAGCTCCCGCGTGCTCAAAAAGCCCAGCTGGCTGCCGTCGGCCACGCTGGTCATGTTGATGCCGCGCTGCTGGCAGTCCATGCTTTTGGCGGTCAATAGGGTATCCAATACCGGGTTGCCAGTCTTGTTCTCGGCCTCATACTGCCGGATGCCGCTCTCCATCCGGGCCAGAGCCGCGTCCTGCTTGGCCCGGTCGCGCTCGGCGCGGATGTCCGCGATCTGGATCTTCAGCTCGTGATAGCGGTTGTTGATGAGCCGGATGCCCTCCTTGCTCCGCTTGTACTGCTCGTACTGGCGGTGGAGCACCTCGTCCATGGCGGCAAGCTCGCTGTGGAGCGCCGCCTCCCGCAGCTGCTCGTGCTGGACCGTCAGGATGAGCACGCCGCAGATGTCCACCAGCGTGCGGATGTAGTAGACGCTCATGTCCACCTCGCGGTCGCCCAAGAACAGCAGGTTGCTCACCGCGAAGACCATCGCCGCCATGACGACGGCCACGAGGCCCGCTTTTCCGCTGATGACGATATGGCCCTTGGGACTTTTGTGCTTATGCTCCAGCACCCAGATGCAGCCGAAAACGCCGCCATAGACCACCACCAGAAGCAGCAGTGACAGGCCGTCGGCCCCGCTGCGCTGAGGCCAGAGGAAGCAGTGCAGCTGCCACTCGGCGCTGGCCGCCAGCTCTGCCAGAACGAAGGCCCGGGCGCAGACATAGCCCGCTTCCAGCAGGGAGATGGTGCGGGTGACCCAGAGGTATAAATACTGTATCCCCACAGCTGCCGCCATGCAGGGGATCCACCACGCCAGCGGGACGCTGCCCGTGGCCTGCAAAAAAGCACTCAGGGCCAGCGCCCATGCCGCACTGGCAGCGATAGTGGCCGTTTTGCCGAAGCGGATGCCCAGCGGCAGGGCGTAGATGCCCACGGCCAGACACTCGGCCAGCGCCGTATACAGGCGCGGGATGCTGGGCAGTGCCGTCATGCACCCTCACCCCCGATGTGGTCGGCCAGCGCCGCGAGGAAGGCTTTCCGCCGGGGGCGGCTGACCTGCAATTCGTAGGGTCCCACCTGCACCATCCCCTGCTGCACGCTCTTCACCTGTGCCAGATTGACAAGGTAGCCGCTGTTGCAGCGGGCAAAGGGCCGCTCGGCCAGCTTTTCCTCAAAGGCTTTCAGGGTGCCTGCCGCCACGAAATCGCCCTCTTCAGTATAAAAATGGACGCGGTGTCCCTCGCTTTCCAGATAATAGATGAGGGACGAATCCAGCCGCCGCATCCCGCCCTCCACCGGCAGGGCCAGATAATGCCGTGCGCGGCGGCGCAGCTGTTCTTCGGCCTTGCGCAGCTGCTGCGAAAACGCAAAATAAGGCACCGGCTTGAGCACATAGTCCAGCGCGCCCACCGCGTACCCGCCGATGGCATACTGTGCCATATTCGTGATAAAAACGATGATGACGTCCTTGTCCAGCTCCCGCACCCGCCGGGCCGTCTCCATCCCGTCCAGATGCTTCATCTCCACGTCCAGAAACAGGACATCGTACACCGGGCGGTAATCATCCAGCAGCTCCATGCCGTCGGCGAACTCCGTCACCGCGAACTCGGTGCCGTACTGCCGGGTGTGCCGCTGCACATAGCCTTGCAGCTGCGCCCGCACCTCTGCCTCGTCCTCGACCAGAGCAATGCGTATCATTGCCGCACCTCCTTTTTCCGCAATTTTTCTAGTTTTTATTGTAACACGAAATAGGGCGTGTGGCAAATAGGAGAATAAAACAGCAGCCCCGCTTCATCTGCCGCGAGGCTGCTGTTCTGTTATTGGAAAATTTCAGGCTCAGTTCGTCTTGACGGCCACGAGGATACGGATCTTCTTTCCGCCTGCGCAGCCGAAGTTGTCGTACCAGCCGATGAGCTTATAATCCTCGGTGTTGATCTTGGGCAGCGAGGTGGCGAAATACTGGCCGTTCGACCACAGATACACTTGCATATCGTCGGCAGTCTCATAGCGCTTATCGCCGCTCATGACCGAAGCTGCGCCCAGCTTATCGACGACTACCGGCGAGAGCTGGAGCATCCGGTTGATGGCCTTGCCGTCAGCAGAACGACCGATGGCGATGCCGCCTGCGATAACGGGGTACTTGGTGGCGGTGCTGTAGGCCACCTGCTTGCCGCCGGAGTAGCAGACGTAGGTCGCACCCTCGCCCAGATAGTTGAGGAAGTCGCCCAGCGTACCGCCCACGCTGTCGCCGGTGCGGCGGAGCACATAGCTGAACAGCTGGTCCGTCTTGCCGGTAAGGGTGTTCCAGGTAGAGCTGACGACACTGCCGTCGATGAGGCCGTAGAGCACATCGCTGGTGCTGGGGACAAGGATGTTCTTCACATCCTGGAAGGTCTCCTCATCGGTCTTGTCTACCTTGGTGGTGGTCGCAGCGGGGAGGCCTGCGGCCTCTCTTGCGGCGTCCTGTGCCTTGTCGCTGATCTTTTTGTCGATCTTCTTGGCGGCTTCGTCCGTCAGGCGGCGGACAGAATCCAGCGCAGCGTACTCCCACAGGTCACCGGTCACATCGTCGAGGATGACCCGGTCGATCTGGCCCGCAGAATTGGTGGTGTAGTAGCGGATGTCGCTTTCGCTCAGAGTTACCCCCGATAGGCGGCTGGGGCGAACTGCCCCAGCCACACCCTCCGACGTCGTATCAATGATCTGCACGTTGTCTGCAAACGGGGTGTCGCCCAGCGCGGTGCCGTCGGCGCTGACGCTGCCGCTGGTCGAGCGGGGCGAGATGGACCGGACGCTTTCGCCGTCACCGTCCACGCTGATCTCCACCAGCTTGCCGGCCGGGAAATTGAGCTTATTGTTTACGTTGACGGTGCGGGCCGTGCCATCGGTACACATGACCGAGACAGCCTGCTGCACCTCAGCGCTGTTCGTCTCCACGAGGGTGCGGGATGAGGACTGGACCACGCCGTAGAACACAGCGTCTGCCGCGTCGCCGGTGAGGACGGAGACAGCTGCATCGTTCATGCCCAGCAGCAGAGTGACCACCTGACCCACGCCGCCGCCGGACAGAGAAGACAGCTGATAGGCCACAGAGGGCGAAGCGATGGTGTAGGTGACGCCGGCCACGGTCACAGAGGTCGGGGCGCTGGCCGAGGGCGAGACAGCCGTCACGCGGCCTGCGGCACGCTTATTGTAGATCCACACGGTGCGGGCGCTCTCATTATAATAGTAGACATCATAGGGCGAGAGGGCCGCAGAGGTGGTGACTTCGTCGTTGCGGTAGATGGCCGCCGGGGCGAAGGGCAGAACTGTGGAAACATCAGCCACGAAGGGACCCTTGACGTTGTCCAGCAGGACAGAAGAGATGTCCACCTGGCCGTTGCTCACCGCAAAGCCCAGCGTGGAGGCGTAGACCTGACCGCTGCCGTTCATGGCGGTGAGGGCGTTGTAGAAGAGCATGGTACCCTGCTCGAGGGTCAGAGTCTCGCCCTGACGGGCATTGATCTCATTGCGCAGGCCCAGTGCGCTGGCCTTGCTGAGCTGAGCTGTAGGGAAGGTACCGCCCAGCTTTGCCACATCATAGCCCAGCAGGCGCAGCGCCATGGTGCAGGCTTCTTCCAGCGTGACGGTGTTGTCCGGGCGGAAACTGCCGTCAGAGTAGCCGGTCATCCAGCCGTTCTGGACGGCAGTGCGGATGTAGACCGCATAGGGAGAGTCGCTGTCCACGTCGCTATAAAGGCGGCCGGTGCGGCCCTGTGCCGTAGTGGTATCGCGGTAAGCAGAGAATGCGGTGAGGAGGCGGGCCGCCTGCCCACGAGTGAGGGGCGCACCCAGAGAACCGGCCTGCTCGGCGGTCAGACCGCCCAGTGCCGTCGCCGTCTGGACTGCCGCGTTGGAGCCGACCGCAGAGGCGGGCAGCACCAGCATGGAAACAGCCACGCAGACAGCCAGCAGGAATGCGAGGAATCGTTTTTTCATGGTAAACTCCTTAATCATATCTGAGCGCTTCGATGGGGTTCAGGCGGGCGGCACGGCGGGCAGGCAGGAAGCCGAACAGGACGCCGATGCCGCAGGAGATGCCCACGGCGATGGCCGCCGCGTCCGCCGAGGGGGTGACGTTCAGGGTGATGTCCGTCAGGATATACGGAAGGATCTGGTTGATGATGGCCGAGACGATGTAGCCCAGCACGATGCCGAAGCAGCCGCCCAGCGCCGACGTGACGCCGGCCTCCACGACGAACTGGGTCAGGATGGTGCTCTCCTGTGCGCCCAGTGCCTTGCGGATACCGATCTCACGGGTGCGCTCGGTGACAGACACCAGCATGATGTTCATGATGCCGATGCCGCCGACCAGCAGCGAGATGCCTGCAATGGCCGTCAGGACGCCCACCATGACGTTGATCATGGAGGACATCTGCTTCATGGCTGCGCTCAGGCTCATAACGTAGACATAGTCGTCCTTGCTGACCAGCTTCTTGATGCTTTTTTGCAGATACTCCTGCGCTGCATCCGAGTGGTCTGCATCCTGCAGCACGACGTAATACTCGCTGACACTGCTGGTGTTGTTGACGCTCATCAGGGTGGTATAGGGAATGAGAACAACGTCGTCGTTGCCGCCCTCGTACTGAGAGGCGGGTTTGGAGCGGCCTTCCAGCACGCCCACGATGCGGTACTCACTGGCGCCTACCTTGAGGGTGCTGCCGAGGCCGTTGCCGCCGAAGATCTTGCGGTCCACATAGTCGCCGATGACACAGATATTCTTGTTGTCTATCAAATCAGTGTACTGGATGCCCCGTCCCTTGGCCACCTTGTAGTTGTTGATGGTCGTGTAATCTTCGTTGACGCCGCTGATGCTGGTGCGGCGGTACTTCTCACCCGCCACCCGCAGCGTGTCGCCACCGGCGCTGGCGATGGGCGAAAGGCCCCGATAATACTCCGGCTTCTGGTTGATGATGTTATACACATCGCTGACCTCCACCGTGCGGGTGCTGGCGGTCATGACGTTGACGGCCAGAATATCGCTGCCCATGTCGGAGTAGAAGTCCTGCATCATGTGGGTCATGCCATTGCCGAGGCCGACGATGACAATGACGGCCATAACGCCGATGATGATGCCCAGCATGGTGAGGAAGGTGCGGACTTTGTTGCTCCACACGTTCTGGATGGCCTGCTTGAAGGTCTCCTTTATCATGCGTTCGCTCCCTCCTCTCCGGCTTTCGGGGCCGACATCATGAGATTCGGCTGAACGACCGCCTCGGGTGCGTGGGCGTCGCCGTCGTAGACGACGACACCGTCCTCCAGACGGATGATGCGCTCAGCCTGCACGGCAATGGAGTTGTCGTGGGTGATGAGGACCACGGTGTGGCCCTGTTTGTGCAATTCCTGAAGCATCCCCAGCACCTCCCGGCCGGTGTGGGAGTCCAGCGCACCCGTCGGCTCGTCGGCCAGAATGATGGGCGGGTTGCGGACAAGGGCGCGGGCGATGGACACACGCTGCTGCTGGCCGCCGGAGAGCTGGTTGGGCTTGTTCCGGAGCTTGCTGCCCAGACCCACCTGTTCCAGCGCTGCAATGGCGCGGCTGCGGCGCTCGCTGCCGCCTACGCCCGCGTAGATGAGGGGGACTTCCACATTTTCCAGCAGGGTCAGCTTGGGCAGCAGGTTGTACTGCTGGAAGATGAAGCCCAGCTTCTCGTTCCGGATGGCCGCCAGCTCACGGCGGTTCATCTTGCCGACGTCGCTGCCGTCCAGCAGATACCGGCCATGGGTGGGTACATCCAGACAGCCGATGATGTTCATGCAGGTGGATTTGCCGGAGCCGGACTGGCCCACGATGGCCACGAACTCGCCCCGCTCTATCTTCATGGAGATGTGGTCTGCCGCTTTGACGAGGGTGTCACCCATCTGATAGTACTTGCAGACCTCGTCAAACTCGATCAGGGCGCTCATTCGTCGCCTCCTTCGGCAGACACCATCATGGTGCTGTAGAAGTCGGTCGCACTGACGCTGGAGTTGTCGTAAGCGATGGTATCGCCCTCCTGCAGGCCGCTCTTCACTTCGATGTAATCGTCATCGCTGATGCCGGTGGTCACCTTGACGTAGACGTAGCCATCGGGAGCGGTCATAGAAGTCTCAGCATTGGCAGCGCTGGGCGAATCCTTGGTCACCAGCACATAGCTGCCCCGGACGAGGGCGGCGTTGGGCAGGGCCAGAACATTCTTGACGCTGGCGGTAGTGATCTTCGCAGTGGCGTTCATTCCGGGCAGCAGCTCGCCCATATCGTCGATCCGGACGGTGACAGGGTAGCTGGTGGAGCCGTTGGCAGTAGTGCCTGCCACGAGGATGCTGCTGATGACGCCCTTATAAGTCTCACCCGGGACGGCGTCGGCGGTGATCTCCACCTCCTGGCCAACCTCAAGGGAGCGGATCTTCAGCTCGTCCACGTTGAGCTTCATTTCCAGATAGCTCATATCGTAGATGGTGCAGAGGTTCTGCATGGCGGTGTCGTTGGCGCTGAGCTTATCGCCGGCCTTGACCTTCTTATCCACGATGGTGCCGCTGATGGGCGCATCAATGGTGTAGTGGCTGATGTTCCGCTCTGCGGAAGACATCCGCAGCTCGGCGGAGCGGAGATTGTCGGCGGCGTTCTGAGCCTGCTTGTCCAGATCCTTGCCGGTGATGCGGAGGAGCACATCGTTCTGACGGACGGTGCTTCCCTCCCTGACGCAAAGCTCGGACACGGTGCCGGAAGCAGCGGCCACGACGGTCTCCTCGCGCTGGTACGCAAAGTGGGCCGAGTTGAGGGAGCTGACACCGTTCACCTGCGCCACTGCGGCCTGCGCGGTGGTCAGGCTGCCTGCGTTAGGAACAGCGATGGTGACGGTGCAGGTCATGAGGCTGGCGTCACCGGAGGGGTCTGCGCCCGACACCGAGCGGATGGTGCCGTTCAGCACCTCAAAGGTGGTGTCCGGCATGACCTGCGCGGCCTGACCGACAGCGAAGCTCTGGGCCTCGGCGGCGGGGAAATCCACAGCCAGCAGCATCACCGAGGTGTCGCGGACGGTGGCGACGGTCTGCCCGGCCTGCACTGCATCGCCTGCGGCCACAGCAAAGGAGCTGACCTCGCCGCCGATCTTCGTGCGGACGTTCCGGGCGTCGGCGGCATCATCGTAGCTGCGCTGGGCCTGAGACACCGAAAGCTGTGCGCTCTCGAGGTCGCCCTCCACATCCGAGCTGTCGATGACATAGAGGACATCGCCCTTCTGGATGGTGTCGCCCAGCTCGAAGTCGGCGGTGAGCACCGTGCCAGTGACGAGGGACTTGACGGTGTAGGAATCGGCGGCGTTGATGGTGCCGCTGCCGTCGTAGACGTTCACGATGTCGCGGCGTCCCAGCTTCTCCTGCGTGTAGGCAAGGTCTGCCGACGCACTGCGGCTCTTGCGCGGCACGATGACCGCCACCAGCACCGCTGCGGCTGCGACCACCGCGATGCAGCGCTTTTTGTGGGTCTTGATAAAGTGGAACACCTTATTTTCTCCGCCGGTATTCTCCTGCGGAGAGGCGTCCTGTGTCTTCTTGTTGAAACCTAGCATGAAAAGCCTGACCTCCTGTGTTTCATGAAAAAGAAAAGTTCTTTCTGCCTGTTTTCATCCGTTCTGCGCTTTCCCCCACAGCGTCCGCCAAAAACGACCTGTCTGCGAGATACTGCCCCGGGTTAGCGGCGCAGACCATTATAATGATACCACCTAACAGAACGGACTACAAGAAATTTTTCCTGCACAATCTGCAACTTTTTTGAAAATTTTTCCATCATCTCTGTGTCTGGAAACTGGAACATCAGACAGAGCTTTCGGATGAAGAGTTCATCCACTCGCTCCGGCCCTTCGTGCAGCGGCTTTTGGGATACAGTCAGAAATAAGACCCCGACCTTGACGATCGTCTGCAATGAGACTTTCACCTGCAAGAACTGCGGGCGGGTCGTCATCTGCTTACAGTTTCAGTTCGATGCCATTTTGCATTACCCCGGCCACGAGCGATGCAAGCTGTTTTGGAGACTATCTGCGAAATATTGCCATGAGCCTGATGTATCTCTCCATGCTCCGAGAAAGACGCTCCGACAAAGGGCAATCCCTTTTGATTGCGGTATGCAAATGTATCGGCACACTCACTCCTACAATCTATGGTGCGCTGGAAGGAAACTGGTTTATCCTTACAACAGGCATCCTTTGCTTCGTATTTGATGTAATTTATATCATTGCGCTCAAGAAAACCAAGGCTG
>ENA-UEYI01002105-UEYI01002105.1-human-gut-metagenome-genome-assembly--contig:-NODE-2105-length-14672-cov-5.876602_pt1 | contig 14672 bp, 12 predicted proteins | sample MGYA00242900_ERZ507916 | MGnify/ENA primary metagenome ERZ507916 (study PRJEB26167, sample SAMN06115521) | human gut metagenome | host: Homo sapiens | place: China:Chongqing | collected 2015-09-02...
AGTCAATTTATCGTTTATTCCGTTGTAAAAATCACAATTATTAAAAAGAATACCCTTATAAATATTTAATAATTCGTTCCAATTTTCTTGTAATTCTTTATCAGTCATAATAACTCCAAGATTTCAGATTTATCAACTATACTATATCATAAAACGATTTTATTTTCAATCATATTGATTGCCCAAACAACAATTTGGCACTGTGGCGGGTGCTTGATATAACAAGCGCGCCGCTATGCGGCGCTGACAAGCACCCGCCACCGACAAAACAAAACGAATAAAGGTAAACCGATACCACCGCCGAAAAAGCAAGAACGACAACGAAAATCGGGGTTCGCACGCAGGCTTTCCGCGAAACCCCGATTTTTTCTTTTGCCCGTTGCCTTAAACTGTGCTTTTTCTATGCGCCGTATTTGACTACCGCAAAACTACCGCTTTTGTAACAGTCGTGGGATTACGGCGTGCGCTTGTCTTGATATAAATGAGCGTTAAAACGGCGTTTTACTTTATACCCCGATACTACCGCAAATATGCCACCATTGATTGTGGCGCGTGTGCTTGTCTTGATAACAAGCCAAGCCGAAATATATTTCCTAAAAGCACCTTAATACTTCCGCAAACATTACGCAAAGTAAGCCGTTTGTGCTTAATTTACCTACATAAAGTAACCGCCGACCTACTTCCATTTTGAAAGATAATAGCGTATAACGATTTTACAACGCATTACGAAAGAAAACCGTCGTAGTGCGCTATTTATATTTTCGGGAGTTTAGGCTATGGAAATTGTAACTTACGGCACACCGAGCATTGACGAACTTACGGAAGAAGAACAGAAAGTGTTTTACCAAACGATTTACGAAAGACTGCTTGAATTAGCGAAGAAATAATTTTGTCTTTCGCCGTGCGGAGCGTAAACGAAAACGCCCTTGCTGTCAAGGGTAAAGTGCATTGCCTTGCGGCAACCCTTGACCGGCAAGGAATAAGCGAGCAAAAGAATAAACTTTACTTTGCGTTTCCGTTTTGTCCGCCCTTGTCGAAAGACAAAATAAAATTCAATCTAAAAGGAGATTTCTCAAATGCAAACAGCAGTCATCTATTGTCGTTATTCGTCAGATAGCCAAACCGAGCAAAGTATTGACGGACAGTTGCGCGTATGTACGGAGTATGCCAAAAGCCGCGATATACTTATACTCGATACTTACATAGACCGTGCTATGACGGGTACGAACGACAACCGCCCCGACTTTCAGCGTATGATTAAAGACAGCGCAAAGCGGACATTCAACATTGTACTTGTTTACAAATTCGATAGGTTTTCGCGTAACAAGTACGAAACGGCTATGCACAAGAAAACGCTTAAAGACAACGGCGTAAAAGTCGTATCGGCAACGGAATTTGTACCCGACACGCCCGAAGGCATTATCTTTGAAAGTATGCTCGAAGGCTATGCGGAATACTATTCGGCAGAACTTTCGCAAAAGATACGGCGCGGCAATAACGAAAGCCGTCGCAAAGGCAATCTTACGGGCGGTAAAATACCTTACGGCTATAAAAACGTAGACAAGAAAGCCGTCATTATACCCGAAGAAGCCGAAATCGTCCGCTACATATACGAGCAGTATTCCATAGGCGTATATGTAAAAGATATAATCGCAAACTTAACCGCAAGGGGTATTTTATACGACGGAAAGCCTTTCGTTAGAAACACGGTATATAAAATCTTAAAGAACGAAAGATATTCGGGTATCTATCACTTTAACGGCGAAGTGTTTGATAATATCTATCCGCAAATCGTACCACAAGAAACTTTCGATATAGTCCGTAAGAAAGTAAATTGCAATAAGTACGGCAAGCGTAGCGACGAAATAACGTATTTGCTTAAAGACAAAATAAAATGCGGTTATTGCGGTAAATCTATTGTAGGTGATAACGGCACATCACGCCAAGGCGAAAGAAAATACTACTATAAATGCCGTGGGCATAAACAAAAATTAAACGATTGCCATAAGCAAGCAATACGCAAAGATATACTCGAAAATATTGTGCTTGAAAGCGTCATAGAGCAAATACAAAAGACGAATAACCTTGACTACATTGTAAACGGTTTAATGCAAGAGCAAGAACGCCAAGCGCAAGCGAATATCGTTTTGAACTTGCTACTCAAAGAACAGCGTCAAACAGAAAACGCCATACAAAACATAATGACCGCAATCGAAAACGGCGGTACAACGAATACGGTTATGAAACGGTTGCGCGAATTGGAAACCCGACAAAGCGAACTCGAAAAGCAAATTGCCATTGAAAAGAGCAAAACCGCCGTAATGCTCGATAAAGACCAAATAAAAGAGTTTTACACGCAAGCGTTAGCGTTAGAACCGAAACTTTTAATAAACTACCTTGTAAAGCAAATAACGCTTTACGACGATAGAATTGAAATACAATTCAATGCCCCGATTAAAGTAAGTCCCGATAGCGATGAAAGCCGTCGGGGCTTTTCTTTATGCTCGAAAACGGTTAAACTTGCGTACAAAGTGCCGCATAGAGCAAATATAACGAAACTCGAATTTGAGATTGAAATTTACATATAAGCCGATAACCAAACGGCTATTTATTCCACGTTCCGCTTGACGTGAGCCTCCGCGGCGTGCGGTATTTAGGCAAAGAGCCAAGACCAAACGCCCCAAGGGGGCTTTTTGTTTGCCGTTGGCAAATAGCCTACCACACGCCTTTCTCACGTCAAGCGGCTTTCGCGGCATAAACCGCCGTTTGCGCGTGATTGATACAATTTACAGCCGAACACCCTAAAAGCGTTACAGCGGCAATATAACGGCGTTACACGGCACAATGCAGAACAAAAACGGCAAAAGAAAAAACCTAACCCGAACACTTTAATTAGTGGTTCGTTTTAGGTTTTAGGTGGTGGAGCTAAGGGGACTCGAACCCCTGACCTTTTGAATGCCATTCAAACGCGCTACCAACTGCGCCATAACCCCATGCGTTACGGTATAGATAATCTCAAAGCGAGATTACCGAAATAGAATAACATATTTTTCGAGTTTAGGCAAGCGTTTTCGGCGAAAATATTCTTTTCGGGTTTATTTCGGGTTATTTTTCGGTAAAACCGCGAGGATTTGCGCGTTTATCCGAGTATCGGGCGGAGATAAAGCCGCGGGAGAAGTTTCAGCCTACGATCGACGTTATGCCGTAGATAATGCAAGCGAGGTGCACGCCGGCGAACCCGATCGTCGAAAGCAGCGAGAAAGCGTTTTTGCGGTCGAACGAAAGCGTAATGAACATAGCGATCGGCGCAACGGAAATGAATACGAGCGCGATTACGCACGCCAGCCCCGCGTAATAGAGAAACCAACCCGCGTAATAAAACAAGCCGAATATGAGAATAACGAAAGTTGCCGCGGAGAAGCGGAGTTCGTTGCTTTCGATATTCACGACGAACATAGACGTAGCCATCGTCAAAAGGCGCAGTACCAGTGTGGCAATGCCAAGCGAAGCGACTGTTTCGGCGGAGCGCAGAATATCGTGCGGAGCGGGAACGAAACTCTATATAAGATTGGGAAGCAGCATCGCGAGCGAAAGGAGAAACCCGCAGAATTCGAATCCGAGTCTGTAATTTTTAATATTTAACATTATAGAACGAGTTCCTCGCAAGTCACGCCGCCGAAAGTCACATCGACCGCGACTTTAGTTGATACAATGAGTATACGACTTTTCGCGGAGTAATGCAACCGAATTGAGCGCCGCGGTTATTCGGTGCCGATAATTTTAGACGATTGTCTCGCGGTTTTAACAAATGTCGACAAAAATGAACCAAAAATAACTTGCTTCGTCGCGTCGCCGCGGCAACGTGCGGGAATAATCGATAAGTTTTGCGACCGTGATAGCGGAGATTTTATAAGTATAATCCTTCTCTCTTAGTATGAGATTCCACGCCTGAAGGCAATTGCCCCGAATAGCAGGACAATTGCCTTCAGACTCTGAATGACCGTTAAAACGGTAACTGCGCGTTATAATTTAATTAAAATGCGAAGCCCAACTATTACCTCGTTAAACCTCGGCGCGTAGCGCGTGAGGATATCCTACAGCAGAGAAGTAAAATCCTTACGTCATCTTGAGCGAAGCCCTGAAGATCCAGCCGTAGGCGCATTTATATTATTTTTACGCTTCGCCGGATTCCCGGGCTTCGCTCGAAATGACGGATAAGATTGAATAATATTTAAAAGTAACGCGCGGGTTTCGTTTTTACGCCGTCCACGCGGGCGCACAAAAAGCCGCCGCATCGAGCGTTAAATTCCGCAAAAAACCGAAAAACAAAACAAAACGATAAAAGAACAGAACAAATCATTAAAAACCCGACCGCGAAAAATTTGCAAAATTCGCGAAAATGTACTATAATTTTATCGTCGGCATAGAATAATTATCGTGCCCGATGCGGCTATTATTAAGGGTGTGATGAGGAGATTCCGGAAACGGAGTCTTCAGGTTTTTCGCGTTTGCTTCTACCGAAACCGCGCAAGCGTTTTTCGGGGAAGCGAGTTTTCGCGTAATTTACCGCACTCGTTTTCCCGAAAAAGCCGAATCGCGCTCCCTCGCGGCGGTACGAAAGCGAACACGAGCCTGAGAAAAAATTTTTATTTTCATAAGGAGGAGCAAGATGAAACTCTGGCTCAAAAACAAATTGCACGTCGTACTGATTCTGGCGATGTGTCTCGTAGCCGCATTCGCTTTCGCAGCGTGCGGAGAAACCATCGGGGGAGGTACTAACGGCGGCGAAACGCCTGCGCCGACTCCTACGCCCGATCCCGAACCGACGCCCGAGCCGACTCCGGCGGTCGTTACGATTTCGGTCGCGCCGACTTCCGCGGAACTCGTCGTGGGCGAAACCGTCAGGATCGTTCCGACGGTCGAGAACAGCACGGAAACGGTGACCTATAAGGTCGAACCCGCCGCCGTCGCTACCGTCGCCGCGGACGGCACCGTAACCGCCGTTTTTGCGGGCGCGGCAACCGTTACCGCAACCGTCGCGGGCAAGTCCGCTACCGCTGCTCTCACGGTGGTCAACGGCTTTAACATCGACGAAACCAACAAGGCGATCACGATCTACAACGCGGACGGACTTAATATGCTCAACGCGCGCGTGAACGCCGAAACCGCTAGCGATTACAGCGGCTACGCAATCAAGATCAAACGCGATATCGATATGGGGAACACCGCGTGGACGCCGCTCGACGGTTACAAACTCATTGACGCTAAGTTCGACGGCGAGAACCACACGATCAAAGGTCTTACCATTACCGAAACGCGTACCGACACTAACGTATGGGGAACGGCTTCGAACGTCAGCGGCTTTATCAGCAGTACTTCCGTTCTGACGATGAAAGATATCACGTTCGAGGATATCGAAATGGACACGACCGCAAAATACAGCGCGCTCGTCGTTGGTTATCTCGAGGGTATCGGCACGTTCAGCAACGTAAATATCAAAAACAGTTCGATCAAGTCCGCTTCGCCTAGCGGCACGGGCGGCTTCGTCGGATACATAAACAATTCCACCAAAATCAACGGTGAAAAAGTTGCGACTACGCTTATTATTACCGGCTGCACGCTCGACGGAGTGACCGTCGAAAGCGCGCGTTCCGCGGGCTTAGTCGGAAGGATTCATGCTGACGCAGTATTCAATCAGACCGACGTTCCCGAGGGCAAGTGGAGTGCGACCATTGCGAATAACGTCGTTATAAACAGCACGTTCAAGTGTACTGCGGCGGCAGCGGCTCCGTTCCCCGCCCACTGGGCAACCAACTACCCGAGCGCAAGCATTGGCAACGTTCTCGACAGCGCTAACAAAGTTTCGAACAACAAGTACCTCTTCAACGAAGTCGAGTATACCTACGCCGACGGCACTTACGCCGAAGCAAAAGCGTAAGCGGTATAGGGTAACGGAATAAGAAAAATTCCCGCGTTGTAATAACGTGGGCACGAAAACGAGCGAACTCGGGTTGCGTTCGCTCGCTTTTCTTTATTACGGGATTTGTTTTTATTAAGGACTTATCCTTATTATTCCATACTCTATCCCGCGATATTGAATCAGTCCTTGTCGGGACGGTTGAAAAAGGCGGAGGGAGGGGCGCCGAAAGCGGCTTTGAAGTCGCGGGAGAAATTTCCCGCGGACGAATAATTGAGCTTTTCGGCGGTTTCGGCGGGGGTTACGCCCGCGCCCAGAAGTTCCTTGCCTTTTTTCAGTTTGGCACAGCGGATATAGGCGTGCAGTCCCTGTCCGGTAGCGGCGCGGAACAGCGCGGAAACGTGACCTACGGAATAGAAAAAAGCGTCGGCGACATCGCGCGAGGAGCAGACCGCGGCGGCGTTTTCGTCGATATAGGTCGTGATATTTCTGATAAGATCGCCGTCGTAGGGCGCGTAAGGCACGGGGCTTTCGTCGGTTTCCGCGCGGTAAATATCTATTAAGATCTCGGTAATCGCGGCGTTGATCGCGGCGGTTTTGAACGGCGCGGCGGCGGTGAACTCGCGCAGCAGTCTGCGCATAGGCTCGATAGCGGTGCGGCTACTCAGTTCGCGGGTCGGGCGCGCGCGGAAAGTATCGCCGAGAAACTTTGCCGCCGCCGACAGCGGGGAAGTTTCTTTCACGCCGATCGCGAGGTAGAAGTATCTCAGCGAACCCGCTTCGTCCGATCTTACGTCGTGGCGGTCGCCCCGTAGCGACAGATACGCACGGTTGGGCTTCATTTGCTCGGGGGTATCGTTTACGACGTGAGCGCCGCTTCCGCGGTCGACGAACGTGAGTTCTACGGGTACGCTTTGCTCGTGTTCGCCCGTTAAGAATCCGCAACCGCAGTAAAGATCGCCGGCTTGGAACACGGTGAAGTCGGCGGTTTCGAGCGGACTGTCGAACAGCGTGTTGTCGAAGTGGAAGCGTTTTGTTTTTGTTCCCGTAAATTTCATAATATGATTATACCGCGGTTTCTTCGATTAGTCAACTTCGCGCGGGTAAAATCGTGCGCTCACGCGTTTTGATAAGGTTTCGTGCGGTTTTGATATTGATTTCGCGGCGGCGCGGGGTTAAAATATAATCGTATATACGGCGACCGTATATTACGAAATCACGCGAAAAGAGGAGAGAAAATTATGGCAAAAATCGTAACCGCAGTCGTGGGTTGCGGACGGCTCGCAAACAACGTTCATCTTCCCAACCTGTCCAAAAATCCCGACGTGGAACTTCGCTACGCCGTCGACATCATCGAGGAGCGCGCCAAAGCCGCCGCCGAACAGTACGGCATGAAAGGGTATTATACCGATTACCGCAAAATTTTCGAGGACAAGGAAGTCCGCGCGGTAATGGTCATCACTTCCAATTACGCGCACTACGAGATCACCGTAGACTGCCTTAACCACGGACTGGACGTTTTCTGCGAAAAACCCATGACCGTCAACTACGAACTCAGTAAAAAAATGGCGGAAGCGGCGCACGCTTCCGGCAGAACGCTGGAGATCGGCGTTTGCAACCGCTACAACCGCACGGTGGAGATTATCCGCGACAAGATCGCTTCGGGCGAACTCGGCACGGTGTACGGCGTTTACTGCTCGTTCCGCTCGTTCCGTTCTATCCCGGGTCTGGGCGGCGAATTTACCACAAAAGCGATTTCGGGCGGCGGCGCGCTCATCGACTGGGGCGTACACTTCCTCGACCTTATTCTGTACGCGCTCGGTTTCCCGAAAGTCAAAACCGTGTCCGCGGACACCGCGGGGCTTCTCGGCAAGGATATGAGAGCGTATACTTACAAGAATATGTGGGCGGGTCCGCCGGACTATAACGGAACTTTCGACGTGGACGATTACGTCGCGGGGCATATCCGCACCGAGAATAACGCCGCGATCACGTTCGTGGGAGCCTGGGCGCAGAACATCGGCGAGGAAGAAATGTTCATCGACTTTATGGGCGACAAGGCGGGCATAAGAATGGACTATTACGGCGCTTACACCGAGTACCGCGGCGCGAACGGCGTGCTTGAAAAAATAAACGCCGATTTCGACCGTCCGCCGATGCACAATACCGAAACCGTGCGCTTCTTCGAGGGCTTGAAAACGGGCGAAAAGACCCGCAATTACGTCGACAACGTGCTGGAAACCATGCGGCTTCTGGACGCGGTATACGAGTCCGCCGACAAAAAGCGCGAAGTCGCTTTGGACTAGCGGGGTATGGTCATGAAAATAGGTTTCGTCGATTATTATATAGCCGAATGGCACGCGAACAATTATCCCGCGTGGTTCGCCGAGGCGGCGAAAGAACGCGGCGTCGACGCGGAAATCGCTTACGCCTGGGCAGAAAAGTACGACTCGCCCGCGTATAATATGAACACGGACGAGTGGTGCGAAAAGTACGGAGTGAAAAAGTGCGACACTATCGAGGAACTTTGCGAAAAGTCCGACGCGATCGTCGTGCTTGCGCCCTCGAACCCCGAAAAGCACCTTCGCTACGCGGAAAAAGTGCTTAAATTCGGCAAGCGTACCTATATAGACAAGACTTTCGCGCCCGATACCGCCACAGCCGGGAAGATTTTCGCGCTCGCGGAAAAGTACGGCGCTACGATATTCTCGTCGTCGGCGCTCCGTTACGCTACCGAACTCGAGGGATTGGCGCCCGATAATTTCGTCGTGACGGGCGGCGGCAGTAATTTTCCCGAATACCTCGTGCATCAGGCGGAAATCGCCGAAGTGCTGGCTTGCGGCTCGGAATTTTCGGGCGGTAAGGTCGAGCGGCACGGCTCGCAGAGAGTTTGCTCGCTGGAGTTCGACGGAGGCAAGCGCGCCACGCTGATATTCTCGCCGTCGCTTCCGTTCACCGTTTGCGCCGAAACCGCGGGCGGCGATTGTTACCGCACGCTCGATTCGGACTATTTCGGCGGGCTTATCCGCGATATTCTGGGCTTTTTCGTGACGGGCGTCGCGCCGGTCGGCAAAGAGGACACGATGCGCGTTATGCGTATCCGCGAAACGCTGATTAAAGCCGACGAAAAGTAAGGAGAGCGATTATGAAAAACGGCGTTATAGTCGATTGTTTCCGCTGTGGAGTCGCGGGCGGTATCGAGGCTGCGGCGCGGCTCGGGTTCGACGGAGTGCAAATTTACGCTACGGGCGGCGAGTTCGCTTATAATATGCCTGCGGGCGAGAAGAAAAAGTTCGGAAGATTGCTGTCGGACGCGGGCGTGGAAGTCAGCGCGCTTTGCGGCGATATGGGCGGTCACGGCTTCGAGATCGCCGCTGACAACGCCGCGCGGGTGGAGATAAGCAAGCGCATTGCCGACCTTGCCGCGGAGTTCGGCACGAAGGTCGTCACCACGCATATCGGCGTTATACCCGCGGACAAGACCGAGCCGCGCTACGCCGTCATGCTGGACGCGCTGTCCGCTGTCGGCGAGTACGCGAAAACCGTCGGCGTGACTTTCGCTATCGAAACCGGACCCGAAAAAGCGGCGGTACTGCGCGGCTTCTTAGACGAAACGCGCGGCGGCGTGGGCGTGAACCTCGACCCCGCGAACTTCGTTATGGTCACGCGGCAGGACCCCGTCGAGGCGGTGGAACTGCTCGGAAAATATATCGTGCACACACACGTCAAGGACGGTAAAAACTTGCGCGCGGTCGACCCGAAAGTCGTGTACGACTGCTTTGCCGGCGGCGGGATCGACGCGTTGAACGTCGCCGATTACTTCACCGAAACGCCGGTGGGCAAGGGCGACGTGGACTTTGCGGCGTATCTTGCCGCGCTGAAAAACGCGGGCTTCGACGGTTACCTCACCGTCGAGCGCGAGGCGGGTGCCGATCCCGAAGCCGATATCGCTTCCGCGCTCGCGTATATAAACTCCGTCCGCAAGAATCTTGGCATCTGATCGGATTGTTTTGAGGGCTCAAGGGAATATTAAAATTCAGCAAAAAAAACGCTCGCAAGGCTTGCAGAAAACCTCGCGGGCGGTTTTTTCGCGGCGGGAATTTATACTTTAGTAACGCGGCGGGACGGAACGGAATAGTATGGTATAGGCGGTGGCGGCGGTTTCGGGCCGTGCCGTCAAACCAAAGAGAGAGGAGTAACGTCTATGTTCAGTTTCTTTAATTGCGGGCGCGGCTGCGACCGTCCGTGCGACGACCGCTGCGACGATCGTTGCGACTGCCGTCCCGATTATCGCCCCGAACCCGATCCCGGCTGTCGTTGCCCGGGTCCTCCGGGCCCTCCCGGCAGACCCGGTATACCCGGTCCTATGGGACCGCGCGGCTATCAGGGCGTTCCGGGTATGCCCGGACCCACCGGTCCGCAAGGTATACGCGGTATCCAAGGCGAAATAGGCCCTACCGGTCCGCAAGGCTATGCCGGTGCAGCCGGAGCGACGGGACCGACCGGACCCACTGGCGCAACGGGCGCTGCGGGAGCAGCCGGAGCGACGGGACCGACCGGACCCACCGGTGCAACGGGCGCTACGGGAGCAGCCGGAGCAACAGGGCCCACCGGACCTACGGGTGCAACGGGCGCTGCGGGAGCAGCCGGAGCGACGGGACCGACCGGACCCACGGGCGCAACGGGCGCTGCGGGCGCAGCCGGAGCAACGGGACCGACCGGGCCCACGGGTGCAACGGGCGCCGCGGGCGCAGTCGGAGCAACGGGACCTACCGGGCCCACGGGCGCAACGGGCGCTGCGGGAGCAGACGGAGCGACGGGACCGACCGGGCCCACGGGCGCAACGGGCGCTACGGGCGCAGACGGAGCAACGGGACCTACCGGACCCACCGGCGCAACGGGCGCTGCGGGAGCAGACGGAGCGACGGGACCTACCGGACCCACCGGTCCGACCGGACCCGCGGGCACCGTGACTGCCGCGGCGGCGGTAACCGACGCTACGAACACCGATGACGTCGTAACGCAGTTCAACGCGTTGCTTGCTTCGTTACGCGCGGCGGGCTTGCTTGCGACCTAAACGAAAAGTAAAAAGAAAGGAACGTGCCTTTACCGGCGCGTTCTTTTCATATCGGGTTCGGAAGAAAAGATAATTACTTCTCTTTCGTGGAATTCCCGCATAGAACAGGTTATTGTCCTTTAACTCGCGCGCAACGCGAATATAACCCGAGTTTAGCGAGGATATCACTTCGTCGTAAGGCGAAATATCACTTTTGCGTTAGCAAAAATATCACTCGCGAAGCGAATATAACTAGTTTCGCCCGGTTATTTCCCGTTTTTGTCGCGGGCGGCGACGAAAAATTCGCGATTGGTTTTAAGGCGCGGTTCGTCGCTTCTGGCAACGGCTTCGTCGGAGTTTTCGACGGCTTCCGGGTAGCGCCCGATAAAGTAGTATGACAGCGACAGCAGATCGTACGGGAGCGCGCTCCAGCAATCGGGATCGTTGATATAACTTGCCGAGCGAGACTTGACGGCGAGGGCTTTTTCGAGAAAGAACACCGCGCCGTAATAATTGCCCTCTTCGTACAGCATGCGTCCGAGTTCCACGGCGGCTTCGCGCACGCCCGGGGCTTCGGCGACCGCCCGCAAGTACCAGACTTCGGCTTCGTCGCGGCGGTTAAGCGCACGGCAGCACCGCGCGATATACCGCATCGAAGCGGCGCGTTCGTCCGTCCATACCGCGGTTTTCAGCGCCAAGTGACGGCGAAGTTCCCTTATCGCTTCGTCGTAGCGCCCGCGGAAATAATACTCGCGCCCGAGATAATGAGCGTTGCGGTCGTTCGCGGGGTCTTCCTTGACGGCGAGTTCCAACAGCGGCAGATACGCCGCGCGCGACTTCGCGTCGTCGGGGTAGTGGTGCAGGGTCACGCCCTCGAGGGTTGCGACTTTTCGGGCGGGTAGCGAGCACGCGAGAACTTCGTGTACGGGGTTGACCCAGCGGAAACCGTGAAGCGCGTGGACTTTTTCGGCGTAAAACTCCACTCCGGGCTTGCCGCCTTCGACGTGCGACCAGATATAGCGGTATCTGCCCTGAACGATGTCGGGCGCCCACGATTTTTCGAGCGCCGCCCGCCAGCCCGGCTCGAAAACTTCGTCGAGATCGGTGCAAACGCAAACGTCGGTATCTTCCGGAACGAGTTTCAGCGACTCGTTCCGCGCGACGTCGAACCGCCATGGCTTGATTACGGCTTGCTTCACGCGTACGCCCGCGGCGGTTAAGATCCCTACCGTATCGTCGGTCGATCCGGTATCCAGCACCACGATTTCGTCGGCTTCGCTCATGGACTTGACCCAGCGCGCGGCAAACTTTTCCTCGTTCTTTGAAATTGCGTAAACGGTGATTTTCATACTCGTAATGTATGCGGCAACTCGTGCCGCCGTGAGTACTTTTTGCGGCGAACGACCGCCTTTTCGCGCGGTTGTGCGGAGATAAACCGCTGACAGAGAAGCGGGAATGCCTCCGTCGCGCCGACTTTTGACGCATGCTACGCTATCGCTTGACTTTTTGCCGCGCGACTGATATAATTTTAAGGCTGAATACGCGAGCGCGTTACGCATAATCGCGGAATCGACAGTAGAAAAAGCCCGAAATCGCGGCGAAAATCGTAAAATATACGGAGGCTTATCGAAGCGGTCATAACGAGGCGGTCTTGAAAACCGTTTGGGCGCAAGCCCACGGGGGTTCGAATCCCTCAGCCTCCGCCAACGACAGAAGGACAACCATTAGGTTGTCCTTCTGTCGTTGGCGGGAACTTCGGGGCGAATCCGACTGTGAAGTCGGGTTCGCGAACCAATGCGAAGCGTTAGTTCCAAAGGTTGCCGCAATGCCGCAATCGCTAAAAGAACCGATGCCGCGCTTGTATTAGTCAAGCACCCGCCAAAGTGCCATTTGAAATTTATTCCGAAATTCTACGTCCGCAAACTCAATAGCGGTTGAAAAATTTAGAATTTTATGCTATAATAATAAACAAGCAAGACAAGTGTGTCAAAATGCATAATTCAGTTTTGCCAAAAATGTAAAGAGGTTAATTCAATGGAAAAGAAAAATTTTAATCACGGAACTATGGTTGGTGGTATTGTAAGAATTGTAATCGCCTTAATTGCTGTGCTAATTGCTATTATTGTAATTAGTTCGGGAATCAAGTCATACGACCCTGAAGATAAATTTGGAACAATATTTATGTGCCTAATTGGCGGAATAATGATTATTGCGGCAATAGGTTTCATTGGCAACGGGGCAAAAATGATTATCGACGGTAAAAAGTCACTTGAGGTTGCCCATAAAGGTCATTCCGAAAACGGTAGAATAACAGACTTAACCGAAACGGAAGTGACTGAAAATAATAACGGTTGCGTTTCTAATTACACTATATATAACTTAAAGTTTGAATACACGGACGATTCCGGCAATTTATGCGAAAGTCAAGAGCAAGTTAGTCAAAAAATCTATGAAAAATTACAACAAATGACACTTGTTCCTATTCTTGTATACGGTGAACGTGCAATATTTGATAAAAAAAGATTCGATGACGAAAATAATATGGGATGAATTCACGTTTAGATTGGTTAGTGTTGAGTGACTATTATTCGATTTACGTTACTAACGCTCCGCCAATGGGAATCGCGTTCTAACCCGCGGTTCCTTTTTGTTTGCGTAAAAGGAGTTGCGGGTTTGATCGTGAAAACTCAAAAGGTTGAGCCCAAAACCACCTATCTCACGCAACCGCGCGGATATCACGGTTATTATAAAAAGAAAGAATAATGCACGATTTAAGGCGATAGAACATTGATTCTACCGCCTTTTTTATGCATTGATATTGTGCTACTTTGCTGTTCCTTCTGCGTCTTCGATATTGTCGGGCAAAAGTTTATATTGCTAACCCGACAATAATTTTCAACTTGCATCATAAAATGGACAAAATAAGAAATATTCGGTCTTGACATTTATCTCTTATTTTGCTATATTGTTGTTGAATTATTAAGCGGAGGTTCGCGGTGACAAATATCGGACACGAAACGGAAGAACTTGAGTTTAAGAAAAAAATAAGAAAAATAATTGCAAAAATGGGCTTTGGCGAGCGAGCCGAGATAACAGCGTTCAAACACGAAGAGGATGATTCTGATTATGCTGTATGGAAGATAGCAGAGGGCACCATTACTCGCGCACTGAAAAAGACAAACAAGCAGGAGTTGGATGTTTATGACGCCTTTTTAATCTCTGCCGAATGTGGAGCTCCCCGGTTTTATAAAAGTATTGAGTATGACGACGAGTTGTTTTTCCTTATGGAATACATAGAAGGTCATACCTTACAAAAATGCGACCGGGAATCGTTGACCGCCGCTTTGGACGCACTGATTTATTTGCAGAATATATATTGGGAAAAGCGTGAGTTTCAAGACGTTGGTCAAGGTTTTGAGGCGAGTCTGCCGGGAAGACAAAAGCGCGGCAAATATCTGAATGACGCAGAACTGGAGCAAGCCTATGAACGGTATCTGCGGATATATCCGGATATTCCGCGGACGCTGTGTCACGACGATCTTCTTCCGTTTAATGTTCTGTGCACAAAGGAACGTGCGGTCATAATTGACTGGGAGTATGCCGGAATTTTATCGAAATACCGGCTCCCACAATAGCCACCACCATATACATGACCAGTGCCACCAGGAAAAACAGTGCCAGATACCGAAGCAGGTTTTC
>ENA-UEYI01002111-UEYI01002111.1-human-gut-metagenome-genome-assembly--contig:-NODE-2111-length-14656-cov-7.021401_pt1 | contig 14656 bp, 7 predicted proteins | sample MGYA00242900_ERZ507916 | MGnify/ENA primary metagenome ERZ507916 (study PRJEB26167, sample SAMN06115521) | human gut metagenome | host: Homo sapiens | place: China:Chongqing | collected 2015-09-02...
CTATCCAGAAGTTCGACCCCTATATAAACGTTGACCCCGGTACGATGAGTCCTTATCAGCACGGTGAAGTTTTCGTAACAGACGACGGTGCCGAAACCGACCTCGACCTCGGTCACTATGAACGTTTTATAGACGAAAACCTTTCAAAGTACAGCAATGTAACAACAGGTAAGATTTACTGGACGGTTCTTAACAAGGAACGTCGCGGAGATTATCTCGGCGGCACGGTTCAGGTAATCCCCCACATAACAAACGAAATCAAATCAAGAATATACAGAGTTGCAAACTCGGCAGAAACGACCGCAGATGTTGTTATAACCGAAATCGGCGGTACGGTCGGAGATATTGAAAGCACTCCCTTCCTTGAGGCTATCCGTCAGGTAGTTTCGGATGTAGGCAGAGAAAACGTTGTTTATATCCACGTTACTCTCCTCCCCTTCATCACAGGCAGCAACGAGATGAAGACAAAGCCCACACAGCACAGTGTAAAGGAGCTTCTCTCACTCGGTATTCAGCCCGATATTCTCGTTTGCAGAAGCGAGATGGAGATTCCTCAGGATATGAGAGATAAGATCGCCAGCTTCTGTAACGTTCGCAAGCAGGACGTTATCCAAAACCTTACCGCTCCTTCTCTTTATGAAGTACCTCTTATGCTTGAAAAGGAAGGTCTTGCAAAGGTAGTATGCGATCATCTCGGACTTGATCCCCGTGTTCCCGATCTCAAGGAATGGGAGGATATGGTTCAGCGTCAGTACAACGCCACAAAGAATACCGTAATCGGTCTTGTAGGCAAGTACGTTGCACTCCCCGACGCTTATATTTCCGTTATGGAATCCCTGCGTCACGCAGGCTTCGAGAACGAATCACACGTTGAAATAAAACTCATCAATTCAGAAGAGGTTACTCCCGAAACGGCAGACGAGCTTCTGCATGATTGCGACGGCATTCTCGTTCCCGGCGGCTTCGGTGACAGAGGCATCGAGGGCAAGATTGAGGCTGTCCGCTACGCAAGAGAGCATAAGAAGCCCTATCTCGGTCTTTGTCTTGGTATGCACATGGCTACAATCGAATTTGCACGTCATGTGGCAGGTCTTACAGACGCAAATTCAAGCGAATTCCACGAAGGCGAGCAGAACGTTATCGACCTTATGCCCGACCAGAAGGATGTTGATATGGGCGGTACAATGCGTCTCGGCTTATATCCCTGCAAGCTTGAAGCAGGTACTATTTCCCGTGAGGTTTACGGCGATGAGCTTATTTATGAAAGACACCGCCACCGCTATGAGTTCAACAACGTATTCCGCAAGCAGCTGACAGAGAGCGGTCTTGTTATTGCAGGTCAGTCGCCCGACGGAAAGCTTGTTGAAATAGTTGAGCTTCCGAGAAGCGTTCACCCCTGGTTCGTGGCTGTACAGTTCCACCCCGAATTCAAGTCACGTCCCAACAGATCGCACCCCTTATTCAAGGACTTTATAAGAGCGTCGCTTGAACAGGCAAACAAGTAAAGAACGAACAATAACTGCCCGTGAAAGCGGGCGGTTATATTCATATTACGGGATATTTTACATTCCCTTTACACCTTCAGACCGTATTTAATCCATTAAAAGAGGTAATTTATGACAGACAGCAACGTTTATGATAACCGTGAATTGTCGTGGCTGAAATTCAATCAGCGTGTACTCGAAGAAGCGCAGGACGTAAATGTTCCGCTCTTTGAGAGAATGAGGTTTATATCAATATTCACAAGCAACCTTGACGAATTCTTTATGGTCCGTGTCGGCTCACTGTATGATCAGGATCTGGTAGACCCTAGCAAGTGCGAGAACAAGACGGGTATGACCGCCGCAAGACAGCTTAAGGAAATCGCACGCAGGGTAAAGGATCTGCTCTATATTAAGGACTGCGCCTTTTCAGAGGTTTCGGCAAAGCTCAGCGAGTATGCCGAGCTTAAAAAGCCCGCCGACCTTAAGGGCGACGACAAGCTGTTCTTAAGGCTGTATTTCGAAAGAGAAATTCTCCCTTTACTTTCTCCGAGCATTATAGACAAGAACCACCCGTTCCCGTTCTTAAAGAACAGAGCGATATATATCGGCACTCTGCTCAAAAGCAAAAACGAGGAAAAGAAAAAGCAGCTTGTGGGAATATTGAGTGCGGAATGCGACAGGGATTTCCCCCGTGTTATTTTCCTGCCCGGACAGAATCTGAGATATGTTCTGGCCGAGGATGTGATACTGCATTACATTGATACCCTGTTCCCGAATTTCTTCGTTGAAAACCGCTGTATCATGCGTGTCACGAGAAATGCCGACATTGACGTGAACGAGGCTCTTTACGATCACGATATGGACTTCAGAAACGTAATGGAAGAACTGTGCCGCAAGAGAAAGAAGCTGATGCCGGTAAGAGCCGAGTTTTCATACGATGCTTCACCGGAGCTTGTAAAGCGTATGCTTGATTATCTTGAGCTGTCAGACAGCTTCTCGTTTATGCAGAGCTGTCCTCTTGATTTCGGCTTTATGTCCGCACTTGAGGATAAGCTTGAAAACAGGAGCGAGCTTTTCTACAATCAGGTTTCTCCGCAGAATTCAATAATGGTAAACCCGTACGAGAGTATGTTCGCCCAGCTTTCACAGCACGATATACTTCTGTCGTACCCCTACAACAAGTTCAAGAACTTCCTGCGTCTGCTTGATGAGGCGGCTGACGATCCTTACGTTTCTTCCATAAAGATAACGCTTTACCGTGTTGCAAGAAACAGCGAAATCGTAAGCGCTCTCATAAGAGCCGCAGAAAACGGCAAACAGGTAATGGCGCTTGTTGAGCTTCGTGCCAGATTTGACGAGGAAAACAACATCGGCTGGAGCAAGAAGATGGAAGAGGCAGGCGTTAAGATAATATACGGTCTTGACGCTCTGAAGGTACACTCAAAGCTGCTGCTGATAACACGCAAGCAGGGAAGCAGCATCAGATATTATACTCAGATAGGCACAGGTAACTATAACGAGAAAACCTCACGTCTTTACACCGACCTTACGCTGATGACATCGGATAAGGACATAGGTGCGGACGCAAGCACCGTGTTCAACGCACTGTCGCTCGGTACGACAGTTGAGAGCAGTACAACACTGCTTGTAGCGCCGAAATGTCTCAAGTCACGCATTGTGGAAATGATCGACAACGAGATAACTTACGGTACTAACGGCTATATCGGTCTTAAAATGAACTCGCTCACCGACAAGGATATTATAGACAAGCTGATAGAAGCAAGCTGTCAGGGAGTAAAAATAGAACTGATAATAAGAGGTATCTGCTGTCTTATCGCAGGAGTGCCGGGTTACACCGAAAACATATCGGTCATTTCGATAGTAGGACGTTTCCTTGAACACAGCCGTATATATATTTTCGGCAAGGGCGAACGCAGGAAGGTATATATTTCTTCCGCAGACTTTATGACCAGAAATACCGAGCGACGTGTGGAGGTTGCCGTACCGCTGAAGGATAAGATAATTGCCGATAAGGCGGTTGATATATTCAACACGATGCTCAAGGATAACGTCAAGGCTCGTGTGCAGGGAAGCGACGGAATCTACCGCCATAAAAGAGCTATGCCGGGCGAGGAACGCACAGAGGTACACAAGCTGTTCTATGAACGTGCATATCAGGAAGCCGAGCAGGCACAAAAGCTCTATAAAGAGCCAAGAAAGTCACTCTTTGCAAGAATCCGTGCAAGACTGCAAAGTAAATAAACGATAAACAAAAGCGGAGCAGATGGAAATCTACTCCGCTTCAGATTGTAGAAAAAGTCCATTTTTATAAAAATGGAGCAAATTCTCTATCCCTAACCCCAAACCCCTTCCCCGTGGGAAGGGGCTATATTACTGGGGCTACCGCCCCTAGTCCCTGTCGGGGGCTTCGCCCCTGCGACCCCGTTTTTAAATAAGCAAGAGGTTTATCGACAGACTGAAGCGGAGCAGGTGGAAATCTGCTCCGCTTATACTTTATCTTTTTGTCCTGCTTACTGCACAAGATCCCCGTATACAACGCCGAGTCCTACTGTGCTCATATAAACTCTGCCGTATTTGTTCATATCGCCTACGACAAAATATCCGTTGCCGGGGCCGCCGAACTGATGCTGATCATCGCTTACCTTGCTCCATGTCTTACCCTCATCCTCAGACCAGTAAAGACCTATGGAATCATCGTTTGTGGGCTTGCCCCATACGAATATGGTATAAGGATCGCTGTCCGTCTTGCCCTTGCCAAGACCTACCGCCATACAAGCGGCTAAAGAATCCATTCTTGTGAACGTTTTGCCGTTATCTGTTGATACCTGAAGTCCCATTGAAGGATAGTACACAACGCCCTCCTTGCCGGGTGCAACCACGGGTCTTGCCGCAGCGAATACAGAAAGCGTCATATTCTGAGTAAACGTCTTTCCGCCGTCCTCGCTGTAGAAGAACGCACCGCCGCTTGCGGCATATACATAATCGGGGTTTACGGGGTCGCAGATGATTTTCTTTGTGCCTACTCCGCCCTCGCTCTTTGTCCAGGTCTTGCCCTGATCGTCGGAATAGTAAATGCTGCTGTCGTTTCCGGGTGCCCAGAAGAATCTCTTTCCGTCAGCAGAAACTGCCACATAGCCGCCGTATGCCACATTTCCGCTCTCAAGCGGCGAAACGGTAACATTCACCCATTTCTTGCCTGCGTCAAGAGTATACCAGAAGCCTGCCGCACTCTCACTGCCGCCGCACTTTACCCATATATCAGTTGCCTTTGCCGCTACCGCAAGACCGGACATTGAACCTGCAACGCTGTTGTGTACCATACCGTATTCTTCGGCACTATCCTGTACAAAGCCGTCATAGTCGCCTATAACGCTTACCAGCTTACCGCCGGGTATGCTGATTATATCATACGGAACAGTTTCTTCTATGCCCTTTGAGAAGAAGTAGAATTCGGGGCTTTCATCCCAGATGTTATCGCAGGTGAATATACCGTTACCGGATACCACCATTACCTTGTTCGTGTTGTTGGGGTCGATAGCCATAGAACTGCACCAGTGCATAGATGCGGTCGAGATCCACTCTACTCCGCCGTCACTCATCTTCATCTTTTCGTTGAGAAGCGTCCAATTCTTGCCGCCGTCCGTAGTAACATAGAATTCATCACCGAACTGACCGTTTGGCTGAGGAACATATATGTTCTCCGTGCAGGCAACCATTCTGTCCGGGTTTGAAGGATCTATCACCACATCACCGAAAGACTTCTTTGCAGGATTGATCTCTGTAAAGGTATCATCGGCAATGTTGAGAGTTCTTACGCCGCCGTCAATTCTGTTATTGTTCCACGGGCCTTCGGCGCTTGCATAGGTAATTACTATTTTCCCGTCACCGTTATACTTCATTCTCTGCGTATAAAGTCCCTTGGGTGCGTCTGCAACGGGATTCCATGTAGCACCGCCGTCAGTCGATTTATAAAGGTTCTCCTCCTGAGTTCTGGAGATAGCCGCATATATCGTAGTGCAGGCACTGTCATCGCCCGATTTCGGGTCGATTATGATACTGCATATACCGTTGCCGTTTGACGTTGTCGTCTTTGTTCCCATATCAAGTGCAGTGAACGTTTTTCCGCCGTCGGTCGACTTTATTATACCGCCTGTTCTTCCGCCGACATATACTATGTCACTGTTCTTGGGGTCAACCGCAATACGCTCGCCGTTTCCTCTGCCCATACCGTTTCCGTGCGCCGTTATCATATCGGTAAGTTCGGTACGGTTCCACGTTTTGCCGTAATCATCGGAGTATAAGAGGCAGGTTTTGCCGTTGCTGAAATACTCCGTACCTGCAAGCATATATACCTTGTTAGGATCTTTTTCTCCGAATGCAAGGCCGTCTATACCAAGCAGACCTCTGTCTTCCTCGCTTATATCGTAAGACATGGATTCCCACTTCTGAGTATCCTTATTATAACGGTATGCGCCGCCGACGTCTGTACGGGCATAGTATAAGCCCTGCTCGCTTGTTGCAAATACGCCGCTTACGAATCCGCCGCCACCCATAGCTACCTGGCTGAACGTAAACTGCGCCTGCGCTGTTCCCGAATTGCCGCCCGATGTTGTATTATCGCTTGTCATACTGCTGTCACCACTGCCCGATGAGGTCACATCACCGCTTGACGATGTTCCCGAATTATCGTTTCCGTTACAGCCTGCGGCGCATATTGCTGTTGCTACCGCAAGTATGACCGCTGTTATTTTTCTGTACTTCATTTCTTATTCCTTTCTTATTAAAGCAGACTTGCTTAATTTTTATGTAAACCTTTACACAAGTATTATGCACCATTTAAGTTAAATTTGCAAGACTTGTTTTGCTGTTTTGTGAATATGTGATAAATCCTCGTAGCCACTATTGGTGATAATCACGGATTTTGCACCAAGAAAAATATGGGCGTGACTTTTGTGTGCTTATATAGTATAATCATATTGCAATCGAATACAAGCCCTGTCTTATCACGTTTACGGCAGGCAAACGGAAATGGAAATGGAAAAGAAAAATGAAAAAACGCATCATCTCCCTTATCTTATGTGCGGCAGTAATAATATCCGCCTGCGGCTGCAGTGCCGATAACGGCACATTATCAGCCGATAGTTCATCATCAGCAGCTTCGGCAGCGTCTTCCGCCGAAACCGCATCGCAGGATACCTCCTCCGACAGCGGTTCGTCTTACGATACCTCGTCAGACGCTTCTGATAAAACAAGTTCCGACGAGCAGAACAGTTCGTCATTTGACAGTTCAGACAAGCAGAACAGTTCATCGGCTGACAGTTCAGACAAGCAAAACAGTTCATCGGCTGACAGCTCAGACAAGCAAAACAACTCGTCCGATGCTTCTTCCGAAACGTCAAAGCCTTCGACAAACAAGCAGGAAAGCAGTTCTTCTGCCGTTACGTCAAGCAAGCCCGCAAACAACACAGGTTCAGCAACAAACAAGCCTGCGTCTGCAACCGCCGCCGATACCACCAAAAAGCCTTCCGCAACGACTACAACGAAAAAGCCTTCCGCAACGACTACCACAACAACAGCAAAGCAGACTGACGACAAGCCGCTGAGCTTTTCGAAAACCTATGAAGCGGAAAACGGAAAGCTGTCAAACGATATGTCCGTCATATCCGACGGCAACGCATCCGGCGGAAAGTCGGTAGGAAAGTTCGAAAACGACCGCTCCTACTGCCAGATTAAAATAAATGTTCCGTCAGACGGTATTTATGATATTGTAATACGCTCAATGGGCATCGGCGGTTCCAAAGAAAACGACATTTATACCGATGGTAAGAAGGTAGGCACTTTCACCAGCGAGAACAATAAATTCTCGGATTACACCGTAAGTGCGGTAAGCCTTACAAAAGGTGACCACAATATCCGTATAATCAAGTCATGGGGCTGGATAGAGCTTGATAAAATAACAGTAAAGACGGGTGCAAAAATAAGCAACAGCACCTATAACGTCACATCTTCGCTTGTAAACCGAAATGCCACCGCAAACACAAAGAAGCTGTACAGTTTCCTTAAGGACAGCTACGGAAAATATGTGATCACAGGTCAGCAGTGTGACGGCGGAATAAACGGCAACGAATTCAAAGCGATAAAAAATCTTACCGGCGACTACCCCGCCCTGCTCGGACTCGACCTGATGGACTACACTCCGTCAAGAACAGCATTCGGCGCATCATCCTCTGCTGTTGAAAAGGCAATAGAATTTGCCAACAAGGGCGGTATTGTAACATTGTGCTGGCACTGGAACGCTCCGACCGAATACCTTAACAGCACCGCCAACAGTTCTGACGGCTGGTGGGGCGGATTCTATACGCAAAGCAGCAAATTCGATATAGCAAAAGTAATGAACGGTCAGGACGCAAAAGGAAAGAAACTGCTTGACCGTGATATCAAGGAAATAGCTAAGCAGTTAAAGCGTCTTGAAAAAGCAGGCGTACCGGTTATATGGCGACCCCTGCACGAAGCGTCGGGCGGCTGGTTCTGGTGGGGCGCAAAAGGCTCAGACGCTTACAAAAAGCTGTGGAAATACCTTTATAAAGAGCTGACAAATACATACGGCTGTAACAATCTTATCTGGGTCTATAACGGTCAGAGCGCCGACTGGTATCCGGGTGACGAATATGTTGATATTGTAGGCGAGGACATCTATCCCGGAAATCACGTCTACGATCCTCAGGTAAGCCGTTTCAAACAGGCGATAAACTACGGCAGTAAAACAAAGATAACGGCTCTCACAGAAAACGGCTGTATCTTTGATATAGATTCCGCCGTGAGCATAAACGCACTGTGGAGCTGGTTTATGACGTGGGGCGGCGAGTTTACCGTTAACGGCAGTAATTACAGTGAAAAATACACTGAAAAATCGGTTATAAAGAAAATGTACGCAAGCAAATATTCATTAACTCTCGGATCGCTTCCGAAAATCTATTGACATAAGCTGAAAACGCTCCGACAGGAACACCTGTCGGAGCGTTTTTGTTACCGTTTTTAGCTTACGATATTTTTGATATAATTATCATACCATAAGCGAGCATATCTTGTTGCTGTACTCAACGGGGTCTTCTATAGGCATACCCTCAACAAGAAGCGCCTGATCGTACAGAATCTCGCTGTATGTTTTCAGCTTGTCCTTATCCGTTTCATACAGCTTTTTCAGCGTTTCATAGATAGGATGCTCCGCATTGATCTCCAGCACCTTTTCAGCCTTTGCGTCATGCTCTGCGGGCATCTGGCTGAGCACCTTCTCCATCTCTATTGAAAGCAGACCGTCACTGGTCAGGCATACTGCGTGGGACTTCAGTATCTTTGACAGTCTTACGTCCTTTACCTTACCGCCGAGTGATTCCTTCATGAAAGCAAACATATCCTTGCTTTCCTCAGCCTTAGCCTTCATTTCTTCCTTTTCTTCGGGAGTTTCAAGGTCAAGGTCGCCTGCGGATACTGACTTGAACTGCTTTTCGTTATAGTCGACCATCATCTGTAAAGCAAACTCGTCAACGCTGTCGATAAGATAAAGTATCTCATAGCCCTTATCCTTTACAAGCTCGGTCTGAGGGAGCTTGTCTATCTTATCGACCGTTTCGCCGCTTGCAAAGTAGATGTACTTCTGATCTTCCTTCATTCTTGAAACATATTCTTCAAGAGTTACCAGCTTCTTTTCGTATGAAGAATAGAACAGCAGCAGATCCTTAAGCAATTCCTTGCCTGCGCCGAAGCCGTTGTATACGCCGAACTTTATCTGAAGTCCGAATACCTTCCAGAACTTTTCGTATCTCTCACGGTCGTTGCGGAGCATCTTTGTAAGCTCGTTCTTGATAGAACGCTCAAGGCTCTTTTCGATTATCTTGAGCTGTCTGTCGTGCTGCAACATCTCACGGGAGATATTGAGCGATAAATCCGCAGAGTCAACAAGACCCTTTACAAAGCTGAAATAGTCGGGGAGCAGATCGGGGCATTTATCCATTATAAGAACGCCGTTCGAATAAAGCTGTAAGCCCTTTTCATAGTCCTTTGAATAGTAGTCGAAGGGAGCTTTTGACGGAATGTACATCAGTGCGTTATATGTTGCTGTACCCTCTGCCTTTGTGTGGATATGTGCGATAGGATCGTCATAGTCGAAGAACTTTTCCTTGTAGAACTGATTATAATCCTCGTCTTTAAGCTCCGACTTGCTCTTGTTCCAAATAGGCACCATACTGTTGAGAGTTTCTATCTCAGTGTGTGTTTCATACTCGTTCTCAGTGCCTTCCTTGAGGTGCTGATGACTTACTTCCATCCTGATAGGATAACGGATATAGTCGGAATACTTCTTTACTATCATACGGAGCTTGTAGTCCTGAAGATACTCGTCGTACTCCTCTTCTTCGGTATTTTCCTTTATCTTAAGGGTTATCTTTGTGCCGACATCTTCCTTGTCAGAGTCTGTGATAGTATAACCGTCTACACCCTGCGAATACCACTTGTAAGCCTGCTCACTGCCGTAAGCCTTAGACTCGACAGTAACCTCAGACGCTACCATAAAAGCAGAGTAGAAACCTACACCGAACTGACCGATAACGTTTATATCATCCTTTTCTGTATCGGTATTGTCGTTCTTGAATTTGAATGAACCGCTGTTTGCGATAACGCCGAGATTATTTTCAAGCTCGTCCTTTGTCATACCGATACCGTTATCGGTAATTGTTATAAGACGGTTGTCCTTGTCAACCGCAAGGTCTATGCCGAGGTCTTTTCTCTCTATGCCGAGATTCTCCGTCAATGACTTGAAATACAGCTTGTCAAGCGCATCGCTTGCATTTGAAATAAGCTCACGCAGAAATATCTCCTTATGAGTGTAGATCGAATTGATCATCATATCAAGCAAACGCTTTGATTCTGCCTTGAATGCCTTTTTTGCCATAAAAATCATTTCCTTTCTATGCCTGCGCCTTATATAGCGGCGATAATACTGAATTTACACCGATCACAATCGGTTTAGCACTCTATCACTCTGAGTGCTAAAATATATTATAACACTATTTTTATATTTGTCAAGAGGTGTTTTTAAAATGTTTGTAATTAAAACAAATCCGTGATTTCAAGCGGAAAGATTTAAAAGCGGCTATTGACAATTGTTCATTTTTGAACTATAATGATATTGTTCGAAAATGAACAATATTATCTTTTGACAGAAAGGACAGGCATATGACTACAAGCAGTTTCTGGAATTTCATCTCTGCCGCAGAGGACGAATACAGCGTGTACAGAAAGCGCATCATGGCAAAGTTTTCTCTCTCAGCCGCAGAAACGGATATAATTATGTTCCTTGCGAACAACCCCGGCTATGACACGGCGGCGGATATTTCAAAGGTCCGCCGTATACTGAAATCGCAGGTTTCGGTTTCAGTAAAATCACTGTGTGAAAAGGGCTTGCTGACAGGTACTTATAAGGACGGAAACAAAAAAAGCGTGCATCTTTCACTGACGGCAAAGGCAAAGCCCGTTGTCGCATACGGCAAAAAGGAACAAAGCGATTTTGCGGCTGTTCTGTTTGACGGATTTACCGATGAAGAAATCGCCGCATTTGAAAGATACCATATTAAAATACTGGACAATATAAACAGAAAAAGGAGCGACAAATAATGCAATATCTTATAACGACCGCCATTTGTCTGCTTGCAGGTCTTGGTGCTGGTCTTGGAACAGGGTTTGCCGGTATGAGTGCGGCGGCGGTAATCACACCTATGCTTGTTACATTTCTCGGTATAGAGCCGTATACCGCTGTCGGAATCGCCCTTGCCTCAGATGTTCTGGCAAGTGCCGTATCGGCTTACACATACGGAAAGAACAAAAACCTTGATATTAAAAACGGGCTTGTGATGATGATAACAGTGCTTATTTTCACGGTTGTCGGCAGTTTTGTTTCAAGCCTTGTGCCGTCGGTTGCAATGGGCAATTTCTCGGTATTCATGACGCTTTTGCTCGGCATTAAATTCATAGTAAGACCTGTAATGACCACAAAAGCCGATATGAGCGCAAGATCCGCAAAATCGGTATTGATAAAGTCAATCATCTGCGGTATTATGGTCGGCTTCATCTGCGGCTTCATCGGTGCGGGCGGCGGTATGATGATGCTCCTCCTGCTCACAAGCGTTATGGGCTATGAGCTTAAGACCGCTGTAGGCACAAGCGTATTTATTATGACATTCACTGCGCTTACAGGCTCTGTTTCGCACTTTGCGATAGGCGGACTTCCGAATATGCTCCCGTTCATCCTCTGCATAATCTTCACGCTTATCTTTGCAAGAATAGCCGCAAAGATAGCGAATAAGGCAAGTCCGAAAACGCTTAACCGTGTGACCGGCATTATCCTTGTAATACTGGGAATTGTAGTTCTCGGCTTTTCACTGATTAAATAAATCCGGCAAATAAATATAACTCAAGACACGATGATAAAAAATCGTGGCTTTGATATTACTGTACCTCTACCTCAGGCATTTCTTTCGTTTCATCCTTCTGTAAAGCTTTCTTCTCTCTGAATATAAGCGAGAAAACAGTTCTTACAACAGGACCCGCAAAAAAGAGTTGCCAGCACAGAGCCATAGGAAAATTGGTTATCGTTGTCTGAATCCACACCGCAATAACTTCGCTTCCCGCATTTTTGAACAGAAGAGTTGCGGCAAGGCTCATAAGCGGACACATAAAGATAACTGAAATAACCGAGATACCGAGAACTACGAAAAACGGATTATCACGTTCAGGATTAATTATTTTAAAAGTCTTGTACTTTGCTATCCTGCCGACTAAAAAAATATCAAGCACGAAAGCAATAGGTCCCATTATCACAAGCTCCTTGAAAGCAAGTAAAAAGACCTCGTTTGTCATGCCGCCGATATTAAGTGCTATATTATAGCATATCATGGCGTACACCATAACGAACACCATCATAACGGTAAACACGATTTCCTGAAATAAGTTTTTTGGCATAAAAAATTCCTCCTGATAATAACAATTTGCACTTTATTGTGTTGTTCGTTATCATCCGGGGGATGTGCGTTTCCAATTAAACCAATATTCTTTTTACGTTATAGATTTTAACATATTCCGTACCCATAGTCAATTGTGAAGTGAAACGAAAAAAGCACCGCTTTGGCGGTGCCTTTTTGTATACATATCACTTTTCCTTTTTACACTTTTTCGCTTCTGAATCTTCCGACAACATTTGCATTCTTGTCAATGTTTACCTCGAATCTCAGCGTACACGGCGAATAGTGAACATTTTCGCCCTCCGCAATAACCTCATAGAAGAATGCCAGAGCGCCTCCGTCCTCCATACGTCTTACTGCGCACTTGCAGAAGCCTTCGGCGATTGCCCTCTTTACATAAGGTATATCACGGTCGTATGTACAGAAATTGTCCTCCGTAACGGGAATATTAACATCCCCGTCAGAACAGCTGTTTTCTCTCAGCATAGTTTCAAGCGGTGATACTTTCTTACGGCTGAATTCCGCAAACGGTGCTTTCTTGGCAATTTCGCCCTTTCTTGCAGGGTGTCCGTTTATTTTCCAGCACGGCCGTGTAACAACGACAGTTTCACCTATATGGAAATCGTTGTTGAGATGCTCGCTCTGTGCCGAATAGAAATCAAGTGTATCCTTGTCTATCACGACCTCTTTTGCCTTATCACGCACTATTCCGACAAGTTCAAGCATAGAGAGCAGTTCGCCTGCCTTTTCCATGCACTTTTCATCGCTCCATATCTCATAATTGCGGAAGTTGTTTCTCCAGTACGTCTTTATCGGCAAATCGCCTATAAGCGCCTGTATTCTCATTTCCCAGTCGAACAGTATACCGCTCTTACTGCGTATCTTGTTCTCCTTGATGGCATTGAGCGGTTCAAGCAGCTGTGCAAACGATGCGATATTATCCGCAATATCCTGCGCTATGTACTTTCTTGTATCGCTGGTCTTCTTTTTCTCGCTTTCTTCCTCAATCTTTTCATCGCTGTACTTGTCGAAATCGTCCTGTCCGCCGTCAGCCGTATCGAACAGTGAAAATACCTCTGAGGGATCGTTAAATGTTTTCTTTACCTCAGGCTCGTCATCCATAAGCAGATTTCCGAACAGATCCTCTACCTCGGCAACATTCTCAGTGTGCTTTTCTTCGGTAAGCTGTACAGGCGTATATGCTTCGTCCGGCAAATCGAAAAAGTCCATAGTTCTCGGCTTTTCGTCAGCGTCAATCGGCTCGTCCGGAGTTTCGGACAGCTCATCGGATAATGTACTTTCCTCAAAAATACCGCTTGTCTGTTCAAGATCGTCATCCGAAATATCTTCGGAGCTACCGATGCTACCGGTGCTGTCAGCGGTTTCGGATAATCCTATAAAGTCGCCGAATTCTTTCAATGCATCCTCTACAGACTCGGCTGTACGAACAGAAGAAACAGGCTCGCTTGCGGTTTTCTCCTCCATTATAGCGTGGAACTGTTCTTCGAGCGACTTTTCTTCGCTGTCGGTAGCTTCTTCCTGCTGTGCTATTTCTTCAAAAGCCTTTACTGCATCCTCGACAGGCTCGCTTGCGGCTTCTTCGGTGGCAGTGTCATTTTGCTCGCTGTCCATTTCAGTTTCGCTGTCAGCGGTTTCTTCCTGCTCGGCTATTTCTTCAAATGCCTTTACTGCGTCCTCAACAGGCTCGCTTACGGGTTCTTCGGTAGCAGTTTTATTTTGTTCGCTGTCAATTTCAGCTTCGCTGTCGGCGGTTTCTTCCTGCTCGGCTATTTCTTCAAAAGCCTTTACTGCGTCCTCGACAGGCTCGCTTACGGCTTCTTCGGTGGCAGTGTCATTTTGTTCGCTGTCGATTTCAGTTTCGCTGTCGGCAGTTTCTTCCTGCTCGGCGATTTCTTCGAAAGCCTTTACCGCATCCTCGACAGGCTCGCTTACGGCTTCTTCGGTGGCAGTGTCATTTTGTTCATCGTCAATTACAGCTTCACTGTCAGCAGTTTCTTCTTGCTCGGCGATTTCTTCGAAAGCCTTTACCGCATCCTCGACAGGCTCGCTTGCGGCTTCTTCGGTAGCAATATCATTTTGTTCGCTGTCGGCGGTTTTTTCCTGGTCGGCTTTTTTTTC
>ENA-UEYI01002117-UEYI01002117.1-human-gut-metagenome-genome-assembly--contig:-NODE-2117-length-14605-cov-6.453676_pt1 | contig 14605 bp, 10 predicted proteins | sample MGYA00242900_ERZ507916 | MGnify/ENA primary metagenome ERZ507916 (study PRJEB26167, sample SAMN06115521) | human gut metagenome | host: Homo sapiens | place: China:Chongqing | collected 2015-09-02...
TCGCCAAAGCCCGTGCAGCGGCTCTGTCCCGCGTGGAATTTGTAGTTCAGCAGCGCCTCGCGCACGATGCCCTCGTACTTGAGCGGGGCAAGGCACGCGCCGATCTCCGCTCTCTCATGGAGCGGCGTTTTGCAGTAGGGGAGCGCCTTTTCGCACTCAGAACACACGCCGTGAACGCCGGGTTTTCCACAGAACGCGCAGCGCGGTGGAAAAAGCAAGGACGCGAGCGATTCCAGCAAGCTCATTTTTCCTCCCCACCTTTCCGCAGCCGCCACTTAAGCCCGCTGTAGCGGCGGCTGCGGCGGTCGTTCTCCGCCATTTTGTTCACGGCGGAATCGTCGCCGACGATGACGAGCAGCTCTCGCGCGCGGGTGATGGCGGTATAGAGCACGCCGCGCACCATCAGCGACGGCGCACACGGCGCGCCGACGAACACAACGCCGCGGTATTCGCTGCCCTGCGCCTTATGTACGGTCATGGCGTAGGCCATGTCGAGCTCTGCGAGCATGTCGGACGTGTAGGTCGCGGTGCGGTCGTCGAAGACGATCTCCAAAAGCTCGCCGCTCGGGTCGATCTTTGCGATCTTGCCGACATCGCCGTTGAAGATGCCGGTGCCGGCGGTGCCGTCCGCCTTCTGCCAGACGACGTCGTAATCGTTGCGCGTCTGCATGATGCGGTCGCCCTCGCGGAAGATGAGCTCGCCGAAGCGGCGCTCCTGTTTGCCGGGTTTCGGCGGGTTCAGCGCGGCTTGCAGGGCGAAATTGAGCGACCGCGTCCCCGCGTCGCCGCGGCGCGTCGGGGTGAGCACCTGCAATTCGTCCGCGGGGATGCCCATCTTGTCGGGCAGCCTTGTTTTGCACAGCTCGACCACGGTTTCGACCAATCGCACGCTGTCGCGGCGGGGGAGGAAGAAAAAGTCGTTCGCCGCCGCGTTTTTGAGCTTGGGCGGCATGCCGGTGTTGACGAGGTGCGCGTTGCGCACGATCATCGACTGCTCGGCCTGACGGAAAATGTCGCGCAGGGCGACGGTCGCGATGCGCCCGCTGCGGATGAGGTCGGAAAATACGTTGCCCGCGCCGACGCTTGGCAGCTGATCGGGGTCGCCGACGAGCACAAGGCGGCAGCCCGGGCGCAGCGCCGCGAGCAGCGCGCGCATCAGCGAGAGGTCGACCATCGAGGTCTCGTCCACAATGAGCGCATCGGCCTCGAGCGGTTCCTTTTCGCCTTTGGTGAACGTCACCTCGCCGGTCTGGTCGTTGAAGGTCATGCCGAGCATACGGTGGATGGTCTGCGCGTCGCGGTCGCAGAGCTCGCCCATGCGCTTGGCGGCGCGGCCCGTGGGCGCGGCGAGCAGAACGTTCAATCCCATGCGCTCGAAGAGCGCGACGATGGCGCGCACGCTCGTCGTCTTGCCCGTGCCGGGGCCGCCGGTCAGCAGCAGCAATTCTTCCTTTGCCGCGAGCTCGACGGCCTGACGCTGGAGCGGCGCGTACTGCACGCCCTGCTCGCGCTCGATTTCTTTGATGACGCGCTCCACGCCGCGCAGGGCGTCGGGCTTGTCCGCGAGCATCGCCTCGATGCGCGTGACAACATAGGTCTCGTCCTCCCACGACTGACGCAAATAGCAGGCCGTCACGTTCGCGACGCCTTCCTGCGCGATGCGGTGGAGGGCGATGAGATCATCGAGGCTCTTTTCCACCGCGTCGACATCGCAGTCCAAAAGCTGGGCCGTCGCGGCGAGGAGCTTTTCGCGCGGGAGGAAGACATGCCCGCCCGCCTCGCGGTTGTGGGAGAGCTCGAATGTCAGCCCCGCCTCGGTGCGGAGCGACGCGTCGCCGCCAAAGCCCATGGAGAGCGCGATCTCGTCGCAGAGGGAAAAGTCCACGCCGAACGCGCTGTCGGACAGTAAGTACGGGTTGCGCTCGAGCGCGGCCATGGCGTTTGCACCGAAGCGCCGGTAGAGCGGCACGCTGAGCGCGGCGGGCAGATCGTAATGCGCCAGAAATTCCATCACGCGGCGAAGGCCCATCTGCTCGTTGAACGCGGCGGAGATCTCCTGCGCGCGGCGGGCGGTCATGCCCTTGATGGCCGTGAGCTTTTCCGGCTCGGATTCGAGCACCTGCAGCGTCTCGATGCCAAATCTGGCGACGAGCTTTTCCGCCGTCGCGGGGCCGACGCCGCGCACGACGCCGGAAGCGAGATAGTTTAAAATCTCCGTCTCGTTCGACGGCAGGTACCGCTCGACCTCGCTCGCGGAAAACTGCTCGCCGTACTGCGGGTGGGAGGAAAACGAGCCGGTCGCCGTCAGATTTTCGCCCGGCGCCGCGCAGGGGACGCAGCCGACGAGCGTTAAAAGCTCGCCGTCGTCCGTCACAAGGCGCAGCACGGCATAGCCGTTTTCCTCATTCTGGAAAACGACGGACAGGACCGTGCCCATGATGGTCGTTTCTTCTCCCATAACTGTCTCCTAAGTGAAAAAATCGGTCAGTTCTTCCCTTTGGCAGAGGTAGACCTCGTATTCGCTGCGGCACAAGAGCTCCGCCACGCGGCGCGGCTCGTCGGCAAGGCCGCAGTCCACGATGACGACGCGCGAAAAGCCGCCCTCTTCATAGCGCGACCTCAGCAGCGCGCGCACCGTGTATTCGAGCGTCTTTGCCTCGCCGCACGTCTCGATGACCGCCGTGGCGGGGATGGTGCCGCGCCGCCGCGGGTGCACGATGGCCGAAACGAGCAGAAAGATCACCGCCGTTAAGCCGATGGCAGCGAGCGCCGCGACAACGCCGTCCTGTAAAAGCCGCATATCATCACCTCGCGCCATTCTACGGCGCGGACGGGCGATGGGTGAATCTTAACGCAGCATTTTCCTGAGATACTGGCCCGTGTAGGACTGCTCGCACGCGGCAACCTCCTCGGGCGTGCCGCAGGTGACGAGCGTTCCACCGCCGCTGCCGCCCTCGGGGCCGAGGTCGAGCAGATAATCCGCGCACTTGATGACGTCCAGATTGTGCTCGATGACGAGCACGGTGTTGCCCGCGTCGACAAGGCGCTGCAAAACCTCAAGGAGCTTTTTCACATCGTCCGTGTGGAGACCCGTGGTCGGCTCGTCGAGGATATAGATGGTGCGCCCCGTGGAGCGCTTAGAAAGCTCGGTCGCGAGCTTGACGCGCTGGGCTTCGCCGCCGGAGAGCGTCGTAGACGACTGGCCGAGGCGGATATAGCCGAGGCCGACCTCGCTGAGCGTGCGGAGCTTGGCTTCGAGCTTTGGAAGGTCGCGGAAGAATTCGAGCGCCTCCTCCACGGTCATTTCCAGCACGTCCGCGATGCTCTTGCCCTTGTAGTGGACCTCGAGCGTTTCGCGGTTGTAGCGTTTGCCCTTGCAGACCTCGCAGGGCACGTAGATATCGGGCAGGAAGTGCATCTCGATCTTGAGCTGACCGTCGCCCGAGCAGGCCTCGCACCGGCCGCCGCGGACATTGAAGCTGAAGCGGCCCGCGGCATAGCCGCGCGCCTTCGCGTCCGGGGTCGAGGCGAAGAGGTCGCGGATGTCGTTAAATAAATTCGTATACGTTGCGGGGTTGGAGCGCGGCGTGCGGCCGATGGGGCTCTGGTCGATGCAGATGACCTTGTCGAGGAATTCCTCGCCCTCGATGGCCTTGCAGCGGCCGGGGTGGACCTTCATGCGGTTTAAGTCCGCGCCGAGCTTTTTGTAGATGATCTCGTTGACGAGCGACGATTTGCCGCTGCCGGACACGCCCGTGACGCACGTGAACGTGCCGAGCGGGATCGAGACGTCGATGTTTTTGAGGTTATTTTCCTGCGCGCCGCGCACGGTGAGGAAATTGCCGTTGCCTTTTCGGCGCTCTTTCGGCACTTCGATCTTTTTCTTTCCGCTCAGATACTGGCCGGTCAGAGAATTCGGGTTTGCCATGACCTCTGCCGGCGTGCCGCAGGCCACGACCTGACCGCCGTGCGCGCCCGCGCCGGGGCCGATGTCGATGAGGTAGTCTGCCGCGCGCATCGTGTCCTCGTCATGCTCGACGACGATGAGCGTGTTGCCGAGGTCGCGCAATCTCTTGAGCGTGGCGAGCAGCTTGTCGTTGTCGCGCTGGTGCAGGCCGATGGACGGCTCGTCGAGGATATAGAGCACGCCCATCAGGCTCGAGCCGATCTGCGTCGCGAGACGGATGCGCTGCGCTTCGCCGCCGGAGAGCGTCGCGCTCGCGCGCGAGAGCGTCAGGTATTCCAAACCTACCGAGCGCAGGAAGCCGAGGCGGTTTTTGATCTCCTTCAAAATGCGCTCGCCGATGCGCATTTGCTGCTCGGTCAGCGTCAGCTGATCCACAAAGTCGAGCGCGTCGACGACGGATTTTTCGCAGTAGTCGCTGATGCTAAGGTCCCCGACCGTGACGGCGAGGGATTCGCGGCGGAGCCGCTTGCCGCCGCAACTGGGACAGGGGCACTCGCTCATGCAGGACTCAAGCTCTTCGCGCACGCCGTCGCTCTGCGTCTCCTTGTAGCGGCGCTCTAAGTTGGGGATGATACCCTCGAACGCCTGATACAATACCCCCTTGCCGCGCGGCTGGTCATACTGGAGCTCCAGCTTTTCGCCCTTTGTGCCGTAGAGAATGACGTCCATGACCTCTTTGGAGAGCTTTTCCACAGGGTCGCGGAGGGAAAAATGGTACTTTTTCGACAGCGCTTCAAAGTACATGCGCGAGATGCCGTCGCCGCGCACGTTGTTCCAGCCCGAGGCGCAGATCGCGCCGTCGAGCAGGGAAACGCTCTTATTCGGGATGACGAGCTCGGGGTCGACCTTGAGCTGCGTGCCGAGGCCTGTGCACGTCGGGCATGCGCCGAACGGGTTGTTGAACGAGAACATGCGCGGCGTCAGCTCTTCGATGGAGATGCCGCAGTCCTCGCACGCATAGTTCTGCGAGAAGAGGATATCGCGGTCATCTGGCAGGATATTTGCGAGAATGATGCCGCCCGAGAGCGCCGCCGCGGTCTCGCACGAATCCGTCAGGCGGTGGACAACGTCGGGGCGGAGGATCAGGCGGTCGACGACGACCTCGATATTGTGCTTTTTGTTCTTTTCGAGGGAAATTTCCTCGCTGAGGTCATACATGTTCCCGTCGGCGCGGACGCGGACATAGCCCGAGCGGCGCGCGTCCTCGAAAATCTTGACATGCTCGCCTTTTTTGCCGCGGATGATCGGCGCCATGATCTGCACGCGCGTACCCTCGCCCAGCGCCATGAGCTGGTCGATGATCTGGTCGATGGACTGCTGGCGAATTTCTTTTCCGCAGTTCGGGCAGTGCGGCGTGCCGACGCGCGCCCAGAGCAGGCGCAGATAGTCGTACACCTCCGTCACCGTGCCGACGGTGGATCGTGGGTTCTGCGAGGTGGTCTTCTGGTCGATGGAAATGGCGGGGGAAAGGCCCTCGATATAGTCGACGTCGGGCTTTTCCTTCTGCCCAAGGAACATACGGGCGTAGGACGACAGGCTCTCCACATAGCGGCGCTGGCCCTCGGCATAGATGGTGTCGAACGCGAGCGACGACTTTCCGCTGCCGGACAGGCCCGTGATGACGGTCAGCGCGTCGCGTGGGATCTCAACGTCGATGTTCTTGAGATTATTTTCTCTTGCGCCTTTGACAAAAATCTTACTTGGCATGAATCGATAACTCCTGTTGCTGGATTCGCAGCTGCGAGACCAGCGTACTCTTCTGATTTTTTATGTCAACCTCATTCAACAATGATATCCGCAAATTTTGCGCGCACGAGCGCGGCGAGGTCGTGGGGCGCAAGCTCGACCTGATAGCCGATCTTGCCCGCCGAGACGATCATTGTTTCAAGGTTTTCCGCGGTTTCATGGAACACCGTGGGGAAGAGTTTCTTCATCCCGACGGGCGAGCAGCCGCCGTGGACGTAGCCCGTGAGCGGCAGCAGCTCTTTCTGGTGGATCATTTCGATGGACTTTTCGCCCACAGCCTTCGCGGCCTTTTTGAGGTCAAGATTCTCCGCGACCGGCACGTCGAAGACGTAATACTGTTTGCTCGCGCCGCGCGCGACAAGGGTCTTGAAGACGATGGCGGGGTCAAAGCCCATGGACTTCGCCACCGTGACGCCGTCGACCGCCATGCCCTCTTCATGCGGGTAGGTGTGCGCGGTGTAGGCGATTTTCTTCTGCTCCAAAACGCGCATGACGTTGGTTTTTTCTTCTTTATTCTTTGCCATAAGGGACCTCCTATGTGGAAAACGGGGATAAAATCACCGCAGAATGTACACGCAGGTTAAAATGCAGGCGAGGCCTAAAAATACGCCCGCGCTGATGGGCTCGCCGAAGACGAGGGTGCCGACGAGCGTGCCGACGACCGGCTCGATGCTCGCCATGATGCTGGCCTTGCCGCTCTCGACGTTGGCGAGACCCTTGGTGTAGAGGATGTAGGGTGCGACGGTGGAGAGCAGCACGAGTCCCGCAGCGAGGAGGGCGTTTTGCGGCACGCTCAGAACCGTCATAAGGTTGCCCCAGTCGGTGACGAACAGCGCGCCGAGCGCGGCGAACACGAACGTCCAGAACACGACGGCGAGCGGGCTGTAGTGCCGCAGGCCGAAGGGCGCGAAAATCGAATAGAGCGCGTAGAAAAATGCCGCACCGAGGCCGAAGAGCATCCCCTTCGTCGTCAGCGACAGCCCGCCCGTGAAAACGCCCGTCACGAGCGCACAGCCGAGCAGCGCCAGCGCGAGGGCAAGGATCTTTTTGCCCGTGATCTTCTCTTTGAAAACGAGCGCGCTCATCAGAACCACCATCGCGGGCGCGGTGTAGAGCAAAATCGCGCTGACCGAGAGCGAGCAAAGCTTCTGCGCGTTGAAGTAGCAGAGCGTGAAGAGCACGACGCTGATGATGCCCGTCGCAATAAAGATCGGCAGGTGCTTTGCCTTCATTTTGAAGACGCTGCGGTCGGTGCAGAGGAAGAAGAACGCGAGCACCGCAAGACCGCCCAGGTTGCGGATGACGACAAGGTTTTCCGGCGCGATGCCGGCATTGAGCAGCGGGCGGTTGAATAGGCCGATGCAGCCCCAGCAGGCGGCGGCCGCTAAAATGCAGGCGTAGGAAGCGTATTTTTTCACAGGTTTTGTCTCTTTCTCGTTATTTCGTGTTTTCCTTGCGCAGCTCGATGATGCGGTCGCGCAGGATGGCGGCGTACTCGAATTCGAGCATACGGCTCGCCTCCTGCATCTGCTTTTCGAGCTTTCTGATCTCCTCGTCCCGCTCGCGCTCGGAGAGCTTGCGCTTGCCGCGGCGGCGGGCGGAGTCCTCGTCCTTCTTGGAAATTTCGATGATCTCGCGCACGTCCTTTCGGATGGTCTGCGGAATGATGCCGTGCGCCTTGTTGTAGTCGTCCTGAATTTGGCGGCGGCGCTCAGTCTCGTCCATCGCGCGGCGCATCGAGGGGGTGATGGTGTCGGCGTAGAGCACGACAAGGCCGTCGGCGTTTCGCGCGGCGCGGCCGATGGTCTGGATGAGGCTCGTTTCGCTGCGGAGGAAGCCTTCCTTATCCGCGTCCAAAATCGCGACCATCGAGACCTCGGGGATGTCAAGGCCCTCGCGCAGGAGGTTGATGCCGACGAGCACGTCGAACTCGCCGGCGCGCAGGTCGTGGATGATCTCCGCGCGCTCGATCGTCGCGATGTCGGAATGCAGGTAGCGGACTTTGACGCCGACTTCCGTGAAGTAGTCGGTCAGGTTCTCCGCCATCTTCTTCGTCAGCGTCGTGACGAGCACGCGCTCATTGCGCTCGATGCGAACCTTGATCTCGGCGAGCAGGTCGTCGATCTGGCCCTCGAGCGGCCGGACCTCGATTTCAGGGTCGAGGAGGCCCGTCGGGCGGATGATCTGCTGCGCGACCTGCTGGGCCTGCTCGAGCTCGTACTTGCCCGGCGTCGCCGAGACGTAGATGATCTGGTTGATGCGCGCGGCGAACTCCTCGAAGGTCAGCGGACGGTTGTCGAAGGCCGACGGCAGCCGGAAGCCGTTCTCGACGAGCGAGACCTTGCGGCTGCGGTCGCCGGCGTACATCGCGTGGAGCTGCGGCAGCGTCACATGCGACTCATCCATGACGATGAGGAAGTCCTCGGGGAAGTAGTCGAGCAGCGTGTAGGGCGCCTCGCCGGCCTTGCGGTGCGTCAGATGGCGCGAGTAGTTCTCGATGCCCGAGCAGTAGCCCATCTCCTGCATCATCTCGAGGTCGTAGCGCGTGCGCTGCTCGATGCGCTGCGCCTCAATGAGCTTGCCCTCCGCCTTGAACTTCTTGACCTGCTCCTCCATCTCCGCCTCGATGTCCTTCATCGCGATCTTGAGATCCTCGTCCTCCGTCACGTAATGCGAGGCCGGGAAGACCATCGAGTGCGTGCGCTCGCCGTAGACCTCCCCCGTCACGACGTCGAACTCGACGATGCGGTCGACCTCGTCGCCGAAGAGCTCGATGCGCACGGCGCGGTTGTTGTAACCGGCCGGGAAGACCTCGATGACGTCGCCGCGCACGCGGAACTGGCCGCGCTCGAACGCGACGTCGTTGCGCTCGTAGCGGATGGAGACGAGCTTCTTGAGGATTGCATCTCTATCAACGATCTGCCCCTTGTGCAAAGAGAGCACCATCTCGTGGTAGCTCTCCGGCGAGCCGAGGCCGTAGATGCAGGAGACCGAGGCGACGATGATGACGTCGCGCCGCTCAAACAGCGAGCACGTCGCGCTGTGGCGCAACTCATCGATCTCGTCGTTGATAGAGGCGTCCTTCTCGATGTAGGTGTCCGTCGAGGCGATGTAGGCCTCCGGCTGGTAGAAGTCGTAGTAGCTGACGAAGTAGCCGACGTAATTGTTCGGAAAGAACGCCTTGAACTCGCTCGCGAGCTGCGCCGCCAGTGTCTTGTTGTGGGCGATGACGAGCGTCGGCTTCTGCACCTTCTCAATGACCTTGGCGATCGTGTACGTCTTGCCCGTGCCCGTCGCGCCCAAGAGGACCTGCGCCTGCTGGCCGTTCTCGACGCCGGCCGCGAGCTCCTCGATGGCCTGCGGCTGGTCGCCCATCGGCTCAAATGGCGCCACGACCTCAAACGGCCTCTCTTCGTCAAAATGCATCGTATTGAGTTTCGGCACCATGGCCATGCGATTCCCCTCCCATATCCTTACCATTAATCATAATCTAATCAAAAAACATTATCCATTAGCGACATGTACCTCTATTATATACGTCCATTTCGAAAAAATCCACCGCCCATGATGATCATGGCGGTGGATTTTTCTCGTGCAACTATATGCGATTCTATCAGCCCTTGACGACGATGTTGACGAGCTTCTTCGGCACGCAGATGACTTTGACGATTGTCTTGCCGGCCGTGAGTTCCTGCGTACGCGGCAGGCCCATGGCGATCTCCTGCATGCCTTCGCGGTCGGTGTCGGCCGGAATCGTGATCTTGTCGCGGACCTTACCGTTGATCTGCAGGACGATCTCGATCTCCGCGAGCTTCGTGGCAGCCTCATCGTAGGTCGGCCACTTCTGCTGGTGGACGCTGCCCTGGCCAGCAAACAGGCGGCTCCAGAGCTCTTCCGTGATGTGCGGAGCAAACGGTGCTAGGAGCTTGATGAGGTCCTCGGCGACCTCGCGCGCGAGACCGGCGTTGAGTTCCTTGTCCTGGAAGGCGTAGAGCGCGTTGACGAGCTCCATGATGGACGAGACGGCCGTGTTGAACATGAAGCGGTCGCGGACGTCTTCCGTGACCTTGCGGATCGTCACGTGCAGGACGCGGCGCAGGTCCTTCTCTTCCTTCGTGAGCGCTGCGGTGTCGTAGTCCGCCTTGCCCGACTTGATGGCCTCCTCGAAGTGGCCGAGGATGCGCCAGACGCGGTTGAGGAAGCGGTAGGAGCCCTCGACGCCCTGGTCGCTCCACTCGAGGTCGCGGTCGACCGGTGCGGCGAACAGGATGAAGAGGCGGGCCGTGTCGGCGCCGTACTTCGCGATGATCTCCTCCGGCGAGACGACGTTGCCCTTCGACTTCGACATCTTCGAGCCGTCCTTGAGGACCATGCCCTGCGTCAAGAGGTTCGTGAACGGCTCATCGAAGTCGACGAGGCCGGCATCGTGCAGGACCTTCGTGAAGAAGCGCGAGTACAGCAGGTGCAGGATGGCATGCTCGATGCCGCCGATGTACTGGTCGACCGGTGCCCAGTAGTTGACCTTGTCCTTGGCGAACGGCTCCTTGTCGTTATGCGGATCCGTATAGCGCAGGTAGTACCACGAGGAGCAGATGAAGGTGTCCATCGTGTCCGTCTCGCGCGTCGCATCGGCGCCGCACTTCGGGCACTTGCAGTGGACGAAGCTCTCGCTCGAGGCGAGCGGCGAGAGCGAGCCCTGGTCAAACGAGACGTCCTCCGGCAGCATGACCGGCAGGTCTTTCTCCGGCACGAGGACTTCGCCGCAATGCGGGCAGTTGATGACCGGGATTGGAGCGCCCCAGTAGCGCTGGCGCGAGATCAGCCAGTCGCGCAGGCGGAAGTTGACGCGGCGCTTGCCAAAGCCTTCCTTCTCGGCCTTGTCCATGATGCCCTTCATCGCGGCCTTGATGTCCATACCCGTGAACTCGGCGGAGTTGACGAGCACGCCGTCCTTATCCGTGTAGGCCTCCGTCATCTCCTCGAGCTTGAGCTCATGGTCGCGCGGCTGCAGCGTGATGATCTTCGGGATGTCGTACTTCGTCGCGAACATCCAGTCACGCGAATCCTCGGACGGCACACCGATGACAGCGCCCGTGCCGTAGTCGGCGAGGACGTAGTTCGTGACCCAGATCTGCACCTTCTTGCCGTTGAACGGGTTGATGCAGTAAGCGCCCGTGAAGATGCCTTCCTTCTCGGACTCGCTCGACGTGCGCTCGATCTCGCTCTGGTTGCGCGTGCGCTTGACGAACGCCTGGATCTCCTCAGCCTTCGGGTTGTTCTCGCAGATCTTGTCGACGAGCGGATGCTCAGCAGCGAGCGCGAGGAACGTGATGCCGTAGACCGTATCGGGGCGCGTCGTGTAGGCGGCAATCGTTGTGCCGAGCTCCGGTGCCTCGAGGTTGAACTCAAGACCTTCGCTGCGGCCGATCCAGTTGTCCTGCATCGTCTTGACGCGCTCCGGCCAGCCCTTGAGCTTGTCGAGGTCCTTCAGCAGCACATCGGCGTAGTCCGTGATCTTGAGGAACCACTGCGAGAGGTCTTTCTTGTGGACCTCGTGGTCGCAGCGCCAGCACTTGCCGTCGATGACCTGCTCATTCGCGAGCACCGTGCCGCAGGTGTCGCACCAGTTGACCGACGCCTTCTTCTTGTAGGCGAGGCCGCGCTTGTAGAAGAGCTCGAAGAGCCACTGCGTCCACTTGTAGTACGAGGGGTCGCACGTCTTTACCTCGCGGTCCCAGTCATAGGAGAGGCCAAGCTTCTTCTGCTGCTTCTCCATGTTCTCGATGTTGCTGTACGTCCAGTCGGCCGGCTTGACACCGTGCTTGATGGCGGCGTTCTCAGCCGGCATGCCGAAGGAGTCGAAGCCCATCGGATGCAGGACGTTGAAGCCCTCCATCGTCTTGTAGCGCGCCATGACGTCGCCGATGGCGTAGTTGCGCACATGGCCCATGTGCAGGTTGCCCGACGGATACGGGAACATCTCGAGCACGTAGTACTTCGGGCGGTCCGGGTCGGCTTCCGTCTTGTAGACCTTGCCCTCTTCCCACTTCTTCTGCCATTTTGCCTCGATGTCCTGCGGCGAATATCTTTCCATGCTGATTGCCTCCTAAAATAAAAAGTCCCCGACCGTCATTGCTGACGGTCAGGGACGATGATTCGCGGTACCACCCTGCTTGATGCATGCGCATCCTCTCGGTGCCGTAACGTGGCAGGCGTCGACCGTTTTGCCCGAAGGCGCCCCGGCCGCTCCTCCGCAGTGAGTTCAGCGCTTCTCGTCACCGGCTCTCAGCTGCCGCCGGCTCTCTTGAGACGTTCCACACCTAATGCTCTGCATCCTCGGATTTACGTGTTTACATATGGTCTTATTATAACGGGGATTTCGCGCATCGTCAACTACTTCTCGCGCTTCCCGTGCAGCTGCTCGAACTCGAGCTGCTTCTCGTGCGTCTGCTGCCACTTGCGGCGTGCGTCCTCGTAGCTCTCGCAGGCGAGCGTGAAGCCCTTGCCCGACACCTCCGACGTGTCGGAGACGATCATGAAGGCCTGCGGGTCGTGATGGGCGACGATGGTCTTGACGCGGCTGACCTGCGTGAGGCTCACGACGACGAACAGGATGTTCTTCGGCTCCTCGGCAAAGCCGCCGCGGCCGTCGATGAACGTCGCGCCGCGGTGCACGTTCTCCATGATGTCGCTGCAGATGGCCTTGGCCTGCGGCGAGACGATGAAGATGGACTTCTCACGGTTGAGGCCGGCGGCCACGCGGTTCGTCAGCTCCGCCGTCACGTAGATGGAGACGATGCTGAAGAGCGCGACCTCCATGCCAAACAGGGCGACCGAGCCCATGATGATCAGGAAGTTCAGGATGAAGACAACCGTGCCGACGTCGAGCGAGTAGTACTTTTTGGTGACGGCCGCGATGACGTCGAGGCCACCCGTATTGGCATTGGCGCGGAAGACCATGCCGAAGCCGACACCGGCGAGCACACCGCCGAAGATGGAGTTGAGCATCGGGTCGGCGCAGATGGACCAGTCAACGAGGAAGTGCGTCGCATCGAGGATGACCGACAAGGCGACCGTGCCGAAGATGGTGTCGACGGCGTAGAGCCGGCCGAAGACGCGGTAAGCGAGGTAGAGGATCGGCAGGTTGTAGACGAGGTTCTGCATGCCGACGGGCAGGTCGGTCAGGTAGTAGATGATCAGGGCCACGCCGCTGATGCCGCCCGTCAGGAGGTGTGCCGGTATCAGGAACAGGTTGAAGCCGAGGCAGACGAGCAGGCAGCCGATCGTGATCTGGAGGTAGCGCATGGCATGCTTGCGCCAGAGATTCTGATTCATAGGGTATCCTTTCGCGCTTGAGCGCAGAGATGCAAGGCCACGGTCAAAGGGTCAGGCCAGCGAGAAGAAGTCCTTCGACTCGCGGTCGGCGATGACCTCGACGTGTCCCTCGCCGCGCAGCTCCTCGCGCAGGCGCTCCGCAAGCGAAGCGACAACGGGGAACTCCGTGCCGAAGTGGCCGGCGTCGATGACGTGCATGCCGAGCTCCGCCGCATGCTGCGCATCGTGGTAACGCACATCGCCCGTGACATAGGCATCGGCCCCCATCGCGGCGGCCTTGGCGATGAACTCCGCGCCGGCGCCGCTGCAGAGCGCGACCTTGCGCACGGGGCGGCTGCCGGCATCGACGAAGCGCACGTGCTCCGTCGGCAGGGCCTTGCGGACCTGCTCGGCAAAGTCGCGGATTGCCATCGGCTGCGGCAGCGTGCCGATGCGGCCGAGGCTCTCGGTCTGGCCGCTTTCCGCCTGCTGCGTGATGACGAAGCTCGAGAGCTTCGAGAGGCCGATGGCCTCGGCGAGCACATCGTTGACACCGCCGCGGGCGATGTCGAGATTCGTGTGGGCTGCGGCCACGGCGATGTCGTGCTGCAAGAGAACCTGCAGGCGGTGACCGAGCGGCTCATCCGTGCGGATCTTCTTGATGGGCTTGAAGAGCAGCGGGTGGTGCGCGACGATCATCTCCGCTCCCTCGTGCACCGCCTGGCGCACGACCGTGTCGCTGACGTCGAGCGCGACGAGGATGCGGCTGACCTGCCTATCCGGGCTGCCGACGAGCAGGCCCGGGTTATCCCAATCCTCTGCGAGATGATGTGGCGCGATGCGCTCCAGCGCATCCATGACAACTTGACATTTCACCATGACAGATGCTCCCCCAATTCCTTGATATGGCGGATGACCGCCTGATACTTCTTCGACTTCTTCGCGGCCTCGCTCTTCTCCATGCCCGCCGCGACGCGGCGCTCCTGGAAGAGCAGGGCCTCGATGTGATGGCGCAGGAGAGGCGGCTTCTTCTGCCAGAGGACGGGGCCGATCTCCAGGAGCAGCGGCTCCGGCATCTTGCGCCGGCCGCGCTTGGCCTTGATGATCTCGTAGATGCGGCTGTCGTCGAGCGCGAGCGACTCATCTTCGATGTACCAGCGCTTGCGGTAGAGCCAGCGGCGCAGGTCTGCCGCCGCGCTCTGCGGCTGCAGGACAAGCGTCTCGAGCTTCTCGACGACTTCAGGCGAGCCCTCGAGGATCTCGACCATCAGCGTGCCGCCCATGCCGGCGATGCAGACCGTGTCGACTTCCCCGGGCTTCAGGCTCTTCAGGCCGTCCCCGAGGCGCACGGAGATGCTCTCATCCGTCAGGCCATTCTCGCGGACGGTGCGCACGGCCGCCTCATAAGGGCCCGCGTTCTTGTCGCTCGCCACGACGAACTCCGCCTTGCCCGACTTCACGAGTTCCACCGCGAGGTAGCCGTGGTCCGTGCCGATATCCGCCACGCGGCTGCCCTGCGGTACGAAGTCAGCCAGTGCCTGCAAGCGGTCTCCCAGCTTCATGAAAATCCCTCCCCAG
>ENA-UEYI01002128-UEYI01002128.1-human-gut-metagenome-genome-assembly--contig:-NODE-2128-length-14548-cov-3.198189_pt1 | contig 14548 bp, 8 predicted proteins | sample MGYA00242900_ERZ507916 | MGnify/ENA primary metagenome ERZ507916 (study PRJEB26167, sample SAMN06115521) | human gut metagenome | host: Homo sapiens | place: China:Chongqing | collected 2015-09-02...
AAAGATCACCATTGATGCCCGCGGCGCATCGGTAGAGGGCGAATTGTACTATCCTGTCGGAACAACCGACGAAGATTCTTATCCCGGCGTGGTCATTGTTCCCGGTGCCGGCAATATCTATCAGATGCTTCGTTGCTATGCCGAAGAACTGGCGCATAGAGGCTATGTTGTATTCTCCATCAACGCTTACGGCAGCGGGGCCAGCGAAACACCTGTCTACAATGAAAACGATCAGGGAATTCTGGAATACAATATTTTCGGCACGCCTATGGGATGCCTGGATGCAGTGAATTTCATGCGCGGACTGGAATTTGTGGACAAAGAGAATATTGCTGTTATGGGCCATTCTCAGGGGTCCCGACGTTCTGGATATGCTGCGCTGATGGACTGCGGCTACTTCACACTGAACGACAGACTGCTGAATGTACTTCATGAAGAATTCGGCGTGGAAATTTCCGCTGACGATATTGAGCGCAATGCAGACGAGATCGCCGAGGAGACCCTGTCCGCAGATGCGCTCAAAGCGTATGAAATTCTGAAGACACAGGAAACAGAATATTATAACACGAGAATCCGTGCTGCTGTTCTGATCGGTTCCACAGCGCAGTATGTCAACCCTAAGCAGCAGGTTGAAGTCGCCGGCATCGAAGTGACCAGAAACTGCCAGGTTAACCTGTGCATCATCAACGGCATGTATGACTATGGTTACGTCGGATTCAACAGCAGTGACGATGTCAGAGATGCCTGGTATATTCCAAGCAGCGATGAAGTGGTTCAGGGAGCGTATTACTGTTTGGACGACAATGCGGGTGCTAACACCATCGTTGGAACCTTCCGTGAGGATTCCGTTTCTTCCGATCCTGCACTTGCAAACGCCATTGAGAACCGTACCCTGCGCACCGTTCTTCTCACCAAGGAGACCCATTCCAAAGAAACCTTCTCTAGCCAGACATCAGGTCTCGTTATTGACTATATGAATCAGGCTCTTCATGGCAATGTTTCCATAGCGGATGCAGACAAGGGCGGGATGGTTTTCGCGTGGAGAGAGTTTCTGAACTTTGCAGCGCTGCTTGCCATGTTCGCACTGCTGATTCCGGTCGTCAAACTGCTGACTATGACCCCCAAATACAGCACTATCTGCGTATCCGGTGAGACGCTGCTCCCGGAAAAGAACCGGAAAATTGGCGCGATTTTCGCAGGTGTCGGCACGGTGCTTCTCAATACGCTGGCTATTTATCTGACTAACGCGAGGAAAACGCCGTTTACATTCAAAACCAGCAGTTTCTTCCCGTTGATGATTACTGCCTGGTCTCCTATTCAGTTCCTCTCTTGGCTTACAATCTTTGGTTTGGTTATTGCCGTCGGTTACGTCCTCATTAGCGGGGGATACAAGAGCATTTTGAACTTTGCTAAAAAGAACATTGCTGTTGGCTTCGTGAATGTTCTCAAGACGCTTTTGGCTGCTGTGATATATGTTGCTGTAGCATACGGAACATTGGAGCTGGTGCAGTATCTTACCGAGCAGGACTATCGGATCTGGCAGGTAAGCTTTGCAACTCTTACGGCGGATCAGTGGCAGTTGGTTTTCCACTATGCTCTTTTGGCACTGCCCTTTATGTTCATCAGCAGCATTACCACCAACTATCTTTCGGATGTCACCTTGGCCGGCAAGAAACCGGCGGTTGACGCGCTCATAACGGTTGCAATGGCGGTCGCGGGTGTGTGGCTGCTGTGCGGTATCAGCATTATAGTTGACTATGCAGCTCTCAGCCCAGGAAAGAGCATCTCCTCTTTCATGCTCACTTACGGTGCGATTCTGTTCCTCCCAATCATGACTTTCGTGAACAGAAAAGCTTACCAGCTGACTAAGAATGTCTGGCTTGGTACTTTTGTAAGCAGTTTGATTCTCGGCTGGACGCTTGTCTGCATGCATGGAACGAACGGCAGCTATGTGCCTCAGACTTGGATTACCAATTTCTTCGGTTGAATTACTGCACTAAAGAGGTCAAAAGACCGGAAACGGCGGTAGTGGCCCATCGATAGTCAGTGTACGATGCTTCATGCAGCAAACTGTAATACGAATGAGACTTATGAAAGATTCCTTGCTTTAGCTCGATTTACACACGGAACAGGGTCTCCTTTCTCGGGAGACCCTGAAGCCGAATATGCCCTTTTTCTGCGATGCGCAGTTTTTGTGTAAAAGGAATATGCATAAGGGAGACAGAAATGATATGAAAAACTACGAATTCTGGTTTATTGTCGGCAGCCAGTGCCTGTATGGGCCGGAGGTGCTTGCAACAGTAGATGCGCGCGCAAAGGAAATGGCGGAGACGCTCTCCAAAGCTCTGCCGTATCCCGTCGTATATAAAGTGACGGCCAAAAGCGCCGGGGAAATCGCTGATGCGATCAAAGAGGCTAACTATCACGACGAATGTGCCGGTATCATCACGTGGTGTCATACGTTCTCTCCGTCGAAAATGTGGATCAATGGTCTCGCTTCGCTGCAGAAGCCATGGTGTCATTTTGCCACGCAGTACAATCGTGAGATCCCGAACGAAAAGATCGACATGGATTTCATGAATCTCAATCAGGCGGCGCACGGCGACCGCGAGCACGGCTTCATCGGCGCGCGGCTGCGTACGCCGCGCAAGGTGATCGCGGGATACTGGCGGGACGAGCCGGTGCAGGCGCGGCTGGGAAGCTGGATGAAGGCGGCGGTTGGTGCGGCGGTATCGAAGAACATGAAGGTCATGCGCTTCGGCGACAATATGCGTGAGGTGGCCGTCACAGAGGGCGATAAGGTCGAAGCACAGATCAAGCTCGGCTGGCAGGTCAATACCTGGCCCGTGGGCGAGCTTGTGCACGAGATGGACGCCGTTACGGATCCGGATATTGACGCGCTCATGGACGAATACCGTGCTTCCTATGATTTCGCTACGGACGATATCGAGACCGTGCGCTATCAGGCACGGGAGGAGATCGCCATCCGGCGCATGATGGACCGCGAGGGATGCGCGGCTTTCTCCAACACGTTCCAGGATCTGTATGGCATGCGGCAGCTGCCGGGGCTGGCCTCGCAGCATCTCATGGCGCAGGGCTACGGCTACGGCGGAGAAGGGGACTGGAAGGTCTCCGCACTTACGGCGATCCTCAAGGCCATGGGCGAAAACGGCAACGGCGCGAGCGCTTTTATGGAGGACTATACCTACCATCTTGTTGAGGGGCAGGAATATTCTCTGGGTGCGCATATGCTGGAGGTCTGCCCCAGCGTTGCGGCAGAGAGACCGCGTATTGAGGTACACCCTCTCGGCATCGGCGACCGTGAGCCGCCCGCGCGGCTTGTTTTCGAGGGAAAGCCGGGCAAGGCGGTCGTGGCGACGCTCATCGATATGGGCGGGCGTTTTCGCCTGATCGTGCAGGACATCGAGGCCGTAAAGCCCATTATGCCGATGCCGAATCTTCCGGTGGCTCGCGTTATGTGGAAGGCGAAGCCGGATCTGACCACGGGGCTTGCATGCTGGATCACGGCGGGCGGAGCGCATCATTCGGTGCTCTCGTATGATGTGACCGCCGAACAGCTGCGTGACTGGGCTCGCATCATGGATATTGAATTTGTCCATATCACCGACGGCAGCACTCCGGAAAAGCTCGAGGAGGAGCTGCTGATAAAAGATCTTGTCTGGAAGCTGAGGTGAGCTTTGTGCTGAATTTTTCCCGAACGGTGCTCGGCATCGAGCTGGGGACAACGCGCATCAAAGCGGTTCTGCTCGACGAGAACCATGCGCCTGTTGCCTCCGGCAGCCATGTATGGGAAAACCGGCTGGAAAACGGTATCTGGACATATTCTCTGGAGGATATCGTCGGCGGCGTGCAGAGCTGCTATGCCGATCTGCGCGCCGATATCCGGAAAAGAACCGGGGAAGATCCGACGACATTCGGCGCTATCGGCGTATCTGCCATGATGCACGGATATCTGCCGCTGGACAAGACCGGCATGCCGCTCGCACCATTCCGCACATGGCGCAACACCGTTACCGGTGAGGCGTCCGAGAAGCTCACGGAGCTCTTTCGCTTTCATATCCCGCAGCGCTGGACGATCGCGCATCTTTATCAGTCCGTGCTCAGCGGCGAAGAACATGTGGCACGCATCGGCTATCTCACGACGCTGGCGGGCTATGTCCATTGGCGGCTGACCGGCGAAAAGAAGGTCGGACTCGGCGAAGCCTCCGGCATTTTTCCGCTCGACAGCGAAACGCTCGGCTATGACGCAAAGATGACGGAAGCCTTTGAAGCGCTGCCGGAAACGAAAAAGTATCCGTGGCGTCTTGCTGATATTCTCCCGGAGCCTGTCCCGGCGGGCGAGATCGCCGGATATCTGACGGAGGCGGGTGCGCGTTTCCTTGACCCGACAGGAACGCTTCAGGCGGGGATCCCCGTCGCACCCTGTGAGGGCGATGCAGGAACCGGCATGACCGCCACAAATTCCGTTCGGGCGTGTACGGGCAATGTCTCCGCCGGGACAAGCGCCTTTGCCATGCTTGTGGCAGATCACCCTCTCGGCGTTCACCGTGAGGTGGATATGGTGACGACACCGACGGGGCTTCCCGTGGCGATGGTGCATTGCAGCAACTGCACATCGGATATCAACGGCTGGGTCAGTCTCTTTTCCGAGCTTGCCGAAGCTGCCGGACTTCCCATTGACCGCGGCGAGCTGTATACCATCTTCTTCCGCAAGGCGCTGGAGGGTGATGCCGACGCCGGCGGACTTTTGAGCTATAACTATTTTTCCGGCGAGGGCGTGACTGCCGTGAACGAAGGAAGACCGCTCTTCGTCCGTACCCCGGAGAGCGCCTTTACACTGGCGAACTTCTGCCGGATGCACCTTCTATCGGCACTGTCCACGCTCCGCATCGGACTGGACATTCTGCGGCGCGAAGAGAATGTCCATGTAGAGCGCATATGCGCCCACGGCGGCTTCTTTAAAACGCCCGGGGTGGGGCAGAGGATCCTTGCCGCCGCGGTCGGCGCACCGGTATCCGTAATGGAAACGGCGGGTGAGGGCGGACCTTACGGCATGGCGCTGCTCTGCGCATATATGCTTTGGCGCAGGAAGGGTGAATCATTGGAAGAGTATCTGGATAACCGGGTCTTTGCCGATGCCGGGGTCTCTACGGTATTGCCCGACAGCGTGGATGCCGCAGGCTTCACATCGTTCCTTGAGCGCTATAAAGCCGCCTTCCCGCTCGAACGGCTCGCAGTGGAAACGCTAAAAATGGAGAAAAACACATGATCTCATTGGATGCGCGGCAATTTGGCGGATCATGCCGCTGCGGCAAAAATCACACGATGGTGACGCGTTCGGTACTTGTCGCGCCCGGCGTACTTCTTGCGCTGGAAGATGCGCTGCACGAAAACGGCATAGAGGGGAAACGCTGTACGCTTTACGGCGAGCGGACCTATGCAGCAACAGCGGGACGCCATCCGTATGCGGAGCAGGAGATCATCCTCCCTTCCAAAGGCCTTCACGCCGACGAAAAAGCCGTGGCACGCACGCTTGCCGAGCTTCACGGAGATACCAAAGTGCTGATCGCCGTCGGCAGCGGCACGATCCATGATATCGCGCGCTACTGCGCGCACGAGCGCGGGCTCCGTTTTGTTTCCTGCCCTACGGCAGCAAGTGTAGACGGCTTTTGCAGCACGGTGGCCGCTATGACGTGGCACGGATATAAAAAGACATTGCCCGCCGTAGCGCCGGAAATCGTTGCGGCCGATACCGACGTCCTCCGCGCAGCGCCCATCGAACTGGTGCGCAGCGGTGTCGGCGATATTCTTGCCAAATATACCGCGCTTGCCGACTGGCGGATGGCACATGCGCTGACAGGGGAATATTTCTGCCCCGAGATCCACGACTTGATGCACACTGCGGCGGATACGGCGCTGGAAAGCGTGGACGGCATTCTCCGCAGCGAGCCGGAATCGTTTGAGAACGTGACAAAGGCGCTCTTGCTGAGCGGGATCGCCATGCAGATGATGGGCAATTCCCGCCCGGCATCCGGCGCGGAGCACCACATAGCACATCTCATTGAAATGCATCCGGCGGAACTTTCGGTCGCGTTTCCGGCGCTGCACGGCGAAAAGGCGGGCGTCGGAACGCTGCTGGCGGCGAGAGAATATAAGCGGCTTGCCGAAATCGGAGGCGCTGCACCTGCCGTCCAACCCTATACCCCGTTCCCGACGGAAGAAATGCGGGTCTTTTTCGGTGCGCGGCTTTGCCGGTCTATCGAGGAGGAAAACCGATGCGATTGTCTTGCGGAGGTCACGCCGGAACGACTGGGCGAAAGCTGGCAGCAGCTTCGGGAGATTATCGCCGCGATCCCTGCTCCGGAGGAGCTTTTTCGTGTTTTGGAACGGCTGGACGCAAAACGAACGCCGGAGGATATCGGTGTTTCGTCTGCGGATCTGGATAAGCTCCTGCGCTGCTCGCCCCTTGTGCGGAACCGCCTTACGCTTATGCGTGCCCGCCGCATGATCATCGAGTAAAACGATCAAATGAACGAACGCCTGCTTTTGTCATCCGAAGGCAGGCGTTCTTTACGCAATTTTAAGACGGTCTTTATTGAAAAAGAGCGAAAAAATGGTATACTAATACATAACGCTTTTTTCGGGGGAGGGCTTGGCGCTTTGAAGCTGTTCCGCAGAAAAACAGAAGAGGAAGCCGTCCGGCAGGAGATCGCCGTGAAGGAGGCCGCGCCCTTCGAAGGGCTCACCGAGGCCGAGGCCGCCGCGCGCACCGCCGCGGGCTGGGACAATCGCCCGGTTGAACCGCCCACGCGCACCACGGGGCAGATCGTGCGGGAGAATCTTCTCACATACTTTAACCTCGTGTTTCTTGTGCTCGCGCTGTGCCTTGTGGCGGTGAAGGCGTCGATTTTGAACCTTTCGTTCGTCATCGTCGTCATTATTAACGCCGTGATCGGCATCGTGCAGGAGCTGCGCAGCAAAAAGGCGCTCGATGCGCTGAATATATTGACCGCGCCGCAATGCGCCGTTGTGCGCGAGGGGCGCGAAAAGCGCGTGGACGTGTCCTCGCTCGTGCGGGACGATATCGTCCTCTTTTCGACCGGCGAGCAGGTCTGCGCCGATGCCGTCGTGGTGGACGGGACGTGCCTTGTCAACGAGGCGCTTGTCACCGGCGAGGCGGACGAGATCCGCAAAGCGCCGGGCGATACGCTGCTCTCGGGCAGCTTTCTTGTTTCCGGCATGTGCCGCGCGCGGCTCACCGCCGTGGGCGCGGATTCGTTCGTCAGTCGTCTGACGCTCGACGCGAAAGCGCAGAAAAAGCGTCAGGCCAAGGGTATGATGAAGGCGCTGAACGATCTTGTCAAATGGATCGGCATCGGCATCATCCCGATGGGCGTGTTGCTCGTGGTAAAGGAAGTCCACTGGCTCGGCCGGAGCATCCCCGCGGGCGTCACGTCCACGGTAGGCGCGCTCGTCGGCATGATCCCGGAGGGCGTGTATCTGCTCACGAGCCTCGCGCTCGTGGCGGGTGTGCTGCGTCTGGCACAGAAAAAGACGATGTGCCGCGAGATGGACTGCATCGAAACGCTCGCGCGCGTCGATACGCTCTGCGTGGACAAGACCGGCACGGTGACGGAAAACAAAATGATCGTGGACGATATCGTCCCGCTCTGCCCTGACCGGTTCATCGCCGAGGATATCCACATGATCATGGCGGACTACTGCGCGGCGATGCGCGGCGATAACGACACCATGGCCGCCATGCGCAAATTTTTCACCGGCGAGGTGAATCAGCGCGCGATCGCCGCGCTCCCGTTCACGAGCGCGAAGAAATACGGCGGCGTTTCGTTCCATGAGGATGAGACCTACCTTCTCGGCGCGCCGGAGGTCATCCTCGGCGGCGATTTTGACGCCTATCGGGAAAAGATCGATCACTACAGCGCAAAAGGCTGCCGCGTGCTGCTCCTCGCGCTCTACGACGGGCAGCTCACCGATGAAGTACTCACCGCCGAGCGCCTGCCCATCTCGCTCATATTGCTCTCCAACAAGATCCGCGCCGAGGCGCCGGATACGTTCGCGTGGTTCGCGCGCGAGGGCGTTTCCGTGCGCGTGATCTCCGGCGACAACCCGCTCACGGTTTCCGAGGTCGCCCGCCGCGCGGGGATCCCGGACGCGGACCGGGCGGTGGACGCCCGCACACTCGAAACCGACGGGCAGGTCGAAAAGGCGGCGCGCGAATGCGTCGTATTCGGCCGCGTGACGCCGGAGATGAAGCGGCGGCTCGTCCTTGCGCTCAAAAAACAGGGGCACACGGTCGCCATGACCGGCGACGGCGTAAACGACGTGCTCGCGCTCAAGGAAGCCGACTGCTCCATCGCCGTGGCCTCGGGAAGCGACGTTGCCTGTCAGGTATCGCAGATCGTGCTCACAGACTCGAATTTCGCCTCGCTCCCGGACGTCGTCGCCGAGGGGCGGCGCGTCATCAACAACATCGAGCGCTCCGCCTCGCTTTATTTTGTGAAGAACATGTTCTCGATCGCGATGGCGATCATCAGTCTGATTTTCACTCTGCCGTACCCGCTCAGCCCCGCGCAGCTCGGCCTTGTGAACTGCATGACGATCGGCGTTCCGGCGTTCGTCCTCGCCATGGAGCCGAACCGCACGCTCGTGCAGGGAAAATTTCTCAAAAACGTGGTGCGGCGCGCGCTCCCGGCGGCGCTCACGGATATCCTGCTCGTCGGCGGCGTGATGCTCTTCTATCTGGCCGCCGATCTGCCGGACACCGCCATGAGCACGATCTGTGCCGGCGTGATGGGCGTTGTGGGACTCATGATGGTGCACCAGACGGCGAAACCGTACAACAAGCTGCGCATTGCGATGATCTGCGTGCTCGCACTCGGCTTTGCGGGGAGCTTTCTGTTCCTCAAGGCGCTTTTCAACCTTGTGACGCTCGATTTTCTCAGCGCGCTCGTGCTTGCGGTGTTCGCGCTGCTTGCCTGGCCGGTGATGAATGTGATGTACAAGCTGCTGGATAAACTCAGCGCATTCGTGCAGCGGCGGAAAGAGACGCGCCGCGCGGCGAAAGAACTGTAATAAAACGGAGGATCAGGCCGTTCCGACAGGGGAGACGGCGTCATGCCCATGAAAGACATTTTACTCACGTTTCTCGTAGCGATGGTTCCGGTCGTGGAGCTGCGCGGCGCGATCCCGTTCGGCGTCGTGCGCGGGCTGAACCTCTGGACGGCGATCATTGCCTCGGTGCTCGGCAATCTTGTGCCGGTGCCGTTCATCATCCTTTTCATCCGCAGGATCTTCGCGTGGATGCGCGCGCATATGCCGAAGCTCGACGGGCTCGTGACGCGCATGGAGAAGAAAGCGGAGAAAAACCGCGCCGCCGTGGAAAAGTACGCGTTCTGGGGTCTCGCCATTCTCGTGGCCATCCCGCTGCCCGGCACGGGCGCGTGGACGGGCGCGCTCGTCGCGGCGATGATGGAAATGCGGCTCAAGCGCGCGTTCCCGGCCATCGTCATCGGCGTTGTGATCGCGGGCGTGATCGTCTCGGTCGTCACCTACGGCGCGCAGGCCATTTTCTCATTTTAAGAGGTACATAATGAATCAGAAGGAACTCAACGAGCTCCGCCGCCGGTTCCGGCCGGAGCGGAGCGGCATTGCCCATGTATACGGCTGCTTTGTAAACGGTATGCGCGAGGTCGTCGCCGAAACGGACGTGTCTCTCGGCATGTCCGGCAAGGAGGAGCAGGAGATGTATCTGACGCTCCTGCGCAAAACGCTCTCCGGCTCACTCGGGCGCAATCTCATCGATATCCCGTTTGAAACGAAGCAGGTCGCCGGGAGCGACGAGCACCGGCTGCTGCAGACCCTGCGCGAGAGCGCGTGCGCCGACGAGAACGTGCGGCATGAGCTCTATTCGCGCGTCATCTCCTCGCTCGATATGCAGGGCGAAAACTACCTCATCCTCCTCGCGGGCGACGCCTACGACGTGCCGCACCGCGGCGCGGACGGCGAGAAGGACGAGCTGAGCGACGAGGTGTTCCGCTTCTTCGTCTGCACGGTCTGCCCCGTGAAGGATGCGACGGCGGCGCTGCGGTATTTTTCGGAGGAACGCGCCTTTCACGGTACGTCCACCGGCCAGACCGTCGCGGCCCCGGCGCTTGGCTTTTTGTTCCCGGCGTTCGATGACCGCCGCGCGAACATTTATGACGCGCTCTACTACAGCCATGATACCGCGGAGATCCATCCCGAGCTGATCGACGGGCTTTTCCGTGTCGCACCGCCGATGTCCGCCGCCGAGCAGAAGGAGACGTTCTCCGAAACGCTCGCCGCGGCGCTCGATACCGACTGCCGGTTCGACGTCGTGCAGGCCGTGCACGAAAATCTGCGCAGCCGCATTGAAGAGCACAAGGAAGCCAAAGACCCGGATGCGCTGGAGATCACGGCGCGCGACGTGGTGAGCGTGCTGCGCACGAGCGGCGTGCCGCTTGAAAAGACGGAAAAATTCGAGCGCGAATGTGAAAAGCGCTACGGTTCGCACGCCGCGCTCGACCCGAACAACATCGTTGAGAGCAAAAAGCTCGAGATCGTAACGCCGGAGGTGAAGATCACGCTGCCAGGCGAGTTTGGGTATCTCGTCGAGACGCGCGAGATCGACGGGCGGAAATACATCCTCATTCCCGCCGACGGCGGCGTGGAGGTAAACGGCATCGGCGTGAATCTCGCCGATGCGAAAAAGGAATAAAGTTATCCATGGGGACGGTTCTCTCTGACACAAGGTCGTCAATGAGAACCGTCCCCGTTTATAATCTGCCGCAGCCGCAGAAGGCTCAGCGTGAAGTTGAAAACCTCACAGATGTAGAGCGTCACAAGATAGCCCGTGAGCGCCCAGCGGGGAAGAAGGGCCCACACGAGAACAAGCCCCAGCGCGGCCTCGGCAATGTTGAACGCCATGGACGCCATCATCTGTCCCAGACCCTTGAGACAGCCGTCGGTCACGATGTCGGTATAGAGGAACGGCACCATCGGCGCGAGCAGGCGGAGAAAGCGCGCGGCTTCCGCGCTGCCGTAGAGCAGCATCCCGAGCGGGCGGGCGAAAACGAAAAATGCGGCCGCCGCGCCGAGCGAGAGAAGAAACGTTTTCCCGAGCATCTCCCGCACGCTCCGGCGCACCCGCTCATGCTCTCCGGCGACCTGCATCTCCGTGAGCGCCGGGACGAGCAGCTCCGCGACCGAGAGCGGCAGGCACGTCGGCAAAAGCAAAACCGGCATCGCCATGCCGTTGATGACGCCGTAGCCCGCGAGCGCGCTCTCAGCGCTCAGCCCCGAAAGGCGAAGACCCCGCGGCACGAGAAGCTGGCGGAACGTGTTGAGCGCGCTCCGCGCATAGGCGGACGAGGCGAGCGGCAGCGCGATGCGCAGCATCCGCGGCGTGAGGGCGGCTCCGCATTCGCTCGCCGGACAAAACCGTTTCCGGTCGGCGAGATAGAGCGCGGCAAGCGCGAGCGAGAGCGCGATCTCCGCGGCGGTGCCGGATGCCGAGAGCGCCGCGCACACGGCGGAAAGATCGCCGCGGCTGCACGGCGCGAGCAGAAGCGCGGAAAGCCCCATGCGCAGAAGCTGTGCGAAAAACTGGGAAAGCGCCGTTTTCCACACGCGCCCGACGGCGGTGAAGTACCCGGACAGAGCGCTCGAGAGCGCAAGCGCCGGAAGGGAGGGCGCCGCGGCGTACAGCGCGCGTACCGCGCGGGCGTCCCCAATCCAGAGAAAACCAATGGGCTCGGCAAGAAAAAAGAGAATGGCCGCCGCGCCCAGCCCGAAAAAGAGCGCGTAGGCGCAGCACCGGCGCATCACGGCGCAGACGCTCCCGCCGCGGCACTGCCCCAGCTCCTCGGCGAGCAGCCGCGTGACGGAAAACCGGATGCCGGAAACCGCGAGCGTTATGAAAAGAAAGCCGACGCTTCCGATAAGCTGGAAAAGCCCGATGCCGGCGGGACCGATATGCGCGGCCAGCCACACCTGCCAGAGCATCGAAAGCGACTGCATGACGAGAGACGAGACCGTCAGCAGCGCGGCGTTTTTCCGGATCGATCTCCAAAGCCCCATAATGACGCCTCCCCTCCGTGAAAGAGTCTATGCGCGCCGCGGCGCGCGATAGAAGGAAAGAAAAAACGGCGACTGCCGGGGCGGTTTATGCATCTCTTCCAATATAGCTTGTCGGAAAAACAACGAACCGTCCGAAAACGACGCACCAAAATGTCGAAAACGGGCGGTTCTGACGGCAGAATACACAAATAAGAAAGATATAGTTGCAGAATAAATCAACGCTTGTTATAATATTTATAGTATTGATTGATCATACCCCAGCGCTTCCCCGCACAAAAAAAGGAGGAGAAAGATCGCATGAACGAAAAGTACAGTTCCCTGTTTACCCCGTGGAAGATCGGCAACTGCGAGATCAAAAACCGCATTGTTCAGGTGTCCATGGGCGGCACATCCCTCTTCGGCTGGCTGGAGCCCTGCCACTTCGATAAGGAAGCGGCCTACCACATTCTCAACCGCGCCCAGAACAACGTCGGTCTGGTGCTGCCCGGCATGCAGTGCGTGCGCGACACGATGGGCATCCCTGGCCGTCACTGGCTGTATCAGAACAAGCGCATGTTCCGCGAGCTCGCCGAGTGGATGCCCGAATTCCACAAGACGGGTGCGAAGCTCTTCATCCAGCTCTCTGCCGGCATGGGCCGCAGCATGGCGATCAACCAGCTGATGGTCGATATGCTCCAGAAGAAGGCGCTTGGCGCCGTCGCCAAGGGCGTTCTGGACGTCGATTATGTCTGCGCGTCCTCCTCCGAGACCCCCAACCGCTGGTATCCGGAGGTCAAGTCCCGCGCGCTGACAAAGGAAGAGATCCATGAAATGATCGAAGCCTTCGGCAAGACCGCGAAGATGCTTATGGATGCCGGCGTTGACGGTGTGGAGATCCACGCCGTTCACGAGGGCTACCTCCTTGACCAGTTTGCCATTGCCAACATGAACTACCGTACCGACGAGTACGGCGGATCGTTCGAGAACCGCTACCGCTTTGCCGTTGAGATCGTGCAGGAGATCAAGAAGCTGTGCGGCAAGGACTTCCCCGTGTCGCTGCGTTACTCCGTCGTCTCCAAGACGAAGGGCTTCGGCCAGGGCGCCGTCCCCGGCGAGGAGTTTGTTGAGTTCGGCCGCGATATGGCCGAGTCTGAAAAGGCCATCAAGTATCTTGAGGACGCCGGCTACGACATGTTCAACTGCGATAACGGCACCTACGACGCCTGGTACTGGGCGCATCCGCCGGTCTATATGCCGCCCAACTGCAACATTGCGGATGTCGAGCATATCAAGAACTTCACCACCAAGCCGGTCGTCTGCGCCGGTAAGATGGAGCCCGAGTTCGCTGCCAAGGAGATCGCCGAGGGCCGCATCGACGCGATGGGCGTCGGCCGTCAGAACCTCGTCGATCCCGAATGGATCAACAAGCTCCTTGAGGACCGCGAGGAGGAGATCAAGCCCTGCATCAACTGCCACAACGCCTGCTTCAACTTCAACTGCTCCAAGGGCACGCCCAACATGCAGCCGATGGACGATGCGCTGCATCTGGCCCGCTGCGCGCTGACCCCGCCCACGATGCAGCACAACAAGTATAAGATCGTCCCGACGAAGAACCCCAAGAAGGTCGCCATCGTCGGCGGCGGTATCGGCGGCATGGAATGCGCCCTTGTCCTCAAGAAGCGCGGCCATACCCCGGTCATCTATGAAAAGAGCGGCAAGCTCGGCGGCATGTACAACTATGCCTCCGCCATGTCCTTCAAGGAAGCGGACAAGAAGCTGCTCGAGTGGTATGACCGTGAGCTGAAGAAGGCCGGCATCGAGGTTCACCTCAACACCGAGATCGACCCGATCAACCCGCTCACCCGCCAGTATGACGAGGTCATCATCTGCACCGGCGCCGTGCCGAAGAAGCTCCCTGTGCCCGGCTTCAACAAGACGATCACGTTTGAAGAGCTGCTCACCGGCGATAAGGACCACGGCGACAAGGTCGTGTTCTTCGGCGGCGGCCAGTCCGCGTGCGAAGCGGCTTACGAGCTCGTGCTGCAGGGCAAGCACCCGATCATTGTCGAATACGCCAATGACCTCATCGCCACGCCCGGCACCTGCCTTGCCAACGCCTCCTTCCTGCGCGAAATGCTCGTGTTCAAGAAGGTTCCCATCTATCTCGAGCACTCCATCTGCGAGATCGGCGACGGCTACGTCATGGTCAAGCCGCGCAGCGGCGGAGATGCCTTCAAGGTCGAGTGCGACAGCGTCGTCAACGGTCTGGGCTTCCGTCCCGCGCCGGTCGCGCCTGCGGGCAAGCATGTCCGCCAGGTCGGCACCGCCGCGAAGTGGGGCAACCTGCGCAACGTTATCTGGGGCGCATGGGATGTCTGCATGAAGATCTGATCTTACATACAAACGCATAAGCGAAACAAACCGGCGGAGG
>ENA-UEYI01002131-UEYI01002131.1-human-gut-metagenome-genome-assembly--contig:-NODE-2131-length-14536-cov-4.701501_pt1 | contig 14536 bp, 13 predicted proteins | sample MGYA00242900_ERZ507916 | MGnify/ENA primary metagenome ERZ507916 (study PRJEB26167, sample SAMN06115521) | human gut metagenome | host: Homo sapiens | place: China:Chongqing | collected 2015-09-02...
CCGTTTGTTCATACTGCCGCAGCAGATCTAAATTCTGTTGATACTCAATCATATAATTTTGGCAAAAGGGCGGCCAATAGTGCACGGGTAGCGTCTATATCCGACTGCTGCACCACAGAGGCGCCGGAGTGGATATACCGGCAGGGCAGGCTCACAGCCAGCGCTGCGCTTCCCTGTCCGGCCCGTTGCAGAGCGCCGGCATCGTTGCCGCCGGCAATGGCGGTTTTGGTCTGGCTGGGAATACCGTTCTCGTCGGCTGTTTCTCTGGCCATACGATATAGTGCCCGGTCATAAATGGTGGCGCCGTCCATAAAGCTGACCACCGGGCCATCACCAAGCACGCACACCCGCTTATCGCCGGTCACGCCGTCCAAGTCCGCTGCGGTGGTGGCTTCCAGCACCAAAACACGATCCGGCTGGACCCGACTGCCGGTACAGGCAGCGCCCCGCAGGCCCACTTCTTCCTGCACCTGGAAGCAGAACCGCTCGCATGGGTACTCGTCCAGTACGCCAAACTGTCCCTCCTGACTTTCTGACAACCACGAAAGGGAAGTCTCATGCTTGGAACGCCATGCGATGTGATTGTCATAATCGATGGTCTCTCCGCGCAGCACCATCCTGCATAGCCTGTCGAATTCATGCCGAACGGTTTCCTTCTGGGACGGCGTCAGCTCCATGAGTTTTTGCACCTCCTTCCCGAACCGCGGGAGGCGGTGTATTTTCCCCTTTGCTTATATCCCGATTGGGAGGGGCGGTTTTGCGCACTTTTCGGCAAAAAAATTCAAAAAAATTTTCCAACGACATAAAAAGTCGCTGGAAAGCAGAAATCAGGCAGAAAACTACCGCCCCTATACCGCACCGAAAGCCGACGGTATATGAGCAAAAGAGCGCAAAGGACAGCGCAGAGGTGATTCCCTTTTCGTAAGCGCTTAATAACCGTACGGGATAAAAGACAGCCGAGGGATCTCGTTAGAGATCCCTCGGTGCATTGATGTTTGTTTTCAGCTCCGTGCAGGCAGCCTGCATGGTCTTGGACCACGGGAGAAACTGCATCAGATCCTCCTGGCTCGGAGTCTTGCCCAAATAGGGCAGTTCTGTCAAAAGCAGTTTCAGATAACGATACGGTTCCAGTCCGTTCGCCTTGGCAGTCTCTACCACTGTGTAAACAATGGCACTGGCGTCTGCCCCCTTCGGCGTATCACAGAACAGCCGGTTTTTTCGCCCTACGGTGAACGGGCGGATCGCATTCTCTGCGTAATTGTTGGAAATATCTACCTCGCCATGCTCCAGAAAGGAATTCAGGTATTCCTTCTGATTCTTGGCGTAGGTCACGGCTTCCGCCAGCTTGCTGCCCAGTGTGGGCTCCAGCGTATTTACCCACCACCAATAAGCCTCAAGCAGAGGCTCCGCCTCCACCTGACGCGCTGTCTTTCGCACCGAACTGCTCAAATGCGCATATTTTCGCTCTGCGGCGAAGAGCTTGCTGCAATAGTCATAGCCTACTGCTGCCTTGGAATTCTCCTTTGTCGCACCGGGCGGCATGGCTTCCCGCCATTTGCGCCGCATATGCGCCCAACACCCGCATCTTGTAACGCCTTCCACCTGATTGTATCCGGCATAGCCATCTGTCACAAGACAGCCATGGAACCCCCTTCAGGAAGGCTGCTGCGTGCTTGCCGCTGCGGTTGGGCTGATACTCAAAGTACCGCACCGACTGACCGCTCCGCTCGCTGCCGGCATAGACCCACATCCGCGATTCTGAGACCGCTGCCTTTCCATCCTCCTTCAGGACCTGAACAACGGTCTCATCCGCATAAATGGTACTGCTGCCGAGCAATTCCTTCTTCAGCGTGCGGTATAGCGGCTTCAGCCAAGTCTGTGCCGCCCGAATGACCCAGTTGGCCATGGTGGCGCGGGACAGAGCAACTCCTTCGCGCGCCCAGATCTTTTCCTGGCGTGCCAGCGGCAGACCGTCCACATACTTCCGCACCATAATATCCGCTACTGTGCTGGCCGATGCCAGACTGTGCTTGAGCAGGAAGGGCGGCGTTACCGTGGTTACCAAATGGGCATACCCGGTCTTTTCCTCACAGGGCTTACAGGCATAGGTCACCGCATAATACTCCAAAAGACTGCACTGACGCGGAATGACCTCCAGACATCTGGATACCAGCTTTTTCCCGATCATGGCCATTTTACTGCCGCATACATCACAAATGAGTTCTTCCTCCGGCAGGGTGATAAGGATCTCCTTTACCGGAAGACCGGCAGCCAGCTCGTCCATCGTCCGCTTCGGCTTGCGGTATGTGCCGGCACGAGTATCGTTTCTTCCGTAGGCTCCGGCGCCTTTGGATCCTGCTCCGCTTCTGCTTCATTGAAAATACCGACCTGATTCGGCATGACATATGCGACGCCTTTGGCATCACACTTTCGCAATTCTTTGCAGACGGAGAAGAAAGCGTTGTCCTGACACCTTCGCAGCGTAAAATGTTGGATAAATGGAACTGCCTCACAGAAGCACAGCACAACTCGCTACTGATCCTCATGGATTCCATGTAAAACTACTTCTATAGCGACAGCCGGGAGCTTCCGGCTGCCGCTGTTTCTTTTGAGTAAAAAAGGAAAGCGCGTCCACCCGCGCAAACGCACAGGCAGACGCGCCTTATCGCAGTACAAAAAGCCCCTGCACCATCTATTCAAAAAAAGAGGGCGCAGGGGCTTACTGTATGCTATGCTGTTTTATCGTAGGGCGTCTTTGAGGGCCTTGCCGGGCTTGAATACCGGCACCTTGCAGGCGGGATAGGTCATGAGCTCGCCGGTACGGGGATTGCGGCCCACGCGGGTGGGACGCTCTTTGGCCTCGAAGCTGCCAAAACCCACCAGCTGTACCTTATCTCCGCTCTTCATGGCAGTCTCCACCGCACCGGTGAAGGCGGCGAGAGCCGCTTCACAGTCCTTCTTTGTCAGGCCGCTGGCTTCCACCATGGCGGCGATCAGTTCAGTTTTGTTCATGGAAATCGCTCTCCTTCTCATTTGTAGTATGACCGCATTATAACGGAGGGAGTCGGAAGCTGTCAACTGTGGCCTGTTTCGGCATAGTATTGCGGTCGTCCGATAGAGGTAAAGCCCTCCAGCCCGGTCACGACCACGTTGTTATATCCGCTGGCGCAGTGAATGATTAGCAATTCTCCGTTTGCGTCCCTGCCGCCAACGATGCCCACATGGGAATTATCCGGGTAGAACACCAAGTCACCGGGCTGTGCGTCCGCCCACGAAATATCGGTGCAATAGCTGTGCTGCATGGTGGCTCCGCCGCCGTGGCCGATGACATAGCTGCCGCCAGACTGATTGTAGAACACCCAATCCACAAAGCCGCTGCAATCCAGTCCATAGGGGCGGTAGGTCCCCGTGGTGGAGCTGCCTGCCGCCGTGACCTGCCGCACTTCGCCCCATCGGGCGTCCCAGCCGATCACAAGGGATTTTCCTCCCCAAAAATAATTCACCTTGCCGACAAGAGAACAGGCGGTGCGTACCACCGCCTCGCGCTCCGGCGACAGACCCTCCGGCAGATCGCGGAGCAGCGCCGCCGTGTCCCTGCTGACGGAGTACACATCCTCGATCAGCTCCCGCAGGAGATCCCGCTGCTCCAGCAGCTCCTCCAGCGCCGCGATCTGATTGCGGTTGAAGTGATACGCGGTTTTCATTTCCTCTGCCGTTTTTGCGGTGATGGTGATATAGAGATTTCGCTCCGTCCATCCGTCATCATCGCCACTGCCGGGATGGTGAATGACCTCGATGCGGTGTGCAATGGTGGTCATGTCCCAAAAGACTGCTTTCAGGCGGGCAATGCGGTCGGCATCCATGGTGGCCACGTCCGCGGCGTCCGCATCGTTACTGCCTGCCACCTTCACCGCGAACACTGCCAGCACCTCGATCCAATCGGCAGGCTGGCCGGTCACGGAGATGGAATCGTAGTTCTCTGCCGTCTGCAACGCTTCCAGCTCAGCATTGAAGTCATAGTTGATCTGCGCCACCGCAGCGGAGATCGGCACAACGCCCGCCTCCCGGCTTTCGTTGGAAAAAAGGATGCCGAAGGGTGACGCCACGATTGCCGCCACAAGGATCATCGTCAGTATCAGCACCAGCACCACCGCTCCGCCGCCCGCCGCCACGATGGAACTTGCGGCGGACGCGATACCTCTCCCAATCGTCTGTACCGCCTGCACCATTGCGCCGCCCATCTTTTTTGCCCCACTGCCTCCGTTCTTTGCGGATGTCTGGAGCATTGTCTGCTGTGCCTTGCGCTGTGCCGCCGCCCTTGCGCGGCGCGTGATGATTGCATTGTTCGGCGCTGCGTGGTCAGTTGGTCGAACACGCATGGTGCGCGTGGCCTTGGTCATGGCCTGTCCGCTCTTGGGGGCAGGACTGCCCTTGGCCGATGCCCCCGAATTGCCTTTCTGCGGAGTGGTCATTGTACCTCCACGGTCGGACGGTGGAGGTACAATGTGCCGCTCTGCTGTTCTTTTCTCGGCAAGGTTCCGCCCATAGGCGGCTTTCGCGTCCTGCGCAGCTTTTTGCCGCCCACGCTCCTGCGGGGCGGCATTTGCGCTTTTTGTACCTCCGCGATTTTGCGGAGGTACGGTCTGATTTCCGACTTCGTTTCGTGCAGCGTGTGATTGCGGCGTATCGGGCAAGTTTCTTCCTGCCGGTGTCACGCGGTTCGTGGTTTCGAGCGTTTCTGACGCAGTACGGCTTTCTGACGCACTATTCTTACCTTGCCGTTTCTGCTCCTGGTAGTGCTTTATCATGCGCCGCGAGGTATCCGCCGCTCCAGCTGCACCACGGCGCATATTTTTCTCCACGCGGTCGGTAGCATAGCGCACCGGGTCCCGGCTATCCGGCTCCTTCTCCTGCTGCCGCCTATCTATGTGCTTTTTCAAAATGGATTCCGCGTCCTTGGGTGTGGGGTTCTTCAGCTTTGCCTTGGGCGTATCCATGCCGGGTCTGATCTTCAAGTCCCGCATAGCGTCAGTCCTCACCGGGGCGTGTTGACATTAGGCGGTACAGTTCTGTATTTTTGGGCAGCTCATTGGCGAAAGGCACGATGGCCCCGCCTACCTTGATGAGCCCGTGGCCAGCCGGGGCATTGTCCACATAGCTCATTTGCGTATCCGATGCACCCAGCAGACGGGCAAGCTGCTCCCGGTCGGTGGTAGCCTGATTGAGCATCAGCAGGAACTCGGAGTTTGCGAACATCATACGCGCCGTATTGGACAGCAGACATTCCTCCACATTCTGTGTAATGCCGGTGAGCGTCGCACCATATTTGCGGAACCGCTTCCAGCACTTGTAGAGAAATTCGCTGCTGTAATTGGTAATGCTGTGTCCGCTGCCGCTCCCGTTGGCGAAAAATAGATAGATCTCGTCGATGTAGACATGGGTGTATTTTCCCTCTCTGCGGTTCTGGATAACGCGGTTGTAAATGGCGTCCAGCATCACCAACAGGCCCACCGATTTCAGATTTTCGCCCAAGTCCTGAATATCGAAGCAGAGAATGCGGCTTTTTGTGTTGATATTGGTCTGGTGGGAAAATACATTCAGACTGCCCACTGTGAACAGCTCCAGCGCCAGCGCGATCCGGTGCGCCTCCGGGTTGACCTGCTTCATCAAATCGTCATAGAGGTCTTTCAGCGTAGGCGGCTGACCTTGGAAATTCTTGATATACTCCCGGTAGATGTTTCCCACGCTGCGGTCAATGATGGACTTCTCCTGCGGCTCGATCTTGTCCGCGCCCATGAGTTGTTCGTAGAGTGACATAATAAACTCGGACTTCATCACCAACGGCTCCTTGCCATCGCCATACCCCTCGGACAAATCCAGCGCATTGATGTGGCAGCCATTTGGATCAGAAGCGGAAATGGTGATGACCTCGCCGCCCAATGCCCTCACCAACTCGCCATATTCACGCTCCGGGTCCACGATGATAATATCATGGTCGGTGGAGAGCGCCAGCGCGGAAACCTCCTGCTTGGCCGCCATCGACTTGCCTGAGCCAGACACGCCGGTAATAAAACCGTTGCCGTTGAGCAGGTTTCCTCGGTTGCAGATGATGAGATTGTGCGACACGGCGTTGACGCCGTAGTAAATACCGCCCGCGTCCTGGATCTCCTGCGATTTGAACGGCATGAGAACGGCAGTACATTCCGTGGTCAGGGTGCGGGTTGCCTCAATGCGCTTGAGGCCGAGGGGCAGCACCGTGTTCAGCGCGTCCTCCTGCTGATAGCGCAGAATGTTAAACTGACAGCCCCGCGCCCGCCCGATGGCTTGCAGGGCCTCGGTGTCCTGGTCAAGCTGTTCAATGTTATCTGCCAAATGCGTCAGCGTGACAAGTGCCAGCATCATGCGCTGGTCGCGGCTCATGAGGTCGTCCATGAATTCCTTCGTTTCGCTCCGCATTTGCTCCAAGTCATAGGGAATATTGGCGGTAAAATTGTTGCTCTGATTCTGCCGCTGCTGCCAGCGGGTAATATCCGATTCCACGGACATAATGCGCTTGCGAATATCGCTCACTGCTTCGTCCATCGCCACAGGGATAATGTCGATGGAGAGCATCATGTTCCGGGGATAGTCCATCAGCTCCGTGATCATCTCATCGGAAATGAAGCTGGCATATTCCCGCAGGAACAGGGTGCGCCCCACATGATCGCCCAACTCATAGTGATTTTTTTGAAAGGAAATACAGTCCGGGGCGATGCAGTCCCGGAAGTCATGTCCCCTTCGCATGGTGTCCTCCAAATTGAACCGGAATAGCTGCTCCTCGCCGGGGCGATAGAAGTCATGCAGAAGCCGCAGGCGGTCATTGACCGTGATCTCCCGGACGCTGGAGGACATACGGGAAAGTCCCGTAGTGAGATCAGTTCCAACACGGGAGAAGAATGCGCGGGCCTCCTCCACGCTTTTCTTCTCCGCCGAAACGGTGATGTACTTCTCCTGAATGAGATTGTTGCTCTCCGCCGCCTTACCCAACACAAGCGCGTTATACTCGTTCCGGTAGAGATCACGGCGGTCCCCCTGCATGGGCATGAGCAGTGTCCGACCGAAGTCCTTTTGATTGAGCTGACGGTTAAAGAGCGTGATCTTCGCCGTGGCTCCGATGGGCAGTGAGTTCAGGAAGGAACAGTAGGTCATAAAAAGTTCCCGCTGCTTTTCCGGGGAGGCCACGGCATAATTCACATCAAAAAAGCGCCAAGTTTTTGAAAACTTACCGCTTACCTGAAACACGCCGTCTTGATAAATACGTTTGATGGGAATAGATTTTTGAACGCTGCGGGGAACGGAAAAGGCGTCCCGTTCCGCGCTGCGCCGATGCTTGAAAAAGATCAATGTTTCTTCACCTCGCGTTTCATCGCTTCTTCATAGTAGTTTTCCGCTTTCCAGACACGCTTGCCTGCCATGATGACCTCCGATTTCAGCCATGCCCACAAAAATTGCTCCAGCGTGAGGCCGTTGTACTGAAAAAAGCCCGCAGCGGCCACGGGAGCCGCGCCGACAATGCACACCCAGCTCACCGTTTCCCGGTCCAACACTCGGCTCAGGCTGAAATACAGTCCCACCGCAACGCCCACCGCCAAAACGGAACATACAAACTGCCGTATAGACAGTCCAAAAAAGAGCGTTTCACGATAAGCGCGAATTTCCTTGTTGATTTTGATTTCCATAATCAATCTCCTAAAAAAGAAAAGCAAGTAGCGATGGGCTACTTGCTTTTCCTGTCTACTTAATAAAATGTATAGTTTTAATCCTCGTCAGCGGCACCGATCCTGCGTTTTTCTGTTCTTCTCAAATTTGGCAACGGCTGACTTGTCGTAAAACTTCATAGCATCTATTCCGTCGTACTCTTCTTTTTTCATCAGATAATTTCTTGTGATGCCGTGCTTTTTACAATAGTTCAGATACCTTTGCATTCCCTTCCAGCAGGAATTTTCCTTATCTCGATTCTGCTCATCAGCCAGATATTCCGTTGCATTCCAAGCGGTGCAATGGAAAAGATCAGATACCGATAAAATCAAGTATCCTTGCTCCAGTTTTCCAAAGAAGTCTCCTTCCACATCAAACAAGGTCAAGTCATACCACATAGCCTGCTTCTGCCTGATTCGCGGCTCGTCTCTCCAAATCTGAAATTGAAGCTCAAGCCCCATATCCTCAACAAATGCATGAGCGATCACCTCTTCAGGAAAAGCATCGCCCTTAACCATGATACAGCCCAAAATGTACTCCTCGTTGCCGTACTCGTCGCGTCTTTGCTGATACTCTTCCGTTCGTTTCAGCTCTCGCTCCACGATACGGACGATCTTCTCACGGTAATTATCCATAAACGTCTCCTTTATAATCCAAGCATTTCCTTTGCGATGTGGTCGGCTGATTTGACCAAGCCCACCAGTACCAGCAGGTTGAATATGACCTCGCCCAAATAGCTCCACACCTGCGTCACCACGGACGCGCTGCTATCCACCACCGGCGTACCGCTGGAGGAAAAAGCCGAAAAGATGATGCAGGCCAGAACGATCACCGCACCCTCCATGCACACACCCACATAGCTTCTGAGAAATGCCTTGCCAAAATGGGAAGTCCCCTCTCCGGCAAAGGACGCCAGTGCCACCGGGGACAGTGCGGCATACATATAAATCTTAAAAAAGCGCCCATAGACGGTGAGGATCATAATGAAGGCCAGCACCGTAATAAACAGGCTCCCCAGCAGCGTCACCAGCCAAAGGGGGATGCTTGCCAAAAAAGCCCACATCTCCGATGGCATCCGCGATTTCCTGCGGCAACGCCACGGATGCGCCGGTCAAGCCGCCGATACTGCCCGCCGCCGTTGCCACAATGCCGTTGCACACATCAAATACATCTACCAGCAGGTCCATGCCGTAGGTGATACCCAGCTTTGCCAGCACAAAGTAGATAAAGTGCCGCAGCAAATGCTCCGGCCTTTGAAAGTCCCGAAAGCTGGATGCACTGCGAAAGATACCAATGGCAAAGAACAGCACCAGCAGCCCGTAGCCGATGGCCTGCATCCCGCCGTTGATGGTCACAATGGTCTGCCAGATGGTGCCACCCTTGAAGGTCTGGGGCGATTCCGTCAGCAGCGACCACATTTCCGTCATTTTACTGTTCCAGACGCCAAAGGCGTTGGTCAGATTTTCTACGATCCAGTTGTTGTTCAAATGAAAATCACCTCCCGCAAGGGAGCCGGGAGATCCGCCGCAAGGCAGTATCTCCCGGCTCTTTTTATCAGATCGCGCCGATGGCGGTCAGAATTTCCTTTGCAAAGGCGATCATTAAGCCACCAAACAGGCAGAGGAAGCCCTGCGTTCTCTGGCTGGCATCGTGGGACTGGATCGACATACCCACCTGCACGATGCCCCAGCCGAGAATGATCACGCCCAGCGCCTTGATGATGCTGAAGATAAAATCGGAAAGGTTATTGACAATATCCAGCGGATCGCCGCCCGCCGCCATCGCAGGCGTAACGCAGCAAAGGCAGAGGGCAGCAGCCCCAGCCGCCGTCCAATAGCATTTTTTCACCTTACTCAGTCTTGTCGGGTTTGAAATCTTTTTCTTTTTCAGATAATTCATGTTCAGGTTCCTCCACGTCAATAAAATCATAATCGTCCAGTGATTTGAACGCATAGGGCAGGTCAGGCAGCGCATAATCCGGCGCGCCCAGCGGCTTATGGATATAAGGCTTTGCCTTGCCGTCCGTCGTCAGCTTAATGTTGGGGTGGCGCTTGATGTTGTACTTTTTGTCCAGTACAGGATCTTCCCCTCGTATAAACAAGATCGCTTTATGGGTGTCCAATTTTCGTACCTCGTCAATGGTCATCAGGTCGCGGCCCGTCTGTTGGAAGTTGGTAGAGCTGGAGCCGCTGCGCCCCTTCGTCTGCCCCCGTGTGCGGGTGGCGATGGTCTCCTTGCCCAGCAGCTTCACAATAAACTCCAACGAGGTCGGTTCGTTGCCGCCGCCGAGGAACAGCAGCGTGTCGCAGTTGCCGATGATGCTCTCCCATTCCTTTTCGTACAGCGCCTTGATCTGCTGAATGTTCTGCACGATGATGTTCAGCCCAATATTGTAGCTGCGGCAGGTAGCCAGAATCTTCGGATAGCTCTCCGGCTGGGCCACATTTGCCCATTCGTCCTGAATGACACGCACCGGCACAGGCAACCGTCCGTTGTGCTTCTCGTCCGCCCTGCGGTAAAGCGCCTGAAAGCATTGGGTGTAGAGCATTCCCACAAGGTAGTTCATGCTGCTGTCATCAACAGGGATCACACAGAAGATGGCTTTTTTCTTCTCGCCCAAACTGCCAAAGTCCATCTCATCCACCATTGTCATTCTGGCATACTGCGGGATATTGAAGGTGGCCAGCCGCACGGCGGCGCTTACCAAAATGGATTTCGCTGTCTTTCCTGCTGCCTGCTTGAAAGCCTTATATTGCTTCACTGCCACATGGTTGGGCTGTTCTTCTTCCAATGCCCGAAAGAGCATATCCAGCGGGCTGCGGTATTGATCGTCCTCCTCCCGCACCTCGGCAAAGTTCATCATGTAGATCAGCATTTCAAAATTCTGTTCCTCCGGGGGCGCTTCGCTGACGAGGTAGAGCATAAGGGCTGAGTCCAGCGCGATCTCCGCCTTCTCCCAGAAGGGGTCGTTGCTGGAGGCGTTGCGGGGCGTAGTGTTCTTGATGAGGTTATCAATGAGGGTCAGCACATCTTTTTCACTGTGAATGTATGAAAAGGGGTTGTATCCGTCAGACTGGCTGGGGTCGATCAGGTTGAACACCCGGACTTCATAGCCCTGCGCTGCCAACAAAGCGCCTGCCGCGCGCAGCAGCTCGCCCTTGGGATCTGTGATAAGATAGGAGCAATTTGCGCTGTAAATATTGGGCTTGCAGAAGAAACGGGTCTTGCCGGAACCGGAACCGCCCACTACCAGAACATTCATGTTGCGCTGGGTGATATAGCCGTCCATGCCCAGCCGGACGCGCTGGGTCAGAATGATGTTGGCGTCCTTATGCTGGTGATCCATATACTTTCGATTCAGTTCCTTAGGACTGCCCCATTTGGCGCTGCCGTACTCCTCGCCCGGTCGCCGGTTCTCCCGGCTGGAGTAGTAGAGCGCAATGCCGCAGCCGTAGAGCAGCAGGCTCTCCAGCATACATTTCAGTGTGTAGGGCGTCCAGCCTATGGCAAAGGGGCGCTCCAGCACTTGGCTGAAACGCCCCATCCATTGAAAGAGGTTCATACCGTCCTCGTAGGCATAGGCGGCAATTGCCGCCAGCCAGAGGACCAACGGGGAGAGCGCCGCCCACACAGGGGCGGCGCTGCGAAAGTCATTCTGCCGCAAGGCTTAGTACCCCGTCTTGGGCAGCTTCACCGTTGTTTTGGTGTAAACGGTAGTGAGCCAGCGGGACACCGCCTGAATCCACTGCCCATTGTAAAGGCCACCCACATCTGCCACATTCACAACGCTGGCATTGTTGGCAAGACCGCTGCGGGCGGTGGCGTAGATGTACGGCGTTTCCACCTGCGCAAAGCCCGCCTTTACATTTCCGAACACGAACATGACTTCGGTAACACGCTCATTGGCGGCAAGGCCGAGGACAGCGGGGCGGGCGTCCAATACGTAAACCTTGCTTGTGCTCAGATTGTCCGCCAAAGTGCGGTAGTCCCCGGAGAGGTTGGTCTTATAGACCACCTTGTAGGAAAGCGGCTGGTTGTAGCTCCCTGTGACGATTTTGCTCAGCGTCACCTGCGCGGGAAGCTGATCGCGCCAATAGAAGGAGTCGAGGGCAACGTTGGAGCTGTTCTTGATCTGTGAGAACACGTAGCGAATCGGCTGACCGGGGACAGCCTGCACAGGGCCGGTTTTTTTAATGGATACGCCGGTGGAAACGCTGGTATTCTGCACTTCAAAGGTGACGATCTGTCCGTTGAATTCCAGATAGGCGGTCATCACCGTGGGGTTGATGGAGTAATTCGCAGGCGCTTTGATCTCACGGACCGTATAGCGGGACAACGGCAGCGTCTTGGAAACGGCGCGTCCGTTGCGGTCGGACTTGATGGTGTCCACCACATTACCCGCTTTGTCGTAGATCTCAAACACTGCGCCCTCCAGCAGCGTCCCGGCAGGCAGGCCATTGGTCGCATTATCGTCTGCGGATTTCTTGATGATCTGGATCTGGCCGCACTCCGCAGTATTGCTCCACTCGATTTCTGTGGTAGAGCCGTAACGGACATAGATCGTTTTCAGTTCAGGATCAAGCACATAACCGGGGGCGGCTTTGATCTCACGCAGATAATAGCGGCCATCGGCCAGTCCCTCGTCGGCGTAGATGTAGCCATCCTGATCGGTCACATACTCCCCGATGGGATTGTGATTGCTGTCGTAAAGCAGAAACACCGTGCCGTAAATTCCCTTGCCGGTAGCCTTGTCCACCTTGTGGAGCAGGATTCTGGAAGACTTGTGATTGGTGATCTCCAACGTGGCCGTCTGACCGTCCTTGACCTCAATACGATGAGGTGTGGTATCCAGCAGGTAGCCGGACGCAGCCTCCAATTCCGTCACGGTGTACCAGCCGCTTTCAGCTTCGGGGAGATAGATGACGCCGTCGCTGTCCGTTGTGTAGGCACCGATGATCTCACCATTCATCTTACGGATCTCGAATTTGACCCCAGCGATACGCTTTCCACTGTCTTTGTCGCTCTTGATGATCTGCAACCCGCCCACAGGCGTGTTGTAAAAATAAAGCGTCTGCGTGTCGTTGGGATTGACCACCACAGTCTGCGTGCGGGTATTCTCGTCGATGGTGTAGCCGGGGATCGTTTCGATCTCTGTGACCACCACGGTGCCGGAAATACCGGAAATGGAGATTTTACCTGCCTTATCCGTCCAGTACAGGCCGGTGGAGGACAGCGTGCCGCCCTCGGCATCTACATACGAGCCATCTGCGTAGGCGATCTTAAACTCAACACCTTCCAGCGGCTCCTTTGTCACGGAGTCCTGCTTTACGATGATGAGATTGCCCTTGGGGGCGTTGCGGAACTCCACCGCGACAACTTCATTGGACTTGACCTTAACCGTCTGCGGGGTATCATCGAGAATGTACCCCGCCTTCGCGCGGGTTTCCTTGATGACAAGTGTGGTGCCGGGGGCGATGTCCGTAATGGTGAACGTGCCTGCGCTGTCCGTCACGAACTTGCCGTTGGAGTTGCCGATGAGATTGCCGTCGGAATCCGTGACAAGGAACTCCACGTCAGAGATGGGAGCGTTCGTCACAGCGTCAACCTTTTTCACAAGCACGCCGCCCTTGGGCTGGTTGCGGAACTCCAGCGTCATGACGGCATTGCGCTTGATCTTGATACTCTGCGGGGTATCGTCCAGGATGTAGCCGTCTTTTGCCCGCACCTCACGGGCGATAACTGTCATGCCGGGGGTCAGACCGTCAATGCGGATGGTGCCCGCGCTATCGGTCACATACTTTCCGTTGGCGTTGCCGATCACACTTCCGTCCGAATCGGTGATGAAGAACTCTACATCGGAGATGGGTGCGCCGGTCACGGCGTCCTTTTTCACAACAAGCAACGAGCCCATCCTATCGTTACCGAAGGTCACGGTAATGACGTCCTGATCCTTACCGGAGAGATAGACCGTTTCCGCGGTGTCGGTGATCACATACCCATCCGGCGCGGAGATCTCCTCGCAGACATAAGTGCCTGCCTTGAGGCCGGTTGCAACGATGGTGCCATTGCTGGATGTTTTGTACTCGCCAACCACAGTGCCGCCTGTACCGGAGGTGCCGCCGAGGTAGCGGATGCGGAACCATGCACCCTCCAACGGCTGACCGCTCTCACTGTCCACCTTGCGGATGATGATGGCGGAAAGGGGCGTGTTCTCAAAGGTCAGGACTTTGCTCTCGCCACCGGAGATGAAGCATTCCTGCGTGGCAGGCTCCTTGATGGCGTACCCGGACGCAGGTTCCAATTCCGTTACTTTGTACCAGCCATCCTTGACCTCGGGGAGAATGATTTTTCCGCTTGCGTCAGAAAAGTAAGTGCCGAGATCGTTGAGCTCACCGGTGTCGGTATGGTTGCTGCCATACCAGATCTGGAACTTGGCACCCTTGACAGGATCGCCGGTGACACTGTCTACCTTGCGGATCTCCAAGCTGGGTTTGAGGGCGTTGAAGAAGGTGACGGTAGAGGTTTCGCCGGGCTTCAATGCCACTTCCTGGGGGATGGGGCAGAGAATGACATGGCCGGGAACATTGATCTCCGTTACTTTGAATGTGCCAACAGGAACAGAGTCGAGGAAAATCCGCCCATGATTATCGGTCGTGGCGCTGGTAGAAAAGCTGCCGTCGATCTGCTCGATACGGTAGGTCACGCCCTCGATAGGCTCACCATTGGCGATGTTCTTCTTGACAATTTCAAGACCGGGCTTTTCATAGTCAACGAAAGTGACCTCGGAGGTTTTGCCGGG
>ENA-UEYI01002137-UEYI01002137.1-human-gut-metagenome-genome-assembly--contig:-NODE-2137-length-14477-cov-4.390139_pt1 | contig 14477 bp, 17 predicted proteins | sample MGYA00242900_ERZ507916 | MGnify/ENA primary metagenome ERZ507916 (study PRJEB26167, sample SAMN06115521) | human gut metagenome | host: Homo sapiens | place: China:Chongqing | collected 2015-09-02...
GGAGAATTGTTTTCAAGTCCTTCAGAAATTGCTCCCGCTGTGCCTGCTGGCACAGCGCCAGACAGAGACAGTTCGTGCGCTGCCCAGCCGGAATCGCAGACAGAAGCTCCCACGCCTGCCGGTGGAGTGGATTGTCCAGAAACAGCGTCGTACCAAAACGGGCCGTTTGCGGCTTATCCTGCATGGCCTGCTACCTGCGATGCCAGCCGCTCGTATGCCTGCGCGTTTAATTTGTCATCGTCCAAAATGACAGGATGCAGAACACTGCCCTGCGGCAGGTATCGTTTCATAAGTCCGGCCCCACCGCCGAGGAAGACGACCGGCATGGCGCGGCAGTCCAGACCTGCTTCGGCAATGGCAGAGAGAATGCGTCTGGCATAAAGCCCAGCTTCGCGCTGGATGATGGCTTTCACGCGGTCGTCCATACTGTCCGGGCTGCCGCGCAGGACATTTTCAATCTGCGCACCGGTAAGAGACAGATTCAGACTCCGGCGCACCTGCTCCGCGATCTCGTCCAGACAGCGAATCATGCCCAGCTCCAAGCTGCGGCATGAAGCTGCGTACGGGATGCGGTTGTCCAGCCGCATAATATCCACGGTCCACCCGCCAATGTCCGCAAGGATCACGGACGGTTCATTCAGCAGATCGCTGTGCTGGAGGATCGCCGCATAGCCCTGCGGGAACAGCTTCACATCCTGCACAGAAGTTTCATACGAAATCCCTTCATACGAAAAAGAGACCGGCTTGCCCTCGCGCAGCAGATACGCCCGAAACGCTTTCTTCTCCCGCCCGAAGCTCGTCAGCGGCAGGCCCGCCGCAAGGATCACCGGTGTTGTGGTCGGCGCGTTCCGGTACGCGATCTCTTTGGCGATGGCCGCCAGTGTCAGCAGATAGTAATTCTCATCCACTGTCTTATCCTGCTGGAGCGGCTGCCGCCCGCTGCCGACAACGTAGTATTTTCCGTCATAGCAGAGGACGTTTTTCTGCGTGTACGGTTCATGCTCGTATTCTGCCAAGCCGGAGGGAAACGAACAATGCGCGGTTTTCATGGCCGCGTAGCCATGATCCACGCCAATGGTAATGGGTTCTGTCATCGTTCTTCCACCTTTTCTTTCCGTTTGTCCATATCCTTCTGCGGTGCGCGTTCCTCTGGGAGCAGTTTCCCAAAGCCCAGCTTACGCAGCGTCTTTTCATACAGCTTTTTCTCAAACGCCAGATACTCTGGAGATGTGTAATCGGTATGAAGCGAAACAGCTTCTTCATAGCACGGCGCGACGATCTCATACTCCACAGAGCCGAAACGGTCCGCGGTCAGGTATCGCAGCATCCCATAACCGTCCATTTCCTCGAATTTCCCCATATTATCTTCCGTGGCAAACTCCGTGCTGATATGAAAGCGCGTCAACTCAGCAGCGCTTTTATAAAGCACAAATCCGCCCGGATCAAGATACGGCGCAACCGTCTTATAGAACCGCCGACAGTGTTCCCGGCTGTTCAGCCGTGGGACCAGCTTTGCAAGGGCTGTTTCCAGCGCTTTGTTCTTTTGGGACAACTTCCTGTTACCGATTTGCAGACTGTTATACGCAATGGAGAGCTGAACCGCCGTGCGCTCTTGGGACGCTTGCTGCTCGCGCATGGCCTCATATTTGATCTTCAGCGCCGGATATTCTCAGATCGCAGTCAGCATTTCAGATAATCTCATCTGCGCTTCCTCCGATACCGTGAAAACCGCTGCAGCACCTGCAAGCGGTTATCAATCTTGCACGATGCCTGATCAACCGCTTCCATGTCCTTATCCAGCTTCTTGTGGATGTGTTCCAGCGCGTCGCGGTCATTGCAGCAGTCCACCAGAACGTAGGTGCTGCCGGTGGAGAACACCTCGCGCCTGCCGTATGGGTCGCGTAGGCTGGCAATGAGCCGCTGGCCGACCTTCTTCCGATATGCAACCTGCAATGCTTCCGGTTCTCCGCAGACACCGTACCGCTTCAAGATCCGCGCAACCTCGTCGGAGGAGATCTGCTGGTGCGTCATCAGCTTCTCCAGAATCTCTGCGGCGGCATCCTCCGGAACGCCGGAATAGCCGGAATAACCATCTAAATATGCCGTCATGTTTGGAACTCCTTTCTGCGCGCAAACGGCCATCCCGCAATGGGATGGCCGCTTTGTTTGTTACGCTGCCGCAGGAAGCTCCGCAGCATCGTCCAGTTCTTTCCGGGGCGAGAGGAATTCCACCTCGGTCGCTTTGAGCAGGAAGCCGGGCTGCCGCTCCGGTTCCTCGGCAAAGGTGATCGTTTCAAAATCACCGCTGCCCGCAATCTTGCAGCCCTTTCTGGCAAACTCCGCGCAGCGTTCTGCAAGCACGCCGCGCACCTTGATCGAGATAAAATCGGTCAGCTTTTCTCCATCCGGAGACTTGTAGCGGCGATCCGAGGCAATACGCATGATGGCATAGGGCTTGCCGGTTTCTTCGTTGGTTTTGAGGACGGGATCTCCCGTCAGGTTGCCGATGGCAATCATTTTAAGCATGGTAAAGTCCTTCTTTCTATAGAGTTACGCCCATTCGACGACGAACAGGACGCAGAGGATGTTGGCGTTTGTGACCGGCTGCGACAGGGCGCTGACAACTGCGTCATAGGACAGCGTCAGGCTTTCTTCCTCGGCAATCTGCCACGGGGAAGAAAGTGTGAAAACTTCAGAATCTCCGGTCTTGGTGGTTTTCTGGTCACGGATGCTGAAACCGATCTGGTTGCTGTCCACCTTGGCGTGGGACATATCCGAAGCATACGGCACCAGTGTCCAGCCGTTTTCTGCCGTCAGGGTCACGGAGGACACCTGCACAGCGGCGTAGAGTGGTTGACGATCTCCGCATTGGAGACATAGACCTTCCCGTTCTGATCGACCGTCACCGGCAGCACAGCCGGAACAACGACAGAGAACACGGTTGCTTCCTCCCAATGCGCATAGTAGGTGGTGGAAGCCACTTCTTTGAACACGGTATTGCCGTCGACCTGCGTGCCGCCTGTCTCCTGTGTGAACCAGCCGAGGAACGCATAGCCCTTGCGGGCAGGTTCGGCGGGCAGGTTCAGCGTTTCGCCGTAGGTCTGGTTAGTAGTTTCCGTTTTGCCGGTACCGAGATCCCATGTGATCTTGTATTCTGCCGGGGCAAACTGCGCGTAGAATGTCCGTGCGGCCGTGATTGTGACCGTGTTGTACAGTGTGCCGCCTGCCTTTTCCGTGTACCAGCCGGAGAACGTGTGACCTGCCTTGACCGGCGTGTAACCGGGAGCAACGGCGGTCTGGTTGGGCGCGACGGAGGTCGTCACGCTGTTCTTGCCGCCAACCGTGCCGCCGTTTGTGCCTGCGTCCCAAGTGACGGTCAGGCTAACGGTTGCGCCGCAATCGTCGCACTTGCCGTCGCCATTCGCGTCCACATGGTCGGCGTACTCTTCACCGCTTGCCTTACAAACAGAACAGGTCTTCGCGCGCTTGTGCTGGGTATCGTTTACGCTTGACCATTTGCCATAGGTATAGGTATGGTCTGCGTAATCGTAATCGCTGGTGGAGCAGGTCGAACAGGATTTGGTACGCCGATGCTGAGTATCACTATAGTTCGCCCACGAACCGTACTTGAAACTGTGGTTGGCATAGGTATAACCGGAGTAACCGCAAAGGCTGCACGTCGCGCTTCTTCTGTGCTGGGTATCCGAGTTATTTTCCCAACTTCCGTATTTCAGAGAATGGTTCTGCGTAGTGCTGGAGCCGACGCCGGAATTGCAGACGCTGCAATATTTTTCGACTGTATGCTGCGTTTCATTATACTCATAGTATTCCGTGCTTGTGCTGTGGCGACCGTACTGATATTTTCCCCCGCCACCGCAGTCGTCACAAGTGCCATAGCGTCGATGCTGGCTGGTCGAGTAATATTCCCAATCACCATAGGAATACGAGCCATGGGACGTGCCCCAGTCAACAACCTCGCCGCAGTCCTGGCAAATTTCTTCCCAATCACATCCATTCCACGATGTATAGGTATTGTTGTGCTGACAGGACGTATCTTCCTCATAGCCGCACTTTGTGCAGACACCTCTGGAATTGAAACTATGGGATTGCGTGTGGCGATACGCATACTCGTTTGCGCTGCAATTCGTACAGCACTCCCAGACGTAATGCTTGGATTCATCCTTCTGCTCATAATCGTAGGTGAAGCTGCAAGACGAGCAGTTGCAGCCCGAAACGCCGCAAGCGCCGGAGGAAATCATAAGAACGGGGTATGCCGCAACGAAGGAGATGCCTTTTGCATCAAGAATGCCCATCGTGACTTCATCACAGGTCACGATTTCGAGTGCAGACATATCTACGCCCGAAAATGCAGTGTCCGAGATGTAAAAACTCTCGTCGTTGTAGTGCAGCTGCAACCGGTTCAGATTTGCGCAATCCTTGAACGCATCCGCGCCAAGGTTTGCAAACGAGGGCAGAACGCAAGATTTCAGGTTTGTGCAACCGGAAAACCAAAATGCGACATCCGGCACGATCATGTGCGCGCCGGGATCAAATTTTACGCTTGTGATGTTTTCCCGCATTTCGTGCCACGGTTGGTCTTCTGCGCTTGTGAACGCAGCAATTCTGCCGTTGCCGGAGATGGTAAGCGTGCCGCTGTCATCCAGCGTCCACGTCAGGTAGCCGGTGGGCGTTTTCTCCGCAGCAAACGCGGAAACGCTCAAGGAAAGCATCATGCAGAGGACAAGAAAAAGTGCCGTTAGTTTTCTAAATTTCATAGCGATTCCTCCCTCTTTACGAATTGCCGATCGCGGGCGCGATGGTGAAGATCAGCGTCGCGGCGTTCACTTTCTCCACCTTTTCAGCTGCCGCGACCTTCGCCGTGTATGCGATCCGCAGGTTTTTCCCTGCGTCAATGACCGGGAACGCGCCGTCAGCCAGCGTCAGTTTGCCTTCCTTGACCGTCTTGCAGCCGTTGATGCTGAACGCGATCTTTCCGGCTTCGCTGCCGAAGTTCTCAAAGTCTCCAATGGCGAACGCGCCGGGCTGCACATCGACGGCCACAACCTGCACCGCGCCGCTCTGTGCGCGGTTTTCAATGACGGCGTTGGATGCCGTTACAACATAGCCGTCCAGAACCGTGACCGGCAGGCAGGCGGGGACGCTGACGGAGATGGGCGCGACAGAGTTCACGACGGTCAGCACAACCGGGACGCTGGCCTGCGCGGTTTCTGCGGCAAAGGCAGAAACCGACAGCGAGCAGAGCATCAGAACAGCCAACAGGAGAGAAAACAGTTTCTTTGTTCTCATTTTGACATTACCTCCTTTGGCCACAAATACGCCGCATGCAGCGCCGTTTTGACTTCCAACGTGCCGACCGTCTTGCCGTCGCGGGTGGCCGTGATCGTCGCGGTGCAGGCGGCGTTGCCGTATTCCGGCGCTTCTTTCAGCGTGATGGAACTGACCGACGCGCCCGCTGCAAGGGTGATGGGATCTGCAATGAGGCTGCCGTCGGAATCTCTGCGGATCTCAATGGTATAGGTGTCCGTCTTGCTGCCATTTTTCAGCGTGGCAGATACCGTCTGCTCGCCAACGATGGCATACAGATGCGCGGGGATCTCTGCCTGAATGAGATTCTCGTCTACCATCTTATTGAGATCGCGCTGTGCATTCAGCAGATCGTCCATCGCGTAAAATACAATCTCTGTTTCCGGGAATTTGCCTGCGCGCTCGGTGATACGGGTTTTGATTTTGTCGTAGACCAGCAGTGTCGATTCGCGGTCAAAAATGACCTTGACCGGTCCGCCCACACGACAGGCGATGACTTCGGCCGCTGTTGTGCCGTCATTGCAGTAAATCGCCGCTGTGCCGCCGCCCCACACGACAAGGCGGCCGGAGATTTTTACATTGGACAGCGTGATCTTGCCGTCCGCAACACCGTTGCCGATGATGAGATCGCCGTCAATGGACATATCCTTCAGTTCAACGTCCTTGGTGCGGACAAGCAGATTGCCCTTGTAGTCCTTCGCATAGCTGCCGCTCTTGGCGATATAGGACTGGATGATGTTGAAATAGAGCTGTGCAAACTCGGCTCTTGTGATATTGGCCTGCGGGACAAGACCCTGTGTGCGGCCATGCACATAACCAGCTGCAACCATTGCTCTCATGTACGGCAGCGCCCATGTGGAAACATCCTTCGCATCCGCAAACTTGGACAGATCCGTCTTGGTGTAATCATCCAAATTAAGCTGCAAAGCTCTTGCCACAACTGCAATGGCCTCCTGACGAGTGATTGCCCGATCAGGCTGCATGCTGGTGGAGGAGACACCGTTATACGTTCCCATCTGGACGGCGAGGGCTACATCTTTGTAGTACCACTTGGATTTTGCAACGTCCTTGTACGCAGAAATGTCTGCCGCTTTATAACAGCCAAAAGACCGGTTTGTAATGGCAGCCATTTCTGCACGGGTCAGCAGACCGTTGGGGTCAAGCTGCGTCTTGGACTTACCGTAAAGCAGGCCATTATCCACAGCGGCGGTTACCGCTTCTGCATACCATGCTTTGGCATCCACATCCTTGAAATCTGAAACGCTCGCCGCGGATGCGGAAACGGCAAGAGACAGGCAGGTCACGACAGCCAGAAACAGCGCAAGAATTCGTTTTGTGTTCAAAGTGAATCCCTCCTACAAGATAAAAGCTGCCGGGGGAAGCAGGTTCCCCCGGCGATGGATGGGTGCGGCTTAGACCGCATCCCAGCAGATCACGAACAGAACGGACGCAACGGAAGCGTTGACGACAGCTTCGGAGACCGGGCTGACAATGGCGTCATACGCGATGCCAATGGAGTTTGCGCTCTGGTCGCCGTTGCCGGACATATAGCAGCCTTCAATGGCACCGTCGATGAGGGTCTGGGAAGCCGCATTCTCCGCATTGGTGAGCTGCTCCGTGCCGCCTCCCAGAGCGAGCTTGAAGCCAATCATGTTGCTGTCCACCTTGACCTTGGCAAGGCTGTCCTTGCTGCCGAACGCGGTCAGCTTCCAGCCGGTACCGGCTTCGACCTTGACATTGTCGACCTTAACTGCGCCAAAGGAATTGTTGGTGATGCGGATGTCGGTGGCCGTCGTGACCGTGCCGTCCGTGCCGACTGCAATGGGGAGGATGGTCGGGATGGCGACGTTCATCTTGGTCGCAGCAGGATCACCGTCGAGGGTGCCGTCCGAGGTGGAAGACAGGCTGACGCTGGAGGTGCCGGTGCCGCCGGAGACATCCACCGTGGTGGGTTCGGCAGCGGATGCGCCAATAGTGAGACTTGCCATAAGGCAGACGGCGAGGATCAGGGATACGAGTTTCTTCATGTTCTTCATAGTTGGTTCTCCTTTACATTGTGTTAGTTTTGGATGGTGATATGGATGATGGCTCCGGCAACGCCCAAGGTTGCGCCGGAGTCAGGATCTAAGTTGGAAAAGTAGGCGGTACATTCGTACTCGCCCGCAGGTAGTTCGACGTCGAGCGCTGCATGCTCGATCTTGCTGCCGACCGCAATGGCTTTGGACTCGTAGATCTTTTCACCCGTGTCATTGCGATAGAACTCCACCTTCTGTGGATAGAGATTGTTCAGCTCATTGACCAGCATGACGTTGCCTTCACTCTTGCCGTCCTTAAAATACGGCGCGGTGTTGCAGCTGATGTTGATCATGCCCGCCTGCACCTTGTCGTTGAGGCGCTGCTCGATTTCCTCCTGCGAGAGCGTCTCCCAACCGCCTTCAATGGCAAAATCGTCATAGATAATGCCGCTCTGCGTAGTAGGCTCCTTCGGCTCGTCCTTTTTGACAGCGAACGTGACAATTACGGCAATGACCACCAGGATGGCAAGCGCAATGAGGCTGATGTGAATGGGACTGAGTTTCATTTTCCGTTTGTACATGGTTGATCTCCTTTTCGTTTTTACATGATGCTTTTAGGCTGCGGCTTCAAAATAGCTCTGCGGCTTGACCGCGCAGAGAAATTGTCGGATATCGGATACCTCTGTCAAGATCGGCATTTCCGGCAGCGCATCCAGAACATCCTGCCGGTAGCGGCCTCTGGCGCCGCATCGCTCATCCAAGATGGCAACCACGCAGGTGTCCGTTTCCGTGCGGATGGCGCGTCCGAAGCCCTGCTTGAGCTTGATCTGCATTTCCGGCACGATGACGCTCCGGATGAAGTCACGCAGGGCGGGATAGTTTCTCTTTTCATGCTCGTGGATGGCGTCCGGGAATGCAAACGGCAGGCGTGGAATGATGAGCAGCGACACACAGTCGCCAGGGAAGTCCATGCCCTCCCACGCAGCTCCGGTTGCCAAGAGGACGGCTCCGGGGGTGCTCTTGAATTGCCGCAGGATCTGCGGGTGGTTCCTGCGCATGACGAAGATTGGAATGCCGCTTTTGAGCCGGTAGAGACATTCACAGACAGTGGACATATCCTTGTAAGAGGTGAAAAGAACAAGGGCGTGTCCGTTCGCGGCTTGCAGCAGGTATAGAATCTGCCGGGCAACAGTTTGGGGATACCGCTCGTCTTCTGAAAAGCGAGGCGGTCGCTGCGGAAAAAACAGTCGGCAATTTGCGGCGTAGTCAAAGGGCGATACGGCAACCGCTCCTGTGCCTCTTGGATTGCCAGACAGTCCGCATTCGTCCTGAAACCGGCGAAAGCTGCTGCCGATGGCAAGCGTTCCGGAGGTGAGCAAGAGCGGAATCTGTTTGCTCCAAACCGTGCGCTGCATTCTGGATGTGATATCTGCCGGAACGCTGCACAGCATGAGCTTGCCGTCATCATCCTCTGCGGTGTAGCGGATGGCGTCTGTCTTGGGGCGAAGAAACAGCACGACTTTATCGGTGAGCTGCTCCAGCGCCCGCTTTGTGGCTGGTTCCAGAAACGTGGACAGCTTCCTGCCGATCAAAAACAGCGTAGAGAGGACTCTGCTGAGATCATCATGGAGCATCTCAACAGGATACTCCAGAGACAGTTCCGCCATCTTTTGCAGAAGTGTGGACGATGCGGAGAACAGCCGGTCTGCTGCCAGCGCGTATCCGTCCTGCTTCAGCCGGACGACTGCGCTGCGGATCTCTCCGGCCGTTAAGGTCGTTCCAAACATCTCCCGCGCTGTTTCCGGCAGCTTGTGTGCTTCGTCCACAATGACCGTGCAGGCATCCGGAAGGATGGGCCTCAAGCCGTTTTCCCGGTGCATACAGTCTGCCAGCCAGAGGTTCTGGTTGCAGATCTGGAACAAATACCGTTTCTGCCCGCATTCGGTTAGATGCCGACGATAGCGGCAGTCCGGGTGTTTGCAGTCACAAAACTGCGGAACGCAGACACGCTCGCGGTCAAAGCTGCTGAGTTTCTGTGTTTCATCCAGATCCAGAACATCCCGCAGGGAATAAAGTTCTTTCTTCTGCATGACGTTTTTCCCGTTCGGGCGCTGCTGCAGGTGCTGGCGCAGCCGCTCGTCACAGACATAGTGACTCTTGCCCTTGCGCAAGGCGGCAAGAATGGGTGTTGTGATATGCGGATCGTCCGACAGCGCATCCGACAGGAACGGCAGATACTCCCGCACAATGGCGTTCTGGAGGGCGATGCTGGAGGTCGCGATGATCACCGGCTGAAACGGCAGCCCGTCCACCAGCCTGCTGTGGCTGTACACAATGGCAGCGGTCAGGTAGGCATACGTCTTGCCAATGCCGGTCCCGGCATCGCTCAGCGCAATGCGGTTTTCAAACATGGCGTCCAGCATGGTGTGACTGAGACGGATCTGTTCCGGCCGCTCTGTCATGCCGTGCGCGGGGAGAATGGTTTTGAAGATGTGGTCGAGTTCGGTATGTGCGTTTTTTCTGGTAAGTTCGTTGATCATGATTTTTCATCCTATCTTGAAAAGTTTGTCCCGCCGTATTTGCAGCTCGCGCCCCGGCGATGGGGAACAGCGCAGACAGAGCTTGGCAGCTCTCACAGCCTGTAACTGGGGTCTTTACTGCTTTCAACCCCAGCGCATGGCAGCCTGTCTTACGTGCAGGCTAGACGTTGTGTGTCCAAGCAGGTTGGGCGGCATGATGCAGCCTGCCAAGGCTGCCCACGGCGCGTTTCTCGCTCGCCGGAAGCTCGCTGCTTCCGGGTCGTCGCGCGCGCCGTGCGCATTTCCCAACCTGCGGTGTGATCCGCGTTGCTGATATTCACTTTTCAAGGTCCAGTGAGGGGCGTTTCGAATCCCCTCACTATCCCTCCCGAAAAAACGACCCTTTGATAACCACAAAATCAGAAATTTTCAAAATATTTTTTCAAAACCGATAGCACACGCTGCTTGCGCTTGACAATGGCTGACTGCGAAACACCATATTTCTGCGCAAGTTCCCGTGTTGTACGATGCAGGAAGAACAGTTCACGGATGAATTCCTGTTCCTCTGCGGGGATCGATTGAAGCGCTTTGTGAAGAATACAAAGCATTTCTTTCCTCTCCAGATCTTCTTCCAAACTGCCGCGGCCGTTTTCATACAACAGTTCAAAAGGGACGTGATCTTCCACACATCGTTCAAAGGAGAGATCCTGCGGGGTATCTGATTCATCCGTTAGATACCGCTCCCGGCGATCCATGCTTGCGTAGGCTTCATACACTTCATCTGAAACGGAAACTTCCTCGCCGTCAACGTAAATGATGTTGGCAATGACATTGCCGTTTTCGTCGCGGAAGCGTCTGTAATTCCGCGTATCTTTCCAGTTGTACATTCGTAATCTCCAATCTCAAAATTTTGAAAAATTTCGAGATGGAGTTACGGATATTTCGCTGTGCTCTCAGACCATCTGCGCATGTATGCCCTTTCCGCTATTCAGCGAAAAGGGCATAAACGCAAAAAAGAGCCCTACGGAAAGCTGAACAGCTTACCGTAAGGCTCCGAACGCGGCGTTCCCACATTCTAAGGTGGGCGGTTGGTGCGCTTGACTGGTATCATAGTATTTGGATTTTGAATTACGGTTTAGATAATTACTTCAACCGGGCATATTGCAATCCCGATTTGCTGCCCGCACTTCGGGCATTTGGAGAACCATTGCGCACGGTCTGCCTGCTCCGGACGGAACAGCTGCAGACTACGCAGGTCTGTATGTTCGGCGGCATTGAGAAGCCGTCCTCTTTGGCAAATCGGACATCTGATCGCCCGATCTGCTTTCACTGCACAATTTACTGCTAGATTCATGCTTACCCCTCTTTCCTGATTCCATGTTTGACTTCGATTCTGTATGCTGACAATCCCTGATCGGAACAGAACTGTCTGGAGAGGCTTCGACAGACACGCCCAAGGAGTGGAGGCGCGTGTTCCAGAGGTTATGGGATTGACGATGGTTTTATTATATAGACGCTATAAAGAACCGTCAATGACGCATTTGTAAATACACGAGAACATTTCATTGACAAGCATACCTGCGACGGCTATAATGAGAACATCCCAAATTGGAGGAATACATCATGACAACAGGAATGAAACACTTGGCTGCGTATCAGGCAAATCTGCTGGACTACAATGCGGCAAAAGACCGTGAGTGCAATTATATTGGCAACCAGATTCGTGCTGCGCGAAAAAGCATGAAATTGAGCTTGGAGCAGCTCAGTCAGATCTTAATGGGATATGGCGTGGACATTGGGCGCGTTGCGGTGAACAAGTGGGAAAAGGGCATATCGATTCCAAGTGCGTATCAGCTTTTGGCCGTCTGTGCTGCGCTGCATCTGGAGGATGGCTTTGATTATTTTGTGAGCAATACAAAACGCCCCCTGCTGAACGCAGAGGGGCGTCGAAAAGTGAAAGAGTATCGGGAGGATCTGATTGCATCCGGGAAGTACCGGGAAATGCCGCCAATGCTGGAAATTCGCTATTTGGATATGCCGGTCAGCGACCTGCCGGTATCCGCTGGTACAGGCGCGTTTCTGGACGAGGGAAACTTCGAAATGGTCAGCTTTCCGGAGAGCAGCATCCCAGATGGTGCGGAATTTGGTGTTCGGGTGTCTGGCGACAGCATGGAGCCTGTCTATCATGACGGTCAGATTGTCTGGGTGCAGCAGTGTGAAAAGCTCCGTCCTGGAGAAGTTGGCGTCATGATTTACGATGGACAAGGCTATATCAAGGCGTATGCCGAACAGGAACCGGATGATCCGGAAGCATATCTCAGCAGTGACGGCGTGCGGCGGATGCAGCCGGTTATGGTGTCTTATAATAAAGCATATGCACCGAAGCCAGCTTCTCCGGAATTGGAGTTCCGAATTGTGGGGCGAGTTCTATAAGTCCTGTTTATTGGACAGTATTTGTGATATGATACTATCATCAAAAGTTTATCCTGCTTTTTTTGATAGGAGTGAAAGGACATTGAATACGCACGCACGATTGGATGAATTATTACATGAGAGAAACATGACATTATACCAGCTATGTCAAAGCGGAAACATCCCCTACACGACGCTTCGCGTCTCTCGCTGCAGAGGCAGCCAGCTTTCTGTAGATACCATTGAACAAATTTGCAAGGTGCTTGGAATCTCGATGGCCGAGTTTTTTACAGTTCACGCTGAGGCTAAATCGATGAATGATTGTGCGCAATAATCAAGCCGTGTTTTTCAAAGTGAGAATGCTTTCCCCATGCTTCACGGCATACATAAAGGATTTGCCATATGTGGTACTGCCGTTACTGCAGCAGCGGCAGCACTACATTTTTTTACAAATCTTTGATCATATAGAAAAATGCCTCGCCAAATGGATTGATGATGGCAGGATTGCCCATTCAGAGTAGTTTGTAATTCTGCGTATCATATCGATCTGAACCGCAGCCTTTGAAATCACAGATGAGATGATCGCCTTCTTATTCAATAGGAACCATTTGGTATATATCAATTAGGACTCTCCGGTTATACTCATCTGTTTCAGTAAGATTCCATGCACAAGCAATGTCATTTTTCCCGATGAAAATAAAGTAATCGTTGCTTGACCGGCGGCAAAACACGAGTACTTTACCGAATTACAACGCCATTTCCTTTTTTACTTCGCCGAAGCAGCGCACGGCAAAGTCGAGATCTTCTTTCGTGTGACCGGCGGAGATCTGCGTGCGGATGCGGTCGCGGCCCTTCGGGACGACGGGATAGCAGAAGCCGACGACATAGACGCCCTTTTCGAGCATCCGGCGGGCAAACTCCTGCGCGATCTTCGGGTCATAGAGCATGACGGGGACGATGGGGTGCTCGCCGGGCAGCAGATCGAAGCCCAGCTTTTCCATCTCCGCGCGGAAATAGCGCGCGTTCTCATGCACCTTGTCGCGCAGCGCGGTGGATTCCTCCAGCAGGTCGATCGTGCGGATTGTCGCCGCACAGATAGCGGGAGCCAGCGTGTTGGAGAACAGGTACGGGCGCGAGCGCTGGCGCAGCAGATCGACGATTGGCTGACGGGCTGCTGTGTAGCCACCGGACGCACCGCCCATCGCCTTGCCGAACGTGCCGGTGATGATGTCGACGCGTCCAATGACACCGCAGAACTCTGCCGTGCCGCGGCCGTGCGCGCCCATGAAGCCGACGGCGTGGCTGTCGTCGACCATTGTCAGTGCGTCATAGCGGTCGGCCAGATCGCAGATGGCCTTGAGGTTTGCAATATAGCCATCCATGGAGAACACGCCGTCGGTCGCGATCAGAATTTTCTTGCAGCCGGATTCCCGCGCGTCCTTGAGCTTGGCTTCGAGGTCTTCCATGTTGTTGTTCAGATAGCGGTAGCGCTTGGCCTTGCACAGGCGCACGCCGTCGATGATGGACGCGTGGTTCAGCTCATCCGAAATGACCGCGTCCTCCGGCCCAAGCAGCGTCTCAAACAGACCGCCGTTGGCGTCGAAGCAGGAGGAATAGAGGATGGCGTCGTCAGTGCCTGCGAACTTTGCGATGCGGCGCTCGAGCTCCTTGTGGATCTCCTGCGTGCCGCAGATGAAGCGCACAGACGAAAGGCCGAAGCCCCAGCGGTCATAGCTGGCCTTCGCGGCCTCGATGAGCCGCGGGTCGTTGGACAGGCCAAGGTAGTTATTCGCACACATGTTGACCACATGTTTTTTCTGCACCGTATCAATACACGAACGCTGCGGCGTGGTAATAATACGCTCTTCACGCCAGGTACCGGCCTCACGGATAGCATCGAGTTCTTTTTCAAATGCCTGCAATGCGGTTTTCATAAAGCCCCTCCTTATTTCGTCCAGTCGAGAATGACCTTGCCGGATTTTCCGCTGTTCATGGCAGCGAAACCCTTTTCAAAATCGGTATAATGGAAACGGTGCGTGATAACGGGCGTCAGATCGAGACCCCCCTGCACCATATAGGACATCTGGTGCCAGTTGTCCATCTTGCGTCCGTAAATACCCTGAAGTGTCAAACCTTTGCAGATGCTTTGCCCATCTTTTTGCCGGCATGCGTATCGAGAAGTTTGATGCGCTCTGCCGCGATTTTG
>ENA-UEYI01002142-UEYI01002142.1-human-gut-metagenome-genome-assembly--contig:-NODE-2142-length-14461-cov-7.360470_pt1 | contig 14461 bp, 13 predicted proteins | sample MGYA00242900_ERZ507916 | MGnify/ENA primary metagenome ERZ507916 (study PRJEB26167, sample SAMN06115521) | human gut metagenome | host: Homo sapiens | place: China:Chongqing | collected 2015-09-02...
GTAGTTGGCCCAGTTCGTTACTTTGCTTGTAACGATTGGATGCGATGCTATCTACTTTTAACTCCTCGTAATCCTTCTCTTCTTCTATCTTTTCTTCTTTCCTCTTCCCTGTCGTTACTTCGAAAAACTTCGGATAGCGTTTCGCAAGGCGTTTCAGCGCAAAGTAAAGCGGAATACCGAGCGCGACTACGGAAAGGAGTTCGCCGCCGCCGACGGTGAGCACGCTCAGCCAGTACGGATCGGTTATTTCGGGGTTGGTGAGGAAAATCACCGGCACGAGGAAAGCGTTCGCAAGCACCGGCGGGATAACTCCCGTCCAGATTTTACGACTGAGCCGCGTAAGTATAGCGGCGATCAGCGTAGCGCCCGCGCCGATAAACATATCCCACGGCCCCGACGGAATATTCGCGAGAAAGCAGCCGATCGTCAGTCCCGGTATAGCTTCCGGGAAAAACAACGGCAGTATCGTGAGCGCCTCGCTTACGCGGAACTGGATCGGCGTGTACGCGATCGGTGCGACTGCGAACGTAAGCGCGGCATAGAGTGCAGCGATTACGGCGGAACGCACCAAAAACTTAGTGGTCTTATTCATAAGTCCTCCGTAACGGGTCGATGATTTTCCGACCCGCAAAAAATTTATTTGCCCTCGGCCGAGTGCTGCACCAAACGACCGACAAGGTACTATATTGTTATCCTTTTATATAAGTAAGCCTATTTCTCTTCTTTCGCGAGTTCGAGCGCGTCGGCGGTTTCGCGAAGTTCGATAAAGTGCGCGTGTTCGGGGCCCGAGTTGGGCGTGTGAAGCGTAAGATACGGCTTGCCGTCTTTCTCGAAAACCATACCGTGACCGCCGTCGCCCGCGTAAAGCGGTTTTTCGATCTGCGACCAGCCGGTAGCTATATCGTCGCCTTCGTGGCGAAGCATGCCCTGAGTATAGCCGCCATCGCCGAAACTCGACCAAAGCATAACGAGCGCGCCGTTCTTGTTTTCGTGAACGAACGGACCGTCGGTAACGTAGTTGCCGCTGTCGTTGTGCGAGTTTTTCCAGGGCGCTTCGGAAGCGCGGAACAGAAACTTCGGTTCGCCGACCGCAGACCGTAGGTCCGGCGCAAGTTCGGTTATCCACATTTCGCCGTCGTGGACCTGAAGCCACTCGTGGCAGAAAATGCAATAGAATTTACCGTTATGCCGAACAAGCGTGCCGTCAAGACACCACCAGCCCTCGGGCGTGATCGGTTCCGACCACACGGTAAAGCCGGTGAGCGGGTTATCGCTCCTGAGAATCTGGCAACGCCTGCCGTCTTTTTTCGAAAAGAACGTAGCGAACATATAGTACGCGCCGTCTACCTTGTGGACTTCGGGCGCCCAGTAGCCCTCTTCGCCCCAGAAGCCTTCGGGGCGGTCGAACGCGTGGTAAGGTCCGTCGAAAGTCACGAGGTCATCGGATACGAACGACGAGAACCCGGGGGTCTTGCCGTCGCCGCCGTAAGCCGCGGAGTTCGCCATATTGTTGGTACCGTACATATAGTACTTGCCGCCGTCGACCAGTATGAACGGGTCGCGGATTCTAAGATCGTCTTTGTTGAATTTCATGAGATTGCTCCTACTCGATAACACTTATCGATTTGATAACTACGGGCTCTACGGGAACGTCGCGGTAGCCGCCCGCGGCAAACCCTGTTCTGACTTCGGAAATCGCGATAGCGTTCTTTAGGCTTTCTTCGTCGGCGGTCTGACCGAAAGCGGCGTACTGACCGTCAAGATACGGCAATTCCTCCACGCAGATAAAGAACTGCGAAGAAGCGGAGTTCGGGTCGGGAGTGCGAGCCATGGAAACTACGCCCGGTGTATGACGGAGCGGATTGCGAACGCCGTTCGCCGCAAACTCGCCGCGGATCGTGCGTGGCGCCGGCTTGTGGATAAGTTCGCCGCCGCTTTGCGTGAAACCGCCGCCCTGAATCATGAATTCGCGGATCACGCGGTGAAAGCACAGCCCGTCGTAGAAGCCGTCCTTCACCAGCGCCATGAAGTTTTCCACCGATTCGGGCGCGTACTCGCGGAACAACTCGAGGTTGATCTTTTTGCCGTCTGTGAATTCTATGCAAACTTTGTCTTTAGTCATTATTATCCGATCTCCGTTTTATATAAGGCTGTTTTGTATAAGGCTATCAGTGAAAGTCCTCTTCGGTGAACGCTTCCCAGGGAATGTTCACGGGCTGATTATCGTTGATAATCGAATCGACGTGCGTAAGGAGCGGGAAATCTTTAAGGTCGAGTTCGCCCTTTGCCGCGCGGGTCTTGACCGCACGCGCCACGCGGGTTGCGACGACGAGCGACTCGAGCGTAACGCCCTTTAGTTCCTCTCTCACTTCCGCCATGGTCATGCCTTTGCCGAGCAGTATGCCCGCAAGCCGCGTTCTGCCGCCGTAAACCGTGACGTAAAGGTCGCCCGCGCCCACGATAATCTTATCGTCCGCGCCGCCTAAAAGTTTAATGAGTCTGATCATTTCGCGCACGCCCTGACCGAACGCGCCCGCTTGCGAATTGTAGTGAAGTTCGCTGTTCTCGCCGAAATTCCGCTTGTTCACGCCCACCGTGAGCGTGATGCCCAGCGCGTAGCCGTTCTTCAGCGCGACGGCGCTCTCCACGCCCATAACGTCGTTCGACAGCGAAATGTGATAGTAGTCGGTCGCCATCGTTTTTTTGATAAAGCGCAGGGTTTCCGGGTCCTCGCCGCAAAAATATACTTCGGTCTGATCGTGCGCGACGAGTTCGTAACTGGTGCAAGGTCCGCCCACGGCGTTGAGATTGCGCTTAAGTCCTTTCTTCGCGAGCATATCGCGCCAAACGTACGGATACGGAATAAGATTGCCGTTCTCGTCGTCCAGAAGTCCTTTCGTAACGGTAAGTACCGGGGTTTTCTCGTCGACTTCGGGCAGAACTTTTTCGCCGAACCAGTCCACGCCGAAACTCGACACGCCGCCGATCACGAGATCCGCACCCTCGAGCGCGGTCTTGAGTTCCTCGATCCGATAGAACTTAACTCCGTCCGGGAAGTCTTTTACGAACTTCGGGTGACGGTTGGTCTTTCTGCAAGCGTCTATGATCTCTCGGTCGAGGTGCGTACCCACGAGGCGCACTTCGTGTCCGTTTTCTCTTGCCGGGAACGCGAGCGCCGAACCCATCATGCCCGATCCTACGATTGTTACGATACTCATTTTTATACTCCTTAAATCATTTGCCGCGGAGTTCCCGCCACCCCGCGCCTTACTTCGCGGTTTATTTTACCCCTTAACCGCCGTGATTGTCAAGGAAACGACGGTAGTTTTTTACCGTTCCATAATAATATGGGTGTTCCGCAATCTACGTAACGCCACTTCGTAACCTATGCACGACGGAGCGCATACGATGGGGTATGGAAAAGTTTAAGTTCCGCGGCAGGGTAATCGGCGTAAGCGCCGGCACCCTCGGCGACTACGAAAAATACGAACTCGGCGAAAAAACGCTCGTCACCGTGCTGACCCACGCGGCGCTCGACAAGCCCGTCGACCTCTTCCGCGAAATAAGCGGCGAGGACGAAATCTTGCCGCGGCTTTGCTCGCTGTCCGAAAAATCGGGGGCGACGATCGTCGCGGGTATGCTCGTCCGTTACGGCGAAGTCCGTCGGCTGAGCGCGGCGATAGCGCACCGCGGAACGCTGGAGGACGTAGCCGACTCGTGTACCGCTCCCGATCCGTTCGTTCGCGGCGGTACCGTCAAAGTCTTTACGACGGACGGACTGAGTTTCGCCGTCTGCCCCGGGCGCGACGCGTGTTCGAGATTGATAGTCGGAAAAATAGTCGGGCTTTGCGACGCGGTTATCGCGCTCGACCCGACCTACTCTACCTCTGCCGAAACCGCCGTAAAGCGCCTTTCGACCGAGTTTTCTCTTCCCGTCCTCTACGCTTCGCCCTACCGCGTTTTCCTCTTCGATGGCTAACCGCGTAACGCCGCGTTTATTTCGCACGCCGTCGCCGCGCCGTTATACTGTGCCGTAATCTTCGGGCAGTTCTTCGTAATCTTCGTCCGACGCGACCGGGTACATAAAACATGGGTGAACGACCTCGTCCCATACGTCTTTGAGTCGTTTACCTTCTACGCTGCCGTTATTTATAAAATCGTCGAGCGTGTCGTAATCTGTTTCTTCGCCGCGACTGTATAACTGCACGCCGTTATTTTCGCCGTAAACCTGATACGGTCTGCCGTTATACCAAAATAACATTTCCCCGTAAAAGTTAAAACCGTTTATAAAGTCCTCAAAAGTCGCTTTGAACGGTTTGCCCGCCTTGTACTGCTCTCTAGCCCTAGATAACGGCACGAGCATAGGATAACTTATGCCGTGCCACTTTTCTTCCATTTCGTTACTGCCACATTGTTGCCAACCGCAATGCGGACATTTTTCGCTGTTGCCGTAATCGTCCGCAAAATTCAATCTGCCGCACACCTCGCACGCAATGGCGTTATTATATTCCATAGTGTTATACTTTTTATCCATTTGTCAGTCCTCGGGCGGAACGTCGTAATCGGTTTCGGGGTCGCCGCAGTACATAAAGCACGGATGCACTACTTCGTCCCATATGTCGACAAGCAGCCGTCCGTGAATGTTTGCCTGCGCCTTGAAATCATCGATCGTGGCGTAAGTCTGCATTATATCTTTGCTCGCCAGCACCGCGCCGTCGGCACGTCTGAAAACCTCGTAGCATATTCCGTCGTGCCAAAACAGCATTTCTGCATAGAATAATAGTCCGTTGATAAATTCTTCGAAGTTCGCCTTAAACGGTTTACCCGCCTTGTACTGTTCTCTCGCGTGCGACAGCGATACGAGCATAGGATAACTTATGCCGTACATTTCTTCGTAGATTTCGCTATCTTTACTTTGTTCCCAACCGCAGTTCGGACATTTGTCGCTATTGCCGAAATCGTCGGCGTAGTTCAGTCCGCCGCATACCTCGCACGCAATCGCGTTGTTGTATTCCATAGGATTATACTTTTTCTCCATTTTGTTCCTCCTCGCTCGGATAATTCTGATAATCGGGCTCTATAAATGCGCGTTCCCTAACTAACCTTTCGCGCAGCCTGCCATCGTCATCGATATACTTACCTTTATGATACCATAAATGGTCATGTGGAAAAGTATGATTTTTATGCGCATCTTGGTGGTCATAATCTCTGTTGCGAATAACTAAACCGTTCGAATCGAACCAGCGACTCTGAACCCTAATTCCGTCCACATATAAGTCATATCGAGAATTACTTTTTGCATCTATGGTAGGTAATTTTCCTCTCCTATTTCTATAAAATCCAACTACTCCACCACTTGGAATTCCGCCTGCACCCATTATAACATTCCTCATTTGCTTTTGTCAAATTTTTCTGATTTTGTTCCCATATTTACCTCCTTTTTCGGGCAACAAAAAAACGGAAGCCGGTTACGGTTTCCGTTTTCTCGTGGCTGAAAAATTACCACACTCATATTATAACACACCTTGTCAAGTCCCCTAAATACATCATATTTCTCTACTCCGCGACTATCGTAAGATTATGATTTGCGGCGTAAGTTTTGAGGGCGCGGCAGAGGTCGGTCGAGCGGAACGCTTCGCGGGAGTACGAACACCTCAGCGCGCTCGACAGCGTTTTGTCGCCCACCGAGCGGTGATCGCCGCTTGCTCTATCGAAGTAAATGCGCATGGCGGCTACGAGGTCGTGACCGTTGGTTATCATAAGATAGTCCTCTACTCTGCCGGGGTCGCGGACGGCGGCGAGTTTTCTCAGACGTTCGCCCTTTATTTCGTTCCTGCGGTTATAAGCGTTGACGAAAGCGACCGCTTCGCTCACGGGCGTGGCTTTACCCGGGCGAATCACTCGGCTGAGGTCGGTGCCGGATACTTTGAGCGCCCATTTGTAGCGGTCGGAACACAGCCGTATCGCCGAGATCGGGAAAAGCGACCGAAGTATTTCATACCGAAGCCGCATGGGCGGCGTTTTTCCGCGGTAAAAATTGACGACCACGCGTTCGAAAGTTTCGTCGTCTTTAACGAGCATGGTTTCGCAACAGCAGCCGTCGCAGTAGAATATACGCTCGAAGCGCTTTTCCGTCTGATAGTCGCGGTCGCGTATGCCGATGACGCGCGGCTCGTCCGGGAACTCCGCGGGCAAAAATTTGTCTATCGTGGTTGACGCGCCGTAAGCCTTAATAAGCGTGACGGACTTGTCGAACAGAAACCGAAACGCTTTTACGTCGTCCTCGCCCTCTAAGAGTACTATAGTCTTTTTGCGCTTGAAGTCCGCAGACAACAGCAGGCTGATTTCCGCGGCAGTGTTCTCCGCGGTAAGATTCGAAAAAATCGAGTTACTCCCCATACTGTTCTCCGAGATCGACCTGAAGATCGCGATGACCGCCGAGGATTTGCGGCGAATGCGTGGCGATGATCGCGCGTGCGCCGCCGAGCGCGCGGCAAATCTCTTCTACGTCGTCCGCGAGCGTGAACTGCCACGCGATATGCATAGAAATTTCCGGCTCGTCGATAAGCAGCAACGCGCCGTCGGGCGTGCCGAACAAAAGATCGGCGTAAAACTCCGTAAGCCGTATCTCGCCCGCGGACAGCAAAGCGAACGCCGTTTTCTCGCCGCTCTCGTCTATAAATTCCAGACCGCCGCTGCCGATAATCGGCGTTTTGAACGTAAGTTTGTCCGAAAGCAAACTGACCAGCAGTTCGGCTTTTTCCTTTTCTTTGCCTCCCGCGTTATAAGCCTTGCCGACAACCGCGGGCAGTCCGCGAAGTTTAGCCGCGTACTCGCGGATCTTTTCTTCGCCGCCGAGCGCCGCGGAAATATACCCGTCGCCGCCCGCGCGTTTGACCGCTCCCACGAGCGCAGCCGCGCGTTCTTCCGCTTCCGTCGCGTTTTCGCCTGGGTCAACCGCTTCGCCGTCCACGTTAAAGCCGCCGTCGGTCTTTTCGAAAACGAACTGTTCGCCGCCGTCGAACGAGAGTGAGAACTCCCGCGCGGGCATGGAAAACAGCGCTTTGCGGTCGCGGTTCGCTACCGCCGCTATCAGCGAAAACAACGTGCTTTTGCCGAAGCCGTTAGGCCCCGTAAGCACCGTTACACCGCCGTCCTTCAGCCGCACACGGTAATTGAACCGCCCGAACAGCCCTTTTACGGATATTTCTCTCAGCATGGTTTTCTCCTCCCTTTCTGCGCCGATAATATATATTCGGCTGGTAATTTTACTACCGAGCGTTATTCCCGTTCCGATTATTTCGCCGCTCGGCTTCGCGTTTTTCGCGCTCGGCGAGTTCCGCGGCGTAGCGACGGCGTTTTTCGGTGCTTTCCCACCAGCCGACTTCGCGCGTCGTGAACTCGGAATTGCCCGGGAACGGCGTAGCCGTCAGTTCCTCGCGGGTCACGCCCAGCCGTCTTAAAAGTTCGTCCGTGGTTATTGTTCTCAAGCCGTCCGCGCCCAGGCAACGCGAGCAAGCGTTTTCCGCTCCCGCCTCGTCGCTGACGTAAAAATCGCAATCGGCGGTTTTAGGCGTGTATCTGCCGCCCGCGTCCGCGATAAGCCGAACGAGCGACAGCATTTCTTTAAGGTGCGAGTTTTCGTAAGCCTTGCAGAACGCCACGCGTTTACGCTTAAACGGCTGTTTTTCGGCTTTCACGGTCGGGCGATAAGCGCGCACGAACGCGTCGAAAACCTTTCTGCCGTTGTTGGTCATGCGGTCGCTCTCGTCCGCTCTCGCGCGGTTCACGCGGTCGTTAAGCGTAACCACCGTATCGTCCTCGACCGTGCCGTCGGCATACAGCCGTCCGCAGCAGCCGGGGTGTGCCGCCGCAAGCCTCGCGAGCGAAGTACCCGTCTTTTCGGCGATCGCCAGCGTAAGCCGCGCCGTCATCAGCGCGTCGTCGTCGGACTTGTGAAGCGTTTCGGTCGCGACTCCCATTTCCTCGCAAGCCTTTTCGAGGTTAAGAACGCGTTTTTCTTCGTCGAGGTCGCGGAAAAGTTTCTGACTGTCGCAGTAGCGAAACGGCGGAATAGCCAGGTCGTGATCCTCGCAAGCCGTGCGGAGAAACTTCGCGTCGTTGACGAGCGAGTGCCCGAAAATCATGCGGTCGGGCGCGGTCAGCAGTCCGCTTATCCGCGCGTAAGCCGCGCCGAACGGCTTCGCCCTGTAGTATACCGCAGGCTTAAAGTGCAGTTTTATGTCGCCGGGCTCCTTTCCCCTAAGACAAAATCTATGCTCGGGGTTTACGAGTATTACGTCCTTTTCTTTGACCGAGCCGTCCTCGCCCGTGAGTACGTACCCGAACTCGCACAAGTGCGAGCCGTCGCTGCATTCCGTATCGAAAAATAGATAATCCATGTCGTCCTTTGCCGCGGCGCCGTCGCCGCCCGATATTTTACCCTTTCATTATACACCAAAAGCGACGACTCGTCAAGAGCCGCCGCCTTTGTGGGGTGATTTATATTATTATCCCGATTTCTCTTTACTTTTTGTTAAGCGCGGTAACGCCGGTGCCGTTGTAAAGATACAAGTGTCCTAAGCCCGTTACACCGTCCTTAACCGGCATTTCGGAAGCGTAGGTGATCTTGACGTCTACGAACGTAATTCCCTTGCTCGTAGCGCCCAAACCGTCCACGGCGCCCTCGTGAATTTTCGTGGACTCGCCCGTCGCGACGGTCAGTTTATACAAGCCCTCGTTGTTTTTCGTGTTGCTTGCGTAGTAAACGTTCGTGCCGTCGCTTATCATATCGACGATTTCGACGTTACTCGCCAGGATCGCAGTCGCGCCGCCGTTCGGATCATAGGAGTAAATCTTCTTATCCTTCTGATTGTAAACGTAGAACTTTCCGTTAAGATAAGTAAACGTTTCGCCGTAAGTCACTTCCGTTCCAGCGACTTTTTCGCCGGCATTTACGTCGATATAGCAAAATTTCTTGTATCCTACCGTCGGGTTGGTGCAGTAATAAATTTTACCGTTTGCTACTGCGAGCGCCTGCCAGTTCAGGTTATCCTTGCCGATCTGCACCGCATCCGTATCGTAATCGAGCGAAGTTTTTGCGACTTTTCTCAACCTGTTTGCAGTCGCGCCGTTGTCCACATAGTAGATATATTCGCCCGCAAACGTAAGCGCGTCCACGCGGTTTTTGGAAACGCGCACCGCTTCCGCTCCCGACTTCATTTCGCGTCTGTAGAGATCATAGTTGGTAAGCACGTAAGTACTGTAATACATGTAACCGCCGTCGAACCAGAAGCCCGAGCAAGCGTCGGCGATGACCTTGAAGTTGCCCTTGGTAGCCGGGTTGTACTTGTAGATCGCGCCGCCGTCGCGAGGATTGATATAGTAAATCTCGCCATTGTATTCTTTGGTTTCGGCGTAGCCCATAACGCTGTTGTCCTCGACCGGAACGAAATTTTCCATAACGTCTGCCGACGCGTTGCCTGACAGCGAGTACTTCATAAGGTGCTTGTTTGCGTCGCGATAGTAGTAAAGATTACTGCCGTCGCCGGTAAGCGAATACACGTTTTCGTCGACGAGTTTAGTTCCGGGCAGGATTCCCGAAGCCGAAGTCGTGACCGTGCATACGCCCTTGCCGAACACGTTCGAAGTCAGAAGGTCGTTATTGATATAGTAAAGGTTGTTGCCGATTACGGTCAGGTTTTTGCCCGCGTCGGTAGTCATTTTCACCGCGGTCATTGTCGTCTCCGCAAGGTTAATACGGAAAATGGCGTAGCCGCTCGTAGTCGTGCCGATATTAAGGAACAACGTATCGCCCGACAGAGTCATTTCGGCAACGTTCTTGTCGGTGAGCAAGCCGTCTTTGTCCGTAACCGCCGCAGCCGCGCCGCCCGCAATCGGAACGCTCATGAGTTTGCCCTTGCTTGCGCCCGCCGCGAAGTACACTTTGCCGCCGTAAACGGTCAGCCAACTTGCCTTGCCGCTATAAATCTGCGTGGCGGTTTCGTCCTCAGCCGCCGACAGCGAGTAGCGATAAATGCCGTTCTTGTCGCCGCCGAGCAGTCCGTTCACCGCGTAGTAAACGTAGCCGTCCGCCACGGTAAGGTATTCCGCGGTAGCCGAGTACACGGCGGTAGCCGAAGCCGACGCGGTAAGTTTCTTGATATTCGAGCCGAGAAGCCCCTTGCTCGTGTAGTACAGCGCGCCGCCTGATATCGTCATGTATTGCGCTTCGTCATTATTCACTTTGGAAAGAGTCGTACCGTCGTACTTATAGAGCGTATCTTCGTCGAGCGGGTTCTGAAAGTACACGGTGCTACCGAGCATCGCGGAGTATAATTGTTTCTGCGTGGTCTTTATCGTAAGCGTTGCGGTATAGGTACGCTTGTTGTAGTTCGCGCCCGAAACCGTCGCGACTACTACGTGTTCGCCGCCGTCCGTCACTCCGTCGACGTTTTCGCCGTCGTAAGTATAGGTCACAGAACAACCCGCGGGAACGTCGCCCACTATCGCGAGCGTATGGCTGAGTCCGTCGTACTCGATCGTTTCGTCCGACAAGGTCAAAAGTCCGTCGGCGATATTCGCCTTGTTTATCACGAGTTTTGCCGTGAGTACGAGCGTGTTGTAGTTGTCTTTCGTTACAGTCGCCTTTACGTTGTAAGTCCCGGCGTTCGTCGCCTTGTTGTTCTCGTAAGCGACGTTCGCTCCCTCGGATATTTCGCCGCTAACCGTCACTGCGTGTTCCGAACCGTTATAAGTGACCGTTTTGTCCTCGAGCGTAAGCCCGGTAAAGTTAGCCTTGTTGATAACGAGTTTCGCCGTGAGTACGAGCGTGTTGTAGTTATCCTTAGTTACAGTCGCTTTCACGTTGTATGTGCCCGCGTTCGTCGCTTTGTTATTTTCGTAAGCAACGCTCGCGCCGTCGGGTATTTCGCCGCTGATTTCCACGACGTGTTCCTCGCCGTCGTAAGTCACGGTAAGATCGCCGAGCGTCAATCCCGTGAAGTTTTGTTTCGCGGGGTCGGCGGGCGTTTCGGTTCCGCCGGGCGTTTCGGTTCCGCCGGGCGTTTCGGTTCCGCCGGGCGTATTTCCACCCGTCTGTTCCGTGCCGGGCGTTTCGTTGCCGCCGTTCGGCGTTTCCGTTTCGCCGCAGGCACACAATCCCAGCGCGACCGTCAATGCCATCATCAGCGAAATGACGATGCAAATTGCCTTTTTCATTATTTTACTCTCTCCTCCCGGGCGCGGGGTCGCCGCTTGCCCGTCAATTAAATTCGTAACGGCTACCTGATAGCCGTAATACGCTATGTAGTATTATAGAAGCCGCCGAACACGGTCAATCGATTAAGTCCGAACGCGATTCGCGGCTTCAGTATCAGAGTTCTTCTCCGCGGTTGAGTTCCCGAAGCGCGAACGGGAACGTAAACGGCGAGATAATCATCGCCACAACCGCCGCCGCAAGGAAAGTCACGAGCCAGATAAGGAACTTGATGACTGCAAACAAAATTTTGACAACGACAAGGAAAATAACGCCGTCGAGATCGAGGCTGAAAATTACGCCCGGCATGCCGATTACTTTACCGCCGAAAAACGCTATATCCGCAATCACTCCGTCCCAGAAAAGTTGCGCGACGAACGGATAGCCGAAAACAATTATAACCGCCATACCGATTAACGTGTATACCCAATCTTGCGGCTTCGTGGCAATCCCTATTATTCCGCATATAAGAAGAAAACCTATAATAACGGCAGACCAGATAAGCCCGCGATTACGGATCTTATGCGTTTCGTCGAGTTTAGCCTGCTCTGCGGCTTTGCGCCGCTTATCCTCTTCTTCCGCGGCGCACTTGGCTTCGACCTTTTTGCGCTCGACGCATTTTTTACACACGAGCGCGGGTTCGGTAGTCGCTTCCTCTCCCTCGTAAACCGTTCTGCCGCAATCCTTGCACACGCCCAGCATCACTTTGGGCACGGGAGCGGGCGCAGGCTCTTGCGCGGATTCTGCCGTAGCCGCGGCTTCGTCTTCCTCGTTACCGTTATCCTCGAAGTAACTGAGCGGCACCCCGAAAAGTTTCGCCAGTCTTGACATCGTATCGAAATCCGGGTACGATTCGCCCCTCTCCCACTTCGACACCGCCTGAAACGTCACGTTGAGTTCCGTTCCCAGTTCCGCTTGCGTCATGCCCTTGGCTTTTCTGAGCGACGCTATCTTTTCACCGTTATTCATTTATTCCTCCGAATAATTTTAGATTGACTTCCTTCGGGCTTTCGCGACCAACGGTTATCGCCACGCTCCCTTTCAAAGCCTACGAAAATTATAGCACTGCTTCGCGCATTAGTAAAGATTTACAACTAAACGACTGGTTGAATTTCCTTTACGGTTAGTTGAATTTCCTATTTTCGGCGAATTTTCCCGAGTCATTATCACGATTTTACCATATTTTTCGGAAATTTGCAACTCAATTGAGCCGTATGTGTCAATTGACACATATTTTTTCAACCGACGGTTGATATAATAAAATTGACGATAATAAGAGGAGGCGGCGAGGAAAAGACGATGACTACGGGCGAAGCGATCGCGAAAAGAATAGATTTTTATCTCGGCGAGCGCGGGATAAGCCTGTATCGACTTGCCACGGACTCCGGGCTGCCCGTTTCCACGCTTCAGAACCTCTACCGCGGACACACGAAAAGCCCCACCGTCACCGTCGTAATGAAACTTACGCAGGCTCTGAACGTCACGATGGGCGAATTTTTCGACGATCCGCTTTTCTCTCCCGATATTTTAGAACTGGACTAACCAAAAAAAACAATAAACGCAAAAACCGCTTGCGGCGGTACGTATCGTCGCAAGCGGTTTCGTTTTTATTTACTTAAATTCTACGGGCGTAACCTATGCGATTACAGCGCTTTTTTGTAAATCGCGAGGATATCCTCGACCGTGACGTCCTTGGGGTTGCCGCCGGTGCAGGGGTCGATAAGCGCGTCCGCGGCGAGTTGCGGCAGTTGTTCTTCTTTGATGCCGATCTCACCGAGGCGCTGCGGAATACCGATAGCCTTGGACAGCGTGCGCACCGCGTCGATAGCGGCGAGCGCGGCTTGGTCCTCGGTCAAGCCCTCGGTCTTAACGCCCATAGCGCGGGCGATGTCGCCGTACTTCTTCTTCGCAGCGGACATATTGTATTCCATAACGAACGGCAGTAACAGCGCGTTAGCCACGCCGTGCGCGATATCGTAGCGTGCTCCGAGCGGGTGCGCCATCGAGTGAACGATGCCCAAGCCCACGTTGGAAAAAGCCATACCCGCAACGTAACTGCCCATAGCCATACCCTCGCGCGCTTCGGCGTTCTTGCCGTCGAATGTCGCGGTCGCAAGGTTTTCGGCGATCATCCTGATACTGTTCCAGCACAGAAGGTCGGACAGCGGGTGAGCGCCCTTGGTGATATAGCCCTCGATAGCGTGCGTGAGCGCGTCCATACCGGTAGCCGCGGTCAAGCCCTTGGGCATGCTGATCATCATTTCCGCGTCGTTGAATGCGACGACGGGAATATCGTGCGGGTCGACGCAAACGAGTTTTCTGCCCGCTTCCTCGTCAGTGATGACGTAGTTGATCGTAACTTCCGCCGCCGTGCCCGAAGTGGTCGCGAACGCCATGATCGGGAACGCCTTATGTTTCGTGTCGGCAACGCCCTCGAGCGAGCGCACGTCGTAAAAATCGGGGTTGGTCGCGATAATGCCGATCGCTTTCGCCGTATCGATGACCGAGCCGCCGCCGATAGCAATGATAACGTCGGGCGCGAATTCCTTGAATTTGCCGAAGCCCGTCTGCACGTTGTGAATAGTCGGGTTAGCCTTGACGTCGTCATACACGACGTAACTTACGCCCGCGTCGTCCAGTACGTCCGTGACCATTTTCGCCACGCCGAACTTCACGAGGTCCTTGTCCGACACCACGAACGCTTTCTTATAACCGCGGCGTGCAAGTTCGCCCTTGAGTTCCTTTCTGCAACCCGCGCCGAAATAACTCGTTTCGTTGAGTACCATTCTCATAATTTTACGCTCCTTTTCGATTGTTTTTCGCTCGTTCCGCGCCGCGCGTATCCCGCCGTCCGCGCCGAACTTACGCCCTTATTATACCCCGATTTTCCGATTTTGCAAACGATTTACCACGATTAAGTAATTTTTTACCGATTTAACATACTCTATCGTTACTTTAACAATATTTTGCGCAAATTCTTACAAATTCTGTCCGAAATTGACAAGACTACTATAAGTTATATCCGCTTCGCGGGTGATATTTCCGAACTGCGCTCGAAAGTGATATACGGCTTCGCCGTGTGATATTCGCCTTTCGGCGAGTTAAGGATAATTATTCGCTCCATGCGGGGGATCCTCACGCTCCACAGGTCGCAATCATAGATTGCTCCCCGAGATTTCTAAAAATAGTCCACCGGACTATTTT
>ENA-UEYI01002152-UEYI01002152.1-human-gut-metagenome-genome-assembly--contig:-NODE-2152-length-14369-cov-5.256997_pt1 | contig 14369 bp, 10 predicted proteins | sample MGYA00242900_ERZ507916 | MGnify/ENA primary metagenome ERZ507916 (study PRJEB26167, sample SAMN06115521) | human gut metagenome | host: Homo sapiens | place: China:Chongqing | collected 2015-09-02...
AGCCGCTAACGGCTGCCCTACCTTACCGTCCCGGAGAATTTACCACTTTATTGGCAATCTCCAAAAGGAACAGCGGAAGTCCGCTGTTCCTTTTTCTCTTTGCAATTCCGAACAGATGTGCTATACTCAGCATGATGTAAGGACATTCTTATTTTCATCACGACTGCCCGGAAAGGAGGCGCACATGGACCGGGTCATTTTTCACTGCGATCTGAACTGCTTCTATGCCTCCGTGGAGCTGCGCTCTCATCCGGAGCTGCGGGAGGTGCCGGTGGCCGTGGCCGGTGATCCCGCCTCCCGGCACGGAATTATTTTAGCAAAAAACGAGCCTGCCAAGCAGTGCGGGGTCAAAACCGCCGAGACCATCTGGCAGGCCAAGAAGAAATGCCCCAATCTGGTACTGCTTTCTGCCCATCACAAGCTGTATCGGGAATATTCCAAAAAGGTCAACGCCATTTATGACGAATATACCGATTTAGCGGAGTCCTTCGGCATCGACGAAAGCTGGCTGGACGTGACCAACACCCTCCACCTGTTCGGCGGGGACGCTAAGGCGCTGGCGAACGCCATCCGGCAGCGGGTGAAACGGGAGCTGGGATTGACCCTGTCTGTCGGCGTCAGCTTCAACAAGGTCTTTGCCAAGCTGGGCAGCGATTATAAAAAACCGGACGCCACCACCGTTATTTCCCGGGAAAACTGGCGCTCCATCGTCTGGCCACTGCCGGTGGGGGACCTGCTGTATGTAGGCGGCGCGGCTCAAAAGCTGCTGGGACAATACGGCGTCAAAACCATCGGCCAGCTGGCCGCCTGCAAGAAGGAAACACTGGAGACCCTCATGGGCAAGATGGGCACCCAGCTTTATGAATACGCCAACGGGTTGGACAGCGCTCCTGTCCGGGCCAGACTGGACGCGGAGCCGGTGAAGTCCGTGGGCAACGGCACCACCTTCCCCCAAAACCTCACCACCCGTATTCAGGTGCGCTCAGGCATCGCCGTTCTGGCGGACTCCGTGGCCACCCGGCTGCGGCGGGAGGGACTGTACGCCGGGGGCATCCAGGTCACCGTCCGGGACCCGGCCTTCCATGACCGCTCCCGGCAAAAGCAGCTTCCCGCCCCCACCCATCTCATCCTGGATCTGACCAACGCTGCCATGGCTTTGACGGAGGAGCTGTGGACACCCCCGGCCCCCATCCGGGCGCTGACCGTCACCGCCATCCACCTGTCCCCTGCCGGGGAAGCCTACGAGCAGGCTGATCTGTTCGACCCCACCGCCGGGCAGCGGAACGCCCGGCAGGAAAAATTGGAGTCCGCTATGGACGCCATCCGGAAAAAATACGGCGGAGGCGCCATCGTCTACGGAGCCGCCCGCCCAGAGAAAGAGGAGGACCCCCTGCCATGACCCGTCAGGAAGAAAAACAGCTGCTCCGCGCCATTGTTCGCCGCTTAGAGGCGGCTTTGGCCCCGGAATATAAGGCCAAAAGCGCCCGCTCCATCGCGCATCGCCTGTTGGCCATGCCGGAATATCAGGAAGCCCAGACGGTTTTCTGCTTCGTGGGTACAGATCGGGAGATCGATACGCGGCCGATTTTAGAGGATGCCCTCGCCGCTGGAAAGACCCTCTGCGTCCCCCTGTGCACCGAGCCGGGCCACATGGAGTCCCGCCAGATCACGGACCTGAATCAGCTTGTCCCCGGCCGCTACGGGCTTTTGGAACCAACGGCAGACACGCCGGTCATTCCTGTGGACGCCATCGACTTCGCCGTGCTGCCCTGCGTCACCTGCAACTATCTGGGACAACGGCTGGGCCACGGCGGCGGATATTATGACCGGTTCCTCTCCCAGTACCGGGGCGGCACGGTACTGCTGTGCCGGGAACTGCTGATCCGGCAGGAGATCCCCGTGGAACCCCATGACTATCCCGTTCCCTGGGTCCTGACGGAGCGGGGTCTGTATGAGGATGGAATTCCCGCCCCCCTCGGATAATAGGTCTTGCGTTTTCAGCTTTCATCAGGTACAATATGTAGTATCTTTTTACAAGGAGGGGCTTTACATGATCGTTCAGGATACCATGCAGTATCTTTCTCAGTTAGACCCGGAGGTGGGCGCGTCCGTTCAGGAGGAATTTGCCCGCCAGCAGCGCAACATTGAACTGATCGCTTCCGAAAACATCGTCAGTCCTGCGGTGATGGTGGCTATGGGGACCTGCCTTACCAACAAATATGCCGAGGGCTATCCCGGCCACCGCTATTACGGCGGCTGCTTTGCGGTGGACGTTACGGAGGAGCTGGCCCGCCAACGGGCCTGCCAGCTATTCGGCTGCAAGTATGCCAATGTTCAGCCCCACTCCGGTGCTAACGCCAATCTGGCGGCCTTCTTCGCGCTGGCGCAGCCGGGGGACACCATTCTGGGCATGAATCTGGCCCACGGCGGCCACCTGAGCCACGGCAGCCCCGTCAATATCTCCGGCAAGTATTTCCATATCGTGCCCTACGGTCTGGGCGAGGATGAGACCATCGACTATGACGCGCTGCTGGAGACCGCCAAGGCCTGCAAGCCCAAGATCATCATTGCCGGTGCCTCCGCCTATCCCCGGGTCATCGACTTCGCCAAGTTCCGGGAGGTGGCCGATGCCGTGGGCGCTTATCTCATGGTGGACATGGCCCACATCGCCGGTCTGGTGGCGGCTGGGCTTCACCCCTCCCCTATTCCCTATGCGGACGTGGTGACCACCACTACCCACAAGACCCTTCGCGGTCCCCGGGGCGGCCTGATCCTCTGCAACGATGAGGCCATCTACAAGAAGATCAATTCCGCCGTGTTCCCCGGCACTCAGGGCGGCCCGCTGGAGCACATCATCGCCGCCAAGGCCGTCTGCTTTGGGGAGGCGCTGAAGCCGGAATTCAAGGCTTACGCGGAGCAGATCGTGAAAAACGCCAAGGTCTTGGCGGAGGAACTGGTAAAAGAAGGGTTCCGTCTCGTCTCCGGCGGCACGGACAACCACCTCTGCCTTGTAGACGTGCGGAATTTCCACATCACCGGCAAGGAGTTTGAGCGGCGTCTGGACGAGGTTCAGATCACTGTCAACAAAAACGCCATCCCCAACGACCCGGAGAAGCCTTTTGTCACCAGCGGCGTCCGGGTGGGTACTCCCGCCGTCACCTCCCGTGGCTTCAAGGAGCCTGAGATGGTGCAGATCGCCCACTGGATGGGCCAAACGGCCCGGGACTTCGACACCTGCCGGGAGCAGGTCCGCAGCGAGGTGGATACCCTCTGCCGCCAGTTCCCCATCTACCAGTAAGCCAGGCGGATCAGCGGTTTTTTCCGGCGTAAATCCCGCCAATTTCCGTAAAGTGTTTTTACTTTTCATAGATTACAAAACCAGCCGTGCCGCATTTGGCATGGCTGGTTTTGTTTCACTGTTTTCAAAAAAGCACCCACGGGTGCGAAATATCCGTGGGTGCCGTTGTTTACCTGTGAAGCAGGTCTGTGCCGTCCGGCAGGGTGAAGGTCTCCGCCGGAGGAGCCGTCTGGTCCGCCTCCAGCGCCGCCATCCGGTAAACGGTCTCGCCCTTTTGCAGACGTTCCGCCACCACCAGCAGGCCCGTGTCCACACTGACCCAGTACCGCTGGGCGTAGCCCCATGCGTCCTCCGCCGTTTCCGCGTAGATGCAGCGCACATCGGACACCACCCGGTAGTCCGCCTGAACGATGTGATCCTGCGGTAATGCCAGCACATCCTCATACGTTGGAATCGTCTCCTCCGCGTCGGCGGAGATGGCCCCGGCGGGGCCGGTATATACCTCCGACTCCCCGTTATACCAGATGTAGGTAGTCTCGCCGTCGGTAATGCTGTGGCGGACCTGGCCGTCCGGCAGGGTCCGATCCATGCGGGTCCACGGGGCACTGACCGCCGTAGACAGCTCAATGGTGCCGCTGCCGCCGGTCCAGAGATACTCCACTGTGACCGTGCGGCTGTATGCCTCCGGCCGGTGCAGCGTCTCAATGGCGGCCTGCACCGTTTCCGGCGTCACCTCCACCACTGTCAGGGCGCCGCCCTCCGAAGGCAGGTCTCCGCCGCCCTCGGCACTGGTATTGGTGTCCGGCAGGACCACCCGGGAGGAACGGCGCAGGTTGCTCACCAGCATCAACAGCACCACCAGCACTACCAAGATCACAATGCCCCATGTCACCAGCTTCTGTGTCCGCTTCATGCCGTCCCTCCTCCCCTCTCATTTACGCAAGGTCCTCCGCCGGCTGCTCCCGGCGGCCAAAGTACCACAAAATGTCATCCACGATCCGGCGGCAGGCCTGTCCGTCTCCGTAGGGGTTCACGGCATGGGCCATTTTCTCGTAGGCGGACTTGTCCCGGATCAGCCGCTCCGCCATGGTCACGATGTCGTCCTGCACCACGCCGCAGAGCTTCACCGTCCCGGCGGCCACTGCCTCGGGACGCTCTGTCTCCCGGCGCATCACCAGTACCGGCTTGCCCAGCGCGGGGGCCTCCTCCTGAAGTCCGCCGGAGTCCGTCAGCACCAGGTAAGACCGGGCCATGAGGTTGTGCATCTCGTCGGCGGGCAGCGGGTCGATGAGGTGCACCCGGGGCGCGCCCCGGAGATAGGTGTCCACCGCCTCCCGCACCACCGGGCTGAGATGGACGGGATACACCAGCTCCACCTCCGGATTCTCCTCCGCGATCTGCCGCAGCGCCAGCATAATGTTCTTCATAGGCTCGCCGTAATTCTCCCGGCGGTGGCAGGTGACGAGGACGATCTTTTTCTCCCCGTAGGGCAGGTGGTTCAATTCGTCTGTGGAAAATTTGTAATCCTCCCGGACGGTGGTTTTCAGCGCGTCGATCACCGTATTGCCGGTGACGAACAGCCCCTCGGTGATATTCTCCCGCAGGAGGTTATTCTTGTTGTTCACCGTAGGGCAGAAATAAAGATCCGCAATGGAGGAAACCAGCTTGCGGTTCATTTCCTCCGGGAAGGGCGAATACTTGTCATAGGTTCTGAGACCGGCCTCCACATGGCCCACCTTCACCTGATGGTAGAAGGCGGACAGCGCCCCGGCAAAGGTGGTAGAGGTATCTCCGTGGACAAGGATCATATCCGGCTTCAGGGTGTCGATGGCCTCGTCCATACCGGTGAGGCACTTGCTGGTGATGGTGGACAAGGTCTGCCGGGGGGTCATGATGTCCAGATCCCAGTCGGGCTTTACCTCAAAAACCTCCAGCACACTGTCCAGCATCTGCCGGTGCTGGGCGGTCACGCAGCAAAGGCTCTCGATCTCCGGCCGGGAGGCCAGTTCCTTCACCAGCGGGCACATTTTAATGGCTTCCGGCCGGGTGCCGAAAACGCTCATGATCCGCAGCTTATTCATGGCTGCCGTCCTCCTTCTGCTCGTCTTTTTCCTCGTGATGGCCCAACTCTGTCAGTTCTTCCAGTTCCTCGTGGAGTTCCTCCTTCACTTCCTTGGGGAACACCACCCGGGCGGCCACAACCGCCACAACGCACAGAGCGATCAGCAGCAGCATGGCCTTCGCCTCGCCGCCGGTGGTCAGCACCACGGCGGACAGACCCAGAATACCGGAAATGACGTACAGCGTTGCCACCGCCTGCTTCTGGTTCAGACCCATGTCGATGAGCCGGTGATGGATGTGGCCCCGGTCCGCGTGCATGGGGCTCTGGCCGTGGGCCATCCGGCGGATCATGGCGAAGGCTGTGTCGAAAATGGGCAGACCCAGGATCAAAAACGGCACGGCAAAGGAGATCACCGCGTAGAATTTGAAAAGGCCCTGAATGGACATGGTGGACAGAATGAAACCCAGAAATGTAGCGCCGGTGTCGCCCATAAACATCTTCGCGGGGTTCAGGTTATAGGGTAGGAAGCCCACGCAGGCACCCACCAGCGCCGCCATTACCACCGCCACCTGGGCGTCGGAGGTAATCAATGCAATCACCAGCACTGTGGCGGCAGAAATGGCGGACACGCCGTTGGCAAGGCCGTCCAGGCCGTCGATGAGGTTCACCGCGTTGGTGATCCCCACGATCCACAGCACCGTTACCGGGACGGACAGCCAGTTCAGCACCCAATAGGCATTGGGAGAAAAGATGTTGGGGTTGGATAACGCCTGAATGGACACGCCGTTCAGAGCCGGGATCAGGGCCGCCGCGATCTGGATCACGAATTTCAGCTTGGCGGGCAGGGCCATGATGTCATCCACCACGCCCAGCACCACGATGATGACCGCGCCCAGCAGGATGCTCTGCATCTGGGGGTTCAGTCGGATATCCACGAACAGCAGGATGCTGGCCATAAAGCCGGCGAAGATTGCCAGACCGCCCAGCCGGGGGATGGGCTTGTGGTGCATCCGCCGCTCGTCCTTGGGCACATCGATCGCACCCACCTTGTAAGCAAAGCTCTTGACCACCGGTGTCATCAGAAAGCTGACCACCAGAGCCGTCAGCAATGCCAGCGCCACCGGCGCCATCAGCTGATTGTCAAATCTCATGTTTCCTCCGCCGTTACCGGGCCAGAAAGCCCACTTTTTTGTAGACCTTGGACAGGGTGCGGTTGGCTACATAGGCAGCCTTCTCCGCACCGGCGCGGTACACGCTCTCCAGATAGGACTTGTCAGCCAGCAGACGCTCCGTCTCCTCCCGGATGGGGCGCAGCAGTTCCACCACGGACTCGCCCACGGCGGTCTTGAAGCTGCCGTAGCCCTGACCGGCAAATTCCGCCTCAATAGCCGCGTAATCCCTGCCGGTGGCCACAGAGTAGATCTGCATCAGGTTGGAGACGCCGGGCTTGTTCTCCGGATCAAAGCGGACGCAGGCGTCGGAATCGGTCATGGCCTTCTTGAACTTCCGCAGGATATCCTCCGGCTTTTCCAGCATATACACGCAGCCGTTCTGATCCTTGTCGGACTTGCTCATTTTGCTGGTGGGGGTGGTCAGGCTCATGATCCGGGCACCCACCTTGGGGATGTAGGGGTCCGGCAGCTTGAAGGTATCGCCGTAAAGGCCGTTGAACCGGGTGGCAATGTCCCGGCAGATCTCAACGTGCTGCTTCTGGTCGCCGCCCACGGGCACCAGATCCGCCTGATACAGCAGAATATCCGCCGCCATCAGAGCCGGATAGGTAAACAGGCCCGCGTTGATGTTGTCCGCGTTCTTGGCGGACTTATCCTTGAACTGGGTCATGCGGCTCAGCTCGCCGAACATGGTGTAGCAGTCCAGCACCCAGCCCAGCTGGGCGTGGGCAGGAACATGAGACTGGACGAACAGCACGTTTTTCTCTGGGTCCAGACCGCTGGCGATATAGGCCGCCAACTGGACCAGGGTGTGCCGCCGCAGCTCCGCCGGGACCTGCCGCACGGTGATGGTGTGCATGTCGGCCATCATATAGTAGCAGTCATACTCATCCGCCAGCGCCGCCCAGTTGCGGATGGCACCCAGATAGGAACCCAGCGTCAAATCGCCGGAGGGCTGGATGCCGCTTAGAATTCTTTTTTTCTGAACTTCGTTCTCCATAATAGTACCTCGCTTTTCTGTATTTCAGCCGGAAACCGGCAGACGTATCTGTACAGGGCATATTTTAACTGATACAGTATACCACTCCCCTTTAAAAATTGCAATCCGAACTCTTGACTTTCCTGTCTGAAATAGGGATAATGTATTTTGTGTAATTACGTATATTTTGACATGGAGGTATCATTCATGGCTTTGGATAAGGCATTTTTTGAAGATTTGGAAGCCCGCATCCCCAAGGGGAAGGTCCGTACCCGGTTCGCCCCCTCCCCCACCGGCTATATGCACGTGGGCAACCTGCGCACCGCGCTGTACACCTGGCTCATCGCCCGCCACGCCGACGGCACCTTCATTCTCCGGATCGAGGATACGGATCAGGGCCGTCTGGTGGAGGGTGCTACGGACGTGATCTACCGCACCATGAAGGAGTGCCATCTGGATCACGATGAAGGCCCGGACGTGGGCGGCCCCACCGGCCCCTATATCCAGTCCGAGCGCCGGGACCTGTATCTGCCCTACGCCCAGCTCTTGGTGGAAAAGGGCGCAGCCTACTACTGCTTCTGCGAGAAGGCGGAATCCGAGGAGGACTCCGGCGAGTTTGACCGGGCGGACGATCCCTGCCGGAATCTGAGCGAGGAAGAAGTGGCCGCCAATCTGGCCGCCGGTAAGCCCTACGTGATCCGTCAGCGGATCCCCCACGAGGGCACAACCACCTTCCATGACGTGTCCTTCGGTGACATCACCGTGGAGAACAAGACTCTGGACGATCAGGTGCTGCTGAAGCGGGACGGCCTGCCCACCTACAACTTCGCCAACGTGGTGGACGATCACCTCATGGGCATCACCCATGTGGTCCGGGGCAGCGAGTACCTGTCCTCCGCGCCTAAGTACAATCTGCTGTACGAGGCCTTCGGCTGGGAGGTCCCCACCTACGTCCACTGCTCCCCCGTCATGCGGGACCAGCACAACAAGATGTCCAAGCGCCACGGCGATCCCTCCTACGAGGATCTGAAGGCTCAGGGCTTCCTGACGGACGCCATTCTGAACTATGTGGCGCTGCTGGGCTGGGCGCCCAAGGGCGAATACGCCGAGCAGGAGATCTTCTCTCTGGACGAGCTGGTGAAGGTGTTCGACATCGCCGGTATCTCCAAGTCCCCCGCTATTTTCGACATCGAGAAGCTGACCTATTTCAACGCCACCTATCTCCGGGCCATGGAGCCTGCCGCCTTTGCAGAGGTTGCAGAGCCTTACATCCGTCAGGCGGTGAAGAACCCCGCTATCGACGCCGCCGGGATCGCCGCGCTGCTGCAGGCCCGGTGCGAAAAGCTGACGGACATTCCCGAAAAGGTCGATTTCTTCGACGCATTGCCCGATTATGACGTTGAGTTCTTCACTAACAAGAAGTCCAAGACCAACGCCGAGGTCTCCAAGGCTATGCTGGAGGCCGCCATCCCCGCTCTGGAAGCCATTTCCGACTGGACTGTGGACGCGATCCACGATACCCTCATTGATCTGGCTGCCAAGCTGGAGGTCAAGAACGCCACGCTGATGTGGCCTGTCCGCATTGCCGCAGCCGGCAAGCTGGTGACGCCCGGCGGCGCCGTGGAGATCTGCCACCTGCTGGGCAAGGATGAGACCCTGCGCCGTCTGCGTCTGGGTCTGGACAAGCTGAACTAACCGAGAAAGAAGGAGCTTTTCTATGAGCAATCTTGTGATCCCCCAGGGCTACAAGGCCCCCCTGCCTAATTATGAGCTGCAGCGGGCCATCGCCTTTATCAAAGAATCCTTTCAGACCAATCTTTCCAACGCCCTGAATCTGCGCCGGGTGTCCGCCCCCCTGTTTGTCGCTTCCGATTCCGGTCTGAACGACAACCTGAACGGCACGGAACGTCCCGTCCGGTTCGACATCCCCGGCGTTGGGGGCAAGGACGCCGAGGTGGTCCACTCTCTGGCCAAGTGGAAGCGTCTGGCCCTGAAGCGCTACGGCTTCCACGAGGGCAAGGGCCTGTACACCGACATGAACGCCATCCGCCGAGACGAGGACGATCTGGACAACATCCACTCCGTCTATGTGGACCAGTGGGACTGGGAGAAGATCATCTCCCGGGAGGACCGGAACGAGGCGTATCTGAAGGCCACCGTCCGGGCCATCGTCGCCGCCGTGTGTGAGACCAGCGACGCGCTGAATGTGGCCTTCCCCAGCCTGCGGATCAAGCTGGACCGGGAGGTGTACTTCGTCACCACCCAGGAGCTGGAGGACCGCTGGCCGGACAAGACCCCCAAGGAGCGGGAGCACGCCATCTGCGCCGAGCACCACACCGTGTTCCTCATGCAGATCGGCGGCAAGCTGAGATCCGGCGAAAAGCATGACGGCCGTGCCCCCGACTATGACGATTGGGCCCTCAACGGCGACATTCTCATGTGGAACCCCATTCTGGAGCGGTCCTTTGAGATCTCCTCCATGGGCATCCGGGTGGATGAGGAATCCATGGCCCGCCAGCTGAAGCTGGCCGGGTGCGAGGAGCGGGCGGAGCTGCCCTTCCACAAAATGCTGCTGAACGGCGAACTGCCCCTGACCATCGGCGGCGGCATCGGCCAGAGCCGCCTCTGCATGCTGATGATCGGCAACTGCCACATCGGCGAGGTCCAGGCCAGCATCTGGGACACCGAAACCATGAAAAAATGTGAGGAAGCCGGGATCATCCTGCTGTAAATCCGCAAAACCAGTCCCGCGGCAAAAATGCTGCGGGACTGCTTGTTGTCCTCATTCCAAAATGAACCCCCGTCTCCGTGAGAAGCGGAGACGGGGGTTTTCGCTTATTCTTCGGCTGCGATGTCGGCAGCGATCAGGTCGGCCAGCTCTTCCAGCTTCCGGTACTGCTCCTCCTTCACGGCGGAGCGGATGGTGATGGGCGGTGCGATCTGCTCCATGCCCTTCATTTCCTCCAGGTGCTTGGCCATGAGCCGGGCGGCTGCAGGGCCCCAGCTGCCGTTTTCAATGAGGGCCACGGTGCGGTTCTGGAGTGCGTGGGCCTTCAGTTCCAGCAGCAGCGTCTCCATGGGGGTGTAGATGCCGCCGTTGTAAGTGGCGCTGGCAAACACCAGATGGCTGCACTGGAACGCGGCGCTGACCTGCTCGGATACGTCGGTGTGGGACACGTCGAAGATCCGCACGTGCCGCACACCCTTTTCCGCCAGACGGGAGGCCAGGATCTCGCAGGCGTTCTCCGTGTGGCCGTAGATAGAGCCGCAGAAAATAGCGGCTGTCCACGCCTCCGGCGTGTAGGTGCTCCAGCGCTTATACTTTTCCAGGAACCAGCCGATGTTCTCCCGCCAGATGGGACCGTGGAGGGGGCAGAGGTACTGAATATCCAGTCCTGCCGCCTTTTTCAGCGCGTTCTGCACCGGCGTGCCGTATTTTCCCACGATGTTGGTGTAGTACCGGCGGGCGTCATCCAGCCACTCCTGCTCGAAATTCACCTCATCGGCGAAGATGTTGCCGTCCATGGCGCCGAAGGTGCCGAAGGCGTCGGCGCAGAACAGGGCCTTCTCCGTGGTATCATAGGTCATCATGACCTCCGGCCAGTGGACCAGCGGGGCCATGACAAAGGTCAGCTCATGGCGGCCCAGGGACAGGGTATCCCCCTCCTTCACCGCTTGGAAGCGGCCCTCCACCTCCATGGGGAAGAACTGCTTGATCATAGGCAGGGTCTTGGCGTTGCCGATGACGGTGGCCTCCGGATAGCGGCTCAGGACCGTTCCCAGCGTGGCGGCGTGATCCGGCTCCATGTGGTTGACGATGAGGTAGTCCAGCTTGCGGCCGTTCAGCACGTGCGCCAGATTTTCAAAGAAGATGGGCGAGACGGAGTGGTCGACCGTGTCGAGCAGGACGGTCTTCTCGTCGAGGACGACGTAGGCGTTGTAGCTCACGCCGCGCGGGATGGGATAGACGTTTTCGAACAGCGCCAGCCGCCGGTCGTTGCCGCCGACCCAGTAGAGATCCTCAGTCATTTTTTTCACGCAGTACATGGAACAGTCCTCCTGAAGTTTATTTCAGTATTTTTTTATCAATATAGCATACGATGGCGAATTTGTCCAGTATAAAACAAAAATAATTCTTATTTTTATTTTGAGATATCAGCGCTCAGGGCCCGCCGAGAATGTAGCGGCCCTCGGACGTGCCGCAGCGGATGTAGATGGTCGTATCCGCGCTGGCACGGCCGCAGACGATGGTGCCGTCGTCCCGCACGCTTAGGCGGCAGGTGGCCGGGCTGCTGTTCTGCAGTGTGAAATTCGTCTGGCGGACGCCGTCCAGATAGACCTGAATGGTCTGCCCTTCTTCGATCGGGCCGAAGCGATAGCCCGGCTCGATCGTGAAGCCGCGATAGTAGATGCAGAGTCCCGCAACATCGGACGGCGTGCCGTATTCGTCGGTCGTGCCGTCGAAGGCCCAGTCGGGATAGCGGCTCTCGTCCATGGAGACGGAATCGTCGAAGAACGGATGATATTCAAAGCTCGGGCAGGACTGCTGCCAGTCGGCGTCCTGATAGAGCAGCTCCGCGTCGTAGCGATAGGCCCCGGCGGTGAAATAGCAGCTCTTGTCCGTCTTTTTGTTCCGCCATCCAAGCGGGAGCTGCATCCGGTACGCGCCGCGGTCGAGGACGATGGTGTGGATGGTGCGGGTGTCCGTCTCCTGCTTGCGGGCCTGCTCGGCGATGGCCTTTGTGCTGTCGACGACCCAGCAGTTCGTGTCGTTCGGGCGGAAGCTGCCGCCGCTGACGCTCGTATAGTCGAACGTTACATACTGATTGCCGATCTGATAGAAATTGATAACATGGCCGCCGTTTGTCTCGTTTTTGTCCTTGTCATACGTGCCCCAGAGAATGTAGCCGCTGTCGTCATAGTCCCCTTCGAGGATATAGCGCGTCAGATTCGAGACCGCGCCGCAGCTCGGGCAGTCGGAGGCCAGCGCACCGGCAGCGGATTTGTTGATGGCCCATGTATAGCTGCCGTCGCTGAAATGGATGTCGTTTTCCCAGATGGGGTTTTCACCGTAGTTTGTCTCGACAAGGTATTGGATCATGTCAGGGACGGTGTAGATCGCGTCCTTGAGCTGGTCGAGCGTGTAGTCCTGCATTGCGCGGATCTGCTTCTGCGAATACTGCGGCTGGCCCAAAATAGCCGGGAGATCCAGTTCGTCGAGGTAGGAAGCATAGCCGGCCGCGGCCTTGGAGGGGTCGCGGCGGGGCGGCTCGCCCGCGACGGCGGAGAGCGGCGCGCGGAGGTCGTCCGGCAGGCGCTTGCCGAAGATGTTTTCATAGAGCGTTTTGCCGTTTTTGCATGCGGCCTTCAGCGCGCAGGCCGAGACGAGCGCCGCGTCGCCGCGCTGGAAGGACTTGTTTGTTTTTGCGTTGTATTCGCCGTGCGTGATGCCGAGGCGGTCGGTCAGGGCCCAGGCCGCGCTCCAGTCGAAGTCCTCGCCGGAGACGTAACCCATCGCGCGGAGAACGAATGTCAGATACTGCGCGGCGGTCACGGCGTCGTTCGCGCCGAGCTTGTCGGCGCTGATGCCTTTTGTCAGGTCGTTTTCGTAGGCGAAGTTGACGTAGGGTTTTGCCCACCCCGGCACGTCGGTGAACGGTGCGTCGGAGGCGTTTTTCAGTGTTTCCTCGTCGATGCCGAGCAGGCGGACAAGGAGCGTCACGCCCTCGGCGCGCTTTGCCGCGCGGTCAAGGCTGAAATCGGGCGTGCCGTCGGCATTCGTGCCCGTGCCCTGGAAGAGGCCAAGGTCATAGAGCACTGCGGCGGCCTCGGATGCGCGGACGTTTGCGGCCTGCACTGTGACGGCGCAGCCGAGCAGCAGCGTTGCGGCAAGGATGAGCGCAAGCAGCTTTTTCATCGGATCAGCTCCTCTTTTCGATTTATTTTGCAGCGGTGGCGTTTTTACCGGGCTTGCGGTGCAGGAATTCGTCGAAGGCGTCGATGCGCTCGGTGAGGGGCTTGATCGAGGTGAAGCGGAAGAAGCCGCCGCGCTTTTGCAGGCGGCGCTGAATGGCCTGCAGATCGATGGACTCGACGCTCTTGTCAAACTCCACGGCGCGCTTGCGCAGGGCTGTGCCAAGGTGGAGCGAGAAGGCAAAGTCGATCAGGAAAATGCCGAAGCAGACGCCCACGATAAATGAAAACAGCGGATGCGCCACGAACCAGACCACGAGCTTCCGCAGCTGCGGATAGAGCAGGAAATAGTAGAGCGCAGCGAGCACGCCCCAGAAGAACGTGAACAGCGGGCAGATCAGGCCCTGAATGTTGCCCCAGCAGTTCGTATAGTCCCAGAGGCGCAGGTGCATGACCTTCAGGCTCATCAGGCCCGCGATGTATTCCAGCGCCGTCATCGCGAGGGCCATGCCGAAGAACATCACAAGATAGTACCACCAGCTGCCGCCAAACCGGCCGAAGATCTGGCTCTCAAACTCGCTGAGCACGAACAGCACCACCGTGCCGAAGCCGTAGAGCGGCACGCATGGGCCGAAGAGAAAGCCAGGGTTCAGCCATTTGCGCTCCGGATTCGCGCCGGAGAAGAAGCGGCGGAAGAACAGCTCCAGCACCCAGCCGCCGCCGGAGCCGAAGAAAAACAGAAATACAATAATTAGAAATACCTGATATTTTGTCATAAGATCCCTCCGTGCAACAGCATAGCATGTTTTGCGGCGGATTGCAATTCCGGCGTGAATCGGGTATGATAGAAGCAGAAGAAATTTGAGGGGTTTTGCTTATGAAAAAGTTCTGGAAAATTCTGATCATTGTGCTGCTGGTGCTGCTGGTGCTCGCGGGCGGCTATGT
>ENA-UEYI01002155-UEYI01002155.1-human-gut-metagenome-genome-assembly--contig:-NODE-2155-length-14356-cov-6.506128_pt1 | contig 14356 bp, 8 predicted proteins | sample MGYA00242900_ERZ507916 | MGnify/ENA primary metagenome ERZ507916 (study PRJEB26167, sample SAMN06115521) | human gut metagenome | host: Homo sapiens | place: China:Chongqing | collected 2015-09-02...
TTCTATACCCTTACGTAGCAAGCTGATACCCTGCTGTATTTCTGCATCGTCTCTGTACTGAAACGTTTCCATATTAACCAGATAGTACCAGGCCATGCTGTTGTAAGCTTCCAGATATCCTTCGTCCAGCGCCCGTTGGTAGAGTTCCAACGCTCGTTTTCTGTCACATTCCACACCGTCTCCTTCATTATACATATTACCCATCACTTCAAAACTTTCGGGTATACCTATTTCCATGCATTGTTTTAGTAACATAAAAGCTCGCTTGGGATTTCGCTTACGCGTCCAGCCATACAAGTTATCCTTAGCCAGTCGCATCATTGCAAATGGATCATCCATGTTTACAGCCTTGTCCAGCAGTTCGTGTGCGCGCAGATAACTTCGCTCTACACTAGTGGCAAATTCATAAGCCATTGAAAGTTCTAAGTAGCCATAGCTTTTTCCTTGTGCGGCGCACAAATTCGCATAGCGGTAAGCTTCACCCTCATTGCGCTCAATGTGTGTATAGTAGCGACACATCATATACTGTGCAAAAGCATTCCCGGAATCAGCCTTTTCTTTAACATACTTGAAACGGAATGCATTGAGTCGTTGCATACGTGAATAAGTGGTTAGGATAGTGCGTACTAGAAATTGTGCCTCTTTGTAATCGTCTAGCGCCGGACGTATTAGCTCAGCAAAGGCTGTGTCATGTTCGTAGTTCAACAATAATTTTCGAGCTGTTTCTATGGCAACCTCGTATTGGGGGATGGCAGCAGTGACTTCTTTACGAGATATTGAATTTGAGACCTTGGATTGTGGACGTTGAATCTCTATTCCTATATTGGTTGCTACTGCTTCTACCAGTGGCATGAGCATTTTTTTGTAATCAGGATAGGCCACCAGCCAGTGCTTGCGCGAGAGGTAATAATCAAAGTCGTCGTTCATAGGTGTAGAGTCGACCATGAAAGGGATGATGATTTTGCCGTGGCTAAAGGCTTTGTCTACCTCGTTGGCCACTTGTGAGGAACTGTTAGAGTCTTCGGAATAAATCAGTACCATGAGACTACAATCGCGGATAGCTTGTACAATGTTACCAGCCCAGGTTTTGCCAGGGATAATGTTGCGTGGTGCAATCCAGCATGGAATACCACATTCTTCCAAAATATGGCAGGTGGCATCGGCAATGCCTTTGTTGGCCGATGAATAACTGATGAATACGTATTTGTTTTCCATACTGATAGATTTAGAATTATGAATTATACAAACATACGAAAAAAAATTATAAAATCCCGCTGACTGAGTTAATATCTTTTTATTTCAGTAGCTGTTTCTGAGATGGGGAAAGGAACGAAATTATATTTACGTTCTATTGTTTTTTGATGGAAGTAAGAATTTATTTACGGATTATTTTTGTTTTTTTCTTCATATTCCCCTATATGGCATATCTTCAGGTGTATATTTGCCATACATTATGAAAATCATTAAAAGAAAAAAATGTATGGAAGAGAATTTAGATAAGCTATTCGATTACAGACCGCTGATTCCGGGAAGTGGACGTTTTGCATCTATAGTGGGCATTGGCGGGGGAGCAGGTCGTGTGGTAGACCAGATGCGGAAATGCTGTCTGCCAGATGTGCAACTGTATGCGTTTGGCATGAACCGGAAGGAAATGGATGAGTTGTCCTTGTGTGGCAAATACCTGATTGGACAGGAAAGGCTGGGTAGCGGTAAGGACCGTTTTCTTGCGGAGTATGAGTGCAGTAAGTCTTTCCCTGCAATAGAGAGTGTATTAAGGGGCAGACTTGTGGCGGTGTTTGTGGTATGTCTTGGTGGAGGAACAGGAGAGGGGTGTATCAGGTCTTTCCTGCAGAAGGCCAGAGAGGTGGGAAACAAGGCAATCATTCTGGTGGCAACGATTCCCCATTCGTCGGAGGGAGCGGAAAAGCGGAAGAATGCTTTAGGTTTGCTGAAGGCGTTGGAACCGATGGCAGACGCTCTTTATACAGTGGATTATGATGACTCCCGGTATGCCACGCTTACGGAAGTGTTTCAGGAAGCGGACCGGAAGATAATCGAGTTTACGGACTCGCTTTTGGGGATGGTGCTGCGTCGTTGCATGATTACCTTCGACTTTAATGATTTCAGGACTTTCCTGCGGTTTCCGACTCCTTCTAAACACGTCGACTTTTTTATGCTTGCCGGTAATCTGGATTTCCTGAGGAAGGAAGTGAAGGACTGGTGGAAGAAGCTGCCGGCGAAATATTCGTCTGCAGATGAGGTGGCGATGGTTGTGTTCTCAATAGAGAGGACTGGTCGGACGACAAGGAAACGACGGAGGCGATGGACGTGGTGCACGAATGTTTTTTACAGCTGCCGCCCGACGCGGAGGGTAAATGGGGGATATACCCGGATGAGACGCTTCCACCGCACCAGTTCAGGTTGCGGGTTTTCACCAAATGCAAGAGATAATGTGGTTTAATGTATAGTTGCAGAAAAAGAGGAAAGACAATGAAATCAATTGATAAAAAGGAAGTGGTCATCTGGTTGATGATCTTAGTTATCGTTCTTATTATCTGTTGTTTGCTTAGCCTGTGTGGGGGAAACTCGTCGGAGAGGTGGTTGCGGATTTGGTAAACATAACGTGATATTTTATCTTATGTGGAGATTTTTCCAACGGGGCCTTGCTGGACAACTGTAACAGGTTGTGCCGCCGGCCCCGGTTGTTTGCTTTATAAAGTCTGCAGCGGGCGTATCAGAACTCTTTCGTTTCTTGCGTTTGTTGCAGGATGGTTTTTCCGTTGTGCTGTACTTTCAGGGTGGCTTTGTCGCCCATGGTTACCACATAGCGGTAGCTGCCTTTTGAGAAGAGGAAGGTGTTGTCCTTCTCTACATAGTTGCCGTTCAGCACCAGTTCGGGAGTATCTGACATCTGCTGTGTGCTTTTCCAGGAAGCGTATCGCATGGTTTCTCCGTCCAGATTGTCGATGCGGATAATGTAATCTTTCGTTCTGAAAAACAGTTCCAGTCGTTGGTAGTGGTGTAACTGAGGATGCAGCCAGAAAGGAGCTCCGGTTTTCTGATAGACAAAATCTGTGCCATTGAAATGGTAGATGTCGTATCGGTCGGAAATGCAGTTCATGCTGTCTGTGGTGGCTACATACAGGTTTTGTGCTTTCTTGTCGTATTGGAAAAGCCAGTCCCATCCTTCGCCCAGATTGGCAAGAAAGTACCAGTCAGCAATGCTGTGTTCAAAGCCTATGGTGTCTGAGCGTTTGCCGTGGCGTACGAAGCAAGGGGCACTGACGAGATTTCCATCTTTTATCCGCATAGCCACCAGGGAATTGGCGGAGTAGTTGCTGGATATCCTGAAATAATCGTCGACCATGTACAGCTTGCTGCCGTCTGTACAGGGATAGGTATAGATGGTGTCGATGTAGCTGCCGAAATCGATTTCATCGTGCTCGCCGTCGGGATGCAGCAGCATGTCGAGCGATTGGTGGACAGCTTTTATTTCCGTTCCGCTTCTGTACTGGATGAGGTTGCCCCAGCAGATCATGGTTCCGCCTTCGCCCGTATTCCATGAATAGATGCGCAGGCATTTGTCGTCTGAAGTAGCAATGGTGACGTATTCCTTTTTGATGCTTTGAGTGAAAGGATGGGAGAAAGTGGCGGTGTCGGTGAGTACCCAATTAATCAGAGCTTCGTGGGAGGGAGTGTAAAAATTCTCGAAGGCTTCTTCTTCAGATTTCGGCTGGGAATCTTCCAGCATTTTCAGTTCTTTCTTTTCCATCTGGGTAGTATGTGACGACTGACACGCATAGAGTGTTACCAAAGAACACAGCGACAGATACAGTAATGAATAAGCTTTCATGTTTTTAGGAATTTGGATGTGTGTATTTCGGGATAAAGATACTACTTTTTCAGCTGATTCCATACGGTTTCTACCCACCGATGGATATTCTTCCGGGCGACTTCCGGACGAACGGCTTCTTCAAGGGGCATATCGTCGGGCGTAAGGCTGTCCATCCGACTGAATCCGGCATTCAGCAGAGATTCGGTATCGCTGGCTTTTCCGGCTACCAGCCAGACGGGAACATGCTGTGCCTGTGCCCGCCGCATCACCCGCTCGGGAAGCTTGCCCATGAGTGTCTGACGGTCGGCATGTCCCTCGCCGGTAATGACGAGGTCGGTCTGTGTCAGGAGGGTGTCGAATTCGCAGAGGTCGAGCAGGAGGTCGGCACCCGATTGGGTGGTAGCCTGAAGGTATTGCAGGAAGGCGTATCCCAGTCCGCCGGCAGCTCCGGCACCGGGTTGGAAGGATGCGTCTCTGTCCATGCGTCGGGCGGATTCTTCGGCAAACTGACGGGCGCGTCGGTCCAGTTCTTCCACCATTTCGGGAGTGGCTCCTTTCTGTGGGGCGAAAACTTGGGCGGCTCCTTCGGGTCCGTAGAGCGGATTGCGTACGTCACTGGCCAGAATGAAGTGGCAGTCGGACAGAGGACCGTTTAACACGTCTTCTATCGTGCAGCCGGGAGCCAGAGAGTCGGTCAGGCCCTGAAGCATGCCTTTTCCGGCATCGCTCGTACCGCTTCCGCCCAGTCCGATAAGGAAGCGCCGGCATCCGTGCTGTATGGCGTGTGCCACGAGTTCGCCTACGCCGTAGGTGGTAGCTACTAACGGATTGCGTTCCTCGGCAGACAAGTACGTCAGTCCGCAGGCTTGTGCAGTTTCAATGACGGCGGTTCCGTCGGGAGCAATGCCGTAGCAGGCGGTGACGGGACGCATCAGCGGGTCGTGTACTTTCGCTTGGAGAAGTTGCCCGTGGAGGGCGGTGATAAAGGCCGGAAGCATCCCTTCGCCTCCGTCGGACATGGGGAGGGAACGGACTTCTGCCCCGCGGGCGCTAATGGCCTGCGAGAAGGCGGCTTCTACTTCTTCGGAAGAAAGGCAGCCTTTGAATGAATCGATGGCGAGCAGAATTCTCATGAGTGAGTGGGTTTTAGTAACTATTGCAAAGTTACTAAAAATAGGCGGAAGACTGCAAGCACATTGGTGTGATGTCAGCTTTTGGAATCGGAAACGGTGTAGTTAAGCAGGTAAATGTCATCCGGAGAAATTTGTCCGTCTTCCGTCAGGATACGCCAGTCGGTGATTTCAGAGACGTGATACACATTTACGTCACCACAATGCAAAGAGCTGATATAGTAAGGTTCGTTCAGTGCTTCTGCCCGGAATGTGTCGGGGCCGATGAAACCTTTCATGCGGAACCAGATGTGTTCTTTCTGTTCCTTTTCATCGGGGTCTGCGAATTCCGGATCGACCCTCAGCCCCAGTTTGACGATAGCCGATTCCGGGTCGGATGCACAAGCTCTTCTCATATAGTCAAGGCGCTCAAGGGCCATTTCTTTCATACGCCGTGTTTCGGCATTGGTAATCATGCACAGCAGGTTATCGTCCATTTTGTCCGCAAGGTCGGTAATAGGTACATATTGATGCTGATTCATGGCTTCTTCGCTCGGGTAGGCAAAAAGCATGCAGGAGCGGGTGTTGTGTCCGTATTTACGTTGCTGGAGTCCTCCGTTTACCTTCTGAGGGTATCGGTGCAGTGCTTCAGGCCATGGTATCAGTGTGCCCACTAATGGTGAGTTGTCAGCAAATCGCGCCAGCAATACCGGTTCTCCTGTTTCCGGAATTTCTTCGTTGTCAAGCAGACTGCAAGCCATGGTGTTCATCACTTCTCCAATTTCGTTCAGGTTTTTCTTTCCGGCATCCAGAATTTCTATTTCCGGCAAGCCACATCGGGCCAGTCCGTGTGTGTGAAGCCAGACTTCGTCCTTTTCATCCGTCACGGCATGTATCTGATAGATGTACTGCGGGCTGGGAGGAGTATTTGAAGCAGCTGCCAGGTGGGCCCATTGTCCGGAGAAAATCTGTTCGGCACTTTCGTCAATGATGGCCACCGGTTCCGGCATCAGGGCATCAATGAGCTTGAGCTGGAAGTGGAAGGATGACTTATGGTCTTTTCCGAAAGGCATGATAACCATCAGGCCGAATTCAGCCTTTGCCAGTTCTTCATTTTCTTCATCAGAAAAGATGTGTCTGCGCTGTATTGATTTGTAACTGTCGTAAGCGGGATAAGGAGAGAGGTCGACAGCATAAGTCTCTCCATGATAGCTGATGGTAATGAAAGGCTGCTCACCGTCGTTCTCGGAAGCCACGGACAATACTTCTACTCCCTCCATCTGGCTGATGCGCCTGATCTTTTCTTCGCGGTCGAAAAGGGTGTCTTCCTGGTCGCTCCAGGGAATGGCGAGCATGTATGATTTTTCTTCGTAATAGGATAAAGGCTGTTCGGAAGGAGAGGCGAGGAAGTCGGTCACATGCCGGCATTCTTCCAGTGCTTCTTTCACATCGCTCCAGAATTCCTGGGTTTCGGGGTCGTCATCTATCATTTGCATGACGGCGTCGAAATAGGGTATAGCTTCTTTTTCACGTTCCAGGTGCATCAGCGCGTATCCCATTCTGCAATGCCAGTTCGGGTCGTTCCGGCCTTCCTTTCTGGTCGATTCTAACAAATCCAGTGACTTGAGCAGATAAGATTCTCCATGGTTTATGCTGTGACCATAGTTTGCGTATTCACGTGCCAGAAGACCGGTGAGTTCATAACCTCGTTCTGCTTCGGGAACAGATTCCATCAGTCGGATGGCTTCTTCTATTTGTCCTTTTTCCAGAAGTGCCTGCACTTCCTTTATCATGTCATTTTGATTTTTCATAAGATATGTGTTTTTAAGGTGAGTATTTCTGTCAGGATTTCAATTGTACGGATTCTATCAGCTTCTGGGCTTCAGCCTCATGGCTGTCGTCTGTGGTTAAGCAGATAATCAGATAGCCTTCGAGTGTTTCACGGTCCAGCCGGAATACCAGGGTCTGCTGCACATGGATGGTGCCTCCTCCAGCTACCGGATAGTCCATAGGGACAGATATTTTTTCGAACTCCTTTCCCTGGACGTTTATTTTCTCAACTGGTTCTCCTTGCATGGAATGCAGGATGGTTCGGTGCATCTCGTCCAGTTCTTCTTCGGTATCAAACTTGTTGTGATTGATTGCTATGCTGTTTTGTTCATCCAGCAAATAGAGAATGCATTGTTCATTTGATTTTTGTGTCATCCAGTGTGCCGGATAGGAACAGCTGAATCCAAGCTGGTCGACGGTATAAGTTTCCCATTTGTCAGGGTCGGTTGTGGTGGGAGGAGACAAGATGGGAGTGTCAGAGTTGGCAGTTTCTTCTCCATCTGTTTCTTCAGTGGCATATTTTTCCAGTTCTCCGCTTTTCCATGCTGCCTGTATTTCCTCGTATTCTGATGGAGCAAGACGTGTCTGTTCGGTAAATGCTAGTATGAAGAGTACCAGAAGTACTCCTTCGGCGATGCGGGAAATGGCCCGGCTGTCTGTTTGCATGCGGTCGGCCTGCACGTAGCCTGCTCCCAGCAGCAGGCCGCTTACCAGTCCGCCTACATGAGCTGCATTGTCAATTCCTTCCGTTCGGGCTCCAGTGAGCAGGTTGTACACGACGAAGAGTCCGATGCTGTACAGCAACGACCGCCGTTGGTGACGTTCTATGCGATGGAACAGAAGGTAGGAGAGGAAGATACCGTATAATCCGAAGATTGCTCCAGAAGCCCCTGCACTGATACTGTCAGGGTGTATCATCAGACTGGCGGATGCAGAACAGAGTCCGGTGAGCACGTATGCCACACTCAGCCGGTCGGTACCCACGAGTTGTTCCAGGTAGGCACCGATATAAAGCAGGGCATACATATTCATCAGGAGATGAATGACCCCGATGTGGATAAAGTTGCAGGTAAACGTGCGCCACCATTCGCCGGAGAGGGTAAGCGGACCGAAGTCGGCTCCCCATTTAAGGATGGAAATACCCGTCGGGAATAGGAAATTTACTCCGCAGAGCACCATCAGTAGGAAGATGGCTACGTTGATGTATACCAAAATAGGGGTGGCCATATTGCCTTTTCGTGGGGTCAGTATGGAACGGAATGTCATTCTGTTGCTATCGTCCAGTATGACTCCGTCGTTTTCTGCGGAATGAAACGCGCTGTAACCTTCACAGGTGTTTCTACGGTCAGTGCGGGCAATGTGTGAACAGTCTTTTAGTTTGTCAAGTAGATTCGCCAGTCCGTTAGCCTGCTTGAATTCGGTTTCTTCTTTATATAAGGGATACAGTTCGTAGAACGCTACTTTCTCACCATCGGGCAATGTACATTCTCCGGCCTGCTCATCCCGCTTTTCAGGGGAAAGGAGCAAAAGGGACTCCATGGCTGTGTTTTCATGCAATGGGCTGCCGTCGGATACCGTATGTCCGCATGTCAGCCAGATGTCTTTCTGCCGGGTAAGTTCTGCACACCGGAACAGCCACTCCACGGGCCATCTGTCTTCCGGTTCATTGCTTTCGGGGTTCCATTCCGGTGGAAGGCTGATGCAGAACTCGCACCGGGAGGGGAGATCCTTATGTGGCATTTTCATGGAACTGGCACCCGCTCCACAGGTGACCAGCGTGTAATAATCATATCGGTTGGTTGGAGCTACGAGAAGTATTTCTACCGGAGAGTTTGTCTCTTCGCTTCGCAGAATGGCATTGATGCTGCCGAAATATTTGCGGATGTGTGCCTGTACCGCCTCTTTCTGCTCACTGGTATAGGCAATGTAGGGATGCACGCTCTCCTTGTCATTTGTAATGCAGTGGCTGTCATGTAAGCGCTGCATGGTTTTGAAAAGCTTTTTAAGATTGGATTTGTTCTTCCCCCAGTCTATTATCTGTATGGTAGAACAGGCACTGGTGGCCACAATCTGTCCGTTTATTTCGCAAAGTGTTACTTTTTCCTCCCACGACCTCATGCTCATGGGAGTATAGAATACAGCTTCTGTGCGTGTCATGCCTCCCGCTCGCCAGCCTAACTGTCTGGCTGCTTCTGCCGCAACCAGCAGGATTTCGCTTGGGCTACAGCCGGGAAGACTGAGTGTCATTTCTGCTTTAGGTTTAAATCCGATTGCCATAATTGAATTTTTTAGTGTAGTAATTCTTGTTTCAAATCAAATGCTGGCTTTTCGGTGTGTGCTTTACAGAAGGGTCCAGGCTTAATAAAATGGAAGCGGACATTTAATGGTATGAAAGGTTGTTTTAATTCGTGCGAAACGAAATTAGGTATATGAATTGATAAAAACAACTTCTTCGGAAAGTTTTAATATATTTTTAATAATTGCAAAAAACTATGTAATTAATAAGAAAATATACTTGGGAACTTCATTTGTAGACTGAAAAGTATAAAAAACTTAAATTATGACCGCGTGGTCGTTTTTTTAAGACATATTAAGTGGAGAAATGAGGTATGGTAATCAATTTGTGGTATTTTTGAGCAAATGAATGGTTGGTGTGTGTGCAAAATAAATTTTGTGTAACAGAATTTAGGACAGAAAACTCAGGGTACAGACAAAATAAGGAGGAAACAGGTAGGAAAGAATTACTTGAAGTCGGTTTACTTGATATGGGGACTATGGAGGCTGTGCCTTGGTCTGTGTTCACTCCATGCAAATGAAGTGAAAAAAACGCAAGTGCATTTGCTGTCAAACGCCTTTGCGTTTCAAGTAAAACGCAAGTACGTTTCAGGTAAAACGTCAAAGCGTTTTCACACAAACGTAAAGGCGTTTTTTGCCCCTGACGAACTTCCTTGAATCCTGATGAATGAAAATAGATGTAAAACACAGAAAATCAAAACTTATGAACCTTATAGAACAATGCCAACAGTGGAATGAACAAGACGAGTTTCAAAAAATAATAGATGCCATTGAAGCTATTCCAGCTGACCAGCGCACTCCGGAGTTGGATAGTGAACTGGCCCGTGCTTATAACAATTTGGCCGAACCTACCGACAGGCACCTTTTTCAAAAATCCCTTGCCTTACTGAAACCCCATGAAAACTATTTCAAGGGGGACCATTGCTGGAATTTCCGCATAGCCTATGCTTATTATTATTTAGAGCAAGAGGGAAGAGCGCTCCACTATTTCCGGCAGGCCCTGGATGCACGTCCTGGTGATGAGGATACCCGGCAAATGATAGAAGCATGCCGTAAGGATTTGTCGTTGCCCCGGTTTAACAAGACCTTTCGTGAACGTACAGAAAAGGCGTGGGCTGCTTTTGAACGGGAAGAAGCAAGGCTGCGCAAGATTATGCGCGAAGATATACGCCATGAGCGTAGCAAAGAACTGATTAGCCGTTGTGAGCGTGTCCTTTCCATCGCCCTGAGTGACACGGCATTCGAACTTGGTTGTCAAAAAGACCGATATGAACTGGTGCTGAGTCCTGAAGGAGAACGGATGAAGCTGTTTCCACTGGTTTATTTCCAACAACATGCTCCGGCATCCGTGCGTAAGAACTGGGACATTATAGTAGGCCGTCAGAAAAATCCTCATTCCACAATTCGTATAGATGAATATGAAGTAAAAGGAAAAGATGTGGATGTGTGGATAGAACAGATAAAAGGCAAGCAGGTGGTGCTTACTCTTTATTGTGAGAAACTGCTTCCTCTGCTGAAAGAAAACGAAAACAAGGCTTGGTGGATGGTGGCCAACCTGATGTCGCACGAGCTGGGTGAAATTGCTTACCTGTCTCTGATTCGCAGTTTCGAATTGACGGCTACACCTAAAAAGGGAATCAGCACTAAGCTGTCCGTACTTTCTGACGCATTGAAGGCAATGAATCTGCCCGATTACAAAGATGCAGAAGAATTTCTGATTCACAATCGTATCAACTATAACTTGAGCCCGGAAGAAGACAAAAATGCCGACTGGCGTCTGGATGTCTTTACAGGGGGTGCCTGTGTGCCTGCACTTATCAACGGCTATTTAAGTGCGGAACCAGATGCCATGGATGAGCTTCATCAGGATGGCATTGTGGCTGGATTCTTTATTTATCCGGCAATTGAAGCTGTAGAAGGAGAGGAACGTACGAAACAAATGCAGCAACTCAGGGATGACTTGCAGGAGAAAATCCGGAAGCAGGCTGGCGATGATGTGGTAGCTTTTCTGGGGGGAGCTACGGGACTATATTGCGGATACTTGGATTTTATGGCCTGGGATTTAAGGAAACTATTAGAGGTTGCTGCCGATGTCTTTTCACACACCAATCTGCCGTGGGCATACTTCCATTCTTTCCGCCGTGATGTAAGTACGGTAAGAATATGGGAACGTACAGTCGAAGAAGAAGCTCATCAACAGGGCATACATCCGGACACCGGTTCCCTGCTCTCGGCAGAAGACCTTCGTGCGCTGGAAGCTTTTCATGAAGGGGCCACCGGTTATTTCGGAAAAATGTTCAGCTACATTGTAGATTTTGTAAGGAAAGGTGTCAAGGAAGGCCGTTTTACAGAAGAACAGGCCCGGGCTGACCTCCAGATAGCCTTGTGGTATTCGTATAGCTGTATCAACCTGACCTCTTATGAATATTATTACCGTGCCATGCAGTGGATGCCCGATTCGGAAAAGAATGCTAAAGGATGTGCCACATGGTATTATCGTTACTCTTGTGCGCTGATGTATTGCAGTCGGTTGGAAGAGGCCCTGAAATATGCCGAGCAAGGAGCAAAGGAAGAGCCCGATTATCCCTGGATATGGCTTCAGGTAGGAAAACTCCGTTATTATTTCGGCGATAAGAAAGGCGCGCTGGAAGCCGTAAAGCAGGGGCTTTCACTTGAACCGGGCGATTATGAGTTCCTGACATTGGGCCGGGAGATAGAGCTGGGAGCCTCACTTGAACAGATGGAGTTCCACTGGATAAATCCGGATGCAGACCGCGACCTGCTTAACGGGCTGGATGAAGAGGCTGACGATAAGAGATGTACCATTTCCTGTCTGACAGTCAATCCGGAAGGTCTTGCTCGTTTCCATCGGATATTTACCCCCGGACTGGTTACTGATTATGTAAAGAATTCACCCTATTGCCGCTTCAACTATCAGACGCAGCATGGCAAGGTAGAAGTAGTGTTCAAGATGAACGAGGCGGGGCTTTCTAAACTACAGGCCGACTGGCTGGTAATGGTGAAAGATGCACTGGATGACGGACGCTGGGCTGCACATCGTACTACAGAAAATCAGGAAGGAGCGCTTGAAACCATTGTCTTAGGACTTGACTATTCCATTCTCTTAGAGTACAAGCTGAAAGGTCCGGATGAAGGATATGTGCAGGTGTGGTTGAACAAGGATGGCACACCCGTTTCAAATGAAAGCGGTGATTGATATTAAAGGGTTTAAAGAATAAAATCAACTTTAAAAACAAATGACATGAAACGAATAAACTATTATCTGCTGCTTCTGGCAACCATGCTGTGTGTATCGTCACTAAATGCACAGAAAGAATACTCTATAGATTGTGTCACTGTAATCAATTTGGGAGACGGGCGTATTCTTCACAGAGATATATCTGGCAATAAACCTCTCAATGGCGAACATCGTATCATTGACGGTTATCATTCTGCTTACATTCTTGCCGGGTTCAAGGATGGTCTCTACAATGGTGATTATGAGGAATATGTATACAATAAGCTGAAAGCCAAAGGTTCATACAAAGAGGGATGGAAGAATGGAATCTTCAAGAAATTTGATGATGAAGGCAGAGTGACAGAAGAAAAATCCTACAAGGACGGAAAACTTGATGGGGCACATCGTACATTCTATACAAACGGCAAGCTGGAAATGGAGCGTTTCTACAAAGAAGGAAAACAGGATGGGAAGGATTTGTATTATGAATTTGACGGAACTCTGCGGAGGGAACATAACTATAAGAATGGGAAACAGATTGGCAAACAATATTCATACATAAAGGGTACATTCGAACTGAAAGAAACATCCTATTACAATGAACAAGGACTGCTTGATGGTGACTTTGAGCAACTTTACTTGTTCGGTCAGCCTCGTACTATCGGCCATTACAATAATGGTCAAAAGGATGGTACCTGGATACAGATAGCAGAAAGTGGAGATACGCTTCATATAACGACTTACAATAACGGAAACGAAGAAGGACTTCAGGTTCGTTTCGACAGAGCGACCGGATCACGAGTAAAGGAATTTTACAAAAAGAATAACCGTTATGACGGATTTTATAGAGAATACGACCCTGAAACTGGAGAACTTATTTATGAGGCAACCTACCAGTTCGGACGTCTTAACGGTAAAGCAAAATCATTGGTACGCGATAACCGTTTCGATTATTGGGAAATAAGTACATACGTCAATGGTCGACAGACTGGTCCTTTTGAGTCACGATATGTAAAGAACGATAAAGTAAGAGAAATAGGTACATATCGCAATGGTCATCGCACCGGACGATGGAAACGCTATGACATCAATGGAAAACTGGAGATGGAATGGGAAGAATAGGAATTATGGTTTAATAATCCTGTGTGTTGGAAAGGCCGGTTAATGATAGAGCGTATGAAAACAGTTATATCGTTATTTATTATTAATATGCCAAGTTAGCTGCTAAACGCAGCTTCTTGTCTAGCCATTATCAACTATAAAGTAAATAAATGTATGTACGAGATTTTTTTAGAAAAGAACATCAATAGTATCAGGCAAACAGTTGATGATGCCTTTATTTCTAAATACGCCGATTTGTCTTATCCGGAACTGACTACTCTATGGCAAGAAGTTGGACTGGGCAGCTATTGTGATGGAATGCTTAAAATCATTAATCCGTCAGATTACCAAGATGTACTAAACTCTTGTTATATTATGGACTATGACAAATCGTTTCTGCCATTCATGTGTACGGCTTTCGGCGATGTCTTTGCCTATGTAAAGAACCCAAGACTGAATAATTACGTTGTTTATCTGAATGTCAGATACGGAACATATTTAATACTTCCTGCCAATCTTCGTGCGATTTTTAATAAGGTAATGGTAAATGAAAGTTTTTTGAAAGGCTGGTTTGATTTAGAAAATTATCCTGTAATACAAGAAAAACTCGGAACTCCAGATTATGATGAGTGTTTCGGATATTCTCTACTATTGGCTTTGGGAGGAAGTGAAGACATTGAAAACATCAAGATAGTTAAGACTATTCCGTACATTGACATTTGTACCCAAACAATCGGCGAATTTGAAATTGCAGATAAATGGTGAATATAGAATAGGTTGATAACAACGCAGGATAACGGCAAGCCGTTCCCTGCTGAACCATTACTAACAATACGAATAACTCTTTATGACAAAATTCATTTTAGATGCGATGTATTATCAGATATTCATATTTAATAGGGATAAATTTATATTGGAAAATCCACATGATCGGACAATAGTTAATAA
>ENA-UEYI01002157-UEYI01002157.1-human-gut-metagenome-genome-assembly--contig:-NODE-2157-length-14350-cov-3.344847_pt1 | contig 14350 bp, 17 predicted proteins | sample MGYA00242900_ERZ507916 | MGnify/ENA primary metagenome ERZ507916 (study PRJEB26167, sample SAMN06115521) | human gut metagenome | host: Homo sapiens | place: China:Chongqing | collected 2015-09-02...
CAACTGGGGCGTGCTCGGTCTGGGAGCGTATCTTGCGTGGATCGTTCTGGCGCTGCGCCGCGCGTGGAAAAAGGGCGGCGCGCTCGCCTTCGCTCTCGCGGCGGGGCTTCTCGGCTACGGCGTGCAGGCTCTCGTCAACATTGCGCAGGCGCCCGGTATTTCGCTCTTTTTCGTGCTGCTTGCCGTTCTTCGCGGACAAAATGACGCGGAGGAATTGACTTGCGGATAAATGGTGTTATAATTGCGATATGTTGAGAAAAACACATATTAAGGAGTGTGAGCATATGAATCTGACCCCGGAACAACAGGCAATTCTGAACGGTGAAAAGGGCGAAGTACTTGCCAAGGTGATGAAAACGCTTGTCATGTACGGCGATGCGTTCGGCGCGGAAAAGCTCGTGCCGGTCACGAGCAAGTACGGCCACACCGTCATCAGCTTCGGCATCAACACGATGAAGCCGGTGTATGACCTGTACGACCAGCTTCTTGCCTCCGGCGTGAAATTTCAGCAGAAATTCACCGCCGACCCGCTTCCGCTCGATCCGAACGTCCCTTCGAATCTTTTGCAGGATCTCGTGTTCAAGCAGTTCATGTATAAGCTCCAGCCGCGCTACGAAGAGCAGCTCCGCCGCATGGGCATGAAGGACGAGAAGGACTTCACCTGCGCCTGCTACTTTGACGAAGTCGGCAACATTCCCGAAAAGGGCGAGGTCCTCTCCTGGGCGGAGTCCTCCGCCGTTGTTTACGCCAACAGCGTGCTCGGCGCGCGCTGCAACCGCAACTCCGGCATCATCGACGTGATGGGATCGATGCTCGGCTATGTGCCGTACTTCGGCCTGCTGACGGACGAGGGCCGCAAGGCCACCTGGGTCGTTGAGGTCAAAACGACGAAGAAGCCCGAAGCGCAGCTTCTCGGCAGCGCCATCGGCATGAAGGTCATGGAGGATGTACCGTACATCCGCGGTCTTGATGCGTGGCTCGGCACGGAGCTCAACAGGGACAACAAGGCGTATCTCAAGGACTTCGGCGCGGCGACCGCCTCGAACGGCGCGGTCGGCCTTTACCATATCGAGCATCTGACGCCTGAAGCCGTGGAGCAGGGCGACGCGCTCATCGCCCCCGGCGCGCAGGTCTACGTGGTAGACGACGCCGAGCTCGAGCGCGTGAAGGCGTCCTACCCGGTCATCTGGAAAAACCCGAACGCGAAGCCGAAGCTCGCCTTCATCGGCTGCCCGCATCTCACGATGGATCAGCTCATCGACTGGACGAAGAAGCTCGAGGAAGGTCTCAAGGCATCGGGCCGCGGCAAGCTCGCCGTGCCCACGGTGCTCACCACCGCGCCGCCGGTGCTCGAAGAGTTCAACAAAGGCCCCTATGCCTACCGGCTGAAGAAGACGGGCGCGATTTTGAGCTATATCTGCCCGCTGATGTACATGAACAACCCGCTCTCCAAGTCCATGCCGGTCATCACCTGCTCGAACAAGCTGCGTACCTATACCTCGGCGAAGTTCTATTCCGAGGACGAGATCGTCGGCATCATCACCGGAAAGGAGACCAAATAACATGGCGAAAACGTTCAAGGGCCGCGTTGTCGTTCCCGGCACCGTCACGGCCAAAGCTCTCGTTTCCCACGGCGGCTTCAACACGCTTGCAAGCTACCAGTCCGCGCTCATGTTTGGCGATAAGGACGTAAAGTGCGGCGATCAGAATAACCCCGATATCTATAAAAAGCCCATGATCGGCGTGGCGCTGTGCCTGCCGCAGACCATCGGCTCCACGACCGGCGGCATGGTGTTCTACACCGCCGGCGCTCTCGGCAAGCTGCCCGCGTGCATGTGCTTCTCCAAGCCCATCGACTCGCTTGCCGCCGCCGGCGCCATCCTCTCCGACGTGTGGACGGAGACGCATATGCCCGTTGTCGATTCTCTCGGCGACGAGTTTCTCGAATATGTCAAGACCGGCATGAGCGTCACGCTCGCCGAGGATGGGACGGTGACGGTCGAATGAAATGCGCGATCTACGGCGCCGGTTCTCTCGGAACGGTGCTCGGCGCTTATATGACGAAGGGCGGCATCCCCGTTGAACTCGTCAACCGCAACCGCGCCCATGTGGACGCGCTGCGCGAAAAGGGCGCGCACATCACCGGCACGGTGGACTTCTCCACGCCGGTGACGGCCATCACCCCGGAGGAGATGACCGCGCCCTACGACGTCATTTTCCTTATGACAAAGCAGCTGCACAACAAGGAAGTGGTCACGTTCCTGAAGCCCCTGCTCGCGCCCGACGGCGTGATCGTCACGTTCCAGAACGGCATCCCCGAGCCGGGCATCGCCGAGATCGTCGGCGAGAGCCATACGATCGGCTGCGTGGTCGAGTGGGGCGCAACGATGGACGCTCCCGGCGAGTGCGTGCTCACGAGCGACCCGGACAGCCTTTCGTTCCATATGGGCGGCATGCAGGGCGTTTCGGACGCAAAGCTCGCGGAGGTTCGTTCCCTGCTCGAGAAAATGTGCCCGGTGGCGATGGAGGATAACCTCCTCGGCGCGCGCTGGTCGAAGCTCCTTATCAACGCGACGTTCTCCGGTCTCGGCACCGTTGTGGGCGGCGTGTTCGGCGATGTGAGCGAGAAGAAGGACGCCCGGCGCGTCGCGGTGCGCTGCATGAAGGAGTGCATCGACGTCGGCCACGCTGCGGGCGCGACGTTCGCGCCCGTACAGGGCAAGGACCTTACGAAGCTGTTCTATTATAAAAACGGTTTCAAGCGCGCCATTGCGGAGCTGCTCGTCCCCATCGCAATGAAAAAGCACCGCGCCATCGAGCCGTCCATGCTGCAGGATCTCAAAAAGGGCAAGCCCTGCGAGATCGACGCGATCAACGGCGTCGTGTGCGAATGGGGCCGCAAGTGCGGCGTTCCCACGCCCATCAACGACCGCATCGTCGAGATCGTGAAAAAGGAGCAGGCCGGGGAACTCCCGCTCGAGGAAAAGAATATCCGCTTCTTTGACGATCTGCTGTAAACCGAATAAGCAAATGCCCCTCGGCCTTCCGCCGAGGGGCATCTGTATATTGTTTATATATGCGTCGTCATTTTTCGGCAAAAAACTCTTCGCAAAAGCAATTCCATTTTGCTTCGTACTCTGCATGGGATACGAGCGTCATATCCTTCGGAGCGAAGATCCCGCGCCGGTTGGCTTCCTCTGCGAACGCATAGATATAGTCGCCTGAGGTTTCGATCACGCCGCGGACATGATCCCAGCCCTGCATTACGGCATAATAAAGCCGGGTGTGTCCGTCCAGAGAAATGTATCTCCCGTTATAGGGAAGCAATTGCAGGACGATATCCTCCGGTTTGTGAATGAAGGTGCGGATTGCCGCGATTTTTTCTTCATCTACGAAGAACTGCGACGGTTGGATATTATCCAGAGAGACCGTCAGACGTTCCGTCTGTGGGAGTGCCAGCAGGATGCTTTTATGCGAATCGTAAAACGTTGTGATATGCGGCGCATAGAAGCGAAATTCCTCAATGGCCTTTTGGTATGCGTGTGGGTTCTCCCCTCGGACGATTGCTTCAAAATCGGAAACGATCTCAACCTCGCAGGGTTTACCGTCTATGAGAAAGCCTCCATGCTGGTAAAGAACGTTTTTTGCGAACCGGGCGTCGTCATAGGAGTTTATCCGTTGAATTTCCATTTTCGGTCTATCCCTGCTCAATCGGTATAGCGGTTGATGAATTCGGCGCGGATCTTGGAATAGACGATCTTCTGCTCTTTGTAAAGGCCGAAGTTTGCCGAGAGCATGAAGCTGATGGCGGCGGCGATGGCATAGTACTGGATGTTTGCCCCGCCGAACATCTCCACGCCGAGGAATATGGCGCTGATCGGGCAGTTGAGCGAGCCGCAGAACATGCCGAGCAGCCCCACCGCCGCGCCGAGCCCCGGCGCGAGCCCGAAGAGATCGCCGAGCACGCATCCGGCGGTCGCGCCGATGAACATGGCCGGGACGATCTCGCCGCCCTTGTAGCCGGTCGTCATCGTGAGCACGGTGAAGAGCATTTTGAGCGCGAACGCCTCCGGGCGGGCATGTCCCTGCATGGCGGCGGCGATCACGTCCATGCCCGCGCCGTTATAGTCCCGCGTGCCGAGCAGCACGGAGAGCAGCACGACGGCGCTGCCGCCGAGAAAGACACGCAGGTAGCTGTTCGGGACGGCTTTGCCAAGCGCTTTGCCGCCCTGCCGCAGCGCGATGCAGTAGACGATGCTCAGCACCGCGCACGCCGCCGCGATAGCGACGACCGTTCCGGCGCTCGCCCACGTAAACGGCACGGCCGCGCCGAGCGGGAACGTCTCCGCCGCCGCGCCGAGCGCGCTGGCAAGATATGCTGCCGTGAGCGACGCGGTAAGGCACGGCAGAATGGCGGAAAAGTGAAGGATGCCGACGCTTGCGACCTCCATCGCGAACACCGCCGCCGTGAGTGGCGAGCCGAAGAGCGCGGAGAACACGCTGCTCATGCCGCACATGACGATGAGGTGTATGTCCTTTTCGTCGAGCTTGAGCGCCCTGCCCAGCTGATAGCCGAGCACGCCGCCGAGCTGCAGCGCCGCGCCCTCGCGTCCGGCGGAGCCGCCGAACAGGTGCGTGATCGTCGTTCCGACGAAAATGAGCGGCGCGGTCGAGCCGGGGATGGAGGTCGGCGCATGGATGGCGAGCAGCACACCGTTCGTGTCCGTCGGGTGCATGCCGCGCAGCTGGTAAAGCCATACGATCAGCAGACCGCCGGCCGGCAGAAAATACAAAAGCCAGGGGTACGCGCCGCGAAGCTGCGTCGCCTCGCGGATGGCATAGCAGAATGCCGTGCCGATCAGCCCGCCGAGCGCGCCGATCACAAGCCCTGCCACCGCCCACAAAACGAACGTGCGCACATACCGGAGCGTCAGCTTCACGTGACGGCGGAGAAGGCTTTTCCTGCCCGCCGCCGTGTTCTTTTCGGAATCCATCGTATGTATCTCTCTTCCTCTCTGGATAAACGGCACAGCGCGGCAGGTTTCCGGCCTGCCGCGCGTTGTGATCTTTTATTCGCCCCGGAGATATTTCTTCAATCCGGCGAAATCGGCGCTCTCGAGCGGGAGCGGGTATCCGCCCTTGATATCCCAGAGCCGGTGCGCGTCCGAGCAGCGCAGCCGGTGAACGCTCTCCGGAATGCCCGCGGGCTCCGTGTCGTAGTAGAGCTCCACGGCGTCCATGTCCAGATCCTCCGGCCAGCAGCCGAGAATGGAATAGAGCGAGTTGGACGGCTTATCCACATGCGCGGGCCAGATCAGGCCCGAATACTGCCGCACGGCACGGCTCAGCTCATTGACGGAAATGCGCCGCGCCATGAAAAGCAGCTCGCGCTCCTCCGTCCGGCTGCCGCGCGAGCCGATCACAGTCTGACGTCCGAAGACATTCGGACGGTTGGCAATGCCGGGGCGCAGCGTGTCGAGCCAGCGGGAGAACGCTGCCGCCTTGCCGAGATCGGGCAGAAGGCAGACGCAGTGGATCTCCTCAGAGGTCGTGACCTCAATGCCGGGGATAAAGCCGATGCCGGCTTTTTCCGCTTCGGCAGCCACGGCGGGACAGTTGCGCGCGGAATTGTGATCCGTGATGGCGATCAGCTCCAGCCCCGCTTCCTTGGCGGCTTTAACGATCGCCGCCGGCGTCATGGTATCGTCCGCACACGGGGAGAGACAGGAGTGAATGTGAAGGTCTGTAAGGATCATTTCGTTACCACCTGAAGGCGGCGGATATCCGCTCGCCGTAATAAACTGAAGAAAATGCTTTACTTGTCTTTATCGTTTTTATCGGAAAATACGCACATGTCTGCCTCGGCCCGTCCGGCGACGATATCCTCGGCGAAAGCCCTGCATTTTGGGGAGCCGCATGCGCCGCAGTCGATGCCGGGCAGCGACTCGGTGATGCGGCGGATCTGCTCCATCTTCTCCATGGCGACGGACACGTCCTTGTCCAGCCGGAGCGCGGAGCTCGCCGTGGGGGTCTTTTCCCAGCGCATATCCTCGCGGGGGCAGTCGCTGGGGGGCAGGGGAGGGGCAAAATCGCGCATCATCTGCTGGAGCCGTGCCTTCGCAATGAACGGGTTTTCCACCGCCAGCGCGCCGCCGACGCAGCCGGGATAACAGGCGTTGAGCTCAATGAGATCGACGTGGGAGAGCTTGCCGTCCTCGAGCGCTTCCAGAATGCCGATGATGTTTTCGATGCCGGAGGCGGCGAGATGGTTCGGCTCGCCCGCGGCGGACGACTGCCCGCCGGAGATCGCCCAGCTGACGCCCGCGGCACCCGCCTGAGCATAGCGCTCGTGATCGTCGATGTCGCCCATTACGGCGGTGAGACGGGGCGCGACCTCGGCAATGGATACAACGCCGGTGATCGCCGGGCGCGCCGTGCCGAGAGCGGCCTTCGCGCCTGCGCATTTGGCGGGGCAGGGGGAGATATATACGCAGCCGATATCCTCTTCCGAAAGACCCGTTTCCTTCATGGCGAGCCGCTTGCTCCAGCGCGCCGCGACTTCCATCGGGGAGCGGTAGTTGAGCAGATGCGGCAGCAGCGACGGGAACCGGATGCGCACGATGCGCAGGATGACCGGGCAGTCGGTCGTGATGATCGGGTGGGGGATGCTGCCGTAATTGAGCTCATAGTGCGTCACGGCGGACATGACCTCCGCTGCGGCGGCGACCTCAAATACGCTGTCAAACCCGATGCGCAGCAGCCCCTCCAGAATGGGGGCGCGGGTGCGCACGCCGGGGAACTGCCCGTAGAGCGCCTGCGCGGGAAGAGCGATCGTGTATTTGTATTTGCCGAGCGCTTCCGAGAGCGTGTCCACCCGCGCCTTCATCGCGTGGCGCGGACAGACGCGGATGCACTCGCCGCAGTCTACGCACCGCTCGCGCAGGATGGTCGCTTTGCCGTCCCGGATGCGGATCGCCTCCGTGGGGCAGCGCTGCATGCACCTGGTGCAGCCGACGCATTTCTCGTTTTCAAGATATATCGAAGCGTAGCCGATGCTCACGATGACTCCTTTCCGGCATACACCGTGATCGAAAGAGTCGTACCCTTTCCGACTTCGGAATGTATGTCAAAATCATCGCTGTATTTTTTTATGTTGGGCAGACCCATACCGGCGCCAAAGCCGAGCGCCCGGATGTTCTGGGGCGCCGTGGACCAGCCCGCCTGCATGGCGAGCTCCACGTTGGGGATGCCCGGACCATGGTCGGTGAAAACGACCTTGACGGCGTCCGGCGTGATCGTCGCGGTCACGTGACCGCCGCCGGCGTGGATGACCATGTTGATCTCCGCCTCGTACGTCGTGATGGCGACGCGGCGGATCATGGCCGGAGCAAAGCCGAGCTCCTTCAGCATGGATTTGATATGCCCGGAGGCTTCTCCGGCACGGGCAAAATCGTCGCCGGGAACCTCATACTCACGGACGAGCGGGCTCATTTTGCCCCCGTCACCCCATGCTGATGCAGAATGCCGCAGGCATCATACATCTCCAGAGGAGAGGTAAGTACGCAAACGCTGCATTTTTCCGCCAGCTCCAGGATCGAGGCCTCCGGCTCCTTGCCGCGCAGGAATACGACGCACGCCGTATCGAGCATTTCCGCGGTGCGGATGACCTGGGGATTGAGAAGGCCGGTGAGCAGAACGTCCGGCTGGGAGCCGAGCGCGAGCACGTCGCTGAGCATATCGCCGGCATAGGCGGAGGTGATCTCCGCGTCCGCATGGGCCGCGGCGGTGCGCGCCTCGCCGGAGAGAAGGGCTGTCATTTCGTTGATTTTCATGTTTCTTGTTCTCCATCTGATCGGAAGTATCCGAGTCTCACATTATATTAACAAATATCCGCCGCAATTACAAGGGGGATTCTCGGAGAAGGAATCCAGCAAGGGAAAGGAAGACGTCCGGCGCTTTTCCGGCAAATGAACAAAAAAAGAAAAATACGAAAATTATACTGGATTTAATTCCATGAATGTGTTATATTATTTTGTCGGAAATACCCGGTTTTTTCGGGCATTTTTGCGGAAATTAACTGGTAAAACATGCAAAAAATGAAATGTTATCCATCATATGAAAACGCACCGTCCGCAAGGGGATATAATGCGGAAGGCGCGTGGAATATACAACGTTTTCCGCACAAAATGTCCACGAACCGGCTTTCTTCGTCCGCGTGGTCCCATAGGGGCCTGTCAAGAGTTTGCTAAGAAGCGAAATATAAACAAGAGGTGGAAAGGATGTCACGGAAAAACCTGAACGGTGTACATATCCCCCATCGGAAGAACACCGCCGGGATGCAGGCGATCAAGATGCCTCCCCCGGCAACGGTGACCATTCCGATGAGCATGCACATCGGCAAGCCCGCCAACTGCATCGTTGCGGTCGGCGATCACGTCAACGTCGGTCAGATGATCGGAGAACCGGGCGGATTTGTTTCTTCCCCGGTATTTGCGAGCGTTTCCGGCACGGTCAAGAAGATCGTCCCCATGCTGCAGTTTATGGGTGCGACCTGCCAGGCGGTCGTGATCGAGTCCGACGGTCAGATGACCGTCGCCGACACGGTTAAGGCCCCGGAGATCACCGATTACGCGAGCTTCATCAACGCCGTGCGCGACAGCGGCGTTGTCGGTCTCGGCGGCGCGACGTTCCCGACGGCGGTCAAACTGGATGTGAAGGATACCTCCCGCATTCAGGAGATCATCATCAACGGCGCGGAATGCGAAGGCTATATCACGAGCGACCACCGCACCATGCTCGACCGTACCGACGAGGTCGTCGAGGGCTGCCGTCTGCTCGAAAAGTGGCTCGACGTCAAGAAGATCATCATCGCCATTGAGGACAACAAGCCCGACTGCATCGAAAAAATGAAGGCGGCTGCGGCGAACGACGAGCACGTCGAGGTACGCGCTCTGCCGTGCATGTACCCGCAGGGCGGCGAAAAAGTTCTCATTTACCACACGACCGGCAAGATCATGCCGGAGGGCAAGCTCCCCATCGACGTGGGCAGCGTTGTGATGAACGTGACGAGCGTTGCCACGCTCGCGCATTACTGCACGACCGGCATGCCGCTCGTGGAAAAGTGCATCACCGTTGACGGTTCCGCCATCAAGGAGCCGAAGAACGTCATCGCTCCCATCGGCACGGCCTGCAAGGAAGTTATCGACTTCGCCGGCGGCTTTGGCTGCGAGCCGAAGAAGCTCGTCATGGGTGGCCCGATGATGGGCGTTGCCCAGTACGATCTGGACGCCCCCGTCGCCAAGGGCACGAGCGCCATTCTTGTGTTCAACGAGAAGGACGCCCGCCCCGTGACGCCCACGGCGTGCATCCGCTGCGGCGGCTGCATCGACCACTGCCCGATGAACCTCATGCCCGTGGAGATCGAGCGCGCCTATGAGAAGAACGACGCCGAAGCGCTCAAGGCGCTGAAGGTCGGCCTTTGCATCGAGTGCGGCTGCTGCGCGTTCCAGTGCCCGGCCCACCGTCCGCTCGTGCAGGTGAACAAGCTCTCCAAAACGCTCGTGCGTGACTACGACAACCGCATGAAAACTCTGAAGGAGGCGGGAAAATGAACAACGGTCTTATCGTAAGCGTCTCGCCCCACTATCATAAGCAGGGCGCAACGACGCAGCGTGTCATGCGCGACGTGCTCATCGCGCTCATCCCGGCGCTCATCGCGTCCGTCATTATTTTCGGCTTCCGCTCGCTGCTGCTCGTGGCGGTCTCCGCTGCCAACTGCGTGCTGCTCGAGTTCGTATGGAACAAGCTCTTCAAGAAGGAGCAGACCATTGCCGATCTCTCCGCGGTCGTTACCGGCGTGCTCATCGCCTACAACGTCCCCGTGACGATGCCCATCTGGCAGCTCCTCATCGGCGACTTCATCGCCGTCATCATCGTCAAGATGCTCTTCGGCGGTCTCGGCTGCAACTTTGTGAACCCCGCGCTCGTCGGCCGTCTTGCCATGATGCTCTCCTTCACCGAGAGCATGACGGATTACCTGCACACGGTGACCGCGCCCGGCGTTGACCTTCTCGCTAGCGCCACGCCGCTGGCAGCCAGCGGTCTCGACATGAGCAGCTTTATGACGCTCTTCCTCGGCAACCACGGCGGCGTCCTCGGCGAGACCTGCGCTCTGGCGCTTCTCATCGGCGGCGTGTATCTCGTGGTCCGCGGCGTCATCAAGGTCACGATCCCCGTCTGCTTCATTGCGGGCACGTTCGTGTTCACCGTCCTCTTCAACGGCTTTGATGTGACCGGCGCTTTCCTGAGCCTCTTCTCCGGCGGTCTGATGCTCGGCGCCATCTTCATGGCGACCGACTATGTCACCAGCCCGCTCACGACGAAGGGCCGCGTGATCTTTGCTCTCGGCTGCGGTTTCCTCACCTCCGCGATCCGCGTATTTGCCAACTCCGCAGAGGGCGTTTCCTTCGCCGTGCTGCTGATGAACCTGCTGGTGCCCTACATCAACGAGGGCTGCCGGACAAAGCCTGTGGGAGGTGTCAAGGCGTAATGGAAAAGAAAAATACGTTCTGGACGGAAATGGCGCGTCCCGTTGTTGTTCTGGTCGTCATCTGCCTTGTGGCCTCCGCGCTGCTCGGCTTCACGAACGCCAAGACCGCGCCCGTGATCGAAGAAAACATCCGCATCGAAGCGGAAAAGACCCGCAAGGAAGTCCTCCCCGCGGCTTCCGAGTTCGCTGAGCTCAACGTGAGCGAGGAGCTGAAGGCGAACGGTGTCACCGGCATTTTTGAAGGCGACAACGGCACCGGCTATGTCGTCACCGCGGAAAAGACCGGCTACGGCGGCGCCGTCGTCGTTACCGTCGGTTTCGATACCGAGGGAAAGATCCTCTCCGTGAAGGCCAACGTCTCTACCGAAACGCAGGGCGTCGGCAGCAAGGTCGGCGAAGCATCCATGCTCGAAAAGTTTGAAGGACTCTCCGGCGATGTGAGCGGCGTCACGCTCAAGACCGGCGCCACCTTCACGAGCGACGCCGTCCGCGATGGCGTGCAGGCCGCTTGCGCCGCCATTGCGGCGATCCAGTAAGGGAGGGCGGAGAAAATGAAAAAAAGAATGCAGATCCTCGTTAACGGTATTTTCAAGGAAAACCCCGTTCTCGTTCTGGTGCTCGGCTGCTGCTCGGTGCTCGCGATCTCCGTTACGGTCAAGGGCAGTCTCGGCATGGGCGCGGCGCTCACGTTCGTGCTCGTCGGCTCGAACGTCGTTATCTCGGCGCTGCGCAAGATCATCCCCGACAAGATCCGTATCCCGTGCTACATCGTCGTCGTTGCGACATTCGTAACGCTCGTCGAGATGGTGGTGCACGCCTATCTCATCGATCTTTATAACGCGCTCGGCATCTTCCTTCCGCTGATCGTCGTTAACTGCATCGTTCTCGGCCGTGCCGAGATGTTCGCCAATAAGAACAACGTCCTCGACAGCCTGTTTGACGGTCTCGGCATGGGCATCGGCTACACGCTGGTCCTCACCGCGATCTCCGTCGTCCGCGAGCTGCTCGGCTCCGGCAGCCTGCTCGGCTATCAGATCATCCCCGAAGAGTACACCATCCGCATCATCTCCCAGACGCCGGGCGGATTCTTCATGTTCGGCCTTGCCATGGCGATGCTTGTGCTCGGCATGTCCAAGAAGGGCAAGAAGTTCGTTCCGGAAATGGGCTGCGGTGACGGCGGCTGCGCCGGCTGCGGCAACGCCGAAGGCTGCACCGAGAAAGATAAGGAGGCGAAGAACTGATGCTCAAAGAAGTACTGAAAATCATGTTCGGCATGATCTTCACGCAGAACTACGTTCTCGTGCAGTTCATCGCCATCTGCCCGTTCCTGGGCGTTTCCAAGAAGTTTGATTCCTGCATCGGCATGAGCGGCGCCGTTATCTTCGTTATGACGCTCGCGAGCGCCGTTACGCATCTTATCTATCAGCACATCATGATCCCCAACGAGTTGGAATACCTCTCCACGATCATCTTCATTCTGGTCATCGCCGCGCTCGTGCAGTTCGTCGAGATCTTCCTGAAGAAGTACGTTCCGCCCCTGTACAAGTCCCTCGGCGTTTATCTCCCGCTCATCACCACCAACTGCGCGGTGCTCGCCGTGACGCTGCTGAACGTCAGCAACCGCTACACGGCTATGGACGGCGGCCTCCTGCTCAGCTGCGTCAACGGCTTCTCCGCCGGTGTCGGCTTCGGTCTCGCGCTGATCCTCTTCTGCGGCGTCCGTAAGGCGCTCGAGCATGCCAAGCCCCCGAAATGCTTTGAAGGTCTGCCCATCACGCTCGTGGCGGCAGCTCTTACCAGCATGACGTTCATGGGCTTTGCCGGCATGGCTGACAAGCTGTTCGGCGCATAAGGGAGGAAAGTGACATGTCTGGAGTTATAAGTGCCATTGTTGTTCTGCTCATCATCGGCGCGGTCGCCGCGCTGATCCTCGTTATCGCTTCCAAGTACATGAGCGTTCCCGAGAATGAGATGTTCCCCGCGATCCGTGAATGTCTGCCCGGCGCCAACTGCGGCGCGTGCGGCTACGCCGGCTGCGACGGCTACGCCAAGGCGCTCGCCGAAGGCGAAGAGACGAAAACCAACCTCTGCGTCCCCGGCGCCGACGGCGCCGCCGCTGCGATCGCCGAAATCATGGGCGTCGAAGCGGAGGACGTTGTAGAGATGGTCGCTTACGTCAAGTGCAACGGCAACTGTGAAACGGCCAAGCACAAGTACGAGTACGCCGGCATCAACAACTGCTCGGCGGCGAACATCCTCTTCCAGGGCGAGTGGGCCTGCCCGAACAGCTGCCTCGGCTACGGCGACTGTGAGAACGCCTGCCCGTCGGATGCCATCCATGTCGTGAACGGCGTTGCGAAGGTGTATCCGGGCAACTGCACCGGCTGCGGCATCTGCACCCGCACCTGCCCGAACCACATCATCGCGCTGCGCCGCGCGATCGATCCGACCATCGTCCGCTGCAGCAACACCCAGAAGGGCGCGCAGACCCGCGTCGCCTGCTCGAAGGGCTGCATCGGCTGCATGAAGTGCGAGAAGGTCTGCCCGACCGGAGCCATCAAGGTGATTGACAATCTTGCCCGCATCGATTACGATAAGTGCGTTGGCTGCGTCGCCTGCTCGGAGAACTGCCCGGTGGGCGTTATCCAGAGATTCTGATTTTCACCAGAGAAAATCCGTCCGGCAGAGCCGGACGGATTTTTTATGAAAAGGGTTTATCCAATGAAGCCTGAACGGACAAAAAAAGACCGCCTTCGCGCGGATATATTGCTTATCGCGGCGCTGCTCGCGCTCGCGCTCGGCTTCTTTGCCGTGCAGCGTTTGAGCCGGAAGGACGGCGCTCTGGCCGTTGTGTACGTGAACGGCGAACGGACGGCAGAATATCCTCTCGCCGAGGATACGACCGTAACGCTGCATGCGCCGAACGGCGGCTACAACATTCTCGTCATATCCGGCGGCACTGCCGACGTGACGGAGGCAAGCTGTCCGGACGGCATCTGCGTCCGGGCGAAGGCTGCGCAGTATGAGGGCGATACGATCGTGTGTCTCCCGAACAAAACGGAGATCCGCATCGAGGGTGCGGCTTCCTCCGATATCGATCTGGTGAGCTGATATGAAAAAGACGAAACGGCTTGTCCTGCTCGCCATGCTGACCGCCGTGGCGATGATCCTCTCGTATGTGGAGTCGCTGCTGCCGTCGGTCGGCATTCCGGGCGTTAAAATGGGTCTGGCAAATATCGCCGTTATATTCGCACTCTTCCGCTTCGGCTGGAAGGAGGCGGCGGCGCTCTCGCTTGTGCGCGTCGTGCTTGTAAGCCTTCTGTTCGGCAGCGTCGGCGCGATGCTCTATTCTCTTGCGGGCGCGGTGCTGAGTCTCGCGGTCATGGCGCTGCTGCGCCGGATCGACCGGTTTTCCACCGTGGGCATCAGCGTGGCGGGCGGCGTTGCGCACAACGCCGGACAGATCCTGATGGCCATGCTCATTTTGCAGACAAAGCAGCTCCTCGGCTATCTGCCGGTGCTCGCCGTCTCCGGTATTGCCGGCGGCGTGCTCACGGGGCTTGCTGCGGCGCTGCTCATCCGCCGCATTCCGGAATTCTGATTTCGATACGGTAGAGAGGTGCTCATCCATGCAATGCCTGCGCCGGAGAATTGATTTCAGGCGATGTCTCGCGTTTCTGCTGCCGCCGCTTCTTCTGATGCTGTACCAGCTCCTTTTCTCTGAATATACCTCCCTCTATCCGGACGCGCGCCTCTATTTGAGCATTGCGGATAATTTCCTGCGCACCGGCCACTTCATCC
>ENA-UEYI01002172-UEYI01002172.1-human-gut-metagenome-genome-assembly--contig:-NODE-2172-length-14223-cov-77.019157_pt1 | contig 14223 bp, 10 predicted proteins | sample MGYA00242900_ERZ507916 | MGnify/ENA primary metagenome ERZ507916 (study PRJEB26167, sample SAMN06115521) | human gut metagenome | host: Homo sapiens | place: China:Chongqing | collected 2015-09-02...
CTTATTTTTTATTTTTTCTTTCCTCTAGGTCCAGGACCGCTAATCAAACCTTGACTTTGTTGAGGCTCCTCATTCTCTTCAGGGATATTAACTATGATTTCAGTTACAATCTTCTGTCCCTTCTTCAAACCCTTGATAATTTCAGTATGTATACCGTCGCTCTGACCGATGGTTACAGAATGAGCTGTAAGGGTATTGTTAGCAAGAGTCCAAACTTTGTTTTTTCTTTTGCAGTCAACAATCTTGATATTCTTTCCCACAGTTTCCTTGGTTGGAGTAAAGCGGAGTGCTTTGTTGGCAACGGCAAGAATACCAGCTCGTTCTAGTGTAAAGATGGTAACATTTGCTGTCAGTCCTGGTTTTAACTTGAGATCTGCGTTGGGTGCAGAGATGACAACCTCGTAAGTGACTACATTGTTTGTTGTAGTAGCTTCCAGACGAACCTGTTTTACTGTTCCCTGGAATACATCGTCAGGATAAGCATCTACTGTAAAATTAACGCGATCGCCTTCTTTTACACCGTCTATATCAGCCTCGTCAACATTTGCAATCACCTGCATGTTGGTCAGATCTTTAGCGATAGTAAAGAGCTCTGGAGTGTTGAAGCTTGCTGCTACGGTCTGTCCTTCCTCTACGCTTTTTGATATGACAGTTCCATCTATTGGGGATGTAATTGTAGCATAGCTCAGGTTGGTTTGGGCTTTCTGTACATTTTCCTTGGCCGAAGCTACTTGCTCTTTCGCCTGGCGATAGGTGAGAAGCGCATTTTCATAATCGTCAGCACTTACCAAACCTTTCTTATAGAGGGTCTGGTAGCGGCTCATGTTTGCACTCTGATAGTTCAAACTGCTTTGCGCACTTGCCAGGTTAGCTTTGGCAGTATTCAACTCGCTCATCAGGTTGGTTTTGTCGAGCTCAGCTATAACTTCACCTTTTTTACCTGCGAATTGTAATCAACCTAAAGTTTGTTTACAATACCACTCACCTGTGTACCAACCGTTACAGAAGTTACCGCTTCAATAGTACCGGTTGCAGTTACACTATTCTGCAATGTTTGTGTGGTTACAGCTTCCTGCTTGAAGTCTATTTGCTCTTCGTTTTTACTTCCAGAGAACAGCCATGCTGCCACAGCTACGATGATTATCACAATCATGGCAATCCAGATTTTGCTGATTCTAAGTTTTTTCATAAAAATGTATGTATACCTATTAATGATTTGCAATATGTTTTCGGATGTTAATACCAATCTTTCTCTTTAGATTCTACCGTTTTGGTAGAATTTCAACATGTTGATATTCAGAATGGTAAGATACTTTGCCTGAAGCTCGTTCTGCTTAGCCTTCAGAAGATTATCTTTGCCAGTTCTCAATTCTACGATGTTCTTTAATCCCAGTTTAAACTGCTCACTTAACAGATTGTAGCTTGTTTGGGCACTCTCGCTGCTCACCTTGGCAGCCTTAAACTGGCTTTGGTTTGTATTAGCCTGCAACCAATAGTTTTCGATAGTAGAGTAGAGCTTAGTTTGCTCATTCTTTATATCGAGCAAGATGCTTTCACGCTGAATGAGTGCTTTATTGACAGAAGTCTTGGTCTGTCGGTTATCAAAGAGAGGAATACTGACACCGATTCCACCACCCATGCTGAAGTTGGTTTTCATCTGACTGCCCCAACCGTTTTTGTTCATGGATGTGGTGCTGGTCGTAGCTCCTGCATTTGCGCTGATGGTTGGCAACTTTCCTGCCTTTGCAATCTTGATGTTCAGATCGTTCTGGTCGAGTTTGTTTTGATAGCTCAAAAACTCAGGGCGATTCTGAAGCGCAGCTGTATAGACGCTGTTCATTCCTGGGATAGAGGCCAGAGCCATCTGGTCAGTTGTGCTTGGAATAGCGATGTCGAAAGCTTCTTCACTGGTAATCTGCAGGAGTTCCTTCAACTGTCGTTTATAGTTTTTAACGTTACTTTCAGCCTGCACGATGTTAAACTCATCTTGTGCTCTCTGTGCTGTAAGTTGTGCTAAGTCTGCTTGGCTCATCTTGCCAATTTTTACCATTTCCTTACCACGCTCTTCGTTTTGAACACTCGACAAATAACTTTCTTTGTTTACGTTGATAGCCTCTGTAGAGTAAAGTATCTGTACGTAAAGTTGAGCTATCTGTTCTTGCAGGTTGAGGGCTTGTGCTGTCGAATCGAGTTGTGCCGCTTCCTTTGCCAGCTTGTTCAGTTTCACCTGATTTCTGTTTTTGTTACCGTTCCAAATCGTGTAATTGCCCATCACGCTATAGCTACCATTGTAATATACCTTGTCAATGGAAGCTTTGCTGAAACCTTCTCCACTGATTCCATTAGAAACCCAAGGCGTATAGTTTACACTTTGATTGGTGCTGGCAGAGAGCGATGGCAGAAGCGCAGACTTTGATTGCAGATAGTCCTCCTGAGCTGAAGCTTTTGTGAGTTGAGTCTTCTGCAGTTGAATGTTGTTAGCCAGTGCGTAACTGATACAATCCTGCAGTGACCATTGCTTAGCTTGTACAGCGATAGGAGCCGACATGATGAACAGCGCTACCGCCATGTTTTTAAAACTTGCGTTCATACTCTTTTTACTTTTTGTTTTCATCTTTACAGATCTCTTTGCATCTGTTCTGATTAAATGTGGATTAATGTTCTTACTTTCCATAATTGCAAATCTTAATAGGTTACATCATTTTTAGCTTTGACGTAAGCGTCGCCTATAAAGTTGCAACTGATATGTGTTTTTGATTAAAAACGTGATGATAGGTTTAATATTCTCATTTATCTTTAACAATCCTTTTCATAGTGAAAGATTTCTTTTGCTTTTCCACATTAATTTATTTATATTTCTCAAAAAAATGTTTCATCTTTCGTTATCTTCGCTGAAATTGTGTAACTTTGCAGAAAATTTTAAGAAAGGAATAAAATAAATGCCGTTAAGATTACCAGATAAGCTTCCAGCTATCGAACTGCTGAAGCATGAGAATATATTCGTGATGGACGAAAGTCGTGCGCATAAACAGGAGATTCGTCCGTTGAAAATCTGTGTGCTCAATTTGATGCCCCTCAAGATTACGACAGAGACAGATCTCGTTCGTCTTCTGTCGAATACTCCTCTTCAGTTAGAGGTTTATTTTATGAAGTTGAAAAGTCACACGCCAAAGAATACTCCAATAGAGCACATGATGATGTTCTACAAGGATTTTCAGGAACTTTCCAAACAGAAGTTTGATGGAATGATAGTTACCGGTGCTCCTATCGAAACGATGGCTTATGAGGAGGTAGAATATTGGCCTGAAATCAAAGAGATTTTTGATTGGGCCCGTACCCATGTTACTTCAACACTCTATATCTGCTGGGGTGCCCAAGCTGGTCTTTATCATTTCTATGGTGTTCCTAAGTATCCTTTAGAGAAGAAGATGTTTGGTATTTTTAAGCAGAAGCCTCTCGATTTGTCTCAGCCAATCTTCCGCGGTTTCGATGATATCTTCAATATGCCTCATAGTCGCCATACAGAGGTAAGACGTGAGGATATTGAAAAAGTGCCAGGACTTGACATCATTGCCGAATCGCCTGAAAGCGGTGTCAGCATTGTGATGGCCAGAAACGGCCGCGAATTCTTTGTGACGGGTCATCTTGAGTATGCGCCAAACACGCTGGATAAGGAATATAAGCGTGATATGGGCAAGCGTGATGATGTAGAACTGCCAAAAAATTATTATTATCATGACGATCCGAACGAAGAACCTCTGGTGACATGGCGTGCTCATGCCAACCTCTTCTATAGTAATTGGATCAACTATTATGTTTATCAGGAGACTCCTTACAATATTGACGAAATCAGTTAATTTGAAGGAGTTGGATGATTTCGAGATCGATTTCTTATGCAAACATTAGAATTATTGGCGCCGGCCAAGAACTTGGAATGTGGTATTGCTGCCATTGATCATGGTGCAGATGCCGTATATATTGGTGCACCTCGTTTTGGTGCACGAGCAGCAGCAGGCAATTCGCTGGAAGATATCAGACAGTTGTGTGATTATGCTCATCAGTTTGGAGCAAAGGTTCATGTTACAGTGAATACTATCATCTATCAGGATGAGATGTTGGATACGCTTAAGATGATCCAGCAACTTGATGAGATTGGTGTAGATGCACTTTTGCTGCAGGATATGGGTGTGCTTACTGAGGTGAGGGCGCAGAATTTGTGGAGTAGAGAATTGCATTCCAGTACCCAGTGTGATGTAAGAACTCCAGAAAAGGCGTATTGGCTTACCACGTTAGGTTTCAAACGTGTTGTTCTGGCTCGTGAGCTTTCGCTCGATGAAATCAAGGCGATCCATCAGGCGATTCCTGATAGAGAAATCGAGGTCTTTGTACATGGAGCGCTCTGCGTAAGCTATTCGGGTGTCTGTTATGCTTCTGAGAAGTGTTTCGGGCGCTCTGCCAATCGTGGAGAATGTGCACAGTTCTGTCGTATGAAGTTTGATCTGCTCGATTCCAATGGTCAGGAGATTGAACATCAGCGTTATCTGTTGTCGCTCAAGGATCTTTGTCAGCTTGATCATCTCAAGGATCTTGCTGATGCTGGAGCTACTTCGTTCAAGATAGAAGGAAGATTAAAAGATATCAACTACGTCAAGAATGTGGTGGCTGCCTATAGCAGTCAACTCGATGCAATCGTAAAAGCTGAACCGCGTAAGTATCGCCGTGCATCGGTGGGACATGTTCAATATAATTTTACACCTAATCTGAAGAAGACTTTCAATCGTGGCTTTACCCATTATTTCCTGAATGGGCGACAGCCGGATATTGCTTCTTTCGATACACCGAAAGCTATCGGTGAGTTTGTGGGCAAGGTTAAGGAAATACGTGGCAACATTTCTTTCAACGTAGCCACAGTAGCCAGCTTTAAAAATGGCGATGGACTGTGTTTTATCAATGATGACCGTGAGTTGGAAGGCTTTCGTGTGAACAGAGTAGAGGGCAATCGCCTCTATCCGTTTGGAATGCCTGAACATTTGCGTCCGGGCATGGCTCTTTATCGTAATAACGATCGTGCTTTTGAGGCTTTGCTGGCTCGTAAGTCTGCTGAACGTAAAATCTATATTGTCATAGAAATGGAGCCTGTGATGGGTAATGAGTTCAGGGAAGAGCCGCAGGGGGTAAAGGCTGTTGTCAACATCATGAAGACGAAAGAGGCTGATGGTGGTTTGATTTATCAGGTGGCTGAGGTGTTTAAAGAGTTGAAACTCGAAAAGGCGAAACGCCCGCAGGGCGAAAATATAAAGGCTCAGATGAGCAAACTGGGCGATACGATTTACGAAGCTTACCAGGTAGAACTTCTGAAGGGAATGGAGACATACTTCGTTCCGAACAGTATTCTCACTGCTATCCGGCGTGAATTGATAGATGAACTTACCAAGGCAAATCAGAAACAGCTTGATAAGTCGTTGTGGGGTGGATGGGATAGAACCTTGTTCAACAATGGTTTTGGATTCAGTCAGCCTGGTGAACACCGACTTACGAAAGAGGAATTTACTTGGCAGCCGGAATACGGAAAATGGGGATATCTCTATAATATAGCTAACTATGATGCAAGAGATTTTTATCAGATTCATGGTCTGTCGCAAGTAGTTCCGGCATTTGAGTTGGGTAAGAATATTCCTTCTGCATGGGATGCTAAGACCCAGGAAGAATATGATGAGAATATAGAAAAAGACAAGGCAAACCGAAGTATGCAGCCTAAGTTTACCAATGAAAAGGGAGAATCGCTCCTCATGCAGTGCCGCCATTGTATCCGCTATTCGTTGGGCTACTGTGTGAAGCGTGGAGGCAAGAAACCATCTTGGAGAGAGCCTCTCTTCCTGCAGTTGGGTGACGGTCGCCGCTTCCGTCTGGAGTTTGCGTGCAACGAATGTCAGATGAACTTATATAGTGAGAAATAAATGAAAAAGAAATGGACGATACAGATTCTTTGTATGCTGGGCATCCTCTTGATGTTCAGCAGTTGTTATCATCGCCGTGCTCATCACCAGATGCATGCAGCTATGGTAGAGTACAGCAATAAACAACTCGATTCCATTTCGTTTTCTACTACCCATCATTATACCAACAAATTCAATTTTCTGGTATTCAAGGATTCCCTGGAATTGATAGCGCAACAGCCTGAAGAGTTTTTGAGCAATTTGCCTATCGACTCCTTTGCCGTCCGAAAGAACCGCCTGCTGGTGGTTACGGATATCCGTATGGTTCCTCAGGATTCCATAGATTCAGTTTGGGTGCAGTTGGCTACTGAAGATAATCAGTTTGGCTGGACCCGTGAGTCCCGTCTGCTGCCGAAGGTTGTGCCCGATGATCCTATTTCAGAGTTCATTATGACCTTCAGCAATACTCACTTGCTCATCTTCATGGTTATCATTATTCTCATAGCTGTAGCCTATACGGTTCGTAAGATTTTTCATAGCAATGGTAAACTGGTTCATTTTAATGATATTGATTCACCATATCCTACAGCCTTGGTGCTTATTGTTTCGATATCAGCAACCTTCTATGCAACCATTCAGTTGTTTTTGCCAGAAGTATGGCGTCATTTTTATTTTCATCCTACGCTCAATCCTTTTGCCGTACCGCCGATACTGGGCTTTTTCCTGGCTACAGTCTGGGCGATACTGATAGTAGGATTGGCTTGTGTTGATGAGGTGAAACACCGTTTGCCGGCAGGTGATGCAGTTCTGTATCTGGGTGGTTTAGTGGGTGTTTGCGCCATTGATTACATCATTTTCAGTGTTACTACCTTATATTATATAGGTTATTTGTTGCTCGTAGCCTATATATGGTTTGCCATACGGGTTTATCTGTTTCCTCATAAATAAGGATAGGGGGTGCAGGAAAAAATATGTACCTTTGCACCCGTTATGAAAAGAATAGTATTTTATAGTAAAAAGAGCGTATGCATTGGTTTGGCAGTAGTAGCGTTGCAGGCTTATGCAGTGGATAATGAAAGGGCTATTTGCTCTGACCTGTCATTGGGTACGAGTGAAAAGTTAGCAGACGCTAACGGCTTGCTGGCAGATAGCAGCCGAGTTTATGACATTGATGAAGTTGTGGTTGTTTCGCAGCCTAAGGAGAATTTCCGTCTTCGTCAACAGCCTCTCAGCAGCACTTCCTTTGGTTCTTATCAGATGCAGCGACTGGGGTCTCGCGATTTGCGTGAACTTTCCTGCTATGTTCCTAACTTCGTAATGCCTAACTATGGCTCGCGTTTTACCAACGCCATGTATGTGCGCGGTATTGGAAGTCGTATCAACAGTCCGGCTGTAGGAATTTATCTTGACGGAATTCCGGTGTTGAGTAAGGCAGCTTTCAATCTTCACCATTATCAGACTAGTCGTATAGATATTCTCCGAGGTCCACAGGGAACACTCTATGGTCAGAACTCTGAAGGTGGTTTGGTGCGCATCTATTCCCGCGATGCTTATGATAGCAAGGGCACCTACGTTAATCTGGGATTGGGTTCTCATTTCTACCGTAATGTAGAAGCGGCTCATTATATGAAGCTTTCACCTCGTATCGGATTAGGGGTAGCTGCTTTTTATGATGGACAGAAGGGATTCTTCCATCGTGCAGGAACCAGCGATTATGCCGACAATTATGATGAGGCTGGCGGTAAGTTTAATCTTAAGTTCCGTTTTGATAGAGGATGGAGCATGGATTTGCTAGCCAACTACCAATTTGTCTATCAGCATGCATTTCCTTATGGTCAGCTGGATTTAAACAGTGGCAAGGCTGCATTGCCAAATACTACATTCCCTGGGCTTTATCGCCGTAACATGCTGCTTTCGGGTGTAAATCTTCGTCATGAAGGAGCAAAATGGGATTTTGCTTCTACTACCAGCTATCAGTTCCTGGATGACAATATGAAGATGGATCAGGATTATCTTCCTGAAGATTATTTGAGTTTGCAGCAAGACCAGTTGCAGAATTCTATCACTCAGGAGTTCACATTTAAGAGTCGTCAGCCTTTCTTCGGCTTCTGGCATCTTACCCAGGGTGCATTCTTCTCCCATGTGTGGTTGAAGACAAATGGTCCTGTAAAATTCGGTTCAGAATTGACGAATCCTATCAGTAACGTTATCCAGCAGCAGATGTATTCCGCCATCCATTCTTTGATGGTGAAGCAGATGATGGGTAAGGGAATGAAAGAACCTGCGGCTAATGCGGCGGCTACGGCCGCGATAGAGAAGGCGGGCGGCATCAGCATGGCGGCGAGCATGGGAGCTCCGGGGTTGTTCCATACTCCTCAGAGCAATTTGGGTCTCTATCACGAGAGTACGTTTGATCTTTCTTCCCGTCTGAAAGCAACGCTTGGCTTGCGTTACGATTTCATGCATACAAGTATTCATTACGATACTTATGCTTATATGGCGATGACAGCTAATGTGATGGGCAAGGAGGCTACTTATACTCTGCGCTCAATGCTCGACTGCAAAACGGGTGATGATTACAACCAGCTCCTGCCAAAATTTGGCTTAAGTTACCAGCTTGATGAGCAGGGTAGCAATGTTTATGCCACGGTGAGCAAGGGCTATCGTGCAGGCGGTTATAATATCCAGATGTTCAGTGACATCTTGCAGACCGAACTGAATGCTCACCGTCAGGATGCGATGCGAGGTAATTATGAAGTTCCTCATACCGATGAAGATTATGATAGGGTGAACCAGACTATTGCCTTTAAGCCGGAAACCTCATGGAATTATGAGGTAGGAACGCATCTCAATCTTTTTGATCATCGTCTTCATTTCGATTTGAGTGCCTTCTATATGCAGGTTCGCAATCAGCAACTCTCTGTAATGGCAGGAACCTATGGCTTTGGCCGAATGATGGTTAATGCAGGTAAGAGTCACAGTTGTGGTATTGAAGCCGCGCTCAAGGGTCAGGCTTTCGACGGTGCTTTTGATTGGGGTGTAAACTATGGTTTTACACGCGCCGTATTTGATGAATATACTGATGGCGAGGGTGATAAGGCTGTGAATTATAAGGACAAGAAGGTTCCTTATGTTCCCCAGCATACGATAGCAGCCATGGCTGACTATCATTTAGGACAGTTTACCTTCGGATTGAACATGAATGCGCAGGGCAAGACTTATTGGGATAATGCAAATACCTACAGCCAGAAGATGTATTTCGTGATGGGTGCGCATTGTGATATTGATTTCAGCAAGATGAGCATCAGTATCTGGGGTAAGAACCTCACAGATACTAATTACAATACCTTTGCTGTTGATAATGCAGCAACAGGAAAGAAACTGTATTTTGCCCAGCGTGGCAATCCTTTCCAATGTGGTGTTGATCTGAAATTCCACTTTTAGGATTAAATAGAAAAGGAGTTCCGGCATTCTGAAATGCTAGAACTCCTTTTCTTTTTAATCTCATTTATCTCCTTCCTTTATTTTAATTCTCCATATCCTACAAGCCGGTCGGTGCGGTCGCTCTGAGCCCGATAGTAAACCAGTACATTGTATTTGTTCTGGGTCTGGTAGAAATTTCCTTCTGATGGGAGCAGCCTGATGCTTCCGTCCTCCATCTTCATGAGATACTGATAACTGTAATAACCTTGCTTCATGAAGAGACGTGCGTGATAGGTTTTCGTCATTTCATCATATTCCATCCGATATTCGGGGAGGAAACGGCCGTAGGTCCAATCTGCGTTCAGATAAACATCGCCTGGCAGTTTAGGAGCTTTCAGGGTAAAATGAATCTGTGCATATTCGCAGGTGTTGTTGTTTTCTACGTTGTCGCTGTTGCGGATATAAAACGAACCTTTGGCAGCTTCATCGTAAACGTAATTGGGGCGAGGGCTGTCAGTCATTACCTTTACCTGATAGTCGCTTCCATCCCAATCTATAGCGTCTATTCCCATGGTTGGATGATCGGTGTCCAGAAACTCAAACTTTCTGTATTCGTTGCCCGCATCGAAAATCAGAGCTCTTACATGCTGCCAACTCATTTTGCCCGCACTCAGGTAGTCGGGTTTAGGATTGATGACAGCATTGTCCCATCTTCCGTTCTGAAGCACTACGATGTTCAGCTGATTGGGATGAGTGATTCTCAGCTGGCTGTGATCCAGTTCCATTTTCAGTTGCTGGTGGTCCTTCTGGATATCTATATCTGTTGTTGAAGTAGCTTCTAACTTCAGTTTAACCAATGGCTGAGGCTCTGTAATCATCCAGCAGGCTGTAAACATTTTGCCTTCTTCCTCGTTTTCCGCATTGTCGTCATAAACCGTCAGTCTGTAGTTGCCGCTCATGGTAAGTTGACAGTCGGCATTGGGAATTGCCAGATGATAATGAGTGTAAGGATGATTGGTGTTGATGGATTGCTCTACATCTTCTATAATCTGATTGCCGTTGAAGCCTCTCATATAGTCGCTTTCAAAGAGCGAAGAAGATACGTTCCAGTTTGCATCACAATGTTCAATCTTGTAGCTGTACCGATGATAATCGTGCGTCATGTCGTCAAAATCGATATGGATAGGTTCTCCGCCCAGTGACGATACAGGTAGCGATAACCAGTTCGTTCCGCCTACAACCTGTAGGGTTCTGATGCGCTGGTTGAATATCTCGTGCTGCTGCGCCCAGACAGGATAGGTAAACAGAAAGAGAAGGGAGATGACAGTGTATAATAGTTTCATATGGCTTCGTACGTATATATAAAAAAATAACTTGCAGTAGCCTTTTGGTAAAGAACTAAATGCAAGCTTAAACAATCTAAATTAATACATGAAAACACTTTTGTAGTCGATAGGGGAATCGAACCCCTATGCCAAGATTGAGAATCTTGTATCCTAACCATTAGATGAATCGACCATTCAAAAAAATCTCTATTGGTCTCCCGACTTATAGAGACTTATTAATCTAATACCATGAAAAACACATGTAGTCGATAGGGGAATCGAACCCCTATGCCAAGATTGAGAATCTTGTATCCTAACCATTAGATGAATCGACCAACGGTACATTTTTCGGACGATAGCTTGCGGAAGGTGGGGGATTCGAACCCCCGGTACGGTAACCCGCACGGCAGTTTAGCAAACTGCTGGTTTCAGCCACTCACCCAACCTTCCAGTCGGATTCTTAACCGAATCAACCAAGCATCGTTCTTAAATGCGAGTGCAAAGGTACTACTTTTTTCTGATTCTACCAAATCTTTTTGCAACTTTTTTTCGATAAAAATGCATTTTCTTTGTAACTCCCACATTATCAGGGGTTGTTTTCTTTCAGTATGATGAGTGCTTTCATTCCTAAAACGAGCAGAGGCGGATTTCTTTCTCAGAAATCCGCCTCTTGTAAAAGAAAGGGCCGCTCGATGATGTGATGAAACTCCGAATGTATAAACATTTGAGAGTCCTCCGCCTTTGTAATCCACCGGCTTTTCAGCTTACCTGCCTGCTGCAGTTTATGTGGCCCGCCATGAGCAAGAGTATGTCCTCTCGGTTTCAATAGTGTAATTTGATGAGTATCCCGATCGAACCGAAACGACCCTTATTCCTTCTAGCACCCCGGCATCATCACGATGCTATGGTGCAATCATCTTAGTCATTATTTGATAATGCAAAGATAATGCAATATTTTGAAACTACCAAATGTTTTAGCTGTTTTCTTCGAATATTTTTTCGAAATATTTTCTCAACTCCGTTTTGTCCTCTATGATATTGCGCAGTTCGTTGAGCGCTTTCTCGTTAGGGGAGTTGGGAATCCATAACCTGATGTATCCGTTTCTTGAATATTTTTCGTCCATGTGCTGGCTGAACCGCTCCCATTGCTGCTCCTTGTCATCAGCTGGATTATTTTCTTTGCCATACTGTATGGCGCGCAGAAAAATTTCGTGAACATCAATATCGCGATCGGCTTCTGCCACAATCTTGCCATAGATGCTGCGAGGCTGACGGCTGGATGAAGCCCGATGGTCCTCAACGGCTTCTTTCATGATTTTAATCTGCTCCGGACCGAACCAGCGCTTCAGTCTTGCATCTGCCTGCAGAATCTTACCGCTGGTAATATGATGAATGGCACGCGGACCGCTCATCCCCAGGTCGTGGTAAGCCGCTATTACATACACCATATCGATGTCGGCTCCGGTTACCGGAACCAGTTTCAGAGAGTTTCTGATGACTCGGGTAACATGTCTGAGTCCATGACTTTCGCCAAAAGCATTATATTTGGGGAGAATCTGTTTCTCCACAAAATCCATGATTTCGAGATTTACCTGTTGCTTCATAGATATTCCTCCACTTTATTTATATAATAAGGTACGCGCGTACATTATTATTAGTTTATTATTGTTCAATTCGCCATTCCGATGATGATCAGGGATGATACAATGCCGAAACAGAAGATGTTCAGAGCTGTTTTGCCCAGAATTCTGTTCAGTTCTCTGCCTTCGCCTATCTTTTTCATCTCCATATAGGTTCTGTTGTGCAGAACGATATAGAGTGCTGCAAACGGCAGGAAGATGCTGCTGGCTTCATGCTGAAATACTTCGTAGGTGGTTACACCTATTATGGTAATAATGCCCAGATTGCCCAATGCGCAGTATAACCGCTCGGCATTCTTCTTTCCTATGTGAACCACAAGGGTCTTCTTGCCGGCTCTCAGGTCGTTGTCATGATCGCGGTAATTGTTCAGAATGAGCAGCGTATCAACTACCAGTCCGCAGGCTACAGATACGAGAACCGCTTCCATGCTTACTCCCTGCATGGTTTCGGGCATTACGAGATAGTATGTGCAGCATACGGGTACAATGCCGAAGAAGAGCAGCACCAGAATATCGCCCATGCCCAGATAGCTGAGACAGGTAGTATAGAGGAAACAGAAGACTACGCAACAGATGCCTACAATAACCATTTCCCAACCTCCGAAAAGAACCAGCGGAAACCCTATGGCACAGCCCAGAAGAGTAGTGAGGATGATTCCCCATTTCATGGCTCCCAATGTTATCCAGCCTTCAGCGCAGGCACGTTTCGGTCCCAGCCGGGTTTCGTCGTCATTACCATGTTTGAAGTCGAAATAATCATTCACCAGATTGCTGTCTATCTGCATCACCCATGCAAAGAGCAGGCAGAGTAGGGCTGGCAATGGCTGTATCTGCTGAGCGTCTTTATAGGCCAGCGCAATACCCAATAAAACAGGAACAGCCGCCGCCGTCAGAGTCTTCGGGCGAGCGGCTAGATACCATGCTTTTATAGAATTTGTTTCTATCATATTCTGAAAAGATTAAAATTGAATCTCCTGAAATTCTTAAGGAAAATCAGAAAGATTAATTGAAGAAGTTCCAACTTACTCCAATACGGAACACTCTCTCGTTCATCGGATAATGAGGAGCGAAGAAGTAGTTCTTGTCGCCCTGTCCTGCATTGATGTGGCTCATCATTACGAAGAAACGGGTGTGCTTGATGTGTACGTTGGCGTAAACATTGACGATAGGATAGTTGCCTATCTTTACGTTGTTCTCGCCGTTGCCCTGTACCGTATACTGTCCCATATAAGGTGAATAGTCGGGAGCTTCGTAGCTTGTAAAGTAGCGCATGTCAGCACCCAGGTCTACGTTCAGCACCTTTACTACCTTGAACTTGATGTAGAGGTTGGTGTAGGCATTGAAGGCTGGTACTGGCAGAACACTCTCCTTGCTTGAGTGCTGGTAGGTAAACTGGTTTTCCCAGTTCAGAATGCCTAGTCTGAAGTTCTGTTCCAGTTGTGCTGTCAGCAGGTTGATTCCTCCGCTTTCCTGCATCGGTGTTACCATGACTCCTGTTCGCAAACCTTCTTCTGTAATGTCATAGCTCTGCGAGAAGTAGGTGTAGTTCTTGATTTCATCTACAGCCACTCTCAGCTTGGTGCGTGTCTTTGGGAAGGAGAGCGTACCCATGATGCGGGTATGGATGGTCTTGTCGAGATCATTCTCCCACCACAGATGACGGGCGTGATAGTTGCGGTAATAGAACGATGGGGTTTCTCTATGGAAGAAAGCATCGCCTCTTACCTGAAGCGTGTCGCCCAGGAATGGGATGTTCACGTCTACATTACCATCTATGGCAAGGTTTCCGGCGTCAACACCCGTCAGTCCTATTTCTGCTACGGCATTGTAGTGGAGTGTCTTGCCTTCCTGCTTGCTCAGCTGTCCGCCTACGCTCAGCACGTGCTCGTTGTATTTTTC
>ENA-UEYI01002179-UEYI01002179.1-human-gut-metagenome-genome-assembly--contig:-NODE-2179-length-14195-cov-2.615880_pt1 | contig 14195 bp, 10 predicted proteins | sample MGYA00242900_ERZ507916 | MGnify/ENA primary metagenome ERZ507916 (study PRJEB26167, sample SAMN06115521) | human gut metagenome | host: Homo sapiens | place: China:Chongqing | collected 2015-09-02...
ATCAGTACTAATTTTCATGTTTGCATTTTTCTGAATTACATGACATAATAATCAATTTTGCAAATCATTGTAATACAGTATAATATAAATACCCTCAATTAAACAAATCTCTATTGTGAATAGAGCCTTAACAAGGACGTTAGTGTAATTTGGAAAAGGATAGTATTGTCAACAATTTGTTTTAACAGACATTTTATTAATTAAATTTTTAACCAATGAGAAAAAATCGTTTCTTATCATTGATGATGGCAGCAGCCATGTTGGTCGGCGCGACTTCCTGCGACAAGGAAGCCGGTAACGACGGTTCAGAGTCCCTGGAAACAGGAATGTTGAAGGTTACGCTCGACTTCGCAAAACCGAGCAGCAATGCTGCTACGTATGCTCCTACGAAATCGACGGCCAAACCGAGCACGACCTGGCAGGGCAACATCAAGAGCCTGGCCATCTTTTTCACGGACAACGCGGGTGTGATCAAGGCTGCGCAAGCAATTCCGTACGATCTCAACAATGATCTGCTTGTGCAGACCAAGACCGTGCAGGGCGTTCCCGTGGGGACTTTCGACGTTTATGTTTTCGCCAACTGGGATCAGGGCGACCATGACTGGAGCGTAGCTGCAGCTAAAGGACGTCAGATCAAAGACCTCTATATGAGGGCATTGACGAATGGCGATTACGCCGGCTACAAACATCAGACCTCGGAAGCGAATTCGAACGGTTACAAGGAGGCTCCCGAGGTGTTCGTCGCTAAACATTCGAATATCACGATTGTGGCCGATCAAACCATAACTGACCCGGCTACTTATCAGCTGACCCGTATCGTAAGCCTCGTGCGCGTGCGTATTGACCAGACCCAGGACAATGTAAACAACCACAATGACCTGATCAATTTCCAAGATGTGAATGCTTCGCTGCGTATTCGTCGTATCAACACGGGTATCAACCTGCTGTACACCGACGCTACCCGAACCACTACGACCAACCGTACGGAAACGGACGCTAATAATGCCGTATTCTTCGCTAAAGGCGCGTTCAAGAACTCAGAGCCTACTACTGGTTATAGTGCCGGTAAGATCTTGACCGACCAATTTAAGTCGTGGAATGACGTGATCCTCATTCCTGCCGGTTCCGGAACCGTCGGCCCCGAAAAACTCGACGTGGTAATTACCGGTATCACTACTGCCGATTATGTTCCTGCCGGTTATCCTAAGATGATGGATGTGGATCATAATCCTGCTACGCCCGATGTATTGGTGGAGAAGGCACCCGCAGGTTCGCAGATTGCATGGGCTGGTGCCGTTACTGCCGAACTCACAGGTAACGGTATCCTGGAGTTGAATCTCACGCTGTTGAGCGCCGGTCAGTGGGTAGATCCGACTAATCCCGACAAACCGCTTCCCAAACCGCTGGAATACGGTAATCTGGAGATCAAAGTCGGCTTGGTAGAGTGGGGTGCGATTCAACAGGTAAATATTGAACTGTAGTCCATAGACGACACACAATGGAGAGAGGGTCATTCCCTCTCCTCCATTGTAATTTTAATTTTTTCAACTTTCATTTTCTACCGGGAGGAGTTATTCAGGTATAAATTAAAAAATATGAGACAACGCTACGAAAAAATAACAGGTCGCTTGCTGGGTTTATGTCTGGTGATCCTCGCCGTGGTATCCTGCACTTACGACTACTTCGAAGACGAGAACAACTTCAAGATATACATTCCCCAGCTCAAAGACGGGTCTGTGGAAAACGTATTGGTTGCTATTCACGATGCAGGAGGCAACCATTGTTATACTCGTTTTATCGAAGGACCGTTCGACCCGAATACGATCGGGCGTGACGGAATCCTGCGCTTCAAGCTTCCGTGGGGGCGGGGCTATAAGGTAAGCGCTTTCGCGAACGTAGATAAGACTTGTTTCGATTCGGGACGCTCCCATCAGGATTCTCATGTGTCTGAGCCTTTGCTCGGCAATGCAGGACAGGTGTATGCCCCCGGTCCCAACTTCCGTGTCGTGCTTCAGGACGACATTACGTCCTACCCGCTGGATCATCCGCTGGCCAGTATTCCCGATACGGTTAACTTAGCAACAGACAGTGTCTACAAGGCCAGCGTCTTGTGTGAGTTCCACGAACTTCCCGCTGCCATAGCACGAATAGATATACAATATAAAGGCATAGGCACGCACATGTGCTACGACGGTAGCTATCGTCGTCCGACGGACGGATACGTACTCAGTTCGTACGATGTGTCTGCCCCGGGCTCTGTTTTCACGACAGGACCTGACTATATCTTCCCTTCGACGGGCACCCACTATACCGACCCGGACCGCTATACACGCGAGCCGATGGATCTGATCGTACGCTTTTACGGTTCCGATGGAAGCATCATGGGTGAATTCTCCGGATTCGATACTGCCAACCCGCCTACTATAACCGACTCGGACGGCAACATCGTACCGTGGGATTTTTATCTCGACCCGAGGCATCAGGTGAAGTTCGTGTTCAAGGGCTTCTTTGTCTTCAAAGTGGAACTGACCGAATGGGGCGATATCAAACAGGGCGAGGTAACGCCGATGTAATGCCAACTTTGAGTGATTATGATTATAATAAATTATAAGTACAGACCTCATATGAAAAACATCCTACGAACGGTCGGCCTTTGTGCAGCATTGCTGTTGTGTGCCGGCGCCGCCCGCGGGCAGGCTATTAAAACGAATATCCCGCTGATCCTTGCGGGAACCCCTAACGTGGGCATCGAATGGAACGTGGGCCAACAGTTCACCGTCAACGGCGATGTGCTGTGGATGCCCTATCTCTTCAAGAAACACGAAGAGGTATTCCGGACGCTTATCGGCAGTCTCGACCTGCGCTATTATATCAAGCCGAAGTATTATTACACGAACAACATGTTCGATGGTCTTTACATAGGTCCCTACGCCATGTATGGCAATTTCAACATCGGTCTGTATACGGGCGAGGATGAGACCAGTTATCGCGACAAAGGCTGGGGCGTATCTGCCGGTGTATCGCTGGGTTACAAGTTTTATCTTTCCCGGCGTTTCCGCCTGGACGTGAATCTGGGAGTTGGCTATGCTCACTTGCAGTATAATAAATACCTGTTGGGCGGTGAATGGGCCGAATATCCGCTGGAAAAGAAAAAGACCAAGATGTGGATCGGGCCTACAAAATTCGGCGTGCATTTGGTCTACAATATTTTCAAATAAACGCAGACACGACAAGATATGAAACGATTTTTGCACAATACAGCCCTATTCGTATGCCTCTTGATTATGGCACAATGGGCGTGTCCCTTTCCTGTGCGAGGAGCAGCGTTGAGCGAAGTCCGAACACGCGGGCAGGAAATGGGTATGGCCAAGTCGAACACCCGTTCACGTTCGGAAGCGACGGAGTATGAATATCCGGAAGAGCGGGAGGATGCGCGCCGTAAGCGTGTTTCGAGGCTTGAATATAAGGGCGACAAATTGTTTGTGACCAGCCGTTACGACCGAGCTACGGAACTCTACGAGCGGGCAGCCCGCCGTGCCGCGAGTCGCGATCGCAGCGAATGGTTGCGCATGGAACTGAAGTTAGCCCGGGTCTACAATATGTTGCAGGATCCCGAAAACACCACGAAGCATTATGCGATGGTCTACGAAGGTCAGGATTCCCTGCTGGGTGTGGACGACGCTTGTATCTATATCGATGCTTTACGTGTTCTTGAGCGGAATCAGGAGGCCGAGGTCATCGCACGGCATTATGCCTTTCGGCATCCATACCAACGCAACCAGCGTTTCCTCAATACGCTCCATGCACTTTCGAACCAGCAACATTATTATGGAAAGGGAGAATCGGACTATGCCGTGCAGCTTCTGACGGGCGGTCCTTTGAGCGAGTATTGGATCAGTCATTGGGGAGGCCGTCTGTTCTGTGCAGCCAGCGGTAGTCGTATGCTCGATCCGCGCAAGGTTTTCTTCCACCGCACGGAATATTTCGCCATCGGTAGCGAGGGTGAGCTTACCCACATGCGCGACTTGCCGCGCGAGGTACAGAACGGGGCTGCGACTACTGCAGGCAATCTGCGTGTAGTTACCGGTATCAACTACCGAGGGTCCGACCGCATCCATGGCGTGGATGTGCAGGAACTGTTCCGCACACAGCTTTTATATACCGTTTATAATCCCAAACGCAAAGGATGGAGTGCCCTGCAGCCGTTGTTCGAACATCAGGAAGAGGCATGTTACGCTCATCCGGTATTGCTCGACGATGGTCGTACCTTGCTGTTCGTTTCCGATATGGAAGGCGGCTATGGAGGCATGGATCTTTACATTACTTCTTGGAATGACGAATTGCAGAGTTGGAATGCTCCGGTCAATTTAGGGTCTACGGTCAATACAGAAGGCGACGAGATCTTCCCATCGGTGGACGGCAACGAACTTTACTTTTCCAGCAACGGACATGAGGGCTACGGCGGTTACGATATCTACCGTGCGAATTTCGTCGATGGCAAGGTCTTGTCCAATTCGTTGTGGCATATTCCTTACCCGATCAACTCCGTGAACAACGACTATGGGTTGTATGTCGTGAACGAACAAGGTTATTTTATCTCGGATCGTCGCGGTCTCGATTTCCGTGATGACATTTATGCTTTCGGCAATGCCCGTACATCCATTTCCGGGATGGAAGCCATAGGTCTTTCCCAAGAATATTTGGCATTGAACGGTGCCCTTACGCAGGTAGAGGAGTTGCAACGCAACGGCAGCCAGACTACAGACGGCAGGTTGATTGAAAGCGCTGTTCGCGTCCAACCTGAAGAGGGCGATGTGCTTCTTTCGATCTATTACGGTTTTGACCGTTGGGATTTCGATCAGGATACGTATGAAAAACTCCGGGCCTTGGCATCCGATGCGCTCATTGAGCAACTCTCAGAGATTATTGTCGTGGGTTATGCCGATGAGATGGGATCGGAAGCTTACAATCAGCGTCTTTCGGAACGCCGCGCCAGCACGGTGGCCAAGCAACTCTCCCGCTATGGCATACAGCCGGCGATTACTTGGGAGGGGCGCGGACGTACTGCCCCCGATGCTGAAGACTATCGGGAACAGATGGAAGAGCGGCGCAAGGAAACACTCCATACATGGAATCCCGATATGCCGGTGTTTGAATTGCCCTTACAGGACCGTATTGCACTGAACCGTACGGCTCGCCGTGTGGATATCATCGTCAGGAAAAAATAATCCAGAAAAAGTAAAATAATATCATATGAAACGCATTAACAAGTATATCCTGCTGGCCGGCCTTCTCATGGGAGTTTTAGCGACGATTCCTGCGGCCGCCCAATACATGCCCGTCGTGTACGACAAGAATTACGGACATGCCAATCACTTCGAATTCATGACCGCCGATTTCACCGACGGCAGTGCTGTAATTGTCGGCGTAAATGACAAACGTGCATCGCTCACATGGCTCGATCGTAGCGGTGAAAGTCGTTTTTTCAAACGTTTCGCGGACGATCAGTTCGAACGTATTCTTGCCTTGTCGGCTATCTCCGACGGTAAGGTCTTGGTCATGGGATACCGCCGTATTCCCGAGGGAGACAAACGTAGCCGGGCTACGGGACATGCGATGGTGCTTAACAGCAAAGGCATCGTAGAGCGAGACTTTTATATCGGGGGAACCGGCACGAAGATCCTCGCAGGGAAAGTGCTTCCCGATGGATATATCATCCTTTCGGGCAGTACGTTAAATCGTGAAGGGCGCAAATCGGGTTTCGTCTGCAAAGTTTCTCCGCGCAATAAGATCGTTTATTTTTATACGGCCGTAACAGGTTCCTTCTGCCGCCAGTTCGACGTGCTCGGCAACCGTTCGGAACTTCTGCACGCCGCCTTCACCTCTGAGTCCGGTGGAAGTTCGGTGGTCCGTCTCGACGAGAACGGCAAGCCCTATTTCCTTACGACACTTCCCGATGAGAGCTACCATATCGAGCGGATGGTTTCCACGGGCGACGGTGACATCTATCTGGTGGGACAGGGCGAAAAGGCCGGGGGTTCTGTAGTTAAGATCCGTCCTGAGGGTGACGTGGTGTTCAACAAACCTATCGTTCCGGCAACATCGCAAACGCGGCTGAACCAACTTGGCGTACTGCCTACTGGAGAATTGCTGATCGGCGGCCACGATTCCAAAAACGCTTATTTTGCACTGCTCCGTTCGGACGGTACCGTACTTACGTCGAGTGCCGACAAAGGTGTTGTCGCAGCCATTGCTCAAAACCAGAAGGGCGACCACTGTGTAGTGAGCCTGTATGATGCGGGAATCTCGCGTGGCAAAATCATCAAGCTGTCCAAAGAGGGACGTAAGCTCTACGAGAAAAATACCGCAGCCAGCTATACGACCCTGCATATCAACGGCAACGACGATCTGCTAATGGGTGATCCCGCAACGGGTCGTCTGAGTATGTTTTCGGCAGCCGGCGAGTTGCTTTTCGACCGTTTCGCTGTCGAGAACGAGCCTACCGCATTCCATGCAGTGAGTCTGCCTGCCAATGGCGAAGCTTTCTTCATGGATGCAAGCAGCCGCATCACGAAGCTGGCACATGGCATCTATGTAAGTGATATTATTGTCAACAAGCCGATTGACGGTTATGCTACGGCAACCTTTACGGTTACCCTTTCGGGCTTCGGATTTACCGAAGACGGCAAGCCCCGTCCCGTGACGGTGAATTATAAAACAGCCCCCCAAACAGCAAAAGAGGGACTCAATTTCACACCTGTAAGCGGTACCCTCTCTTTCATTCCGAGCACCGATGGTCGTGACCGCTATTTGAACCGGTATATTGTAGAGGTTCCAGTGATGGCCAATGACCTGTTGGAGGGGGACCGTACGTTCGATCTTCAGCTTTCGGATGTTACCGACTCGTACCTGATCCGCGGCAAGAGCCTGGCCACGATCGTCGATCAACCCGCTATAGTGCGGATGATTTCTTCGACGGCCGGCACCGAGGGAGCATCGGATGTGATTTATGAATTGGGAATCTTCAAAACCAACGGCGTGCGCCTTACCAATGCAACCAAGGCGGATATCGTCATCGACGGCGTGTATGGCAAAGGTACAGCCGACAAGTATGATTTCGATATGGGCCGCCAACCACGCTTGGCTATTGCCCCGGCAACCCATAGCGGTCGTTTCAGTGTGCGCACGTTGGAAGATACGCGTTATGAGAATATCAAGAGCGTCGTGGTTGATTTCAATAAAATCCATGTCATGTCCGATACGGAAGTATCGTTCGGTAGCGAGGTGCTCAGCTGTGAGGGTCTGATTTACGATCAGCCTGCATTGGTGGCCATCGAGTCGCTGGGCGACTACAACAAGATGAACAACGTGGTGTCGGGCTTCTTCAAGATTTCGCTGCTGAGAGCTAAAGACGGAGCTGTTCAGACTAACTGTAGCGGTGGGGATATTTTCCTTTCGACCCAGCTCGACGGCAATTCCACGGCTGTACAGGGTACTGATTTCGTCTTCTCTAATGCGCATGATTTGCGTATCTGGGGCGATGACCGTAGCAGTGCTGTCAATCTTAATGGTATGGTGCTCTATACCCCCGATAGTATTGTTAAGACAGTGGGCGTGAAACTCAACGGCGTCAAAGCTGCCGACGGAGCGGGTAAGATCGGTATCGCCACCGATAAGCAGACTGCAAGTTTCAACATTCATAACAGATGATGCGGTGGAGATGACAATGAAACGTCCTATTAAGGTTAATATAGTTTTGCTGGTTGTTCTGCTGTTCCTGCCCTTCGGGGCAGGGGCGCAGCAACCCGACCGTCACTCCTTGGAGCTGACATGGGGAGTGTCCATACCTACCGGTTCTCACTTTTCGGACCAATCGGGTTTTACCGCTCTGTCTCTGCGCTGGGAGTATCGAATCATCCCGCAACTGGCCATAGGCGTATCCGCCGGGTTTGACCGACATAGCGAGTCGGGCGTGACTAACGACTTTTTCCAGGGGGATTTCGTGACCGGGCATAGCGAGCGCGAACTTCTGCAGATTCCCCTCATCGCGCATGTACGCTATTATCTGGTAGGAGGAAGGCGGAGTTTGTTGCAACCCTATCTTGGTGTAGGCGGAGGCGTCCAGTGGGCTCAATTTAATCTTACCGGGGATATGATCAACACTTCGCAAGCGGATAGTTGGGGTTTTACCGTGCGGCCCGAAATCGGGACACGAATTTACCCCGTACGCGGAGGGCGGCTGTGGCTCGATGCCCAGCTCGCGTTTCGCTCGGCTTGGAACCGCTGGGATGCTGCACATATAGACGTTTTGGGAAGCTTTTTGCCTTCAATAGGTGTAGGAGTGGCTTTTTAATCCAGAGGAGGGCGAAGTTGTAAAGTTTTCCAAGACCGATTGGAGTCGGTTGTCAGACAGAACACACTCTTGCTTAAGAGTGTTGCAAATGGTAATAATGATCGGAAACAAAGAGTTAGGTCCTATTTGTCGATCAGATAACATTGATTAAGAATTATTGGGTAATGTTGAATTTCAATCATGCGATAATCCGTTTCGGGATGTTTCTCTTGTTGCTTTTGCCGGCTTGTTCGCAGGAGAAGTTGGAATTGCAAGAAACGATAGAAGGAGTTGGTTCAGCGACCACCAAGTCGTTGTCTTTGGACATGAGCGGTGCGGGGCGTACGACGGTGTCAAACACAGAGGTTTACGTTTTCGACGAACAGGGAATGTACGACCATAAAGTGCTGAACATTAATCGGACAGGCGACCGCATGTCAATGACTGTTCTCCACGGGAGATGGGACTTGTTTTTGTGCTGCACCGATCCTGGTGTGCGCACCTATATCCGAACTCCCGTATCCGGCAGTAATCGGGTTGCCCAGAAAATGATCGAGTTCGGCACCTGGGACAGTTCCAGACCGTCTCAGGTAGTAGTCCCCGAGATCCGTACCGCACGTATCGACGGACTGACTATCAGTGCCGACCAACAACATACTGTTTCAGCCTCGTTAGTCCGTCAGGCTGCCATGATTAAAGTGGTCGTAGCCGATGTCATGGGAGTAGCAGAGGGCACTTCTTATCATGAGTTCCAACTCCAGAACGTACCGAACGCTTTGAGTTGGTCTGGCAGCCTGTGGCCCGATAAAGATACTCCGCAGGTGAATGCCACTCCGATGCGCCTGCCGGTGGCGATTTCCACCGACGCGGCGACGGGACGCCAGCATAGCGACACGATGACTTTCATCGTGCCGGCCCACGTGGGCACCGACTATATGGCGTCCAACCCTGCCGATACGTCAACTCATAAGCTGGGCATCAGGCTCCGCTTGTATACCGGCGCGAACTACATTACCAAAGAGGCCGAGCTGCCGCTGGTGCCTAAAGCTAACAAGATTATCGTGGCACGTCTGTTCGTGAAATCCGACCTGACTTTCCAGACCACTATCGAGGACTGGGTGGACACCGAGATGAGCGCCGATTGGGATCAGACGACCATACAAGTCAGCAAGACCTATGTGGAGATGCCATGGAAGGATACGTTATACGTTAAAGCCAACAAGAGCTTGAATGTCGTTCCCGAAGCGTCGTGGCTCACAACGCGGATGCTCGACGCCGAGCGGGTGGAGTTGATCGGCAGTGTCGATGATTACGACTCTCCGCGTTCCACTTACGTGAATTTCACGGCAGGCAATGTTACCAAGCGCGTGCGTGTCAATCAGCGACCCGACCGGGGAACGATCAACTTCCGTCCCAAACGGGTGATCCTTTCGCCGGCCCATCCGTCGAAAGACGATGTTTATATCGACTGTGCGCACGCATGGAAGTTGCCTTCCAGTGAAAAAGTTACGCCGAGTCTGTCATCGGGCACCGGCGATGCTCGCCTGACTTTGACCCGCAAAACTTCCGACAAGAACTTCTCGCACTACGGCAACGAGTATTATACCGTACGCAACATGGAGACGGTGGACACCAGCCGGATCGAAGTGTGCAATTTGTACATTGCCTCGCCTGACGAGATTTTCATCGCTAGCCCGAGAGTGAATGCAGACACGACGTTCCTGAACAATGAGATTACAGTATTCGGGGCAAGCGGCAAATTCAAGGTGCTTTCCACCCCGGAGTGGATGACAGCGACCGTCGAGAGCGACGGACAACTGAAGATCACAGCCCAACGCGAACCGAACGAAGAGGCCCGTGAGGGCATGATGACCATCGCCCATGTCGACGATCCTGACTACACTATGCAGATCAAGGTGCTTCAGGATATAGTCATCCGCATTCCCGAGTTCGAGTATTTCGTAGTAAAGCTCACTTGGGATAAGGACGACGCGGATATCGCCGCAGAGTTTGCCAACAACGGGGGCGTAGAGTTCGACAAAAAGCCCGTTGGATGGGTCTTAGGTGACACGAAGTACCACAAGGGAAACATTTTGTTACAATGGGGCGGCGACGCTCAAGCCGGACAGGGCGAAACGGTGTTCTTCAACGCTCCGGTGCTCAATAACGACAATCAACTCCCCCGCAAGATCAACCTCGACATATACGGTTCGTGGTACACATACGGGCGCGCTCCGGCCCCCATGACTTTCACAATGTACGCTTACAAAGGCGGGACGATGGTGAAGAACCCAAATGAAACCAATTACAACAATGTGGGCGGTACCTTACTCTACACAGAGCAGTTCACGGTGATGATTACCACGACTAGAGGTTATAATATATACGATACCGGAGGATATACCCCTGTGGCGCGCATGATCTACGATAGGATCAAGCACACGGCCCACGTGGTTGTCAAGGCAGCGATTCCGACTAAGTTCTCCACTCCGGTGCCGTACAGACTTCCCGCCAACGTGCCCGATGAGCCCAAACCATACATAAAAAATTGATCTATATGTTTATGTTGAGTAGACAACATAGGATCTTTCTGATTCTATATGCGATGTTACTATGTACATCGTGTACACAGGATTACATAGAGTCCGGTGTAATCCCGGATCGCGTTCCGGGCAAGGTAGCCGTATCGTTTGAGATAGAGATACCGGTAGCAGTCCCGGTGCAGAGTTACGCCGCATATAGCGATTGCGATGTGCTCAATATGGATGTGCTGGTTTTCGACCAGAACTATACATTCCTCGAGCGGGTCGGAAGCAACATGATATCGAGCAATGGCGCGGTCAAAGCGTTCACTGTGCGGATCGATCCCAGCACTACCCGACGCGCCTTTATGGTCATTGCCAATGCACGGACCGCGTCGGGCGTTGACCGGATTGACATGACGTCGCTGACGCCGGGAATGTCTGTGACGGACGCGCTCACGGCTTTGAAGACGAAGCCGCTGGCCGGTGGCCGGGCGGATGAAATTCTGCCGCTGGTGATGTTCGGACGCGGCGAATTGCCGAAAGTCGATGGTACTGGAAGGTTGAGCGTAAGCCTGCGGCGCGCTGTGGCCTGCATACAGATCAGGACTGCCGCACCCACGGCTGGCAACGGGCTTGCTAACTTTACGCTGCTCCGAGGCTCGCTCTCCCAAGCAGCCGGCTTCGGATTGGTTGCTCCCGGGAGTGGAACCGGCCCGAATGTGCCCTCCGGCTTGACTTTTGTCGACTATTGGACCTCCGACACCGACGATGCCAGGTGGAGTGTCGGCTCGAATCCCGTACTCTACGCCTACGAACGGTCTAATACCCTTGCGGATTATATGTCCTTGCTGGTGAAAGCCTCTTGGAGAGGCCGGGAGTACTATTACCGTCTGGTGATGCAGGATACCGACGGTAGACCGATCGACATCCTGCGCAACCACCGCTATACGGTGTCGATCGTATCCGTCAACGCTCCGGGCTGGGAATCCGCCACGCAGGCTATGGCCAATGCTCCGGCCAACGACATCGTCAAGATGCAGATCACTGACGCGACCGACGATATTCTCTGTATCGTGGCCGACGGCCAGTATATGCTGGGCCTAACGTGCAACTGTATGGAGCGTTGGGGAAGATCGGTTACGACCGGCAAAATGAGGATGGGCAGGTTCCTCAAAGCTACCCATCCGTCGGCTTCCACCTTGTTGAAGGCCACGGGAGTGACAATCGACGGGGGGACAATAAAGAATGATGTTACGTTTACCCCATCTTCCGGCGTCAGCGACGGATACTTCGATATGCATTACAGCAGGCAGGAGCCGATCTTCGATAACTATACGGGCGATATGTATATCCGATGCGGGAATCTTGCGCACTATATAGAAGTCCGCTTTGTGGAGAAGAAGTTTGTTAATTTGCCTCCTGCTGAGGCGGAGAAAGATGCCGATTCTTACGCTTTCTTGGTGGCGGATGAAAATACGCCCAAGCCTTGGCGAGTCTGGATACCGACATCCAAAACCATGCGTTTCTCGCCGTCCGCTTCGGCCGCCGATTTCACTCCGGGGGCCGGCAGCGACAATTCCGGATGGGGAACCAACCTTATGGAGAGCCGCACAGCTGCAAGAGCTTACCTGCATGTTCCGCTCCGGACGAACTCGTGTGCCGAGGAATGGTTGATTCTCACAGATGGCAACGGGCTCGTACGTCGAATTACGATCGGACAACACGACTAAAAAGATAACAATGAATAGAGCTTTCGTAAATCGTTTAATATCGCTATCGCTGGCAGGATGTTTGGCCATGGGCTGCAGCCGCTACGAAGAGACGTCGTCATACGACGGTGAAAACCGCTTTTCTGTATCGTTCGCCTCACGGGCAGTGACAGACTTGTCTGCGACACAGACCGAGGCTGTTTATGCCGGCATGCGCTTCGCCGCTTACCGGCAAAGTAGCGGCACATTCAAGATGAACGTTGCGGCCCAGTCTCCCCTGCCGGAAAAAGATCTGAATGGGCCCTCCAAAGGTTCTGCCGCCAGTCCCTATGATCTTTCGACCAAGGGCGGAACTGCGGCGATGAATACCGCTAACTGTTATCTCGTGCACAGTCCGGGTTGGTACCAGTTTCCTTTAATCTACGGCAACGCCATCAAGAACGGGACCACGAATGCTTCGGCCTATACTTCTACGGTCAGCGGGACGGCGGTGCTGAATCCATTTCTCAACCACACGGGCGCAGGGATTACCGATCCCTATATCTATAATAACGGCATCGCGCTCACAGATGCCAAACTACTGTGGCAGGATGTGGAGGACATGGTTACGGACGTAGCCCTGTCTGCCGACAAACAGCACCTTAAGTTCCAGGTGACGAATAAGATTCGCTACGGCAATGCCGTACTGGCGATATTTGACGATAACGGCGACATCGCGTGGAGTTGGCATATCTGGGTCACGGATTACGATCCTTACGCCGCAGACGGCACGCAGCCTGTGGAAAACCGGACATTGCCCCATACGAGGACCACTTTTATGACACAGAACCTCGGCTCCTGCCCCGGCAAACGTTACGCAGCGCGGACGCAGCATCTGCGATTGACCGAACCGATTACGGGAACCACCGTCGTAGTTGCATTCGAGCAACGGGCGGGATCGCAGCCGGGCAACCATACATTCTATCAATGGGGCCGTAAGGATCCGTTCCCTGGAGGCTTGCCCAATAACGTCAACAAGCCGACTTTCGGTCCGGCGGAGTATATCTGGCCTTCGAACGATCCCACAGCAGGAACGCAGAAATTATCTACATATAACTAGTCGGAGAACATCAAGAATCCGCATAAGTACAATAGCCTCCAGAGGTGGACCTACCTCAACCTTTGGGATGCGAACAACACGGCCAAGGATGTCAATACGACTTTCGTTGTCAAGACGGTCTACGATCCCTGTCCGGCAGGGTTCTGCGTGCCGTACAGCGGAGCTTTTACCGGATTCACTTCGACCGGCGCTAACTCTACAGACGTATCCCAGTTCAACGTCGATGGTGCGTTCGATTTAGGTTGGACCTTCAACTGCCGACTACCAGATGGCCCGTACTTGGAGGGGACCATATTTTTCCCCGCTTGGGGGAGACGTTCCGCGGACGAATTGGGTAAGGTCGGCACCGACGGCGGAGTTTGGACGACCGGATTGGACGATAGAGGGGGTAACGGGCGCCTCCTTGGCTTCTATTACGACTCATCGAGCTCGTTGGCCGTTAACCCTGTGTCCTACTATAGCAGAACGAACGGTTACGGAGTGCGTCCCGCTATAGCGGAATAATTAAGAGTTGAGAATTGATAACATAT